>OGCM01002632.1_pt1 | contig 15794 bp, 13 predicted proteins | sample 1570151 | NCBI WGS metagenome assembly OGCM01 (sample SAMEA4370582, study PRJEB24528) | human gut metagenome
CAGCTGCCGGAGCGGTGCTTAAGCCGCAAGGCGGGAATTGTGCGGTGTTGCCCTATCCTCACTCCCCTTTTGGTGAGCGGCTAGCCTGCAATTCGACGTATTATTGAGGTTACCATTTCTATCCACACTCTCCTTGCGGAGAGCGATACGTTGGGGGCAACCAAGGCCGATGCGGCATTTCTATCCACACCCTCTCACAGGGAATGACTGGCATTTATTCATGGCTCTGGTAATGTTACACAAACTTTTACCGATGTTTGTGAACAGAAAAACAATCGTACTGGGCACTGGCATGGCATTTTTGCTGGCTCAAACACTCGTGCATTTATTTCATGTTCTGCTTCTGCTATTTTGTGCAGGCAATGCTTATTTCATCAGTTTCTGCAGCGTTTTCAGCAGCTCATCCACAACTTCGTCATTCCCGGCACGGATATCATCCGCCACACAGGTGCGGATATGGTTTGCCAGCAGCTCACGGTTGAACGCGTTCATCGCCGCCGTTACCGCCGCCGACTGCACTAGAATATCCGGACAATACGCTTCGTTTTCCACCATCCCACGGATGCCCCGAATCTGCCCTTCGATCCGGTTCAGTCTGTGGACCAGGCTTTTATACTCTTCTTCACTGCGATGCTTTGTTTTGTGTGCACAGCAGCAACACGGTTCCTTCTTTTCGTTTTCCTGCATTATGTTACTCTCCCATCACATGCAAGGTACCCCGGCGGGGTATATTCACTATATACCCCACCAGGGTACCTTGTCAAGTAGATAATATAATATTTTTATATTATTTTATGCGAGAGTTTTTTACTATAGCAATTTTTAAAATTAAAGCGGATATCCGCATGAACAAAACCACCCTGAACAGTCAGAAAGAGAAACATTCCATGCTCTCCTTGCGGAGAGCGACTGCCTGATTTGGATGCTCCACCAAGACACGGGCGCAATTTCTATCCACGCTCTCCTTGCGGAGAGCGACAGGAGCAGAACAGCCCGAGCCGCTCACTGGCAAGATTTCTATCCACGCTCTCCTTGCGGAGAGCGACAGGACGCCCTCTGCACCAGGCTGGGCGCTGGGCTGATTTCTATCCACGCTCTCCTTGCGGAGAGCGACCAATCATCCTAGCACACTGGGGCGGAACTAAGCGATTTCTATCCACGCTCTCCTTGCGGAGAGCGACTTCCGCCGGTTACATATGGCCGCGCGATGGAAGCAATTTCTATCCACGCTCTCCTTGCGGAGAGCGACTTGCTGGCAATCCACATATGCCAAGTTGCCGCGTATTTCTATCCACGCTCTCCTTGCGGAGAGCGACCCAAGGCAGGCGTATTCGTTGATGTGGGGGTTAGATTTCTATCCACGCTCTCCTTGCGGAGAGCGACTGCAGGGCATTGAGAACCTGATCCCGCTGTGCTGATTTCTATCCACGCTCTCCTTGCGGAGAGCGACAAGCAGAGGGCTACATGTCCATCTCCAACAACTCATTTCTATCCACGCTCTCCTTGCGGAGAGCGACCCCGGGCAGAATCTGATCAACGGCATTCGCCGAATAATTTCTATCCACGCTCTCCTTGCGGAGAGCGACGTAATGCACGCCCTGAAACTCGCCGGTCCTGTGCTATTTCTATCCACGCTCTCCTTGCGGAGAGCGACGCGAAACGGTTTAGCTATACGCTGGAACACCTGCATTTCTATCCACGCTCTCCTTGCGGAGAGCGACCAGCAAATGCACGCTATCGGCTTGAAGAGGGCATCATTTCTATCCACGCTCTCCTTGCGGAGAGCGACGCGCGCCTAGATTCACGCCAACAGCCAGCAGGAATTTCTATCCACGCTCTCCTTGCGGAGAGCGACGTTACACTGTAGGACGTTGCATATTTTCCGACATTATTTCTATCCACGCTCTCCTTGCGGAGAGCGACCGTTGTAAGTTCGGCAGGGACAACCGGGAAATCAAATTTCTATCCACGCTCTCCTTGCGGAGAGCGACGTTGGAACAATCGGCCAGTTACAACGCCTCACTGATTTCTATCCACGCTCTCCTTGCGGAGAGCGACCGGCGTCTTTGTGGTTGGATTGGCTGTTTCCAGAATTTCTATCCACGCTCTCCTTGCGGAGAGCGACTTTTGACACTGACCGTCCGCAACTGTTCAGCTGATATTTCTATCCACGCTCTCCTTGCGGAGAGCGACCGGCGTAAGCTTCCACGACCTTTGCGCCGCGATGATTTCTATCCACGCTCTCCTTGCGGAGAGCGACCGACTGTGCCTACCTGCTCGGCCTTTTGCAAAACATTTCTATCCACGCTCTCCTTGCGGAGAGCGACGAGTGCCGGAGCATGAGCGCCGACGGCTTTGCAAGAATTTCTATCCACGCTCTCCTTGCGGAGAGCGACGGCCGTCATCAAAAACAGCACGGCGTTTTCCGTATTTCTATCCACGCTCTCCTTGCGGAGAGCGACTCGTACATAAGCTGAGACGACAGGCATGTGTCCTTATTTCTATCCACGCTCTCCTTGCGGAGAGCGACCATAACTGACATTGATTTCCGCATTATTGCCAAGATTTCTATCCACGCTCTCCTTGCGGAGAGCGACTCGATGACCTGCAAGTGCCCGCCAGCGTGTCAAAAATTTCTATCCACGCTCTCCTTGCGGAGAGCGACATGACCCAGAGACGGGCGAGACATACCCACCGCTATTTCTATCCACGCTCTCCTTGCGGAGAGCGACCGTAATGCACGCCCTGAAATTCGCCGACCTTGTGCTATTTCTATCCACGCTCTCCTTGCGGAGAGCGACACAACGGACATGAGACAGCGCCTGATAGAGTTTCGATTTCTATCCACGCTCTCCTTGCGGAGAGCGACAGTAGCGGCCTTAACATCCGATGTGTCGGAAAGAATTTCTATCCACGCTCTCCTTGCGGAGAGCGACTCCAACAACTCATTGACACCAGCAAGGATACTATATTTCTATCCACGCTCTCCTTGCGGAGAGCGACATTTGACGGTAACTGGCAATAGATGGTTCAATATTATTTCTATCCACGCTCTCCTTGCGGAGAGCGACCCTGGTATCTGTGTATGTATGTGCACAATTTGGCGCATATTTCTATCCACGCTCTCCTTGCGGAGAGCGACGATACGTCCGGCGCATGGCGAGGCAGGCCATGTATATTTCTATCCACGCTCTCCTTGCGGAGAGCGACCCGCTTGCCAAGGTCCGGCACTGCGAGGGGTACATATTTCTATCCACGCTCTCCTTGCGGAGAGCGACCCATTTTTGCGGTCCGGCCGTATGACGCGCCAATATTTCTATCCACGCTCTCCTTGCGGAGAGCGACTGTAGAAATTCCGCCCCGTAAAGTGTTTGACAGCGATTTCTATCCACGCTCTCCTTGCGGAGAGCGACCGGCGCGGCGAGGGCGTGGGCCTTGCCAATATATACATTTCTATCCACGCTCTCCTTGCGGAGAGCGACAGGACCTGATTGCCAAGGAGCTGGCTTTGGCAACGATTTCTATCCACGCTCTCCTTGCGGAGAGCGACAGGGTAGCCCATATTTACAGATCGGCAAGCAGTGTATTTCTATCCACGCTCTCCTTGCGGAGAGCGACCCGCGTTGTCACTGCCTTTCGGGGCAGTGTGGATAATTTCTATCCACGCTCTCCTTGCGGAGAGCGACCGGAACGAAAAAATTAAGAATGCCAGTACCTGCCTATTTCTATCCACGCTCTCCTTGCGGAGAGCGACCAAATCCGGCAGACATTACATCGGTTGCAAAATATTTCTATCCACGCTCTCCTTGCGGAGAGCGACATTATTCAGAGGGGACCAGGGCCACATCAGCGGAATTTCTATCCACGCTCTCCTTGCGGAGAGCGACACAATATTTCTAAACAAGCCGATTACTTTGAGAGTATTTCTATCCACGCTCTCCTTGCGGAGAGCGACCCCAAAAGATTCCATTTTGGTGTGCTCTTCCTCCATTTCTATCCACGCTCTCCTTGCGGAGAGCGACCGTGCGGAAATGCCGGTATTGGCAGCCCAATTTCGATTTCTATCCACGCTCTCCTTGCGGAGAGCGACGGCACGGCAAGGCATGCTTGATGCGCCTGCAGATCATTTCTATCCACGCTCTCCTTGCGGAGAGCGACATGACACTTATGTAATTATGGAGGCGACAAAAGTTATTTCTATCCACGCTCTCCTTGCGGAGAGCGACCAAGCACACCAAGGGCAAAAAGCGCAAGACCAATATTTCTATCCACGCTCTCCTTGCGGAGAGCGACAGCAGACCGCGCCTATTATCTGGGTGCAGGGCGAAATTTCTATCCACGCTCTCCTTGCGGAGAGCGACTTCTGAACGCAAACCGCAAGCCTCTAAAAGCGCATATTTCTATCCACGCTCTCCTTGCGGAGAGCGACATTATAAAACATTTTTTGGAGGGCTGCAAGATGAATTTCTATCCACGCTCTCCTTGCGGAGAGCGACCGGTTCTGGCACACAAAATTTAAGGAGGAACATATATTTCTATCCACGCTCTCCTTGCGGAGAGCGACCAAATCCGGCAGACATTACATCGGTTGCAAAATATTTCTATCCACGCTCTCCTTGCGGAGAGCGACATTATTCAGAGGGGACCAGGGCCACATCAGCGGAATTTCTATCCACGCTCTCCTTGCGGAGAGCGACTCTTTAGGTTACAGCTATGAGATTAGCTCCACAAATATTTCTATCCACGCTCTCCTTGCGGAGAGCGACTCGTCGGTGCACTCACTCCAAAGTTCGTCCTGCATTTCTATCCACGCTCTCCTTGCGGAGAGCGACAGCTATGACGACATCTAATCAAATGGTACAGCAATTTCTATCCACGCTCTCCTTGCGGAGAGCGACGATCAGGGGAGACAAAATCCGGCGGGATGTGAGATTTCTATCCACGCTCTCCTTGCGGAGAGCGACCAGCTACACGATGTATGTTGTCGAGGACATTACAGATTTCTATCCACGCTCTCCTTGCGGAGAGCGACACAATATTTCTAAACAAGCCGATTACTTTGAGAGTATTTCTATCCACGCTCTCCTTGCGGAGAGCGACCCCAAAAGATTCCATTTTGGTGTGCTCTTCCTCCATTTCTATCCACGCTCTCCTTGCGGAGAGCGACCGTGCGGAAATGCCGGTATTGGCAGCCCAATTTCGATTTCTATCCACGCTCTCCTTGCGGAGAGCGACTATTACATCCGGCATCACAATTAAGCCTCTTATCGAATTTCTATCCACGCTCTCCTTGCGGAGAGCGACGCCCTCCAGGGTTGCTTCACTCTTTGGGAGGTGTCATTTCTATCCACGCTCTCCTTGCGGAGAGCGACATTCCGCAGTTATTCCTAGTTTGTAGGTGCTTTCGCATTTCTATCCACGCTCTCCTTGCGGAGAGCGACTGCAAGCGGTGCTTGCCCTCGGTACACCGCGGCGATTTCTATCCACGCTCTCCTTGCGGAGAGCGACAATGTAGGTGAGTTGACAATTTATAAACATAAATCATTTCTATCCACGCTCTCCTTGCGGAGAGCGACGTGGGGCGTCCGCCTTCATCTGTCGCGGCATTACTGTCATTTCTATCCACGCTCTCCTTGCGGAGAGCGACTGTCAATGAGGATAGATACGGGCAACAATATTGGAGATTTCTATCCACGCTCTCCTTGCGGAGAGCGACGTAGGATAACTATTACAGTTGATGAGGATACCATGATTTCTATCCACGCTCTCCTTGCGGAGAGCGACGGCGTCCATTATGACAATTACAACCTGCATTGTGTCATTTCTATCCACGCTCTCCTTGCGGAGAGCGACAGCAAAAGTGCACAAAACAGTGGGGCACTTTTGCGCATATGAAACAAATTTTATAGGAATTGCATCTTCATGCTGACAGGCAAGGCTGTATTTTACCCTTTCTACCCCTGTTTTTTCCATATTTTCTGGTGCGAAGGAACCAGGAATTTTATGATTGCCTTCCCCTCGCACTAAGCAAACAAGATTCCATCCTGATCAAAATCCGGGTGCAGACCCACATGCTCGACTTTGCTTTTGTAATGGTTTCCCAGTTGATAAAAGCGCAGGCTGTCCGATTCCGAATCGATCAGTTCGGTCAATTTTGCTTTGAACATCGTGTATTGCGCGGCATCCAGCAGGCACTCAAATACGGAGTTTTGCACCCGCTGGCCGTAGTCTACACAGACTTTTGCTACTTTGCGCAGCCTGCGACGACCGGCGGCTGTTTCGGTGTTGACATCATAGGTTACAAGCACCAACATAACGGCACCTCACTTCCAGAAAAACGGTGGGTACACTTCCAGGTCGCCGCGCAGAGCACGGGCCAGTAAAAGCGCCTGAACATAGGGCACCAGCCCCCAGGGCAGTTTTTCTTTCAAAAACGGATGGGTGATCTCTTCCTTCTTTTTGTTCTGCCATGCGGTCAGGAAAGCTTTGCGGCCATCATCCGTCAGCAGTACGGCACCATTTTCCTGTTTTTGCAGGTGTTTTGCCGTGATGATCTTTTGATTGATGCAGCTGATGACCAGCCGGTCTGCATAAACCGCCCGCAGTTCTTCCATCAGGTCAAGTGCCAGACTTTTGCGGCCGGGGCGCGGGCGGTGCATAAAGCCAACATAAGGGTCCAAACCCACAGCGGTCAAGGCAGATGCACACTCCCGCGCCAGCATGCTGTAGGCAAACGAAAGCAGCGCATTCACATTGTCCAGCGGTGGACGGCGGCTGCGGCCCTCAAACACAAAATCCTGCTTTTGCTGCAGAATCAGGTCATTCAGGCAGTCAAAGTAGCGCTGGGCTGCCTCGCCTTCCAGGCCGCGCAGCTGTTCCGGATCATCGCTGGTCTGTATCAGCGGCAGCGCGGCGGCCAGCTGAGTGGAGGTGCGTTTCAGTTTTTCGACCGGGACACGCTGGGGATGATCGCGGGTTGCGCGTTCCAGCACCCAGCGTGCGTTATACACTTTACCAAGGATAAAGCTCCGGGCATAGCGACAGCTCTGGGCCGGATCATCCGACACGCGGTACTGCGTCTGACGCAGCAGCACATTGCCGCGTTCTTCCCCCACGGTGCGGGCCTGAAATCTGCCATACGGGTCAAAAAAGCAAAGGTCAATGCCCCGCCGGGCACAAGCTCCCATCAAAGCGGGGCTGGCACCCGCGTAAGTAAAGCAGACGATGCCTTCCAGCGTATGCAGGGCATAGCGGTGGGTTTCCTGCTTATTGCGGGTAACAACAAGGTTTTCGCCATCCAATGTCAGGTAAGCGTCCTCATTGATGACAAACAGGGTGTTGAGCAGCTTTCTCATGGCGCGCCCTCCTCAATATGCTCCCGCAGATACGCCGCCGGGTCTGCCTGCTGATACAGCGCCGGCAGGCAAAGCTCTTTCAGTGAGCAGGCATTGCAATGCTTGCCGGGTTTGCTTTTTGGGGTATAGCCGCGCGCAAACAGGCGGTTCATCTCATCCGCCATGGTCTGCGCGGTGCTGCGCAGTTCCGGTGTCAGGGAAACATGTTCCCGCTGCCGGGTTTCTTCATAAAAGATTTCCCCTTCCGGCACCTCGCACACCAGCATTTCTTCCAGCGCCATGGCCTGTGCGCAGAGCTGCAAACGGTCGGCATCGTTTACCTTGCTGCGGCCATGCTTATATTCCACGGGCATGGGCTGCCACAGGCCGCGGCGGCCCTGCAATGACACGCCGTTTGGATCCTTGTGAAACTCTACCACATCGCAGTCGCCGGTCAGTTTTAAGCGGTGGCTGACGACCCTCATACCGCGGGCGATCAGCAAATCGCCGCGTTTTTCCGTCAGGGTAACATCATGGCAGCGGGTATGCTGCAGGCGGCCTTCGGCGGTGCGTTGGTTTTCGGACCATTGTTGTTCCAGGTGTATGAGCGCCCACTGACGGCGGCAAAAGCTGAAATGCTGGATACCGGACATCAGCAGGTAATCATCTGGGGAAGCCATTACGACAGCCTCTCGCACGTTACCCCTGCGGGAAGATTTTCATCCACCGTTACCACATAGTCATGGTAACTGCGCGGGAAGGCTACCCCTTCGGCACGCGTGACATGCACTGCATCAAACAGTTTATAGGACGGCGCATTGCCCAGCTCCGAATCATGCTTGAACACGATCAGTTCCCGAACTGCCATTTTGCCGCGGGCTGCACTGTGGTCATTTTCAAACATATTCAGGATTGCCTGCCACAGCAGCTGCAGGTCATCCTCTGAGAATCCTGTAGTTTTGCGGGCCAAGTTGGCCGAAACATAACCCTCTGCACGGTACAAACCATACGGTATCACATACTTGCGGCCCATCTCAGTGCCTTTTCGCTCTGCATCCGCTTCGGTCGTAATGGCAATACGGGTAATGGTCACTTCCTGCGGGAGAACAGGGTCTACCGAGCGTGCAAAGCTCAACTGAACAGGGCCACGCACCTGCCCACAGTTCAGTGCGCCTTTTACGAAAGTTGTCATAACAGCGCCAAAGGTGCGGATATCATAAAAGTTCTGGCACATAAAGTCCCGGATTTTACGGTCCAACTCCGGGTCACCTTTCTTGGCGACTTTCAGGGCATCCTTGGCATCAGCATCAATGCCCAAGTATTCGAGTGCTTTTTTATCGCTGCGGTTCAGGGGGACCTGATCTTTAATGTAAATCTGGTATCCCGCTTCATCTTCTTTGGCCACTTCGACATAGTTGCGAATCTTACGCTTTAAGCAGACATCTGTAACAATGCCATATCCCGTTTCCGGGTCAACGCGCGGCATGTTGCCTGCATCCGGATCGCCGTTCGGATTTCCATTTTCAACGTCAAACAGAATTACAAAATCATACCGGTTTTTGATTGCCTGTGCCATTGTTATTCCTCCACTTTCTTTGTATAGCGTTCCTGTGTCTGATGGTAATAGCCAAGGATAAAAGCGCCTTGTTCCGGCAAGGTCAGCCGTGCGGGAAAGCTTCCTTCCAGTTTTCCGCCCGCCAGCGCAGCGATCTGCTTATCGTAATAAATCTTTTGTGGCTTGCTCATTTTTTGCATATGCTTTTGCGCCAGCATCAGAATTGTTGGGAACACAGTGGCCGGCGTGGAAGCCGCTGCATTAAAATACCTGTCCTTGATGGTTGTATTGATATCCGGGTTTACCGCCATCTGGATTGCTTCCAGCACAGCAAAAAGCTGACCCATAACATATGGTTGATAATTTGTTTCCTTGTTATTTTCCACAGTTAATACCTCCTTTGGGCAACGGGGATCTTCATTACGCAGGTAGTATGCTTTTATAATAGCGGCACGGCCGCGTGTTACTTTTTGCTCTGCGCGGATACGCATCATAACGCCATCCAGCAGGGTTGCCGGGTACCTTGTATTATTCAGGATTGCACGCAAGACATCGCCTGCCAGCTGCGGTGCTGCCGATGGGCTGCGGGAATTGGTGTTGACAGTTTCCTGCAGTAGCCAGTACAGCCCCAGCCGCGGGAATTTATCATAAGCGGGACGCACAATCTCTAAGCGGTCATAATGCTTCTGCACATTATCAAGCAGCGTTTGAAATGTATCCTGCCAGAAAAAGCGAACCGAGAGGCGCGCCGCATTAGGGGCCAAGCCAAGCACATAAAAGTGCCTTTGTGGATCAAGTGTCACGTTCTGCCACTCTACACTCTGTCCATGGACCAGCTTATCCACTGCATTTCGCACATCGCTTTCGCTGACAGGTGCATCCATGGCAAACAATGCATCCATTGCTACCTGCTGGTAGGCGGTCTCACCACCTGCTGCCCAGCAGACAATGGTGGTATCGCCCACGCGCTGAACATGTTCCCTGTCTGCCAGCAGATAGTTTAATGCCTGTGCATAGGCAAAGGCCGCATAACTGCCAACCGGCGCATTGCCCCCTTGTTCATGTCCGTATGAGCAAAAAGCGTCCGCATTAAAAGAAACAATCGATGCGCCGGAAGACTGTGCCCCGGTCACGCCTTTAATCGCCGGGTGCAGGCGGGCAAGCGGTGCCTTTTGCCCTGTAACCAGGCATCGGATTTCCGGTGCATCCGTGTTCTTATCACACTGCCGTTGCCAGGCTTCCTGTATTTCCGGATCGTCCTGAACATAGTTTTCCCGAATCAGAAATACCAGATTGCCACCCTTGTAAAGTTCCTTGAGACTTTGTTCCAGCGCTGGATTCTGCTCCGCCGCCTTGGGGTCCCAGTTTATAAAAAAGTTCCGCACTGCCTGTGCCGCCTGACCGGGAACATTTTGTAAAATGGCAAGATGCAGCTCCTTTGCAGCGGCAAAGCACTGCATTGCACGCTCCGGTTTGCCTTTTCCGTCAATGCCGAGCATATAAGCACTGTTATCACACAAAAAATTGGCTGCCACACCACTAGAGCGTTTAACCTGTTCCGGAACTTGCAGCTGACATGGAGCAAGCACTGTTTTTTTACCGCGCTTTTCCTCTTGCTGCAAGGGGTGCAATGCCATCAGTTGGCCGTTTTCATCCAGTTCCAAAGCCCAACTGACTTTTGCGCTTGTCCAACCGGGGCGCGTGATTTTGCCATTGGCCAGCAAATCTTCATAGTATTGTACCAAAGCCTGTAAAATCATCGGTACACCTCGCAGTCTGCCACATTCAACACACCATGTTCCAATTTTGCATGGAAATACATCGGGGTTATGTTCTGCGGGTCAGTGTAGTCAAAGTCATATAGCATGAATCCCAAATCCCGTGTTTCCTCAATGGTCGGGATTGGCCCGCCGGGCCATGCGCGGAATGCGGCAGGAAATTCACGGCACCCAAAATAAGGGGTATGAAAGCACTGGCCCCTGGACATGCGCCGGGTAACAATATCCTGGAACTTTCCCGGATTGTCGCTCGGTGCCGCACGGTCAGTCATCTCAAATTCTGCCTCAATCACATAATGAACGTCCTGCAACACCATGGCTGCACGCTGAACGATCTGCTGGGGCGTGGCAAGGTAAAGCTCTTTCCCTGTTCCCTGCATCGCGCTGCGTACATCGGAACAAAGAATTTTGCTTTTTACTTCGTTCCGACGGATGTTGGTAAAGCGGATTGGGTTCATAACATAGATTTTCCGGATTTTCCACCGTAAGCCGGGGTGGTAATAGATTGCTTCTACTATGCCGCGTGCCGCGGAAGGGGTGAGGACTTCATATGAAACCCTTTCGACTTTTAGCTCAGGCCTCGAGAGCAAAGCATAATTCCCCCATACTTCCAGCTGGATCATCTGCATCAACTCCTTTGCATTTCTATTTTCAGTTGTTTTTAATTTATATTTTTGCTATAGTTTCAATATACGCTACTTGGCACCAAATGTCAATCCTTTTATCATGTATACTTTTTGTTTGCTTTTCATCCGGTTTTCTTTTATAATAAGTTGCGTCGGCAGCTTATGCCGTGGATAGAAATAGTTGATTTTACTTTAGCGCACAAAAACGGCAGGGCAGGCTCCCTGCCGCTTTTGCTTTATGCAAACCAGGCTGCTCCCGTTTCAGCTTCCATGGCAAGGCCCGTGTTGTTATCGTAAAGGCTTCCGTCCGTTAATTCCCATATGCCTTCACTGATTTGGCAAACTGCCCCGGCATTCTCCAGCGTTTTCAGATGATCCGGGTAAACCGGAACACCATATTGCCCCAGTTGACGGAACAAAGTTTTGCTTACCTCTCCTGCACGCAATCGTGCAAGCAAATTTTCCCCCTTCCCTTGGGGAATGTATACGGTCACAGCAGGTGTTTCAATTAAGCGGAACCTCTCTGCCGCTGTTGCAAAGGGGAAAATGCGCCCTTCCATATCCTGCTCGAACCCTTGCAGAATTTGCTGTTCATCCAGTCTTTTATCTCCTTTTAAGGTACGGTAAAACAGAAAGTATGTTTCGATTGCTTCCAGAGATGCCAGATCTGCATATTTTTTCAGGACGTTTTGCGTTGCGGATACATTCTGTTCCAGCATGCGCGGTACATGCTGCCCTTCCAATGTGAAAATCTGTACCAAGCTCTGCTCCGCCGGGCGTCTTCCCTCTCGATTGCAGCGCCCCGCCGCCTGCAAAATGGAATCCAGACCTGCTTCCTCGCGGTACACAGCCGGGAAATCCACATCAACACCCGCTTCGATCAAAGAAGTTGATATCACACGGCAGGGCAGCCCATCTTTTAAGCGTTCCCGGATTTCCTGCAATAACTGTTTGCGATGGGCTGGGTATAGCAATGTTGTCAGGCAGTAGCTGCCCTCTTTGGGCAGGTTATTGTATAATTCCTGTGCTGTTTTTCTCCGGTTTACAATACACAGCACTTGTTCCTGCGCTGCCAGTTCTGCACCAAGCTGACTTTGTTCCAACTCTCCGCGCATTTTTAGCGTTGTACGCCGGAATGCCTGATATTGCAGCCCAGGCGCCAGTTCATCAAACAAGGGCTGCAAAGCTGGTTGTGTGGCCGTGCAAAGCACCGCTGCTGCGCGGTAATGCTGTACAAGCTGCGCGATTGCCGCAACGCAGGGGCGCAAATAAGGAACTGGCAGGTTTTGTGCTTCGTCAAAAATGACCACGCTATTTGCAATGTTATGTAATTTACGGCATTGTGACGCATGGTTGCCGTAAAGTGATTCAAAGAATTGCACGGATGTGGTAACCACCACCGGAGCATCCCAGTTTTCCGCCGCCAATGCTTTGCGGTAGGCTGCCGGCTCATCATCTTCCTTGGCAGAGTAGTCCACCCCTGAATGGTGTTCCAAAACATTTTCTGCTCCTAATATTTCCGAAAACACATCCGCGGTCTGGTCAATAATGGATGTATAAGGGATCACATAAATAACCCGGTCCATATGGTTCTTTACCGCTAGCGAAAGCGCAAATGCCAATGACGCTACCGTTTTTCCCCCGCCTGTAGGAACGGTCAGGGAATAAAGGCCGCGCCGCCCTGTTTGCCCTGCCGTTGTACAGGCACTCAAAATTGAACTGCGGCGCTGATTCAAGGTTCCCTGGGGATGGCTCCATTTTGCGGTATATTGGTTCAACCTTTTCAGCAGTTCATCCATTGTCTGGCCTTGTCCGCGCGGTTTAGGGCTGCTCATAAAGTTTTCCGTATCCAGATAGTCCGCATCGACCAGGCAGGAATACAACATCCGGGTATAAAATGCCTGTGTAAAACGATTTTCCTTCATCATTTCCGGCTGGGGCGGTATGGACGGCAGTTTAATCTCATTCGTCCATTGGGTATAGGGTTCAACGCTCTTTTTCAATCGCCCAAACATTGTCGCATCCTGCGCGGTATCGCTTCGGCCTCCTCCATCCGGCAGGCCGCTATGGTGTCCCGCAATAGCAAAAGCCAGTGGGATTTGACCATATCGGGCAGCCACCTGTGCACCAGCCGTTGAGTGATCCACTTTCTCCCCACCTTGCAGGCGCTTTTGAAACTTTGTACTATATTTACCAATATCATGCAGTAATCCAAGCCATGTTCCCTGTTGCTGGGCATCAAAGGCTGCTGCAAATTGCCCACATAGGACTGCCGTTCCCTGCAAATGATCCGCTACCGTTTGGACGCGGGTTCCGTCTTCACTGATATGAGCCAGCATCTTTTTCTCCTGGTGCATAATCAAACTCCCTTCTGTTTTACTTTTCTCTATTATAGCAGATCACTCATCCCATAATTCGGACTTTCACTCCAGTTCTGCAATCTTTGTCATACTATCCAAATTTATCCATGTAGAATTGTTAGCTATTCCCATTAGCAGATATTTTTGATAAAATAAGATATTATAGGGTTTATGAATTCACTTTCTTATATTACTTCTTCATCTTACCAAAAAATCATTTACGCAAGGAGTGAAAAGCCATCAAAAGGAAGTTATTCTCATTTTCCGCCAGTGTTATCACCGCAATAATGCTTACCGCTTGTGCTGCAGCGCCAGAAAATAAACCTGCTTCCTCCGCTGCTCTTTCCCCGACCAGTGAAGCTGTTGCCACAGCTATACCATCCACTAGCAATGCCAACTGGAAGTTACCGCCGCAATATGATTTTGACGAGATGATTCCTCTCTTCTCCCGCGAAACCCACACTGCCGGTTACGCCGCTGCCCGAAATCTGTACGCTGTGCGCAAGGGCGAACGCTGGAGCCTGTTTAATGCTGCCAACTGTAATGCTTTTCTGGAAGATTTGTCAGAAAGCATCCCGTACCTGTATGGTGAGCAGGAGCTCTCCATTGGGGTAGATGATACATACGATTACCAGAAGCTGAATGCCCTGGAAGAACAGATTAACCAGGAGCTGGTTGCCCAACAAATGCCTTTTACAACCATGCTGGGCGGGCACGGCGGGTATGGCATCCAGTGGATTTTAGGTGACAGCCAGATTTACCGTTCTGCTATTGGTGTCTATACATTTAGTGGCACGCCCATCGAACAGGTGTATGCTCCTGATTTGGTTGGCATCCAGCAAGGCATTTGGGATGATGAATATGCCGGTTATCTTGTTGACAATTCTGCACCTTTTGCCGTTGCGGATAAAAACGGTACAATTTTAACCGATTTCGACTACCAGGATGCCTGCATGGCCGGTGAATCTTTAATCGCGGTAAAGGATGCAGCCGGTAACTGGGGATATTGCGACCAAAGCGGTGCTTTAGTAATCCCCTGCATTTATCAGCCGCAGATGAGTTTGTCCATCATGAACGAAACTGTTGAATATCCTTACGCAGACTTATCTGGCATGGTAGTTGTGAAAAATCAATCCGGACAAAAGCTGGTTCTGGATGTTTACGGCAATGAGATAATTTCCGCTGGGCAATATGAAGATTTAGCCCCCGCGCGCGATGGCTGCGTATGGGCAAAACAGAATGGCCTTTGGGGCTTGCTGCAAGTACAGGATTATACCGAAAACAATGCCAACGTTATTCTGCCGGATGGATGCGTTGCACCAGATGTAACGCTTAGCCGAATTGATAGCCTTTGTACCTACACCACTGCTGATCATGGGCTGGTTATGCGTAAAGGTCCCGGTACAAATTATGAAAAAATGGATAATATCCCCTACGGTATCATCGTATGGGAATGCGGCTATAGCAGCAATGTGCCTGACTGGGTTGTTGTATATTACAGTGGGATTTATGGTTGGGTCAGTGATGAATACTTGGCTACCACTATTTATTCCAGCAGTAAATAATAAATAAAAAAGCAGGTGTTCATGTAGAAACGATATCGTCCTCCACGTGAATACCTGCTTTTTATAGCTTCTTTTATTATATCTGTTCTATGCCGCTATTTGTCTCTGTATGAAATTAATAGCCGCTATATGCATTTGAATGAAGTGTTCTGTTTGTTTGCTTTTTTACCTAAAAGAATCGCGTAGGAGGCTCTCTTAACTAAAGAGCCGACCTCTCACACCACCGTGCGTACCGACCGGTACACGGCGGTTCAACCGTATAAGTGCAAGGACTCGTAGTAGCGCCTGAGGATACTAAAATATCCTGCTTCTGCGAGTCTTTCGTTTGCAATGGAACCTTTTAATACAGGACTACCGGCAATACGCCAATAACCCAGTCTGGAATTGCCCCACTGGTACTATTCCAAAATTCTTCGTTTGAGTTTCATTACTCATCGATATAATCTTTATCGAACCACTCGCCTAGCGAGTGGTTTTAGATATACAAAAAAGCACCTTAGCTTACGCTATGGTGCTCTTCCTGGTGACCCGTGCGGGAATCGAACCCACGTTAACGGCGTGAGAGGCCGCTGTCTT
>OGCM01002635.1_pt1 | contig 15775 bp, 27 predicted proteins | sample 1570151 | NCBI WGS metagenome assembly OGCM01 (sample SAMEA4370582, study PRJEB24528) | human gut metagenome
GCACCGTGCTTTGCGCATGGTGCTTCTTTAGCCCTTAATATTTTGTTTTACAGCCGGCCGACTACTCCGCCGAGGGTGATTTTAAACGCCTCACCGAGTGTGGTTTTGTGCCCTGATTTAATGCTTTCATACAGATATTTCAGTATCTTGTATTCGATCACTTCAATATCGTCTTTTGACATAATCAATTCACCGTTCAATTTTAATTATATTTGCCCTCTTTTAGTTTTTTTTCCATTGTAACTAAACATCGGGCTGCATCTTCCAATGTGCGACATTCATCCGCCCATACTTCGTCTTCACCGTAAGGCTCAACTTCTTTCATATAATCCCCCAATGTTTTATTTTTCTCTGTATTTGTATCCATATTTGGCTCCTTTTGTTTTTACAAATTTATTTGCTTTGGAAATAAATGTTTCTAAATCCTTAACTTCGTTTTTAGCTTTTTTCATATAATCAATGTAATCGGTTGCGAATTTCTTCCCGTCAAAGCTTTTTGTTTTAGAAATCAGATATTGTTTTCCGTTATTTCCTACTGCAACAACAATTTGCAAGTGTTCATTTTCCACCATGCGATCTACATCACCGGGCGAAATCGTGCCTCCGTCTGGATGATTATGTATAATCATGTAATTGTATGGTGGGTGGTAATCATCCTCTACTTTTCCTGCTTTATCTTTGCCCTTGTTCTCATGCAAGAAATTCATATGCATATCGTAATAATGCAAATACTCCGTTCCGAGCGGCGCATTTTTCACTTTTTCCAACAGCTTTCGCATCGCAACTATAAGCTGCTGATTTTCGCGCCAACCTAATTCCGGCAAATCAAAAGATTTGATGTTCTGAATAGCTTCTGGCGTAATCGGTATAAGATCACCTTGATTAAAGCTGTTGTATAAGCCGTTTAAAGTTTTCTGTGATACATCGCCGCCGTGCTTCTTAACATATTCATCCTGCCACTTATCCCAATCGGCAACCGCAACGCCGTAATGGCAGCGGCACCAAGGATGCATCGGCGGGAAGTTTCGCCCCGGAACGCGCTGCGAAAACTTGAATTTTTTGCCGTTCAGCGCTTTGCACACCGAGCAGGCGTTATTATCCGCAACCTGAAACTCGTAATCCTCGAAGTCTTTTTCAAACACGGAGGCCGAGCTCTCGTTCATTACATAGGTGCCCTCGGTGTATATAAGCCTATAGGCATCATTTTTAGCCACATTGATGAACCGGCTGCGTACATTCTTTATAAGTCGCTCATAGCTGTCGCCCCGGGCAAAGCCGTTTGCAATATCATTATTGAGATAATCCGCAAGCTTATCCGTATTCTGCCATATGCGCTGCGAAAAATCAGCCTCGCCGCTCCATGCCGTGCCGGAAAAGAGCTTCATTGCCGAGCTGTTAACCGCCAAGCCCATTATCTTATCGGCTTCGCCGGTGCTTTTATAAGCCAGGCTTGCCAAATGCTCTTTTAATTCGCGGTTGGTGATTGCGCCAAGCTCTCGCTGCTGCAGGCGTATGCTCTGTTGCAACCCCTCCAGGCGGTTGAGTTTATATATGCTTTCCCTTATAGGCATTAAATCTGCATATTCGGGATATTTTTTCTCAAACTCATCCATTCTTTGGATTAACAACATTATATCACTATCCGGCAATTTTTTAAAGAGGTCTGCGTATTTTACGATATTATCTTCGCCGTAGCGTTTATAATATGCTGCAATTTCCCGCTCAAGCTTCGCCGCCTCGGCCTCGTATTGCCTGAGCAGGCGCCGCTTCAGCGCAGCTTCGTCCTTTTCAAGCGCTGCCGCAAGTTCTTCTTGCCGCTGCGGCCAATAAATACTACTCTTCATCAGCCGAGCCACTCACTCTGTTGGTGGGGTAATCCGTTGCATACGCGGTGCTGTCTTGTTGCTTTGCCAGGCGCTCCAGCTCTTCATCAACATTATCAACGATGTGAAGCTTGCTGAGCAGGGTTTCATCGCTAACCGTGCCCTTGAGTTTTTCGACAACGGCGGCATCCTCGGAATAATCAACGGGATAATTCGGAGTAAAGATAAAATTAAGCTTCATCCAATCATCGGCGGCCATAGAATTAACCGGATTGGAAAAAATAAGCTTATAGCGCCGATTGAGCGCACCCTCAAATTTGCGCTGCTTCGTTTGGAAGAGATTATCCATAATCGAATAACGATATTGCATTGCTTTGCCCGAAGCTGCGGCATCGAAGTTTTCATCATTGATATTTGCCACCATTGAAGTAACAAACATCAGTCTTTCGAGCCTATTGAGCAAATTTTCCTGCGTTTCATCCGCACTCGGCCGTGTAAGGAAGCTCGCATCGCCCTGTTCACCTCCTGTGCCATAAATGTTAATAATGCGGCTGTCTTTAATTCCCTCAAGCTGTTCGGGGGTAAGCTGCCTGCCGGTTATCTTCATATATGCATCAGCAAAGTAATCAACATCGTTTGCTTTTTCACTTAATGCTTTGTTGTAGCCGTTCATCAGCGGCAGAGCGCCGCTGTAAATTCCTATTCTTTCTTCATTCTCAACCCATTCGGTTGCCGGCACATCACAAAATCCGTGCAAAGCTTCGTAATCCTCAAATATCAGCTCGCCATTATTGGTGAAGTAACGCACCGTGCTTCCGTCCGAAAGCGAACCGTGCATAACTTTTTCGCTGTCATAATAATAACGGCAGAAATACAGCGGCCGCGTTAAAGCGGAATCGTCATAAATAATAAATGATTCGGTCGGCCGCACATACTGCGTACAAACATTCTTTTCAGCGTCAAGATAATAAAATTCGTAAGCTCTGCCGTAGATTGAGCAAATTTTCGACAATTCGAAATTTTTATCGTCGATTGAGTTATAAGCGCCGAATAAATCCACAAACTCCTTAACTCGCTTATCGTCACATTGCACCTTTATCGGTATACCCACGAAAAAGCCGTTAAAAGTATCGGCTATGTATTTTGCGAAGTTCACCGAAAGCCTGTTATCGGGCTTGTTGTTCGGCTTCGGCTTCTGATGATAGATATCGTAATCATTCCTATATGCCCTTTCAAGCGGGCGGTAAAGGCGATTAGATATAAATTCATTATCACCGATGAATTTTTGAAGCTTCAGCGGGGTTAATTCTTCCTCGCGAGACATTCTGAATATGTTGTATTCCAAGGTTATAATCCTCCTCTGAATAGGTTAATCTGCACACCGTCCGTAAGCTCACGATATAGTGAAGCTGCGCTGTCCGGCGCATCGTCATGCGCTGCGTTTTCCGAATAATCAAGGATTGCGGAAATGTATTCCGGGTCCGTGCAATCGAGCCACTTAATCTGTGCCCAGGCTTTTTTGAGATAGGTTGAAATTTTGATGTACTTATTCATTTTTTCATAATATGACGAGCACATCAGCCCGCGGGCGATAAGGTCTTTTTCAAGGTAGCCTTTGTCGCCGTTGCGCTCACAATAAATCGTGCCGAGGCGGAAACGCTCTTGATATGCTGCAATCTTGCCCTCGCACTCTTCGATGTGCTTTTGCCAAAGTTTGCCAAAGCCGATTATTTCGCCGCTCGGCAAAATGTTAAACGCGGTATATGCGGTGAAATCCTCGCCGCCGTAGGCCGCATCAACATGGGATTTACCGCCGTATATAAGCTCTTCTTTATCAGTGAATTGCGGATTCGTGAACAGCGCATCTTGCGCTGCGATATGCTTCAGCTCATAGTTGGCGGCAAATAGGCTGTCCGTCATGCTGTTGCGTATCTCGCGCAGCTTCTCTTTGGTGATCAACCCGGTGCTGTAGCAGTCATATTTTTTTACATTTGGCATTAAAGATATGGCATCCTCTTTATGCCACGGCGTGCCGGTGTTTATAAACCGTCCGCTGCGATTTTTGATATTTTGAAGTTCCATATATTGAAGCCGAGTAAGCTTCCGCTCCGCCGCGCTCACTCGGTCCTTGATGTTGACGATATCATCCGTAACAACAATATCTGCGTGCTTACCTGTTATCGAAGTGCCGATACCGAGCCCGATCAGCTGGCTTGAACCTTTGATTGAGGTGCATAAATTTGTGTGGATCTCACTGTCCGTTCGCTTTATAAACTCAAGCGGGCGGTTATACAGTATTTGCACGATTTTTTGCAGGCAACCCGAAGCGAGGATTTTGCCCACCTGCTTTATAACTTCTTTTGTGTCGTCGTCCGTTTTTCGGAAAAAGATAACAAATTCATTCGGAAATAAGATGATGTGCAAAGCGAGAAACAACGAAAGAACGGTTGTTTTGTATGAACCGCGGTGTGCCAAAAGCGTTTGATCGTCGCTGCCGTATAAGAACGAACGCAGCCACTCGTTATGCAGCTGCGTTAAATCGGTGAACCCTACCCAATGCCCCACCAAGTAGGGCTTTTCGTAGAGCAGATCAAGTATTTCTTTTCTTTCCGGCAAAATATTTTTCCATTTCTTTCAGCGTGCCGTCATCCGGCGTTGTAACCTCCACCTTTTGGATGTAATCGCCGTCCATTTTATTGAGCACATCAATGGCGCGGATTCGATACCCGGCATCCTCGCTGTCTTTTTCCGCGATTTTGGAAAGCGTAATCATGCGCTCCGTACGGTGCATTATAGATTTATTATCTAATTCTGTTTTTAAGAAATGATACCTTTCCTGAACCTTATCGCTGTGAAACAGCGCAGATGCCTTTGAATCAACTGTGCTGTCTTTCCATTTTTGTGAGGAGGGAAACGCCGCCCTGTAAGCCTTGCGCTGCGAATCACCCTCAAGCAATCGGCGGATGAAGATATCCTGCCGTGCCGTAAGAGCCATGAGCTCACCGCCTTTCTGCAATCAAAAAGGACGCGCCACCCGGCACGCCCTTTGCTTTTCGCTTTTCTGTTCATTTTAATTATATCAAACTCTTAATGGGAATTGTGGGAAATATATTTTCGCAGCTTTTTCGAGGCGGTTGTCCTATCTATAAACATAGCCGCAGCGATTTCTTCGTAAGTCTGCCCTCGGCAACGCCTGATTGCTATTTCGCGCACTTCGGCATCTTTGATATTGAGCACGAAATGCTGAATCCCTTTAATCTGTGCCCACAGACGGTTATACGCCTCCGCCTTTTCAAGATTGAGCAGCTGCATGGCAGATTGCTCGGTGGGGCTTACCCCGGCACTGCGCTGCACTTTGATTTTTGAGCAGTCCACCCCCGTCAAAAAGGACGGCGAAAGTTCTTCGCGCCACAAATCAGCCTGGCGCACCAAGCTTGAATAATTCTCTATCATCTCTATTGTGATGTTAATTTACAACGCCCCCTTTATTTCTTTGCGGCATGCTACATCCGCACCATTACCGCTGACACATACCAATGCCCGTTAAATTCGTTATATCGTGAATTACACCGCAAAAATCTGTAACCCGGATATTTGCGCTGCCAATAATCTGCATCATCAATGTGAATAGTCGCCATGCGCTCTACCGTGCGGCGGCTGATTCTTCCGTCTTTATCTTTAAGCCTTGTCGGCTGCGTTAAATTCTTGCTCGTGAAATAGCGGCGGGTGCCCTCAGGGTCCTTTGAGAAATACTTTGCGAGCGTTTCATAGCCGAAACGGCTCGGCAAATATCTGTCTGCACTCACTCTTTCACCGGCAATCCACATATTTTCCATATCGTCTCTGCTTAATCCTCTGCTCATAACTGCGTGGAAGTGATAGCTTGTCTTGCCCTTATTCTTGCCGGTCTTATATGTTTTGGCTTCGATTATGTAGATATACTTAAAAGGCTCGGTTATTCCGAGCTTTGCGCGGCGGCGCTTAACTCGTCTGATATAGTTCACCATGATTTTGCGCGCTTCATCAACATCGGACGGTGCGGCGGAGGGTGAGATTGTGGCAGTAAAAAAAATATCGCCGTCGTCAAAGTTAGCATTAACGAGCTCTATAAGTCTGCGCCTGGCCTGCTCTGCGTTATAACGCTTCATCTCGTCTGATGTGGGCTTCGATCTTGCAGCCCTTTCGGGAATGCGGCGGCCGCTCGGGTACACCGGGTAAAAATCCGCTTCCAATAACTTGCCTGCTTTTATTCTTCTTTCGCGAATCACGGCCGCTCCCCCTCTCTCGTTGTTGTTACTCGTGGAAAATAATGTTATTTTTGTGTTTTCTTTTCCTTGTGGTCGATTTCTTATGATAGAATACAAGGCTTCAAGCGAGCTTTGCCTGCTCGCTTTTTTTCGGCCTTGTTATTCGGTTTTAGGCACCTATATATAATGTATATAATATATAAGGCTAAAACACACTTTGCAGCGCTTGAGCTTTTAACTTGGAAGTCTTGCTGACTTCAAGGCTCAAATGCCCGTCACGCTGCTTAAGCGTTATTTTTGTTGTGCCGGCTTTAAGTTGGCAGCTCTCGGCCTCGCACTCGGCCATATACCTTACGCATTCACCGAGGAAAAATTCTGTGTTTTCTTTCAGAACAAGGATTTCTTTGTCCTGCAAACTCTTTACTTCAAGCATAATTTCAGAAACGGCTCTTTGCTTTCTTTCCGCTTTTTTTGCTTCGGTGCAATCGCACTCTTGACCGTCCATTAAAACCTGATGACAATATTCACATTCTTTCATTGCTTACCTCCGCATCAGTTTTTGAATTGCTTTTATTATGCGCTGCGTGTTTTTCTTGCGAACGCGATTCTTTTTTGCGTGCGCCGCAAGAAAAACAACCCTCGGAGGAATTATTTTGCTTATCAATATGCTGAATTCCTCAATTACGCGAGGAAAAACTTTAAGGATCGCGGAAGCTGCTGCAGCCGTCACATCGGCGAGCGCCTTAAACGCCGCTTCACATGCTTGCACTGGAATTTTGACAATCGTATTTATTATTTCGGCCAAACTATTCATTTCATTAGCTCCTTAACCACGGCGCCGCTTGCATACCACTTTTCAAATTCCGCTAAGCAATCAGGGCATAAGTCCATGTCGTAGTGTTGATTTACACAATCAAATGCAATACCGCAAACTTGCCTGCCACAGATTCTACTTATTTTTCTTAACGCTTCTACGGGTCTTTCTTGGTATAAGCCTCCGCATCTGTCGCATTTATAAGCTTGCATTTCGAAAACCTCCTTTTTGGTTCATACGCTCTTTAACGACGGGACCGCTTTCATACCACGCCTTAAACTCCGCCAAGCAGTCGGGGCATAAATCAATTTGCTTTTTATTATATTTAAAAACCCACGCCAAACCGCAAACAAAATCAGTGCCGATTTTTGTTGTTTTTCCGCCGAGTTCATATTTAACCGGCTTTCCGCATCTTTTGCATTCAACTTCCCACATTTTGAAGTTCCTCCTTAAAAAGTTACTGCGGCATTAAGTACGGCTGCCGCAAGCCAATAGATCACCTTGCGCCAATCGGAGCCGGCGGCGTAAACCGCTGCGGCCCCGATATCAAGTGCTATCAACAGCACCGGAAAAATATATTCTTTTTTCATTCGTTTCTCTTTTTGTTCAACGCCATATAAAACGGAACAAGTGTTTTCACATCGCTGTGCTCATCCATTAACTTTTGAAGCGCAGCTGTTGCCTCGGCAGCGGCTTTAGCAAGCACTTCCGCTTTGCAAGATGAAATTATTATTCTCCCGCTTATTTCGTCGCTCGCCACACCACCGAGAATACAGCTGACATTTCTGTCCTCCAACACCTTGCCCGTTCTGTTGTCTGTTATCTGAAGTCTGAACGGCAGCTCCTGCTTAGTATCATTCATATTTACTCTCCTTTTTACTCTCCTTAATCTCTCTCGGGTTATTCGGACACAGCAATTCTGCCATGTTATCCGGCTCAGCGAAAATCATATGTGTCGGCTCAAGGCCGAGCACCACATAACCGGGCTTGCAAAATTCTTCATCGGCAAGCACATATGTTATTCTCATCAGCAGGGCTCTGCCGGTGTAGTAGGTACCCGATTCGTCAATTTCGTTTAACGCGGCATAATCGCCGATTTCAAACGGTCGGTCTTTTTTTCTAACCTCAAATGTTTTCTCACCGTTTCGGACGGAGCTAAAATATTCGGGCTTAGTTTTTAATTCGTGTATCATGTTTAACCTCCTCAAGCTTTCCTTGCACAAACGGCTGCCACTTTTCGGGCAGTTGCAATTTATATATATCTATCGTCGCCACCATGCGCGGCGGCACTTCCAGCGTGGCACTGTAGGCAAATTGATTTTTTGTTATTTTATCGCGCCTTTTTATGAGCTGCGATATTTTAAATCGCTGCTTATCGGAAATTTCCTTGCAGCCAACATCAATATTGTATTGAAATGCGATTTCCGCTTCTTCTTTAGTCATTCACATACCTCACTTTGGCTTCTTCTCTTGCAGCTCTTTCGGCTGCCATTTTTTTTGCTATCGCGAGAATATCGCTAAGCTTTGTCGGCTCGTTCTTTTTTCCTGTGCCGAATTCGAGCAGGCCGTCCTCTACACACCACTTGACGATCAGATTAAAAACATTTCTATCGGTATAGTAAATAGCTTTACCGTAATACTCGGTAAATTTTTCATCCCCGAGCAGATTGAAAAGCATATCGTGCTCGGCGCATGAGATGCCGGCATAATACGGGTCTTTGGTGAGAATTTCACCGGGCGAATAAGCGCTCCAGTCATACCAGGAAGCAACGCCGCGCGTTGTTTTCTCGGAGGCATCCTGCTCAATCCACTTAACGATCATATCGAAGTGGCATTTTTTGTTTTTCGCAATCGCCTTATTCTTGTTTTTCTCAAGCCAACGGTCCGCATGTGATATGTAACCCTTATATTGGTGCGGGTAGGTATGCTTGATCTTAAGAAATTCTTCGGCGGTCATAAGCACATTGCCATGCTTGCCGAAAGAAAATTTATCGCTTTTTAAATTCTTGTCCATATGAATACTCCTTGACTTTTGCGCCCGGAGCAGCTATACTTAAATTGCAATTTGAGTGCTGCTATCAGCGCTGCCGCAGGCTTTCCGTCTGCGGCTTTTTTATTTGTTCTTTTTGGCCTTGCTCAATTCTGTTTGCAGCAGGCCGCAGCGGGTTTCCGCATTTTTCCAGCTTGCAAGCAAATATTCGTTTTCCGAGCTGAGCTCTTCATTAGCTCGCTGGTAACTCTTGATTGCTTCGCAATCTTCATTACAGCTTACATCTTGCTTGTCCTTTTTGGGCTCATTATTTTTGAGTTTGTTCTTTTTCGCTTCCTCCTGCAGGCCGATTATTAAGTAAAACACAGCAGTGAGGATAGCCCCTACCACTATTCCGGTGCACAGAATCGATATCGTTTCAACATTCATATGCCTGCGCCCTCCTTGGTGATAAGCTTGTACAGCTCGTTCATCTGCCGCATATCCCTTGCCGCTTCAGCACGGTGTTCTTCGCGCTCGGCTGCTCTGAGCTTACCGCAGATTATATTTTTAACAATCACAGCCGGCACGGCTGCCACGGCGATTACGCCGAATATAAATAAAGCGTTTATCATTCATCAAACCTCCTTACCGGGTATTTTTTTCGCTTCCGCTTCATATTGCGGAATCGTTTTATAGAACGGGCAGTAGCCGCCGCCTTTACCGCGGGCGCACACCATTTCATTCAGTGCCTTGCATAGGCTCTGCCCGTTCACCTTTTCATAAGCGAAGCAGCTTGTTTTTGGTCGTCCCATATTTTTTATAACTCCTTATAATTTTTCGAATTCATCCAAGTGCTTCGAGTAATACTCACTCATCACTCGGCTTAATCGTTCCGACATACTTTTGCGCTCTTCAGGCCGCAATTCATCGAACGGACGGGTAACACCGTCAAGCCCCGTGATAAAGCACTTGAAGTCAAGCACATCCTTGCGCTTCTTTGGTGTGGCTTTTGCCGTTGCCATGCTCTCACCTCCTTACCAAATCTTATGCGCTGCCGTTTGTCCGATATTATGAACAAAAGGCGGTTACATTTCTTGTTTCGGCAATATCACCGGGCTGCGCCGTTTCTGCCCAGCTTGCGAGCTCACAAATTTCTTTCATGGGCAAGTGCTGATATGCCCTTTTCTGAAGCTCACATCTTGCGTTGCCGGAAAAGTCAACCTTAATAACAACTTTTCTGCCGGCGCGGCGATTTGCCGCTGGCTTAAATTCAAAAATAACCGTTTTCCTCACCTCTCAATCAAATGCGTACCAATTGGTTACATTTTCGATATTCAAATTTAAATCCCAGCTTGAGGGAGCTCTAGGTTCCAGCCCACAATCTTCCTTATCGATTGAAAACAGAGGGCAATTGGGTGTGCAATTTTTATGCGCTGCGCACTCTAATCTGATAACATCAAGTGCATCACGCAGCTGTTTAATCTTGTCTTTATTCATTGATTTCCTCCTTGATCGTGGCACAACATTCATTGATTAACAGTTCAACAATCTGCCCTATGCTTAGCACGGTGGAGGAGTGCTCCCAGATATCCTCTGCGATAAAATGCAGATCGCTTAATGTTGTTTTTAAATTGTTAATCCTGTAATATTCACAATACGAAAGCATTCTACCGTATTGTTCATTATCGCCGCAGGTGTACAGGTTATGTTTAATACACATAAGCCTTACATTTTCCCCGCTGATTCGTCTTATTTGCTTCACCCTTAATCCTCCCACTTCTCAAAAATCACGGCGCCTTTATTGAGGAATACGCCTCTATTGCCGGCAACATAAATACCGTATCTGCCTGAAAGTGTTTTAATGATTTTATTGCCGCAATCATAATCATAAATATTTATGTTGTTGCCACGGACGGAAGCCCAAAGGGCATAATCTTCCGGCTTATACTCACTTTCGTTGCAGATGATAACAGCCGTATCACCGTCACCATAACCGTTAGGCACATCAAGGGTGAATTGGCCGTCAATTCCGATTTTCACCGAACCTATATCGCTGATTGTTGTTAATTTCTTCATATGATTTCCTTTCTTAAAGCAATATTTTTCTTGAAAGCAATTCGCCGTCATCGGTCCAATATTGCTCTTCAAATCTGCCGGGGTTTTCATTGCTTCCGTCGCCTGCGGTGAGAACAATTCTCGTTACAAGCACACGCGACACGCCCTCGATTGAATTACGGTTCTTATCAAGGACCTCTTGTATCCGTTCTTTGTCTTTTTTATTCATTTTTCACCTCCTGTTAAGTAACTCTTAACACAACCCACACAATCAAGCCCACAAACACACCCAACGCCACTGAGCCAAAGCCCCAAACTAAATCCCATATCATATCGTACTTATTCATAGTTGGTTGCCCTTTCCAAAGTTGCGTTTCGTAATATCTTAAGCAAAAAAATATGCTATCTTGTCAGGCGGGATTCCGAGAACATCAGCTATTTGTGATGCTTCCACTATATCGAACGCAGAATATCCATTTATTTTATTGCTAAGCGTATTTGTGGACATTCCTATTTTTTTCGCTAATTCTCGATAGCTTGTTTTGTTTTCGCGAATTTTGCCTTTTAATTCCAAGAGTTCTCTCATCATTCCACCTCCTTTTGTTGCGTTTCGCAACATCATAGTAGCATAACTGTTTATGTCTGTCAATACCTTTCGCAACATTTTTTTGCTTTTTTGTGGCTTTGTTATTGATTTTCGCAACAATATATGTTACATTTTAAAAAAAGGCGGTGATTATTATCAGTGATAAGGTTATCAAATTGGATTTATTTGCCAAGAGACTTACTTCGTTAATTAGTGATTCCTCCGAAACAACATATTCACTTGCAAGAAAATTAGGGCTCACTCCGGCGACAATTAGCCGATATGCAAACGGGCTAATGAAGCCCAAGGTTACAACATTAAAGTTAATGGCTCAAATATTTGATGTAAATGATGAGTGGCTAATGGGTTATGATGTTGAAAGAACATCTCACGAATATAACAAATCTTACATTGTGCCTGAAATTTCTACAGACAACATTGAATTTCCAATTATAGGCGATATTGCCGCAGGCTTCGATAAAATTGCCATTGAAGAATGGACGGAAGATAAAATAAGTATTCCAAAGGAATATTTAAAAGAACATTCACAAGATGAATTTTTCGTTTTGCGGGTTACAGGCGATTCAATGTACCCCGATTACAGAAACGGCGACAAGCTGCTCATTTTTAAGCAACAAGCCGTTGATTACAGCGGACAAGTTGCTGCAGTTATATACGGCAATGAATACGGAACGCTGAAAAAGGTTGAATACCGCAAAGATTCCATTCACCTTGTGCCAATCAACCCACAATATACATCCGAAATAATTAACGGCGCCGACATGGATTGCGTACATATTTTAGGCGTACCGAAATTACTTATAAGAGATATTGATGATTAAACTATGATTAAAAAATGCAATGATATCGAACTATCGCAAAATACTCACTTAAAAAATTCAAAATTTTAATTGAAAATATAATAAACAATGCTTAATGTTTAGTATATTTGGGGTGTCGAATTTAATTTAAAGGAGAATATATTCAAATGAAAAACAAAATGCCGAAAGCAACAATGTTTGCGCTGCCCGTTTTGGCCGTAGCTCTTTTAGTTGTGGCTTTTTTCACACACAAAATCGCATTCTTGATTATTGCGATTTTATTTTTAATCGTTTATTGTTTTCTGATGAAAAAGGCATATCAAATCACAAAACAAATTCACGACATCCAAAAATATGACGAAGAAACGAGAGCGGCCGCAAACACTTACAGCAAAGACACCCGCAATGCCGCCGACAATTACAGCGGAAATGAAAAAAGAAAAATCGATGACTATTCCGCACATATAAAAAAATCAGCCGATGATTACAGCAAAAATATAAGAGCCAGGGCCGAACAATCGATTTCATCATTAACGGAAGAAATCGATAAAAAGAAAGCCACCATTGCCGAATTAAACGAAAGCATAAATTCATTAACAGAAACCGAAAGCAGAAGACAAAAGAATTTAAAAACGGCAGTGAACAAGCTGACCCGCTCAAAAGCACTCTACGGCAGCGTTACATATGCAATTGACAACTTTTTTAATTACGCCCCGGAATTTACGAGCTGCAAGCTTTCTTCAACAGACGAAAACGATTACGAGGAATTAAGTCCCTCAGTTATTTTGAAGCTTCATTACATGGATATGCGCGACTTGCGCAAAGCATATAAAGACAACGAAAAGCAAATCCTAAAGGTTTTGGAGGAATACAAAGACCGCTACACCACAAAGGCCAACAGAGCAATATATGCCTTAATGGTTATTGCGCTGCAGGCAGAGCTTCAAAATATTCTTTATAACTTAAAGTATGAAAAGCTTGATGTGGCAATTGAGCAGGTTAAGGCCGTTACCGCTAAATACCAAGCCGTTGCAACAAACGGCAATCAAAGCATTGCCGGCACAATAACAAAATTCATAGGGCAAATCGAATATTTATTTATAAACGCAGTAAAAATAGAATATAACTACTATGTTAAGAAAGAACAAGCCCGCCAAGAGCAATTAGCGATTCGCGAGAAAATGCGCCAAGAAGCGGAAGAACGCAAAGCGCTTGAAGCTGAAAAGAAAAAGGTTGAAAAGGAAGAATCGAAATATCAAGAGCAGATTACCAATTTGAAAGCTCAGCTTTCAAATGCCGAGGATGAAGAATTAGCCAACCTCAAGAGCAGAATTTTAGAGCTTGAGGGGCAGTTGGCTTCGGTTACGGTTAAGAAAGAAAACATTGTTGCACTGCAAAACGGCAAAGCCGGCAATGTTTACATCATCAGTAACCTCGGTTCTTTCGGCGATAAAATGTTTAAAATCGGCATGACACGCAGGCTCGATCCTCAAGACAGAGTAAACGAGCTCGGCGATGCCAGCGTTCCGTTTAAATTTGATGTTCACAGCTTTATTTTTTCCGATGATGCAGTCGGCCTCGAAACAGAGCTGCACAAGCGTTTAGATGCAAAGAGAGTTAATAAAGTAAACCGCCGAAAAGAATTTTTCTATTCAACGGTTGATGAATTGGAAGCATTGGTTTCCGAAATCGATCCCACAGCTGAATTTAACAAAACAATGCTTGCGGAAGATTTCCGGCAATCTCTTTCGAGCGATGAAAACTACACAACAGATATTGAATTTGATTCGGATGATGAAGAGGAAGATGTTTCTTCCAACGAATAATCAGTTCATGAACATTAAGGCGGCGGTCGTTTGGCTGCCGCCTGTATTTTTTAAGGAGGAATATTATGCCCGGAACAAACAGCATACCGGGAACAGCTGCGGCATACATTCGAGTTTCGGATGACAAGCAGGACGAATACAGCCCCGATTCACAGCTGAAGCTGATTCGTGACTATGCCAAGCGCAACGGCTATTATGTGCCGGATGAATTTGTGTTTTACGATGACGGAATCAGCGCCAAGACGGCGGCGAAACGCCCTAAATTCATTGAGATGATAGGAATTGCAAAGCAGAAGAACCCGCCGTTTGATAAAATCCTCGTTTGGAAATTCAGCCGATTCGCACGAAATCAAGAGGAAAGCATCGTTTATAAATCCTTACTGCGCAAAAACGGCGTTGAGGTTATCAGCATAAGCGAGCCGCTTATTGACGGCGCTTTCGGCTCTCTTATCGAAAGAATTATTGAATGGATGGACGAATATTACCTCGTTCGCCTGAGCGGCGAGGTGAAAAGAGGAATGAAAGAAAAAGCCTCGCGCGGCGAGGCAATGAGCGGCAGGGTATTCGGTTACTTGCCAAAGGACGGCACTTTGATACCGCACCCGGAGGAAGCCCCGCTTGTGCGAATGATTTTTGACGATTATTTAAACGGCAAGGGTGCACGGCAGATTGCAATTAAGCTTCAGCAGCTCGGGGTTAAGACGATCAGAGGCAATGACCCCGATAACAGATTCGTTGATTATGTGCTGAATAACCCCGTTTATTGTGGCAAAGTGCGCTGGAGCACGGACGGCCGCGCCGCATCGAAGCGCGATTACCACAACGAAAACATTATGCTTGTGAACGGCAGCTTTGAGCCGATTATAAGCGAGCAAACTTTCAACGCCGCGCAAAAAAAGATTGTCGATCAGAAAAAGCGTTACCCGAAATACCAACGAAACGAGGCACCCACAGAATATATGCTTCGCGGTTTAGTGCGTTGCGACAGCTGCGGAGCAACTTTAACGCTTCAGAGAGCTTCCAAGGCACTGCAATGCCACAACTACGCACGAGGCAGCTGCAAGGTGTCGCACTCAATATCAATTGCAAAAGCAAACAAAACCGTTATCGAAGCATTGCAATATGCCGTGGATCACCTTGATTTCAACATTTTACCCGATGAAGAAAAACACACGCCCGAGGATTATTCCAAGCCCTTGGCCGCGCTGCGCAAGAAGCTCGCCCGCACCAAGGAAGCTTACATCAACGGCGTTGATACGCTTGAGGAATACAAAGAAAATAAACAACGGATTACCGAAGATATCGCAAAGCTCGAAAAAAAGCAGGCCGCAAACACCGCCCTGCCTGAAGTAGACAAGGAAGCATTCGCGGCCAAAGTGCGCGGCGTTATTGCCGTTATAAACTCGCCCGACACAACGGAGCAGGCGAAAAATGAAGCCCTGCGCTCGGTAATTGCAAAAATCATATATCATAAGCCGGCGCAATCCCTTGAGCTTTATTTCTACGCGTAAGGAGGGGCTTAAATTTCCCGCTTCACATCCGCAAACTTGCAAATTATATCTAAATGCAGTACAGACCGCCGTATTGCGAAATTATAAGGCTTGCGGCCTGAGGATCGCAGTGCTTTATAT
>OGCM01002652.1_pt1 | contig 15699 bp, 15 predicted proteins | sample 1570151 | NCBI WGS metagenome assembly OGCM01 (sample SAMEA4370582, study PRJEB24528) | human gut metagenome
CGCTAAAGCTCATGGGAATCTCACCCCTGCATGGTTCTCATCCAGCCGTACCCTTTGCCAGCGGTGCTACATCATCACACGGACTAAGGCTGTACGGAAGTATCATTATCACGATAGAAAGGTCATGGCGGCAGCTATTGCGGTAAGCTGCTTATGGAACGCTGGCAGGAATCGCTATCCGGTTTCATCCCTCCTTTGGTGGGTCACGGCGTGCCAGCCCAACGGCTCTCTTTCTATCGAAACGTATTCGGCTGCTTTATGCTGCGTTGATTAGACGCTTTCTTTTTCAAGGAACAATCCGGCTTTGTCAGCCTGTTAAAATGCACTGGTGATAATGCACTTTAATAGACTGGCAAGCTCTGTCTGGGAAGCATGGGCTTGTCCATGCTTCCACAGGAGAGCGTTATTTCTAGTTGTGTTCCCTGATTTCAAAAGATAAAATCTTTGCAATCAGACGTGTTTCCATCCGGCGGCGTAGGGTTTCATCTACAACCATGTGGGTATTGCCATATTCGTCTTTCATGGGACGCATGGAACGGCTGGCAATAAAACCGCTGTAATGGCGTACAATCTGGTTGACTGCTTCAATATCGCCGTCCGCAGCCCTGGCAATCACAGGAAACGGAATCATAGGGTGCTTTGCTGTCATGCTTCTTCCTCCATAAATTTTTTGATAAATTCCAGTCCGGCGTGTCTTCTTCTCTGTATGGTAGAACGGTTGACTTCCAGAATTTTTGAAATCTCCGTATCGTCAAATCCAAGAAAATAATATCTCAGGATAACGTCACGTTTCTTTCCATCCAGATTTTCTAATGCTTCTGCTAATAGGCTGTTTTCAATGCGGACAGTAAATCCATCCATTTCAAAAGTATGGAAATGGGAGGGATAGGTGTCTTCGGAAGAAAACAGATTGACGGTGTAATCGTCCATATCACAGAACAGGGTTTCCCGTTTACACTGTCTGGACAACGCTTTGAGATAGTCTTTGCGTTCATCCTCCATAGCGACTTTACAGATATAATCAAACTGGTTCTCTATGGTTGTCTGAAATTCAGATGGCTTCATCATTGCTCACCCCCTTTCCAGCCTTGAAAGGGAGCGAGTTGATAGGAATCTCTGCTTCTTTCCCCCTTTTCGCTCTTAGTCCCGACAGGACAGGGGGTGCAGTTGCGTTTTGAGAAGAAAAATTTAAAAACTTTTTCTTCCAACTAAAAAAGCACGCAAACAGACGATATTTCTGCTTGTGTGCTTCGATAGTTCTTACTATGTATTGTGAAAAACCATATTGCAGGTCAGACTTTTCTAGCGTAGGTGGATGGCTTTTTTTAACGGTTTACCGAATGTAGATATATTTAAGAAAATATTTTGCATAGCGGCTTCCTCCTGTAAGCCGCCGGAGCCTAAAAAAAGCTGACTTTAATACAACCTCCATATATTCTGGAAAAAAGAAAGACGGCGGCTTTTGTCAAACCGTCGTCTGGAAAGATTTATGTGATTTTGACGCAAGAAAAGTGTACTGCCAAATAACGGTTTTTTTTATTTCCGTTTCAGCAGCATAGTTTTATCTTTGATACGCATAATAGGAACTGTACAACTATACAATACGTTTTTCTATACCTGTCACTATTATAACAGGAACAGTAAAATGTATGGAGGTGGTGTATTATGCGTAAAAAAGAAGATAAATATGATTTCAGGGCGTTGGGGCTTGCCATAAAAGAAGCCCGTAAAAAACAGGGTTTGACCCGTGAACAGGTGGGAGCAATGATTGAGATTGACCCACGCTATTTAACCAACATTGAGAATAAAGGGCAGCACCCAAGTTTACAGGTGCTTTACGACCTTGTATCTCTGCTGAATGTATCAGTGGATGAGTTTTTCTTGCCTGCCAGCAGTCAGGTGAAAAGCACCAAACGTAGGCAGTTAGAAAACAAAATAGACAATTTCACAGACGCTGACCTTGTTATTATGGAAAGCGTTGCAGATGGTATTGTCAAATCTAAGGAAGTGGGGGAAATGTAAATCCTCCACTTTTGTTTATAATTGCAGTGATATTAGAATTGATACTCTGCAATATTTTTGAAATCATTGTTCAACACATAATATACCTTATTTTTAGTAACGGAATATACAAAAGAAACTCTGGTTGCCCAAAGTCCTTCCTGACGTACTGACCTAAGTACATCAAAGGCGTTGGAAATAGAGAAGTTTTCTCCATATCCTTGCAGTAAATCCTTTGCCTTTTCATATCTGTTATCCCCAGATAAAACATATGGATTAGTCAATTCTGGTTTTAAAATGGAGTAATTTGTTATTAAGGAATATTTTTCTTTTTCCAAACGATACCCAATCCCCGGTTCAATAATGAGAACACGCCCAGTTCTATCTGAAAACATAGCCTGCATAGTAGTGTCAGGAGCATAAGTAATTTTCTTTTTTTTCACTATTTCCAATGAATCATCAAAAGAGAGGTTGCCTTTTATAAAATTTTCTGTCAAATCAGCTATTGTATAGCATGATTCATTACCGCAAAATTGTGCATTGTCATTTCCATGTACATACAACAATGTGCCAACATTCCCATTTCTATTGATTCCGTGAAAAGAGTGGTACTTATTATCGGACATTTTTATCCCTATAAAAAAACGGTCTTTTTCAGCAATTACGGTATGTTCCCATTCAGAAAGGTCAATATCAAAATTGAACCCAACAATGGTTTCTTTCCCATTATACACAAATCTTGTACACATATTTGTAGTTCCTTTCATAAACTAATTATAGTAGTATCAAAACTAATTATATTAGTAATATTAAATATTATAATACAATTTGTCAATATAAAAGTTCTTTTTTTCTAACCTAATTATTGACTTCGCTAATTTAATTACTTAAAATGAGGTAAATGATGTGAAGAAAGAGGAAAATGAATATGCGAGTTACAAGAGCCGAAGTTATAAAAACAGCGTCTGATATGGCTGATAGAAATGGACTTCATAATGTTTCTTTGAAAGCTATTGCTGAAAATTTAGGGATTCGTACCCCCTCCTTATATAATCATATAGGAAGTTTGGATGAACTTCTTAGGGAGATAGCACATAGTGGTATGCGTACTATGAATGAAAAAATGATTCGTGCAGCAATCGGTAAGACAGGGGATTCAGCATTAAAATTAGTGGCAGTTGAATATCTTAATTATATGATTGAACATCCCGGTGTTTATGAAATAATTCAATGGGCTAGTTGGAATGGAACAGAGGAAACAGCAATCATTTTTAATGATTATCTATCTTTACTTAAAACACTTATTTGCTCATGTGGCTTTAATCCAGATAAGACCACTGAAATTTTGAACATGGTAACAGGTATGCTTCATGGTTATACAACTTTACAATTAAGATATGCTTTTTCTAATCCTGATAAAGTAAGAAAAGAATTATCCGAAGCAATTGACACACTACTATTGGGAGCTAATCAAAAATATAAAGACTAATGATAAATTTTAAAAAGAAATACTTTATAAGAGAAACGTGCAAATCTCAAATGAGAAATGCACGTTTTTCTATAACTATTTCACAATCTTCCAGTTTTCCCCGTTCTTTTCCAGCACAAGGTCAAACTGCGATACCTGTGTTGTCATGGTCTGGTTATCCAGATATTTCACCGCAAGGGAAGCCGTTACCTGATTTCCGCTTCGGTTATAAACCGGATTCACTAGTTCCGAGAAAATATACTCTTTTCCCACAGGTTTCAGCACACCCTCATTTACATAATAGGTCAGCTCCTTTGCGGTTGCCGTAGGGTACAGCTTGAAAAAGGTAGTGAGAAATTCGTTGATTTCCTCTGTGGTGATGGAATCCACCGTACCGTCACTTTGTACCGCTTTGGGAGTGTAACCGGATTTTACGGGAACACTGGTAATGGTTGGATTCTGGATAATCGTCAGGTTTCCAGAGCCGTCCACATAGACCGTCACCTGATAGGCGGAACGGACGGTTTTACTGGATTCTCCCTCTGTGATACGCTGTTCCACTGTATAGGTCACTTGATAATGCTGCTCCTTTTCTTCTGTGATTTCCCATATCTGAAAATCGGTCAGGGCAGACGATACGGGGATGTCTTTTCGGACAGTATCTACATTCAGGGCTTGCAGCTCTCCGGTGAGATAGCCTTTTAAAGCATTTGTCCGGTTATCAATGGAAGCGGCGGACTGTTCCCATGAATAGTAGACTTCTGCGAAATTCTTCACAAAATTCTCTATCTTGTGGGTGTCGAGGATTTGTTCCTCAATTACTTTGGTTTCATGGACAGTATGAATGTCTATCGCCGTGAAATTCTTATAGACGGCAAACAGGAAGCTCACTGCCAGCAGCACCCACAGGGCAATCACAGTTTTTTTGTGGGTATTGACTTTGTAAACTTTCAGTTTCTTTTCTTTCTGCTTTTTCTGGTTTTCCTCTTTTCTAATCTGAATCATATCGGTTCATCCTTTCTTATTGTTTGATTCGTCCGGCTCCGGCAAGGTGCTGTTGCCAGTAAGAGCCTGTCAGGTCTGCGTAGCCAATGGGATTTCCGGCATGGTACATCCGGTTATTTCCCACATACAGCCCCACATGGGTGATGTAGGTTCCGGCGTTGTAGGTGGAGTGGAAAAAGACCAAATCCCCTGCATTTGCTTCGGACAGGGGGATATGTTGCGTCACATTGTACTGTTCCTGTGCTGTCCGTGGCAGGGCGATTCCTGCCTTGCCATAGCACCACTGCACCAGTCCCGAACAGTCAAAGGAAGTGGAGGGGGAATCGCCCCCGTACACATACGTCCAGCCCTCATACTTTAAGGCTTCCTCCATGATAGCCTGTACCGTTTCATCATCAAACTGTGCCACGGTCAGGTATTGCGATACCAAGAGGACATAGAACATATTTCCATAGGAATACCGCCAGCCCCCGTTTTTCTCTACCGCAACAGGGTTGGTGTAGGTGACTTTCTTTCCGCCGGATTTGTCCCTTGCGAAGCTCTCTGCCAGTTCAAAAGTGTACTTTTTCCCACGTCCTGCCACATAGTCTAGGAAACCGCCGCCGTAGTTGTAGGACTGAATCACACTGTTTAAGTCACAGCCCTTTGTTTCTGCCGCTGCGAGCAGTTCCGAGAAATACTTGCAGCCTTGTTTGATGGATTCCTCTGTACTAAGGGAGTTCGGGGGAAGCCCCAGAGATTCCGAGGACTGCATAACGTCTTCCAGTGTGCCGCCGGATTCCACCTGAATGATGGCGAGCAGCACATTTAAGTATTCCTCTATGCCATATTCCCTTGCATACTTTTCCAGCATAGGTTTATGGGCGAGGACTTCCTGTGATACGCTCACGCCCCCATAGATAAGGTTTCCGCCGCTTCCGCCGTCTTCCTCATCCGAGAAGACAATCACCACCAAAAGGAGCAGGGAGAACATCATCACGAACACGCCGGAACAGGCAAAGAAAAGGTGTCTTAACTTCATGGTTTCTCCCCTTTCTTTTGTTTGGCAGCCGCTTTTACCGTTTTTGTCCACTCCTTTCTGGCGGTGGTACGCCGGATGGTAAAGTTTGATTCTTTTACCGCAGGGGCAGCCCGTTTTCTTTCCGGTATCACAGGAGCCGTATCGTACTGGACAGGTTTTGCCGGATGGGGAGCAGCAGGGGTGATGGTGGGACTTGTCTTTTGTCTTTCCTCTGGTTTGTCTGGGGAAACCGGAGGGAGTATCTGGCGTTCCGTCCTTACTGGCGGTGTTTGCTCATGGTGGATGGAAGCCGCTTTTACCACCGGAACCGAAGCCCGTTCTGCCACAGTTCCCCCATAAGGAACCTGTCCCTGTTCCCTGATGGATGGGGAAGCTGGCTGCATGGCTGGTTTTCCTACATGAATGGTATGGTTTCGGAAATCTTCCGGCTGCTTTGCAGTAACAGGGCGTTCATGGACGGGAGCCGCCCCTTTGGGGGATTCGGAAGCTGTCTTTTGCGGCTGTTTTGCCTGTTCCAGTTCCGCCCTGCGTTCTGCAATGGTCTGTCTGCGGCGTTCTGCCTGTGCGTTCCGCTGTTCGGCTCTGGCAGTTCGGGTCTGGGTCACGCTGGAAGTAAAATCCCGTACTCCCTCTGATACCTGTGTTTTCCCGTGGTAAAGGGCGTACTTTGCATTGACAGGCAAATCTTTTGCCTGCTCCCGAAGCTGTCCGGCAGTATCGGCTATCTTATCTTTGGTATCTGCCACCGCACCTACCGCAGAGCCAGCCCGTTTCCATGCAGATTCCTTTTCCGGTGCTGCCTGCCCGTCTGGTCTGCTGTGGTCTGCCTGTGTCCGTTTGGAAGAACCGGAGCTGGAAGCAGTTCTCTGGTCTGAGCCAGCCTGTTTTCCTGCATGGTAGGCAGCCGTACCAGCCCCAAGAGCTGCCACAGAACGTCCTAACTTATGCTGTAAACGGTGCATATGGGCGTGCATGAGCATACGGGGTCTTCGCATGATACGGCTCCCCATGCTTTGGGAATCCCCACTCTGCAAGGAGAACATCCCCATCAAATCCCCCAGCTTGAAATAAATTCCGGCAAAGGTCACTATCTGCAAGAACGCCGTCAGGAAGAACGGATATTCCCCAGACAGGTTGTAGAGCATGGTGGAAATGCTGAACGCTACCGTGATAATCAGGGTGATTCCGGCTCTGGTAAGGATGGTATTGAACAGTTTTGTAATGGCACGTTTGGACATCCCCTCAAAAGAGGGAACCATGCTGAGGAGGAAGCTCACAGGCAGGAACATGGCGTAGATGATAAAAAGCACCTGTGAGAAAATCATTATCCCTGTGAGCAGGAATACAAAAATGGAGATACCCATATTGAACATGAACAGGAAGAAGACGGTTCCCAAGCGGTTGATGGTCTTTGTGATGGTAAGGTTGGTATTTTCCCTGTCTTCGATTTCCTCCACTACGATTTCTTCCCTGTCCTGCCCGTTGTTTTCGTCTGGGCTGGTTGAGAGCAGGCTTTCCACACGGTCAGCCCCAATGCTTTCCACATCCGAGTTGCCGTATTGCAGCAGGAGCCACGGCTGCTTTACCTGTATGGAAAACAGGCTGTCCCGTATCAAATCCACGCTGTCTTTTCCTTGACTTTCCGAGTTCGGCAGCACAATCTTTGTACCAAGGGTCAGGCTGGCATTGCTGATGTCTGCGGAAAATTCATTGATTTTCCCGATATAATCAGGGGCATAAGCGATAAAGGCAGCGGACAGCACGAACACCACCACGAAATTCACAACGGCATGGATGGCTTTTGTGGTTTCCCGTTTGATAAGTCCTGTGTAGGCAACGTAAATCCCCACCACCAGAATGAGAATCAGCAGGAACCCGATATAAAATCCCTCCGAGGACAAGCCGCCTGTGGTAACGCCTGCAAGGGTCTGCATATTTTTCCCAATGGAGTCAGCCGTAGAGGAAATGAAGTCCAGCGAGTAGGCTTCCTGAATCAGATACCCCGTGGCGTTGGAAAGGTACAGGCTGATTGTCCAGATAAAATTTGTGATGGCATACAGCCCGTACATCACCTGTTTTCCGATACCGTCCAGCCAGTTCCACGGGAGCCAGTCCCATCCGCTGTCCACATAAAAATCAAGCTGGTAGTTGTCCAGAGGATATTTGCTGTATTCGTTGGCAGCGTCCACCGTATCATCCACCAGTCCGGCAGCGTGGGCGGCTGTGCCGAAGACTGCAAGCAGCAGGAGGATGAGCAGGAGTGCCAGAAGCACTTTTCCTGCTATACTCCCGATTTTTTTAAAAGAGTTTTCTCCCTTTGTCCGACAAGGGACAAGAGCTGTCCCCTGCTGGATGGGCTTTCTTATCTTCATTCCTCCACCTCTTTTCTTACGGGCGGTCTGGTATCAAAGGCATGGAACAGGTCTTCAAAGATAGGATGGAACTGTATGACTCCCACACGCCCGTATAAATCACTGATAAGGCACTGTCCGTTTTCCAAGTCACGGAGCCGCTTCTGGTTGTTTTCATCTTCGGAATCCACCCCGAAAAAGGCGAGGGTCTTCTTGATTTCGTTGATGTCTGTGGAACGGAACGCAAATTTCAAGCCCAGATTGTTTTTCAGCTTTTCATCCAGCAAATCGTCCGTGTTCTGGGTGACAAAGTAAACGCCTGCGTTCATGGCACGTCCGGCACGAACCAGCTTCATGGAGAGGGTCTTGCCCTGTGCCACCTGTAAGAAGCTCCATGCTTCATCCAAATCCACAATCTTAAACACGCTGCGGTCGGTATGGATGAAGTCGAGGGCAAAGGTGCTGATTACAATGAGCATTGCCACGGAAAGTAGCTCCATTGTGGTGTATTCTTCAAACGAGGTTTCCTTATCCGGCAGCACCAAATCCGCCACTTGAATGATGTTGAGTTGCTTTTCAAGGCTGATGGACTGTGTGACATCCCCATCCGAAAAGAGCAGGTGTGCAAAGTCATAGTCCGTAAAGGATTCGATATGGTCGGCTATGCTGGTGCTGATGGCGGTTCCCTCCGCCCGTAGTTCCTCAATCACCTTGAAAAGCCCCCGTTCCTCACTGTTTGTTACCGCACGGATGGCTTTCCGAAGAACAGGGAACTTCTCTCCGTCACGGCTGGAAATGCCTGTTAAAAAAGTCAGGATGTCGATTGCCAGTGATTCGGAATCCTTTGGGTTCTCCATAATCACATACGGGTCAAGTAAGCCCCTGTTCTGTTCCTCCGAGGTCAGGTTTACGATATTGATTTCATGGGCGATTTCCGGCAGGGTTTCTTTCCAGCGTCCCCGTTCCGCTTTCGGGTCAACAATGAGTGCCTGTGCCCCAAATAGTACGGAATAATAGACAATCATGTTGTTGCTGAATGATTTTCCACCGCCGAGGAAGCCTACAAAAGCGGCAGCAAGGGCGTTGGTGACGGAGCCTTTTACCCCTTGACTGGCAAGGGCAGGCTTTAAGTACACGTTTCTTCCTGTATCAAGGCTGTACCCGATATAAATGCCCTCCGGTTCCCCCAACATCTGGGTTGCCCCGAAGCCAAGACCAGCGAGGAAGTCGCTGGTGACATACTGGATGTAATCGTTCAGATACCGCTTGCTGGCAGGGAGAAATTCCCCATGCAGACCCAGCATATCTCCAAAGGGGCGAACCAGCTTCACGTTCAAATCGTCATAAAAATCTTTCACCTCATTGCAGCGGCGTTTCAGTTCTTCCAAGTCGGGAGCCGTCACACGCACCACATAGGACAGCTTATACATGGATTCCTTGCTCTGGTCTAAGGTGGATTCCAGCTCATTTACGCTGTCTAAAGCGTCCACCACGTTTGTACTGGTTTCACTGTCATTCTGCCATGCGTGGTTGTCCAAATCTTTCAGCTCTTTTTTCTTGTTCCGCACCGTGGAGAGGGCTTTCCGGTTTGTCACAATCTCCACATTCATAGAGGTATCAATGGGAAAAGTAAATTGCTGCTGCTGATAGTAAAAGATTTCCGAGGATGGGAAGTCCAGTTCCCCCACAATGCTGTTGATAGTAAAGTAGGCGGCATAGACCGTCCCGTCTTCCTGTTCGATTTTCAGATACCGCTGGTTTTCCTCTATCAGACAACGGGTAGGTTTGATGAGGTCATAGTATTTCACCAGCGTTTCCTCCTGAAACCGTTTCTTCGGAAGATAATACTCATAATCTTCGTAGGCGGTTCCGGTCTGCCCGTATAAATGCTCAATCAGATAGCCAAAATCGTCCTTGTTAAGCCGCCGGACTTTGAAGCGGCGTGAGATTTTACTTTCCAGCAGCTTTTCCATCTTCTGAAACCGCCAGATTTCTTCATTGCTCATGGAAACAAAATCCCCCATGAGTTTGTGGTTGACTTCATGGATGAAATCGGAAACGGCGGTCTTTGCTTCTCTGCGGAACTGCTTCATGGTGACTTCCTGCTCATTGACAAGCAGCTTAAAGCCGATAAAAAAGCGGTAGTCCACCTGATTTTCCCCTATCATGGAAATCAGGGCTTCGGTCTGTGCGTCAATCTTTGCACAGGCAACGTCCTTTAACTTGCCCGTCACTTCCTGTTTGGAGCGTTCCTGTGCCGCCCGTATGCTGGATTCGGTGCTGATTTGCAGGGCGTGAATCTTCCCGTCCCTGTTCTGGGCGATAAGCTGCCGGAAGGAATCGTGTACCTGATATTTCTGTTCAGGGCTTAAAAAAGAATAGTTGTAGGGAAGCAGCTCATAGTAAGCGAAGCACTCCCCGTCATGGTTGAATACAAGGTTATTTTCGATATACTTAATCGGATATGCCATAAATATCACTCCTTACTGCCGTGATGGGCTGTGCCGGATATTCCTTTTCCAGCTTCACGGGCTTTCCTGCATAGGTCAGTTTCGGGCGTACCAGATATGCCAGTACGGATTTCAGGAAGCCATAAGGCTTCTTCCCGTCAAAGGTCTTCTGGCACATGAACCAAGTGAGGGCAAAGGGTACGCCGAAATATTTTAAAAATGCTCCGTCAATGAACGAAAGGGGAGGGAGGTTCCCCAAGAGTATAACTGCAAACACCGACACCACGAACCACGCCATCTGTGTGAACGTGATGGGGAATGGCAGCTTAAAATCATTGATGGAATAGAGTACCTTTTCCACCGACCAGATACTGGTATAGCTTCGTATTTTCTTCATAGTGTCTGTCCTTTCTAAAAGATGGGGCAGCAAAAGCCGCCCCTGAATAAAAAAATCCGCCTGTATTTCCTGAAAGAGATACAGACGGGGCTACCGTAAGATTTCATATACGCCGTGGTTCGTGATAACAAAGGTTCCCTCCAATTCCATGTCACGCCCATAGGCTGCATAGTCGATATAGTTTTGTAAGTGTGCCGGAAGTTCTCCAAGCTGTCCGCTTTCTTCCAGATAGTAGCGAGCCACATCCGCCATATCGTCACAGCCGGAATGGCAGATAATATCGTCTTCATGCTCACAGAGTTCTTCGATACTGCCAAAGTAGGATTGCAGCTCTGATAGTTCCTCCTGAATGTACTCCGGTAAGTCCTCCACCATTTCACACAGGCGGTTGACTTCCTCAATGGGGGTATATTCGTCAATCTCAAAGGGCAGCTCATAGTCATGGATGGCGTATTCCTCATATTCATCATTCAAACCGATACGTTCCTTGACTTCCTCAAAGTCCACAGGCGGCGTGAACCATGCCCCTACCAGTTCGCCCTCATTGTATTTGCCTAAGTTGGCAATGTAAATCCGCATTTCTTCCAAGTTCCTCCACCTCCTTTTAGCGGTAATAAAAGATACCATTGTCCGTAAACAGGTAGTTTTCGCTGGTTTCCAGTTCCCGACCAATGGCGGCGTAGTCGATATGGTTTATCAGGTCTGGATGTACTTCTCCAAATAGCTGTACCTCCTGCACCAGATAACGGGCGAGAGCTTCCCCGTCCTGCACCGGATAGCAGTGTATCTGGTCTTTGTGGTCGATAAATTCCGTAAAGCTGGGAAACCACCGCTTTTGTACCACATCCATTTCATAATAGAGGGGCGTTCCCTGCATTTCCTGTACCATCCGGCAAAGGGCGTTGATTTCCCAGAGCCTTGTGTTGCCCTCCAATGGAAACGGCAGCTCATAGTCTTCAATTTCGATTTCTTCCTCACTCTGAACGCCAAGACGTTCCCTGATTTCCTCAAAATCCACAGGACAGGAAAACCATGCCCCAGGGTATTCCTCAAAATCCTCATGGTAAAACCGTGTGGTGTTCAGGATGTAGATTCTCATTTCCTCAATCTGTATCACGTCCTTTCTCTGTTAAGTTTTTGGGGAGTTACGCTCCCCAAGCCCCTAGTGGACTTCCGCCATGAAGCAATCAGAGCTTGCTCCATAACGGAAGTGTAACAAGGGTTTCCTATGCACCGATAATCTTATTGAACAGTTCCAGTAAGATGTCCTTTACACCGTCCGCATTGAAGACCAGCCCAACCGCTACAAGGGAAACTACCAGAAAACCGATAAGTTTGGAAAATTCCCTCTTAAATCCGAGGTACAGTCCAATCACCACGATTGCCAGCAGCACAAGGGACTGGGCGTTGGATAAAAACCAGTTGTAAAGATTCTGTCCGAAATTCATAAAAGCTCCTTTCTTTCCTGTAAGAGTTCTTAGGTTCCAAAATTGCCGCCGTTAAAGCACCACCTCCTTTGCAGCGGCGGCTTGCTGCTTCAGGATTTTTTCGTGCTTCTCCGTCAGCTTTGCATGGGTGATGATGTCATGGACAATCTGGGTGTGGTTCATCTTATCCAGACGGAGAGCCAGCTTTAAGGTGGGTGCTACCTGATGGGAGAGCCAGTGCAGGGTGCGTTCAAAGGAATAGGGTTCCGGTTTCGTTGTCAGTTTCAGGCTTCCCCTGTGTTCCCCCATAAACCACGCCCATTCCTCATTGATACGCCAGTCAGAACGGGGCTTCGTATCGTCCCTGTCCACGAACCGGACATAGCGGTTGATGATTTGAAAGGCTGTCCGTTCTGGATTGTCATGTTCTAACAGGTCACGGATGGCGTAAAAGGCACGCTCATTTTTCAGCCGGATTTCAAAGCGGTTCTTTACCTCTGCGTCCGCAATGGGAATATTATGCTTTTTGTACTGCTCATAGTCCTTTTCGTAAATGCAGAAGTACACCTCACTTTGGAGGGAGCCGATATACAGGGTGTTCCCCATACATTCTTTTTCCTCACGCCGTACCAGTTCGCCGCTGCGGTAGCTTTTAAAGCTGCGGAAGACCGAGATACATTCCTCATTCCGGCACTTCTCTGTCAGATGGGGAATGTTCAGGATTCCCGTTTTGTCATTGATGGCGAGGTCAAGCCGCTTCATCACGCCGTCCTCCATGAGAACATCCATGAAAAACTCATACCAGCTCCGTTCCTGTGCCAGCAGATAGCTTTCAAACTGGCGGCAGCCACGCCCTTTCAGTTCCAGCAGCACCCCTTTTTCCAGTTCCGGTGATACCAGAACGAAAATATCCCCCAGATAGTAATGCTCTGTGTAAGAGTAGAAGCCGTAGTCTTCATGGATAAAGTAGGGGAGCTTTAGCCGCAGCACGTCTTCCACGATATGCTTCACATCCGTAGTGGGAAAGCGAATCCGCACATAGTCAAAGAGCATTTCAAGGGGAGCGTCTGGGTTGAATCGTTCCAGAGCTTCCGTGATGGCTTCCTGTAATGCTTCGGACGGGTGAGCCTTGCCCGTTTCAATATCGCTCAGGTACGGACGGGTGATTCCGGCAGCTAAGGCAAGTTTCTGTTGTGAGATACCGTAAACTTCCCGTTTCTCTTTGATGTCCCGTACCCATGTTTCTTCATTCAGTGAAAATCCCTCCTGTCTAAAAAAGCGTATGTCAACTTTTAGAGCCTTGTTGACATACGCCGGATATGGGGAAAATCCCTTGTGTACTGTGGGATTCTGCCCTGTTGTTTGGTTGTTGCCTGTCGATTTGTACCCCTCTGTTAGATACGAGGGGTTTATGCTGGCGTGCCTTGCGGCACACCAGCCACAGCAGGTCAGTCCGCTTCTGCGGCTTTCGCTTCGCACGCCGCCTGCACTCCCTGCCTGCTGTCTGTGAGCTTTTTTATTTCTTTGAGGAAATCGTGTCCTTTTGGTACAAGGGGCGTGTAAAACTCCGAGATAACGCTGGTTCCCACATCCACATAGCCACGCCCTTTTATCTGCTTTAGGAAGAAGTCCTTTGTGGTTTCCCCGAACATCATCCCATAGCCCATTTCCGACATCCGCCCCAGAGCGGAAATTGAACTGGTCACGGATTCCATCCCCCAGATACTTTGCGTCTGGACGCTGGCAGGCAAGAATCAGGAAGAAACCAGCCTGCCGCCCAAGCATAACGATTTGTTTTAATTTGTTGAGGACAGCGGCATTTTCCTTTGTGCCGAGCATTTCCATAAATGCCACATATTCATCAAAGATAAGGAAATTTGCCGGAAGTCCCAAGTAAGCGTAGTTTTCCCCTGTCCGGTAATTCTCCATGAGCTTCATGTCTTCGCTGCGTTTCATCATTTCCTCATAGAAACGGTCAATGCAGGCGAGCATATCTTCCTTTTTGTAGTACACATCCGGCATAACCGCCTGTAAATCCGCAAGGTCGGCGTTTTTCGGGTCTAACACGAACAGGACGGCGTTGGTGCGGAGCAGGGCTTCAATGAGAGTCAGGATAAAGTAGGTCTTTCCGCCGCCGGTTCCTCCGGCAATGAGCATATGGGGCAGCTTGTCATACTCCCACCAGACATTTTTCATAAGCCGGAGCCTGCCGTCCTTTGCCTGTACGTCCTCAATGGAGATACGGTTGGCAATAGTATCATAGAGCAGGGTGTACTCCACATAGGAATCCTTTAATTCCTTATCCGTCAGCTCACAGTACAAGCCGCTTTCCAGCTTTTTCTCCAAGTTTAAGAGCTGTTCCTGATATTTCCCTAAGGTGATTTCCACACGGATATGGAGCAAGCCCTGTTTCATCCGGTAGTAGATTTTGGGAAAGTAAGTGATGGCTTCTTTGGAACGGCTGGAAGACAAGTCCTTGAAAAAAGCGTCTTCCTTTCTCTGTTCCGATTCATACCACTTGTTTTCCAACACCATCCTTGCCAGCTTTTGGCGGTGGATGAGCTGCTTTACTTCGTCCCTGCGGTATCGCCAGAACAGAAGAACGGCTGCAAGACACACCAGCCCTGCCACGCCCATACTGAATAACAGATAAGGGATGTTTACATCCTGTGTTATCTGGGAGAGGGACACTTCCTGCCAGTTGGTTCTGGCAATTTGCCGGATATGAAACAGCAGGACAACCAGCAGGAAGACAGGGAACAGGGCGGCAAGGGCAGTATGGAACACAAGGTCTTTATCCGTGGGGCGGATACGTTTTCCACGGGGGAAAAGCTGCTTCATGGGAACAATCCTCCTTTCATTTTTTTATGTTCCTGTTATTTTACAGGGGGAACGTCTTTCTTCGGTGTCTGCGGATTCATGGCAGCCCCTTTTTTCAGGACAATATCCTCCGCCTTGATGTACCAGTCCACCTCTGCTCCCTGAAAGGTAGCCGTTGCCACGGTATCTGCCACAGGATTGATAAGTTCCACCTCTGCGTTGTAATCGAACTCCTTTAATGGCACGCTGGCAGGGATAGAAACCTGAATCATACGCCCCTGTCCTCTGGATTTTAAGTCATAGGTACGCTCCTTGATTTCTTCTGATACCGAGCCGTCTTCATTCTGGAGGTGAACCTCACGGCGGAGGGCAGAAAACTTCAATGCCCCGAATGTTGCTTCCTTGTCAATCACGATTCCGTTTGCTAATCTCATAGTCTGATGTCCTCCTTTTCCTTACGCTTTTACCATATCGTCAGCGTGTAAAATGTAGTTGGTAAAGCCCCTTGTGCCGATTTTATAGCCCTCTGCGGTAATACGGGGATTGACGAGCTTCACACGTTCCTCAAAGTCAAAATGTTTCTCTCCGGCTTCGGCAGGGAGGATAACTACAATATCATCCGCCCTCTGTACGTCTGAATAAAGGTTGAAGCTACGGGAGAGTACCGCCATACGTCCGTTGATTCTTCTTTGTTCTGTTTTGTCTTCTCCGGCAAACTCCAAGTTGCCGAATGTCTTTTCCATGTTGGGGATAACGAAT
>OGCM01002659.1_pt1 | contig 15664 bp, 8 predicted proteins | sample 1570151 | NCBI WGS metagenome assembly OGCM01 (sample SAMEA4370582, study PRJEB24528) | human gut metagenome
AAGTAGTACAAATACGCTCTTGAGTTCTCAAACCACCACCACTCACCCACCTCGCAATCCGGAGTGAACCGGACCACTCGCTGAGCGGCAGCAAGAGATAAACTTACAGCACGATCGCGATCCGCGCAACCCGGGCCGCATGAACAACGCGTGAACCGTTGGAAATCCAACGTTCCATCGGCGTGTCGAAACTTGACAAACCAGGCCCGACCAACCCCGCAACCACCGAAACCATCCCCGCAATCGCCCATTCCATCCCCGCAAATCCGCAATCGCATCCGCATTTTGTAACCGCAAAACGGCGTTACGGGTAACAAAAGCCGGAAGGGAAAGCCAAAACGGGACGGTCACGGGAAGAAGAACCAGGAAACTGCGACACGAATCGCAAATGCTACCAGCGGCGCCCGCAATGCTTGCCACCGATGCCAGACTTGCCATTCGCACCCCACGGACCGCGGCCTTCGCCATGCAATACACCCAAGTGATGTTTCATGGCAACCAGCATGATATGCGTATCTTCCAAACCGAGGTGGCGCTCCGACTTGCTTTCATCGAGCGCGCCCTGCCGCTTGGCGTATGCGTCCAACGTGTTATTGCCGTACGGATGCTCGCCGTCCGGAATTGACCCTTCATCCCAACGGCGGCTCATCGGCAACGTGTCGATAATCGTAATCTTGCCCGCACGGTAGCTTTCCGCATATCCAGCCACATTCAACATGAAGAAGCTATGTTCGAAACGAGCGTTGTGCGCTACGTACGGTTGCTGCTCCAATCGCTGCAGCAAACCGATTTGAGCCTCCGGCCACTCATCGAACAGGCGGAAGCCGGACGCACGATCACGTACATCGATACCGGTCAAATCGAGAATCAGCGGATTACCGAGCGTCGCGTTCGCGGCAGGAACGCCGAACGACAGACGCGACTGACCATACGCATCGCCCGTTTCGTAATAACTCTGCTCGTATTGGTATCCAGTAGGTGCGGCAGCAGGGCGAGGGGAAATCATGTTCATATATTCAAAGCCGACGTCGATGATGTACACACGCGCCGGGTCAGTACCGGTGGTTTCGATGTCGATTCCCATGACATTGTCCACATCGCGTCCAGGAAGATAAGCGTCACGCCAATCCGATTTGCGGTATTCAGCCATCCGACGCAACTGCGCCGCTTCAGCGGATTTCGTTTCCGAACCGTAATCAAACAACGTGGAGCCGCCCGGACTGGTTACTCCACTCAGGTTCGCACGCGACATGGCATAGTCACTGGCTCGCTTCTGACTTTTCTCTGCGGCACGACGGGCGGCGCGGCCGTTAACGATGTCAGCGGTTCGATCCTGAATATCATCCAACGCCACTCCCCCGGAAGCCAAAGCCGAACCGGGCAGCAGCACCGGAACCGTCACGCGCTCACGTCGTTCCTCGGTGACCGTCCACAATCCCATCGCCACGCCAATCTGTCGCAGAACAGCGATTTCGTCGCACAACCGACGGTTCGCGTAAGCAAGCGCGCGCGGCAGCCGATAGGAAGCGATAAGTCGGTCGTAATCCATCATGAACGTGCTGTTGCACTGCGCGATGGTCGGTTCGAGCCGATCTCGAATCGCAAGATCATCTTTCAACAGGGCGTGCAGCTGCGGGGCGGAAAGTTGCGGCGACGAGGACCGCAGCATTGCCAACAAATCAACGTGCTGTCTTGTGGCGGCACCAATGCCGTTACGCAGGTCAAGGGAAGACACCCATCGCCAGTCGATCGGCTGGTTGTCGGCGTCATTCGGCATCGATGCCGACCATTGTTCGATGTCCTGCTTCGCGTCATCCAGCCAGGAAAGATTCATCGTCGATTCGTTCATACCTGCCCATCGTAGCCGATACCCACCTTCAGCGTGTAAGAATGTGCAACAAACCAACGTGCGCATTCCTCTTTGTGAGAACACAACCATGCGAGTTCGAATGACGGTGTTCATTACGAAACCGCGCGCGGATACCTCCGTGCGAAGCGGTTGTCGTACGAATTTTCATATAGCGCAAATGTGACTATTTCCCAGCAAAAATCCAGAATCGACTTTCATTTTTGAATCCCGGAACGCAATAAACGTTCCAAATCAACGAAAGGAACTGCAATGTCAGAAACACATTCCACCACTGAAAACAACAATTCGCATTGCTGCGACAACACCTGCGGCAATGCCGACGACCGCGTTGTTCCTGACAGCGTGGAAATCAATCCGCTGTTCGCCCGTCCGAAGGAAGCCCAGGCGTTCTCGAAATTTACCATTCCACAGAAGGGTAGTCTGCCGGAAACCGCCTACCAAGTGGTGCATGACGAGGCCATGCTGGATGGCAACGCGCGACTCAATCTTGCAACTTTTGTGAGCACGTGGATGGACGATCATGCGAACCGCCTGTACATGGAGGCGGCCGACAAGAACATGATCGACAAAGACGAGTACCCGAAAACCGCCGAAGTCGAATCGCGCTGCTGGCACATGCTCGCCGATCTATGGCATGCGCCCGATCCAATGAATGCCATCGGAACCTCCACCATCGGCTCGTCGGAAGCTTGCATGCTGGGCGGACTCGCGTTGAAGCGCCGTTGGAAGGAAGCCCGCGAAAAGGCCGACCTGCCGACCGATCGTCCGAATCTGGTGATGAGCAGCGCCGTGCAGGTGTGCTGGGAGAAGTTCTGCAACTATTTCGACGTGGAACCACGCTATGTGCCGATTTCCGAGGACCACAAAGTGCTCGACGGCCATGATCTCGACAAGTATGTCGATGAGAACACCATCGGCGTGGTGGCCATCATGGGCGTGACCTATACGGGTATGTATGAGCCGGTCGAACAGATCAGCGAAGCACTGGACCGCATCGAGGAGCGCACCGGACTTGATGTGCGCATCCATGTGGACGGCGCTTCGGGAGGTATGATCGCACCATTCATCCAGCCGGACCTCGCATGGGACTTCCGCGTCAAGCGCGTTTACTCCATCAGCACCTCCGGTCACAAGTACGGTCTGGTCTACCCCGGTTTGGGATGGGTCGTATGGCGCGAAACCGCTGACCTGCCGGAAAGCCTTATTTTCAAGGTGAGTTATCTCGGCGGCGAAATGCCGACTTTCGCACTGAACTTCTCCCGTCCGGGCGCACAGGTACTGCTGCAGTACTACATGTTCCTGCGTTTGGGATTCGACGGGTATCGAAGGGTGCAGCAGACTTCGCATGATGTGGCGAAATATCTGTCGGGCGAGATCGAGCAGATGGATGATTTTACGCTGTGGAACGACGGTTCCGACATTCCGGTGTTCGCATGGATGCTCAACGACAAGCCGGATCGCAAGTGGAATCTGTACGATCTGCAGGATCGGCTGCGCATGAAGGGATGGCTGGTGCCGGCTTATCCGATGCCGGTGGATCTGACGCAGGTGACCGTGCAGCGCATTGTGGTGCGTAACGGTTTCAGCCACGATATGGCCGAAGCGTTCATCAAGGATTTGAAGTCGTGTGTGAAGTATCTGGACGGACTGCGTTCACCAATGCCAAGCGAGGCTCGTGCATCCGAATTCCACCACTGATATTTCGCGGTCATTCCACGAATTCCATCGTTTCCCGCATTAAGGAAATTCATGTTCATTCCCACAACGATTATGTTTACGAAAGCTGGCTGCAATGACAGTTCATATGAAAAAGCCGCTTGCTGTGGTAGCGCACGATGCAAGCGCAGCTGCACATCCCGGGTCCGCACGTTCCACGACGAACGCTGCGACGGCACCGACAACAACGCCACGCAATCCGTCTGCCGTCGCAGGAAACCGCAATCGTACGGGCATACCTGCGCATGCCGGGGCGAATAGAGGGAACGGCGCTGACGGGCACGGCGCAATCGCAAGCACGGCAACCGTTGCCAATAAAACCGGCAAAACCATGATGACAGTCAGCCAACTGGCGATGTTGACCGTGGTGGCGGTGGCCTCGCTACGCTCTCTGCCGGCCATGGCCGATTATGGTCTCGCTTCCATTCTGCTGTATCTCATTCCGGCGGTCGTTTTCCTGGTGCCGACCGCGCTGGTGGCTGCCGAACTGGCCACCGGCTGGAAAGGTGGCGTGTACGTGTGGGTGCGTGAGGCGTTCGGCAATCGCATCGGATTTCTCGCCATTTGGCTGCAGTGGATTCAGAATGTGGTGTGGTATCCGATACAGATTGCGTTCATCGCCGTCAGCCTGTCGTATGTGTTCGGCATGGGTGGCTTGGGCAATAATGGCGTATATGTGGCCGCGGTGATCATCGTGTTGTATTGGGCAAGCACGATGGTGGCGTTGCGCGGCGGCAATCTGTTCGCCAAGGTCGGGGCGATTTCGGGACTTATCGGCACGCTGTTTCCTGCGTTGCTGCTTATCGTCTTCGGCATTATCTGGCTGGCGATCGGTAAGCCAGTGCAGACCTCCCTGCACGCATCCGCGCTGCTTCCGCCGTGGACGGGCATCGCGTCGATTGTGCTAATCGTATCCAATGTGCTCGCCTACGCGGGTATGGAGGTCAATGCCGTGCATGCCAACGACTTGGAGCATCCGGGACGTCAATTCCCACGCGCCATTGCACTAGCGACCGCGCTGATTCTGCTGGTACTTGTGCTGCCGACTTTGGCAATCGCCTTTGCTGTGCCGCATCGTGAGCTGGGGCTCATCGACGGCATCAATCTGGCGTTCAGGGAGTTCTTCGACCATTTTGGCATGGGTTGGGGCACCCCGGTGATTTCGCTGCTCATCGCGCTAGGCGCGTTCGCTTCCGTGGTGGCTTGGATAGCTGGTCCTTCTCGCGGTTTGCTAGCGGCCGCCCGCACGGGACTGATGCCTCCCGCGCTGCAGAAGCGCAATGCCCACGACGTGCAGGAAGGCATTCTGATTCCGCAAGGCATTATCGTGACCGTGCTGGCGTTGCTGTTCGTGTTGATCCCCAATGGCAACACGGCTTTCGCGACGCTGGTGGATATGGCGACCGCGCTGTATCTGGTGATGTACATGTTGATGTTTGCCGCCGCGATTCGTCTGCGCGACACCCATCCAGAAGTCCGCCGCACGTATCGAGTTCCTGCGATTCGGTTGGTCGCGGGCGTCGGTTTCGTCGCTTCCGCCGCGGCATTCGTGTTGACTTTCGTGAGACCGGCTGGTTTCACCGGTTTGGATAGCGTTTCATATGCGATTCTTGTGGCTGTAGTCGTGCTTGTGCTCGGTTTACCGCCGCTGGTGTTGTATGGAATGCGCAAGCCTGGCTGGGATCTGCGTTCGGATGCCGAGCGGAACACGGATACGTACGATGTGCTAGTGAATCCGGAATACTGAAATATTGGAATATTTGGAATACTCATGTTTCGAACATTCCAATAATCCCGAATATGATGAATGCCTCCCAAGTGTTCGCCTGGGAGGCATTCATCGTTCTTGTCTCGTTCGTTTACGCGGTTACAGTTCGAAGCCGAGTTCGGCCGCCGCTTCGGTCGGTACCGGATCCTCGCACCAGAAATCCTCAAGGTTCTCATTGGTGGTCAGGCTTCGGATTTCGGCCTGGTCGATGTACAGTTCACCGCTCAAATGGTCGGTTTCATGCTGGAAGATGCGGGCCGGCCAGCCGTGCAGATGTTCCTCATGCTTGTTGCCGTCCTCATCCTGCCAACGGGCGGTGATGTCAAGCCAACGCTTGCGTACGGCCTGGTAACCGTCGAAGCTCAGGCAGCCTTCGTAGAAGCTGCGGGTTTCGGTGCCGATCGGCTCGTAGCTGGGGTTGATGATGGCGTGGAAGGGGAATTCCGCAGCTTCGCGCGGATCGCCATCGTCGCCTTCGCATACGTGGTCTTCGACGACGGCCAAAGCCAGACCGAGACCGATCTGGGTGGCTGCGAGGCCCACGCCCGGCGCTTCCAGCATGGTGGTGCGCATGGTGTCGATGAGCTTGTCAAGCGTTTTGCGGCTCAACTGGCCGTCGTAGGCGATGGTCTGCTGGCGTAATACCGGTTCGCCGGCCTGCACGATCGGCATGATTTTCTCTTTGCCGCCGGTTTTGATGAGCTTTTCGACCTCGCGGTTGAGTTCGAGGTCCACTTTCGAGTTGTGTCCGAACATGGGGCATATCTCCTTGCGGGCTCTTACAGGGTGAGTTCGTCGGCGACGACCTTGGCGAGGCGATCGCACACTTCGTCTGCCTGCTGCTGGGTTTCGGCTTCGGCCATGACGCGCACGAGCGGCTCGGTGCCGGACGGACGCAGCAGCACGCGGCCGGTGTCGCCCAGCAGCTTCTCTTCGCGTTCCACCGCGGCCTGCACCTTGGCGTTGGTCTTGGCGGCCATCTTGTCGACGTTCGGCACGTTGATGAGCGTCTGCGGCAGCTGCGGGAAGTCGGCGGCCAGTTCCTTCAGGCTCTTACCGGATTTGACGACCTCGTTGCACAGGGTGAGCGCGGTCAGGGTGCCGTCGCCGGTGGTGGCGAATTCGCGGTTGATCACGTGGCCGGACTGCTCGCCGCCGAGCGAATAATCGCCTCGCAGCATCTCTTCGAGCACGTAACGGTCGCCCACGTTGGTCTGCACGGTCTTGATGCCCATGGAACGCAGGGCCAACTTCAGACCGAGGTTGCTCATCACCGTCACGACGAGGGTGTCATGGTTGAGCTTGCCCGCGTTCTTCTTGGCGCGCGCCAGAATGCCCATGATCTGATCGCCGTTGACCATGTTGCCGTCCTCATCCACGGCAAGGCAACGGTCGGCATCGCCATCGAAGGCAACGCCCATGACGGCGCCGGAGGCCTTGACCATGGCCTGCAGCTGCTCAGGATGGGTGGAGCCGGCGTTCTTGTTGATGTTGTAGCCGTCCGGCGACGCGTTGATGACGGTCACGTCGGCGCCGGCGCGGCGCAAGGCTTCCGGAGCGACCACGGACGTGGCGCCGTTCGCGCAATCGGCCACGATCTTCAGGCCCTTCAGCGGCGTCGGCTGCGACTTTTCCGGACCGACCGGCGCGATGGCGGAAACCAGATGGTCGATGTACAGGTTGGTGGCGGTGGCGGTGTCATGGCTGACACGACCCACGCCGGCGCCGGTAGGACGATCCCAATCCTGGCCGAGCACCGCTTCGATCTCATCCTCCTTGGTGTCGGGAAGCTTGAAGCCGCCGCGGGCGAAGAACTTGATGCCGTTGTCGGGCATCGGATTGTGGGATGCGGAGATCACCGCGCCCATTTCCACGTTGAGCACGGACGTCAGGTATGCGACGCCCGGCGTCGGGATGATGCCGGCGTCGATCACGTCGAAGCCGCCGGCGGACATGCCAGCGGACAATGCGGCGGCGAGGAAATCGCCGGAAACTCGTGTATCACGACCGACCAGCGCACGGCGACGGCTTTCGAATTCGCTCCGCTCGTCATCGCCCAGCACACGCACCGCGGCGTCACCCAAATCAAGCGCCAGCTGTGCCGTCAAATCCCTATTCGCCAATCCTCGAACGCCGTCGGTTCCGAACATACGTGGCATGAGTCTCAAATCCTCGCTATCTGCAAACGATATTTCCGTGACCTATCGTACTCAACCGTGCCGCCGAAACCAGCAGGTGACGACGCAATCGCATAACACTTCACAATTCAAAGCATTTCACGGCGCGCAATGCCCTTTTCGTGTCGCACGACTTTGATTTCAAGGCGGAAAATCAAGTCGTGCGACAACACTTGATAAAGAAATACCCCCTAACTATCATTTTCCGTTGAAAACCAGCGAAAAATAAGAGTTAGAGGGTATGAAAGCCAGCACGCCTGTCGCACGACTTTGAAAATCGCACCCAAAATCAAAAGTCGTGCGACGACATGACGGCTCTTAAGCGGGAACGTTCCTGTCGCCCCTGCTATCAGAGCGCGGCGTTGAAGTCGCGCACTTTCAGCGTGCGGTGAGAAGCCTCGACGTTGCCACGCACAATGCGCTGCAAGGCGTTGTCCGCGTCCTTATGGGAGGCGAGCCAGGCGTCGCCCAGCTCCACGAGCTTCGCCGGATCGGCATAGCCCGGATACAGGCCTTCGAGCAGCGCTTCCGCCATGTGGAAGGTCTTGTGCTCCCAAATCCAGTCGGCGACCTCGAAATACTTCTCGGCGTACGGTTCGGCCAAGTCGGCGCGCGGGGTGGCTGCGAAGCCACCGGCCACAGCCTCAAGCTGCATGTTGGTCAGCTCGTCGTTGTGCAGGGCCTCGTTCCAAGCCCATGCCTTCGCTTCGGCGGTACCGGCCACGGCGCGTGCGCCATAGGCGAACTCACGGTTCTCGGTGGTTTCGCGCTTGGCCAGTTCGGCGTCGATTCCCGCCTGGTCGATCGCGTTGACGGTGCTCAGCGCGTTGATGATGGTCCAGCGGAAGTTGTTGTCGATTTCCAGACCGTCGAATGCCACGGAACCGTCGAGCAGGCCCTTCGCGTTGGCGACGAACGCCTCGTCGCCCGGCTCGCCGTAGCCCAGGTAGGCGGTGACGAGCTGGAACTGTTCGTCGGAGCCGGCCTTGGCCTGACCCGCCAGCTTGAACAGTTCGGCGGCCACATGCTTCACGATCTCGGCACGCTCTGCCGGAGCGGTGTAATGCCATGCGGTGGTGCTGACCTGTGCCAGCGCGTAACGGAAGGTGGTGGACTCGTGTTCGGTGGCGAGCGCGGCCAGCGAGGTGTCGATGAACTGGCGTGCCGGCAGTTCGCCGTCGCGGGTCATGTCCCACAGGGCGAGCCAGATCACGGAACGGGCGAGCGCGTCGTCGAAGCGGTACAGGTTGCTTGTCGCGAATGCGAGGCTCTTGTCGTCGAAACGCAGCTTCGTGTAGGTCAGGTCGTCGTCGTTCACCAGAATCAGCGACGGACGTGCCTTGCCCGCGGCCGCGTCGACGACCGTCAGTTCGCCGTCGACGTCCAGTTCGAAACGGTCGGTGCGCACGATCTTGCCGGTTTCCGGATCCTCGTTGTAGAAGCCGACGGCGAGACGGTGGGCGCGCAGCACGGGATGCTCGGCCGGAGCGGTCTGGCGCAGGGCGAGACGCTTGATGGTGCCGTCCTCGTTCTCTTCGACTTCGGTGGCGATGGTGTTGATGCCGGATTCCTCAAGCCACTGGGCGCTCCACGCCTTCAGGTCGCGGCCGGAAGTGAGTTCCAGTTCGGCGAGCAGGTCGGCGAGGGTGGCGTTGGAGTAGGCGTGCTTGTTGAGGTAGTTGTTGATGCCCTTGAAGAACTTCTCACGGCCCACGTAGTACACGAGCTGCTTCAGCACGGAGGCGCCCTTGGCGTAGGTGATGCCGTCGAAGTTGACGTAGGTGTCGTTGAGGTCGTTGATCGGGGCGACGATCGGGTGGGTGGTGCTCAGCTGGTCCTGATTCAACGCCCAGCTCTTTTCGCCGGAGCTGAAGGTTGCCCAGGCGTCCTTCCATTCGGTGGCTTCGGCGGTGGCGAGGGTGGACGTGAACTCGGCGAAGGATTCGTTGAGCCACAGGTCGTTCCACCACTTCATGGTCACGTAGTCGCCGAACCACATGTGGGCGAGCTCGTGCAGCACGGTGACCACACGGCGTTCCGCATAGGCGTCGGTGACCTTGGATTCGAACACGTACTGGTCGCGGATGGTGACCATGCCGATGTTCTCCATGGCGCCGGCGTTGTATTCCGGCACGTAGATCTGGTCGAACTTGGCGTACGGGTACGGCACGCCCCAGGTCTTGGCGTAGAAGGCGAAGCCTTTCTTGGTGATGTCGAACAGGTAGTCGACGTCCTTGCTGAAGGCCTTGGCGAGCGCCTGGCGGCAGTACATGGCCATCGGCACGGTGCGGCCGTCCTCATTGGCGTATTCGGTGTGCCATTCGGCGTACGGTCCGGCGCAGATGGCGGTGAGGTAGGAGCTCATGGTCGGGGTCAGCTCGAACACCCACAGCTTGGTGGTTTCGGCGGCGTGATCGCCGAGCGTGCCTTCCTCGGTGACGGTTTCGTTGTCGGTCACGGAGGAGGTGGGCATGTTGGACGTGACGATCCAGGATTTGGCGGCGAGCACGGAGAAGTCGAACACGGCCTTCAGATCAGGCTGGTCGAACACGGCGTAGACGCGACGGGCGTCCGGCACCTCGAACTGGGTGTACAGGTAGACGTTGCCGTCGGACGGGTCGACGCTGCGGTGCAGGCCTTCGCCGGTGTTGGAGTACTGGCACATCGCCTTGACGGTGACCTCGTTGTGCTCCTTGAGGTTCTTCAGTTCGATGCGGCTGTCGACGTACGCTTCAGCCGGGTCGAGGGTTTCGCCGTTGAGGGTGATTTCGCTGACTTCGTTGGCGATGAGGTCAAGGAAGCTTGACTCCCCCGGCTTCGCGTCGAAGGTGATGGTGGTTTCGGAGCCGAAATCCTTGGCTCCGCGGGTCAGGTCAAGCTTGACCGTGTAATGGATTGGCGCGGCGATGATGCTTTTGCGTTCTTCCGCTTCGATTCGGGTGAGGTTTGCTCCTGGCATGTCACTCCTTCTTTCTGGTAACAGAAGGCGGCGCGATCAGTTGTGCCGATCACGTCGCCTTGATTCAATTTATGGTAAATTTACGGCTTATTTCGCGGCGTTCAGTCCCATCGCGTCATCCACGTCCTGCGCGATGTCGGCGACGACGGGGACGATCATCGGCTTGCGGTGCAGCTGTCGTGCCACCCAGCCGCCGAGCGTGCGTCGCATGATCTGCTGCAGCTTGTAGGTGTCGCGCGTGCCCTGCATCATCGCGTCCTGCAGCTGCTCGACAATCTGGTGACGGACCTTGTCGAACTCGCTTTCGTCTTCCGCGACCGCGTTGAGGTAGATCTTCGGACCGGTGATGACATCCGCGGTTTCGGTGTCGACGACTACGAAGCTGGACACGAAGCCTTCGGTACCGAGGATGCGGCGCTTCTCGAGTTCTTCGTCGGTCAGTTCGCCGACGGAATCGCCATCGACGTACACGTAGCCGCACGGCACGGAGCCGACGACCGCGGCCTGTCCGTGGTACAGGTCGACCACATCGCCGTCTTCGGCCAGCACGACGTTCTGCGGATCGACGCCGGTCTTGACGGCGATCATGCCGTTGGCCACCAAGTGGCGGTTTTCGCCGTGGATAGGCATGGCGCACTTCGGCTTGACGATGTTGTACATGTACAGCAGTTCGCCTTCGTTGCAGTGGCCGGAGACGTGCACGGCGGCGTTGTCTCGGTTGACCACGCGGGCTCCGAGCTGCACGAGCTTGTTGATGACCTTGTAGACGCCATGCTCGTTGCCTGGGATCAGGGAGCTGGCGAGGATCACCGTGTCGAACTCGTTGATGGTGATGTCACGATGGTTGCCGTCGGCGATGCGGCCGAGCGCGGCCATCGGCTCGCCCTGGGAGCCGGTGCACATGTAGACGAGCTTGTCGTCCTGCACGTCATGGGCCTGCTTCAGGTCGATGACGGTGTCCTCGGGCAGACGCAGGTAGCCCAGATCTGCTGCGATGGACATGTTGCGGACCATGGAACGTCCGACGAACACGACCTTGCGGCCGTACTTGTGGGCCGCGTCGACGACCTGCTGCACGCGGTGCACGTGGCTGGAGAAGCTGGCCACGATGATCTTGCGAGTGGCCTGTGCGAACGCCTGGTCGAGCGCCGGACCGATGGAGGTCTCCGGCTTGACGAAGCCCGGGACCTCGGCGTTGGTGGAGTCCATCATCAGGAGGTCCACGCCCTTTTCGCCGAGCTTGCCGAATTCCACCAGATCGGTGATGCGGTGGTCGAGCGGCAGCTGGTCGAGCTTGATGTCGCCGGTGTCGATAAGCGAGCCGGCGGGGGTCTGCACGAACACGGCGAGCGCGTCCGGAATGGAGTGCGTGACGTTCACGAATTCCAGGTTGAACGGGCCGACCTTGAGCTTGTCGCGTCCCTTGACCTCGACGAGCGTCGGGTTGATGCGGTGTTCCTTGCACTTGGCCTCAACGAAGGCGAGGGTGAGCTTGGAACCGATCAGCGGAATGTCCGGGCGGAGCTTGAGCAGGTACGGCACGCCACCGATGTGGTCCTCGTGGCCGTGGGTGAGCACGAGCGCCTCGACCTTGTCGAGACGGTCCTTGATGTAGTGGAAGTCAGGCAGGATGAGGTCCACGCCCGGCTGCTCCTCTTCCGGGAAGAGCACGCCGCAGTCGATGAGCAGGATATGCCCGTTGTATTCGACCACGTTCATGTTGCGGCCGATCTCACCCAGACCGCCGAGCGGCACGATGCGCATGGAGCCCTTGCGGTACTTCGGTGGGGCGATCAGCACCTCGTCCTGCTGCGGCGCGGTGGATTGCGGCGCGGAATGCGACGGACGACGGTTCGAACCGTTGCCGCCACGGGATCCACGGGAGCCGCCGTTGCGCGAGCCACCGTTGCCACGGCTGCGGGTGGAGGACTTGGCCTTCTTGATGGCGGTCTTCTCGGACTTCGCGGCCTTGGTGGTCTTGGATGCCTTGACTGCGGTTTCAGTGCGCTTGGCAGCTTTGCTGCCGCGCTTGTGTGTTGTTGTCTTTGTGGTTTCTTCTGTAGCCATTTCCTAGTTGGATTTCTATTACTAATTGTCTCCGCCTATGCGGAAACGAGGAATTTGGGTGCCTGCCGGCGTTCATGCGCGACAGGCCAGTCGCATCATGCGATTCGGTTCACAGCAGTCCCGCGGCGCGCATGCCCTTTTCCGCGCGCACGAGTTCCGCTTCGCCCGGACCGACGTTCGGCAGGCGCATTTCGGTGGAGTCGAGGATTCCACGCACCTTCAGCGAGGCCTTGGCCATCACGGCCTGGAAGCCATTGCCGTTCATCGCTTCGACGAGCGGCGCCAGCTGCACGGAGATGCGCTGCGCTTCGTGGATATCGCCACGATCGAACGCGTTGGCGAGGTCACGCATCGGGCCGGCGGCGGCGTGCGCGATCACGGAGATGATGCCGACTGCGCCGACGGACAGGAACGGCAGGAACAGGCCGTCATCGCCCGAATACCAGGTCAGGCCGGTTTCCATACGCTTGCGTACCGCGCCGGCGATGTCTCCGGTGGCGTCCTTGACGGCCTTGACGTGGTCGAGCTCGGCCAGACGGCGGTAGGTCTCCAGCTGGATGTGCAGTCCGGTACGGCCCGGCACATCGTAGATGATGATCGGCTTGTCCTCGGAATCGTTGACCGCCTTGTAGTGGCGGAACACGCCTTCCTGCGACGGACGGGAGTAATACGGGGCGACCACGAGCACCGCGTCGGCGCCCGCCTCCTGGGTCTGCTCCACCATGCGCACGGTGTGCGCGGTGTCGTTGGAACCGGCGCCGGAAATGACCGGCACGTCCACGACTTCCTTGACGGCCTGAACCAGCTCGACCTTCTCCTCCATGTGGGTGGTCGGAGATTCGCCGGTGGTGCCGTTGACCACAAGACCGTCGGCACCATCCGCCACGAGCTGCCTCGCCAGCTGTTGCGCGGCTTCGAAATCTACGGCTCCGTCGGCCTTCATGGGGGTGACCATGGCCGGAAGGATACGTCCGAAGGGAGCAGGATCGAGCAGATGCATTGTACCGTCGTCAGTCTTAGGGCTTGTCATACGGCTAACGGTACTTCCCTCTGCGGACGCTTTCGATTTCGCGAGATGCGAAAAGTCACATTTTGGAAGGCCTGCCGACGATGACCGCGACGACGCACTGCAGGAAAGCGACGAACGTGAACACCATCAGCGGCACATGGTGGCCGCCGGTGGCCTGGACCAGCACGCCGAACATAAGCGGGCCGAGCGACGCGATCAGATAGCCGAACGACTGCGCAACGCCCGACAGCACCACGGTTTCGGCGCTGTCACGGCCGCGCAACGCGATCAATGCGAGCGCCACCACCAGGGACGCGCCTTGCGCGCAGCCGCCGACGAACGCCCATACCGGCATGAGATGCGGCAGCAGCAGCATGCCGAGGCCGGCGATGAACATGGGGGCGCTTGCGGTAAGCGCCGCGCAGACCTGGTTGCCGCGCACGTTCATGAGTTTCGGAATGAGCAGGCCGGAGAAAATGCCGATGCCTTGGAAGATGAACAGATGCACGCCGGCGGTGGAGGCATCGTAGCCGATGGACGCCGAGATGGACGGCATCCAGTTGGACATGGTGTAGAAGGCGGATGATTGCAGTCCCATGAAGGCCGTCACGTACCACGTCATCGGACGGCGCAGAACACGGGCGAACACGCCACGCGACGATTGGGAACGTGCGGATTGGGCGGAAGGCGAGTTCCGTACGGCGGCCGACGCGACGACAATCTTGCGATTGTGCAGGATACGCAACGCCCACAGCACGGCGACGACCAGCGGCGGCACGCTCCAGAAGGCGAGCGACGCGCGCCATCCGCCCCACATCTGCGCGAGCGGCGCGGACAGCAATCCGGCTGTGGCGCTGCCGGCGGTGATGCAACCGGAGTAGACGCCGGTCGCCATCGCGACATGGCCGGCATAGTCGCGTTTCGCGATCACCGGCACAAGAACGTTGCCGACGGCGATGGCGGAGGCGAACACCACCGTGCCCAGCCAGATGCCGACGCCACCGCCGAACGAGCGGGCGAAATCGCCCGCCGCGATGCACAGCAGTGCCAGCAGAATCGATATGTCGATGCCGATGCGGCGCGCAAGGAACGTGACGAGCGGGCTGACCACGGCGAAGGCGATCAGCGGAATCGCCGTCAGCACGCCTTGCACGCCCTCGCCCCACGCAAGGTCGGTTCCCATTTGGGCGAGGACCGGCCCGACGGCGGCGATGGCGGGCCGCAGATTCAGCGATACGAGGAAGATCAAAGCCACCCACAATCCGGTGGAGGACCGGTCGTACGCCAGCATGTTTCGTTTTGAATTCATTCCGTTCCCATTCCCGCTTCCACTTCCGTTTACCGCCGTTCCAACGGGACGTGCCGCGCCTAGATTTTCCCTATCAATCTTCAAGCTCATTGAGCGCATCGAAGCAATCGTTGATGCCTTCGATACGCGCGTGCACCTCGTCTTCGGTATCGACGAGGCATTTTCCGACTTCGTCCATCATCAGGGCGATCAGGGCGAACGCCGCGGTGAAGCTCGTCAGCACGTGGGAGTTCAGCACCACTTTGAAGAAGGCGACGTTACGGCCGATGACGGCGTTGCGCGCCGAAATGTCGCCAATCACCACCACGGTCAGGCCGCGCTCAAGCATCACGTCGATGAGCCGCGAGAAGAAGGGAAGACGCCGGCCCACGCCGATGATGACGATTACGTCGCCTGCCGCATAATCAACCAGATCTTCGCCTATGGACTGGCCTGGATTCGGCAGAATATCAACGTTTCCGCGTAGCCGCATCAGCTGTTCGCGCATGTGCAGCGCCACGGGATAGCTGCTGCGGTACCCGACCACCGCCACATGCGGGGCCGTGGCCATGGCTTGGCATGCGGATGACAGTTGCGCGCGGTCGATGCCTTCAAACGTGCGTTTCAGGCTTTCCTCGTCACGGCGCAGATGGTCGGCGACCAAATCGTCGCACTGGGTGTGCCGTGAAAGCTCCGGAGAGCCAGGACGATGGACGCGACGCACGTCACGTCTGAATTCGCCCGCGTTCGCATAGCCGAGCTTGCGGTACAGGCGGCTGAGCGTCGGCTGCGAGATGCCGCTCAACTGCG
>OGCM01002695.1_pt1 | contig 15444 bp, 9 predicted proteins | sample 1570151 | NCBI WGS metagenome assembly OGCM01 (sample SAMEA4370582, study PRJEB24528) | human gut metagenome
ACTCTGTAAGAATCCCTGCGTCATATGCGGACAGTTCATATTCTGACTGATAACGAAGCTGCTTTTCTTCTCTGAGTTCCGGCTGTGATTCACGTATCTTCTGAATCCACTCATCAGATATATGAATCGGTGGAAGATCCGGATCCGGGAAATAACGGTAATCTTTCGCATCCTCTTTAGAACGCATCGCATGGGAGGATTCCTTGTTGTCATCCCAGCGTCTCGTCTCCTGGATGACCTTCCTGCCCTCTTCCAGCAGCTCAATCTGGCGGGCGCGCTCGCCGTCGATCGCACGGGCAATCGCCTTGAAAGAGTTCAAGTTCTTCATCTCGGTTCTCGTACCAAATGTCTCACTTCCCACCTCACGGACCGATAAGTTGACATCGGCACGCATCGAACCTTCCTGTAACTTACAATCTGATGCGCCCAGATACTGTACCAGCAGGCGCAGGCGTTCGAGGTAGGCAATAACCTCATCAGCACTCCGCATATCCGGCTCAGAAACGATCTCGATCAGCGGCACACCGCTTCGGTTGTAATCAACCAGCGAACAGTCTTCCCACTCGTCGTGGATCAGCTTTCCGGCATCTTCCTCCATGTGAATTTCATGAATACGAATTTTCTTTTCACCGGCAGGCGTATCGATCGGGATATAACCGTCGTGGCAAATCGGGAGATATAGCTGGGAAATCTGGTAGTTCTGCGGGTTGTCCGGGTAAAAATAGTTTTTCCGGTCAAATTTACAGAACTGGTTGATACCACAGTTTGCCGCCAGACCGACAGACATCGCGTATTCAACGACCTTCTTATTTAAAACCGGCAGAGAACCCGGCATACCGGTACAAACCGGGCAGGTATGAGTATTTGGTTTTGCTCCAAATTCGGTGGAGCAGCCGCAGAAAATCTTGGTTTTCGTCGCCAGCTCTACGTGTACCTCCAAGCCGATGACTGTCTCATATTCTTTCTTCATCTTATCTGCCCTCCTTGTCTGTCATAACCGGAAGCTTCCATGCCCCTCTCGCCTTTTCGTATGCAGATGCCGCGCCAAACAGCTTTTTTTCCTGGAAGCAGTCTGCGATCATCTGAAGCCCGATCGGAAGTCCCTTCGAATCCAGCCCGCACGGAACTGAAATGCCCGGAAGACCTGCCAGGTTGACCGAAACAGTATAAATATCACCCAGATACATCTTCATCGGATCGGAAAGGCTGTCGCCCAGCAGCGGTGCCGTGGACGGCGCTGCCGGTCCCAGAATGACATCGTATTTCTCAAACGCCTTGTCAAATGCCTGTTTAATCAATGCTTTTGTGCGGAGTGCTTTCAGATAATATGCATCGTAGTAGCCAGAACTCAAAACGAACGAACCAAGCATGATACGGCGTTTTACCTCTGGTCCAAAGCCCTCGGAACGGCTCTTTTTATACATTTCATGTAAATCTTCATATTCCGGTGTGCGGTAACCGTACTTCACACCGTCAAACCGGGACAGGTTGGAGCTTGCCTCCGCCGATGCAATGACGTAATATGCTGGAATCGCATATTCAACCATGCCTAAATCAAAAAACTCCACTTCTGCCCCGCGTTCTTTTAACGCATCAGCTGCCGCCAGAACCGCTTTTTTTACATCTTCATCGAGTCCTTCGCCCAGATAATCGGACGGGATTCCGATCTTCATCCCTTTTACCTCTCCGGTCAGGGCAGCGGTAAAATTGTACGCCTCCCGCTTGACAGAGGTGCTGTCCTTTTTATCATAGGAAGCGATCGTCTCCAGAATTGCCGCGCAGTCTGCGGTATCTTTCGCAATCGGTCCAATCTGATCCAGCGAAGAACCGTAGGCGATCAGACCATACCGGGAAACCGTTCCATAGGTCGGTTTGATGCCGGTCACGCCGCAGAAGGAACTTGGCTGGCGGATGGAACCGCCCGTATCTGAACCAAGAGCAAAAAAGGTCTCTCCCGCTGCGACAGCCGCACACGAGCCACCGGAGGATCCGCCCGGTACATGCTTTGTATTCCACGGGTTTTTCGTCGGTCCAAACCAGGATGTCTCGGTCGTACTTCCCATCGCAAATTCATCCATATTTGTCTTGCCAAGCAGGATCGCACCGGCTTTTTTGAGGTTCAGCGCTGCCTCCGCTGAGTACGGAGGTACAAATCCCCTTAAAATTTTGGAACTGCACGTTGTCTCAATTCCCTCTGTACAAATATTATCCTTGATCGCCATCGGAACGCCCGCCAGCGGTCCGGTCAGGATGCCATCGTCAATCTGTTTCTGGATCTCATCCGCCTGTGCCAGTGCTGCCTCCTCGGTCAGCGTTACATAAGCATGAACTGTATCTTCATATTTATGAATCCGTTCCAGAGATGCCTGTACCGCCTCCCGGACGGAGATTCGTTTTTCTTTAATTTCTTTTCCCAGCTCCAGCGCTGTTAATTCTGAAATTCCCATCCTGATTTCCTCCATATTGCTGCTTGTATCTCTAATTCTTTTTACTCCACTGTCCTCGGCACCTTGTACTGTTTTTCTTTCTGCTCCGGTGCATTCGAAAGCATCGCATCTGATTCATCTCCATTTTCCACGACATCTTCGCGGAACACATTGTGAATGTCAAAGACATGCGACATCGGTTCTACCTCCGAAGTATCAAGCTGATTCAGCATATCGATATACTCAAGCATCCGGCTCATGTCGCTTTTCGCTGCCTCCTTTTCCTCCGGGGAAAGGGAAAGCTTTGCTAAAATACCAACATAATCAATCATTTCATCGTCTATTTTCACTGCCATAAGTTCTGTTCCTTCCTATTATAATGTGTGTTATGGACAAGCTCTTTGTTTCATAGGAAATTGCGTCCTGTCACGTTACGGTACCAGACGGCTCATATCTCTCGGGAAGAGCGAAACCTCACGGACATTCTCCTCTTCAAGCAGCTGCATCGTCATACGTTCCAGACCGATACCGAGTCCGCCGTGAGGCGGCATACCGTGTTTGAAGGTGCTTAAATACTGTTCCATTCCCTCGGTATCCATACCGCGTTTTTCAATCTTCTCCATCAACTCGGTGTAGCTGTGGATACGCTGTCCGCCGGTTGTGACTTCCAGTCCACGGAATAAAAGGTCAAAGCTGAGTGTTACTTTCGGGTCTGTCGGGTCATCCATCGCGTAGAATGGACGCTTCTTGGATGGATAATGGGTGACAAACACGAAATCGGCGCCGTACTCTTCTTTAAAGTAGCGTCCAATCAGGTGTTCTTCCTCCGGCTCCAGATCGTATGGGTTTTTGATCTGGGTTCCATATTTTTCGGAGGCAAGGCGTTTCGCCTCGGTAAAGGTCACTGCCGGAATCTTCTCTACTTCTGGAAGTTTGACTTTAAGGATTTCCAGCTCCGTGGAATATTCCTTCTTTAAAATTTCCACCATATGCTGAAGAAATCCGGTTTCCATCGCCATGATATCGGTAAAATCATCGATATATCCCATCTCAAAATCCAGTCCGGTATATTCGTTTAAATGGCGTTTCGTGTTATGCTTCTCCGCACGGAACACCGGACCAACCTCCATCACACGGTCAAACACGCCGACCATCATCTGTTTGTAAAACTGCGGACTCTGCGCTAACACCGCCGGGCGGTGAAAATAATCGAGTTTAAAGACGTTTGCTCCGCCCTCGGCTCCTTTTGCTCCGATCTTCGGGGAATGAATTTCCGTAAATCCTTCTCCATGCAGATACTCCCGGAATGCCCGTGCGATTCCTTCCTGGATTCTGAAGCGTGCGCGCTCCCGCAGGTTGCGGAGTGTCAGAGAACGCATATCCAGTTTAGCTTCCAGGGATGCGCTCATTTTCCATTTTGATACGGCAATCGGCATCGGTTCTTCCGGTTTCGAGAGGATCCGAACACTCTTTAAACGAAGTTCCATGCCTCTCGGCGCCCGCTCTTCTTTTCGGAGGACACCGGAAACTTCTACGAATGTTTCTTCTCTTAATTCAGCAAAATCCGCGTCGGTCACACCTTTTTCATAGACAGTCTGCAGCACGCCGTTACGTTTCCGGAGAATCACAAATGCGATATCGCCCATGTTGCGGACACTCATGATCGCGCCGTTTACCTTTACTTCCCGTCCTTCCATACCGTCTGCAAACACGGCTGCCAGATCCAGCACTTCTTTTTCCTTTTTACCTGTCATAAATTCCATCGCTGTTTCCTCTCTTTCTCTGCTTTTTGATATGTCCGGGACGGGAATAATGAAAAAGAATGTACCTTGGCACATTCTCGCGCCGAGCGCGGTCGCTTGCGACAAACTAAAAAAGTCCCGGAATGACGTTCACTCACATCATTCCGGGACGGGATATTCCCGCGGTACCACCCGCATTTAAAAAGAAACGATTGTTTTTCTTTTTACTCTTTCGCTGCTTAACGCGCAGTCACGTGATGACCTACCTGCGGCGGCTGGCGGGGTGTCCAGTGTCGCTCTCAGTCATCCGGCTCCGGAGTGTTCCCTATTGTCCCGCTCCCTCCTGACACGGCTCTCAGCCGGTGACCGCGTCTTTCTGTCGGATTCTTCGAAACAGAGTCTCCATCTTTGCCTTTTAAAAAAGTGGGCACGAATACCATGATTATCATGGCATCCTTGCCCACCCCGTTGGATTCAATTTTTTATGTTCAAACTATAAACTATTTTTCTGAGTTTGTAAAGAGGTTTTTTAATTTTTTTTCACGCAGTAATTCTGTATGGAATAGGTCAGCTTCGCTGACCAGAATCGCGCGCCAAGTCTCACGGACGTTCGACTTAAATAGAAGAAATCTTGTACAATATTCTCCCTTGAAACATTTTTTCAAAATTCGTGTGCAAATTGTATTGACATTCAGAATTTTTCGTGTATACTACTACACATAAAAGCAAGGGCGCTTCGAGATGATCGAGGTGCCCTTTTCTTTATGTAAAATGTGTCAGAGCACATTCATCTTACGTAGATTTAATCATCACAAAATCGCAGACATAAAACCTGAAAGGAGACATGAGTTATGAAAAAAAACATCCCTGAACTGTATGGAAGTCTTGTATTCAACAACAAAGTCATGAAAAGCAAATTGCCGCGAGATGTTTATAAGGCACTCCGCAAAACGATTGAAAATGGCAGCCATCTGGATCTCGATATTGCAAATGCAGTCGCAGTTGCAATGAAGGAATGGGCCGTTGAAAATGGTGCAACTCACTTCACACACTGGTTCCAGCCGATGACCGGCATCACTGCTGAGAAGCACGACAGTTTCATCAACCCGGTTGGCGATGGCGAAGTTATCATGGATTTCTCCGGCAAAGAGCTGGTAAAGGGCGAACCGGATGCATCCAGTTTCCCATCCGGCGGACTTCGTGCCACCTTTGAGGCAAGAGGTTATACAGCCTGGGATCCAACCTCCCCGGCATTTATTAAAGACGATACCCTCTGCATCCCGACCGCATTCTGTTCCTACAGCGGCGAGGCACTTGATACCAAAACCCCTCTTCTGCGTTCGATGGAAACCATCAACCGCGAGGCGCTGCGTGTCCTGAAGCTCTTCGGAAATGAAGATGTGACCCGCGTTGTCTCCACCGTTGGTCCGGAACAGGAGTATTTCCTGGTTGATAAAGAACTGTTTAATAAGAGAAGCGATTTGAAGTTCTGCGGAAGAACTCTGTTTGGCGCACCAGCTCCGAAGGGTCAGGAAATGGATGACCACTATTTCGGCGCTCTCCGTCCGAGAGTTTCCGCTTTCATGAAAGAACTGGATGAAGAGCTCTGGAAGCTCGGTATTCCGGCAAAAACCAAACACAACGAGGTAGCTCCGGCGCAGCATGAACTTGCCACCATCTACACGACTACCAATGTGGCAGTTGACAACAACCAGCTCACTATGGAAATCATGAAACGTGTGGCAGAGAAACATGGCCTTGTGTGCCTGCTCCATGAGAAACCATTTGAGGGCATCAACGGAAGCGGTAAACACAACAACTGGTCTTTATCGACCAACACCGGCGAAAACCTTCTTGATCCGGACCGCGATCCGGCAAAGAACTTACAGTTCCTTCTCTTCCTGTTCGCAACGATCAAGGCAGTCGATGTCTACGGCGATCTGCTCCGCGTATCAGTTGCAACTGCTGGAAATGACCACCGTCTGGGCGGTAACGAGGCACCGCCAGCTATCGTGTCTATGTTTATCGGAGATGATCTGGAAGCAGTTCTCGATATTGTGGAAAAAGATCTCGAGTCTGAGGCAAAAGAAGTCCAGACCATGAAGCCGGGCGCAAAGGTTCTGCCGCACTTTATCAAAGATACAACCGATCGCAACCGTACTTCTCCGTTTGCCTTTACCGGCAATAAATTCGAATTCCGTATGCCAGGTTCCGCTCTCTCTGTATCGGAACCGAACATTGTCATCAATACAGCCGTAGCTGAAGTTCTAGGCGAATTTGCAGACCGTCTGGAAGGTCTTTCAGGCAAGGCTCTGGAGGCAGAAATCCATCTGCTCTTAAAGGAAGTGCTGCGTGATCACCGCCACATCGTATTCAACGGCAACGGTTACACCAGCGAATGGGTAGAGGAAGCTCACAAACGCGGACTCTTCGACCTGCCGAGCTGCGCAGAGGCATTTCCGCGCCTGATTGCTGAGAAAAACGTAGAACTGTTCCTGAAACACGGCATCTACACCAAGGAGGAACTCTTCTCCCGCTACGAAATCAAGGAAGAGAACTACATCAAGACCATCAACATCGAGACAAAGACGATGCTTTCGATGATGAAGAAGACCTTCCTGCCGTCCGTCCTCTCCTACTGCAAGGAGCTGGCTGAAACCGCCGCAAAGACAAAGGCAATCCTGCCGGACGCACCGATCAGCGCCGAGAGCAAACTGCTTGAGAAGCTGTCCGGTCTCTACACCGAGATTTCCGAGAAAACCGAAGCACTGGCAGAGGCTGAAAAAGCGGCAGAATCCATGGAAGATAATATCGAGAAGGTTGCATATTTCCACTATACGATTCTTGCCAAGATGGATGACTTGAGAAGCAGCGTTGATACCGCAGAAGCCCTGATTCCGGATTCCTTCCTGCCGTATCCGACTTACGATGAACTGCTGTTCTCCGTATAATCTGACATGTCAATATTATGACTTGATTGAAAAATCGAGAAAAATGTGTTATGATTTGGCTGCAAAATATTGGTATATTGTCTTTTATACTGATATTTTGCAGTCAATTTTGGGTTGTTATCCCTGTTATTTTCTTATCATTCAGGTATATTGAATACAAAGGAGGTTTATATCATGAGGGAGTCACTCACATACGAAACCGGGCTTCGTGAGGAATGCGGCGTATTTGGAATGTTTGACCTGGAGGGCGGCGATGTTGCCAGAGATATGTACTACGGACTCAGCGCACTCCAGCACCGCGGTCAGGAGTCATGCGGCATCGCAGTCTGTGACACGAACGGTCCAAAGGGCGTTGTCAACTGCTACAAAGGGCTGGGACTTGTCAATGAGGTATTTCATGAGGAGACGTTAAAACGCCTCGGCGGCAATCTGGGAGTTGGTCATGTCCGCTACTCCACAACTGGTTCTTCTACCATCGAAAACACACAGCCACTGGTACTTAAGTATTTTAAGGGAACACTCTGTCTGGCGCACAACGGAAACCTGGTAAATGCGTTTGAGATGCGCCGCCAGCTTGAAGAAACCGGCGCAATCTTCCAGACGACGATGGATTCAGAGGTAATCGCGTTCCACATCGCCAGAGAACGTCTGGCTGCCCCGACCGCTGAAGAGGCAATCAAACAGACCGCGGCAAAAACACGTGGCGCTTATGCCCTGATTATCTCCAGCCCGCGCAAGCTGATCGGTGTTCGTGACCCATTTGGTCTGCGTCCTCTCTGCCTCGGCAAAAAGGGAAATATCTGGATCATGGCATCGGAAAGCTGTGCCATCACCTCGGTCGGCGGCGAATTTATCCGTGATATCGAACCGGGTGAGATCGTGACCATCACCCGCGACGGCGTTTTTTCTGATAAAAGCCTGCAGCAGGAAAAACGGGCGCACTGCGTTTTCGAATACATCTATTTTGCCCGCCTCGACAGCCACATCGATGATGTGAGCGTCTATGAGGCAAGGCTGCGCGGCGGCGCGGCTCTCGCACATTCCTTCCCTGCCGATGCCGACCTCGTCGCCGGTGTACCGGATTCCGGCCTGACCGCCGCGATGGGATATGCGAAGGCATCCGGTATTCCATATGAGATTATTTTCCATAAAAATAGCTATGTCGGCAGAACCTTCATCAAACCGACCCAGGAAGAACGCGAAAATAGCGTCCGTATCAAGCTTAATATTCTGGAACCGGCTGTCAGGGGAAAACGCATTGTCCTCGTCGATGACTCTATCGTGCGCGGTACGACGATGAAAAACCTGATCCGCATGCTCAAAAAAGCCGGGGCGAAGGAAGTCCATGTGCGCGTCAGCTCTCCGCCATTCCTCTTCCCCTGCTATTTCGGTACCGATGTCCCCTCCAATAAACAGCTCATCGCCAGCAGTCATTCCGTCGAAGAAATCTGCCGGGAGATCGGTGCGGATTCGCTTGGATATATGCCGGTTGAAGATCTCGAGGAGATGGCAGGCGGACTGCCGCTCTGTACGGCATGCTTCACCGGAAACTATCCGATGGATGTGCCGGATGGAGAGATTAAGGATGCATTAGAATAAATATTGTGCAAATAAAAAAGAATGTGCCTTGGCACATTCTCGCGCCGAGCGCGGTCGCTTGCGACATGTTTCTGCTTCGCGCGAGTGCGCATCATTGGCACGTTAGTGCCTTTTTGTGTAATAGGGAATTCCAAGGAATTTCCTATTACATAAAAAAGGACTCTCACCGAGTCCTTTTTTATCCCTCACACTTTTTCACGTTTTGTCAAAACTTTTGTTTTTGTTTAAAATGTCTTATATGTTTTTATACATTGGATGACGGACGGTTGTTCTGCGCTTTTAACGCTTTCAACTCGTCAAATACAACATCGTTCAGAACCTTAATGTAGGTTCCCTTCATACCGGACGAACGGGACTCAATAACGCCTGCACTCTCAAATTTGCGGAGTGCATTGACGATAACGGAACGGGTAATGCCGACTCTGTCTGCAATCTTGCTGGCTACCAGAATGCCCTCGTTGCCTTCCAGCTCATCGAAGATGTGGGTAATTGCTTCCAGTTCGGAGAAGGACAGGGTGCTGATCGCTGATTTAACGATCTGGATCTTTCTTGTCTCCTCTGCATTCTCCTCGTTGACAGAACGCATCATCTCAAGTCCGACAACAGTGGTTCCGTACTCACTCAGGATGATATCGTCGATGTCGTACTGTGCATCTGATTTGTAGATGAACAGAGTACCCAGTCTCTCACCGGATATATCAATAGGCGTGATGATCGCCTGATACTTCTTCACGTTCTCCTCGGCGAATCCCAATGTGGCAAGGTTGACATTTTCCTTCGTTGACAAAACGCTTAAAAGGCGTTCATTTAACATACGGTCAACAAAACCGCCGACCTGATCCTTGATCAACTCTTCGATCTCATCCACACCCTCATGAATCGCAACTCCGAGTACTTTACCTTTCTTGCTGATTACGAGAATATTGGATTCCAGTATGTCACTGAGGACTTCACAAATGTCATTGAACACAACCTTATGAGAATGGTTGTTGTGCAATAACTTATTAATTTTTCTAGTTTTGTCCAATAATTGAACGCTCATTTTACCAGTTACCTCCTTTGCCTTTATCGTAAATTAGAATTCGATCCTAACCTGTAAGAATTGTAACACGATTTTCGTATAATGGCAAGAGTTTTTCTGTATTTTTCATTTTTTTTAATAATTAATATCTATTTCAAGAGTTTTTATGAGTTTTTTACAAAACCGCAGGCTTCGTTAGAACAAAGAAGCTTATTTCCCTTTTCGAGCATAATATGTCCACATTTCGGACACATTTCTTTTGACGGTTTCTGCCAGGTCATAAAATCGCAGTCTGGGTTATTTTCGCAGCCGTAATATCTTCTGCCCTTTTTCGATTTACGGATGACAATCTCACCACCGCATTTCGGGCACTTCACGCCGATCTTTTCCAGGTACGGCTTCGTGTTTTTACAGTCTGGGAATCCCGGGCAGGCAAGGAATTTGCCGTGCGGGCCATACTTAATTACCATGTTGCGCCCGCACTGGTCACAGATCACATCCGTCACCTCGTCAGCAATCTTGACGCTCTCAAGCGTCTTCTCCGCTTCTTTAACCGCCTTGTCAAGATCCGGATAAAAGTTTTCGATAACAGTCTTCCAGCCGATCGTGCCGTCCCCGATGCTGTCGAGCAGGTACTCCATATTTGCCGTAAACTGCAAATCGACGATGGATGGGAACGCCTTCTTCATCATCCGGTTGACTACCTCGCCAAGCTCCGTCACATAGAGGTTCTTATTTTCCTTCGCTACATAGCGGCGCGCGATGATTGTCGTGATGGTCGGTGCATAGGTACTTGGCCGTCCGATGCCCTGCTCTTCCAGCGCCTTGACGAGCGACGCCTCTGTATAATGTGCCGGTGGCTGTGTAAAATGCTGTGCCGGTTCTAACTGGTTTAAATCCAGCTTCATGCCTGCTTCCAGTGACTCGTTCAGAACGCCGTCGGTCTCCTTATCCTCGTCCTGTGAATAGACGGACATGAAGCCGTCAAATTTGATTTTGGACGCCGACAGGGTGAAAAGCTCCTCTCCGGCTGCTACCTTGACGGAGGTTGTCTCGTAAACCGCCGGGCGCATCCGGCTCGCCGTGAAGCGCTTCCAGATAAGCTGGTACAGACGGAACTGGTCTCTGGAAAGCTGTTCTTTTACCTGTACCGGCGTCAGTGTAATGTCGGTCGGACGGATCGCCTCGTGTGCGTCCTGGATCTTGGCGTCTGATTTTGCCGCCGCCGGCGCCTCGGACACGTAACTTGCCCCAAACTGGTCGCCGATATAGCTTCTCGCCGCCGCATCTGCCTCTGCCGCGATGCGGGTGGAATCGGTACGCAGGTAGGTGATCAGACCGATTGTGCCGCGTCCCTTGATATCCACGCCCTCATAGAGCTGCTGGGCAAGGCGCATCGTCTTCTGCGTTGAGAAATTCAGCGTCTTGGATGCCTCCTGCTGCAGCGTACTGGTCGTAAACGGGATCGGCGCCTTCTTCACGCGCTCGCCCAGCTTCACATCGCGCACTTCGTACTCACAGCCCTCCAGACGCTTCATAAGCGCCTCCACTTCCTCTTTGCTGTGAATTGCCTTCCTGCCGTCCTTATCGCCGTAATAATGGGCGGTCAGCTTCTTTCTGGAGCCATGTACGTGGAGCTGTGCATCCAGCGTCCAGTATTCTTCCGGTATAAACGCATTGATCTCTTCCTCACGGTCGCAGATCATACGCAGCGCGACCGACTGCACACGACCGGCGCTAAGTCCTCTCTTGACCTTCGCCCAGAGAAGCGGGCTGATGAGGTAACCCACCATACGGTCGAGCATACGTCTCGCCTGCTGTGCATCCACCAGATTTTCATCGATGGCACGCGGCTCTTTTAAAGATGCCTTGACGGCGTTTTTTGTAATCTCATTGAAACTGATACGGTAAACCTTTTTATCTTTCTGTTCATCCAGCTTTAATGCTTTCATCAGGTGCCAGGAGATCGCCTCTCCCTCACGGTCCGGGTCAGTTGCGAGATAAATCTTATCCGCTTTTTTAACCTCTTTCCGCAGACGCGCCAACACATCGCCCTTTCCCCGGATGGTGATATACTTCGGCTCATATCCATGCTCTACGTCCACTCCCAGCGTACTCTTAGGGAGGTCGCGCACATGACCACCGGAGGCGTCCACCTCATAGTTGGAACCCAAAAATTTTTTAATTGTCTTGACTTTCGCCGGAGACTCTACAATAACCAGATTTTTTGCCATAACAGACCTCTATACAATCTTCCTAACGTAATATTGATTCATTGGCTGCAGGATCAATCCCTGCATTTCCAGATTTAAAAGCGCAGTCATGCATTCCCCTGCTGTCACCCCACAGCTTTTCATGACCGCTTCCAGATGTTTCGGTTGTGAATCTAGGCAACTATACACCATTTTTTCCGACTTGGCAAGTGCATTTACTGATTTTATTGTTTTTTTACAAGAATTTTTACATTTTATATGGAAGAAATCCAACACATCCTCCGATTTCGTCACGATCCCCGCTCCCTGTGCAATCAGCCGGTTGCAGCCCTCACTGAGCGGATCGATGCGCCGTCCCGGCAACGCAAATACCTCTTTTCCCTGCTCCAGCGCCAGATCCGCCGTAATCAGGGAGCCGCTTCTTTTTCGCGCTTCCACGACCAGCACCAGGTCGGAAAGTCCGCTGATGATCCGGTTCCGGATTGGAAAATGGGATGCCGTCGGCGGTACACCCGATCCATATTCTGACAATATGCCGCCTTGTTCACGGATGCGCGCATGCAGCCGGATGCCGGATGGCGGATAACAGGTGTCAATCCCACAGCCCATCACGGCAAACGTCAGTCCGCCGCCATCCATCGCGCCCTTATGCCCCGCCTGATCGATCCCCAGCGCCATGCCGCTCACTACCTGCACGCCATTTTCTGCCAGAATCCGGCCGAAATACTCTGCCTCCTGTCGTCCATACGGCGTACAGCTGCGCGCCCCGATGACTGCCGCGGATGGTTTCGCATCTTCTGGAAGCGTTCCACGCACAAACAGCCACATCGGTTTATCATAGATATGCATCAGGCGCTTCGGATATGCCGCCTCACCGCACAGAATGAAACGTACCCCCTGTTCCTCCAGCTTATCGTATTCTTCCACGCGCTGTTTGAAGAGTGGAACCGCTTCCTCCAGCCCCTTTTTCACAGCCTTTCCGAGAAAGGAACATATAAACGGATCCAGTTTCTTCCTATTATATAAAACCCGCTCATAGATTCCCTCAAAACTGCCGCACGATTCATATAATTTAGCCGCCGTCACCGCGCCGATTCCATCCACTCGCGATAGCCAGTAGGCATGGATGCGCTCACGGTCGGAATACTGCATATTTTCTGTCAGAGGCACTTTTTTATGTGGCGGTTCCTGTGTTTTTCCATATAGTTCCTGCATAGAAAGCTGAGCATTCTGTACATTGCTCTCTTCTTTTCCTATTTCCATATCTTTCCCCCCTATATATGTCAGGTCGGCTGCCTTTTACCTTCAAGAATGCCTCGGCATTCTTGCTGCGAGATGCGCGTCATGCAAAGCATGACATACTTCTTTTGCGCATCTTAAGCAATCCTGCCGGAGGCTATATCAGATGGGGGATTGGCTCCCACCACTGATACTAATTTGCTTCTCGCCACCTGAAGAGGTGGGAGTCATCTCACATCTGATATAACAATTACAATCCCTGTTAAACTTTTTATTCTTTCAATCTTTTAGACATGCTTCTTTTCAGAGACTCCCCCAATATTTTTTTTCAAAACTCCGGAATCCAATCGCCTCCGCCAACTGCGTCCGCCCGATCTCCGCCTGTCCATCCAGATCGGCAAGTGTGCGCGCTACTTTTAAAATCTTTCCATGTCCCCTGGCACTGATTCCCTGCTGCCGTTCGACCTTTTCCAGAAATACCGCATCTTCCCCGGATAGACGGCAATACTCTTCGATCTGGCGGCGGGTCATCTGGCTGTTGTAGGAGATAGATTCGTCTGCAAACCTCTTTTCCTGTCGAGCGCGCGCCTCCATGACGCGGGCGCGCATGACAGCGGAGGAATTCCTCTGCTCTGTCTGTGGAAAACTCCCCTCATCTATACTCTTCTCTGCAGCCATCATCCCCAAATCCTGCCGCGGTACTTCCACCCCAATATCGATCCGATCTAAAAATGGTCCTGAAACGCGGTTCAGATACCGGCGGATCTGGGTTGGAGTACAACGGCATTTTCCCAAATCTGGGAAAAAACCGCATTTGCAGGGATTCATCGCCGCCGCAATCATCGTTTTTGCCGGAAATACAACCGTCTGGTTGAGACGAGAAACCGTGATGCTTCCTTCCTCCATCGGCTGACGCAGCAGATCCAAAATTTTCGGCTGAAACTCCGTTAACTCATCTAAAAAGAGGGTTCCATAACTGGCAAGTGAGATCTCCCCTGGCTTCGGATTTCGTCCTCCGCCTGCCATCGCCTGGGCGGTCGTGCTGTGATGCGGGCTGCGGAACGGACGCTGCAAAACCAGCGGCGTGTCTGGCTTCAGGAGACCGCAGATACTGTATATCTTCGAAACTTCAATGCTTTCCTCCAGCGTAAGCGGCGGCAAAATTGTCGGAATACGCCGAGCTGCCATCGTTTTTCCCGTTCCAGCTGGTCCGATATAGAGAATGTTGTGACGCCCCGCTGCTGCCGCCTCGGTTGCCTGCCGCACCAGCGGAAGTCCGACGATCTCATCAAAATCGACGTCAAATTCTTCCTGTCCCGCCTGAAACAGATCTGGTGTGAACCATTGTCCGTGAATCTGTTCCGGATGCTGCAAGCAACCCGTCAGCGCTTTCACATCCCGGACTCCGACGATCTCGATTCCATCCACAGCCCGTCCCTCCTGTACATTCTCTTCGGATAGAAAAACCCGTTTCATTCCGCAGCGGCGCGCTTCATAGACCATCGAAAGAACACCGGTCAACGGCTTGATGCTGCCGTCCAAACCCAGTTCACCGATAAACGCCCATTGGTCCCAATCCGGTGCAGAATTGTTCTCCTCATCTTCCATCCCATCCATTTCCGGGCAGGTTTCATCCGTCTTTCTTATTTTTGCCTTTTCACCCTGTTCCCACAAGCACCTCAAAATTCCTGCCGCGATCGCCAGATCACACCCCGTTCCCTCTTTCCGCACTCCGGCTGGCGATAAATTGACCGTGATCCGCTTCGGCGGCAGGCAAAAACCCGCATTCCGAAGTGCGGTCCGAACGCGCTCCTGCGCCTCCCGCACCTCCTCCGCCAGGTAGCCCACCATAACAAAACTCGGCAATCCGTTGCTCACATCAACTTCCACCGTGATCCGGTAGCCATCGATGCCGCGGGTGCTGAAACTGTTTATTTTACTGAACATATATTTCCCCCTATTATTGATTTTTTACCTTGCCTTGTATTTTTCATATCATACAGGCTTAAAATTTGGATACTTTTAATGATATTTTGATTTTTTAGAATTAAAAATATATTATAACAATCTTATCTTCTCTGAAATTGATATCACCCAAAAGATGTGGGGTCTTCTCAACTGAGATAAAAGAGATTCTACTTGAATTTGATTTGAAATTAAAATAAATAGATTTGAATCATGAAATCAGATTTACCAGACGTGAACTACTCGGTAACTAAGTTACCAGAGCATCTGAAATCTGGCGGGATACCG
>OGCM01002699.1_pt1 | contig 15428 bp, 14 predicted proteins | sample 1570151 | NCBI WGS metagenome assembly OGCM01 (sample SAMEA4370582, study PRJEB24528) | human gut metagenome
GAAAAGTTTCCGTCGGTGACGAGATGACTGTGGATAAAGCTATGATTTTTGATACCCATGCCCATTATGATGATGAGGCTTTTGACGAGGATCGGTTTGAGATGCTTGAGAGTATGCAGGAGAACGGGATCGGGCATATTGTGGATGTTTGTGCTTCTGTGGGACATTTTGACCGGGTTTATGAGCTGGTGGAGAAATATCCGTTTGTTTATGGTGCAGTGGGTGTTCATCCGGATGATGCGGACAAAGTGGATGCAGCTGTTCTGGATGAAATCCGCAGATATTGCGACATGGAAAAGACTGTTGCCGTAGGTGAGATCGGCCTGGATTATTACTGGCACAAGGAGAAGGAGGAGCACCTTCTCCAGCAGAAAATATTCCGCTGGCAGATGGACATCGCCCGCGAGAAAAAGCTTCCGTTTATGATCCACAGCCGTGATGCTGCGGAGGATACTCTGAATATTGTGAGAGAGTATATGAAGGATGGAATGTATGGCGGAGTTATCCATTGTTTTTCTTATAGCAAGGAAATTGCAAGGGAGTATCTGAATATGGGACTTTATCTGGGAATCGGCGGAGTGGTTACATTTAAGAATTCCCGGAAGCTGAAAGAAGTGGCAGAGTACGCACCATTGAACCAGATTTTGTTGGAAACCGACTGCCCCTATATGGCACCTGTGCCGAATCGTGGAAAAAGAAACAGCTCCCTGTATCTGCCGGAGGTTGTGAAGACTATTGCAGAGATTAAGGGAATTAGCTGCGAGGAGGTTGTGGCTGTGACGGAGAGTAATGCGATGCGGGTGTTTGGGATGGTTTGAGAATATATAAAATAATAAAGAAGCCGTTGTATGGCAGATGAAGAAATTATTATCTGCTGTATGGCGGTTTCTTGACGTTTTGATAAGTTTAGAAAAAAATGCTTTAGTTAGCAGATAATTAATGGTGAATGTGCATATGTGAATAATCTACAAGCAATAATCTGTGATAGAATTAAACTGTTCATCCAGTTAGTCAAATAAAAAGGAGGTGATTGGTATGAGGCTCAGAGAAAAACTAAAAATGATAGAACAGGAGGGGATTCCATAAATGGAATATTTTGAGATACTCGGAATTATCGTGTGTGAAATGCGAAAAGAGAAGAAAATGAGTCGAAAAACTCTTGCTATGGAAACCGGTTATTCCAGTACACAAATAGGACGTCTGGAAAGGGGAAAGATAAAAAATCCTGCTTATAAAATGATTGCTGAGATTGAAAATGTTCTTGATATAAACATGCGCTCTGAAATAGAAAATTTTGCAAATAAAAGCGATGATAAAATAGCGGGAATATATAAAAATTAATAAGTGGTAATTTTGCGTAATAGATGTGTGCGGTGAGTAGAGATTATTAAAATCTGAAAGCCGCCACTTGAAAAATATTGCGGCCAGTTGGCCGGGCCGATTTGTTTTTTTATGGAAAGCTGTACTATGTTTGAAAATGATGTTTTGTAATAATTTGGAATTTTATAAGAAATAGATTGACAAAAATGGATGAATAATATATATTATAAACATAATATACATTTTACATCATAAGTTCAAATAACGATTTATCGAACACGTCATTGAAGAAATGACCCACAGTGTGTGGAATCAGAGCTATCGGTTTTCCGATAGCTCTTTTGTTTTACGAAAATGGAAGAAATAAACAGAAAATACTCAGAAATAATATTCGGAAAAAATAAAAGTATGATACAATTAAACAAAATACTTGTTAGGGAGGCTGCGATGGAGAAGGACTATTATTTAGGATTGGATATGGGAAGCGGATCTGCTGGTTGGGCGGTTACAGATGATCAATACCATGTTTTGCGAGCGCATGGAAAAGCTATGTGGGGAACTAGATTATTTGAATCGGCAAATACAGCTGAAGAACGAAGAATCAATCGTACGGCGAGAAGAAGACTGAAGAGGAGAAATCAGAGAATTGAATGGCTTCAGGAAATTTTTGCAGAGGAAATCAATACGAAGGATTCAGGATTTTTCCGGCGTATGAAAGAAAGTCGGTATTGGGCAGAAGATAAAAGAGATGAAAATGGAAGTTGTCCGGAAATGCCGTATTCATTATTTATAGATGAGGATTTTACGGATAAAGAATATCATGAAAAATTCCCGACAATCTATCATTTGAGAAAATATCTGATGACAACGGAAGAAACACCGGGTATTCGACTGGTTTATCTTGCATTTCATCATATGATGAAACATAGAGGACATTTTCTTTTAAATGGAAATATTGAAGAAATAAGAAAATTTCGAAAGACATTTGATCAGTTTCTTGAAGTAGTAAGAAACGAAGAAATGGGATTTGCTGGAGAAATCGAGGAAGAAACTTATAAAAAAATAGAAATGACATTAAAAGATGTTAATTTAACAAGATCAGCTAAAAAAACAACACTCATCAAATCACTTAAGGTTACACGTGTAGAAGAAAAAGAACTTCTTGCACTGATATCGGGCTGTACTGTAAAGTTAAGTAATATCTTTAATGATAAATCTCTGGATGAAACAGAAAGACCGAAAATTTCTTTTGCAGACGCTGGATTTGATGATTATGAGGCTGAAATCCAGAGTAATCTGAATGAGAAATATTATATTATTGAGAGCGCAAAAGCTGTGTATGACTGGGCTGCGCTTGCAGACATTCTGGGTGAATATTCTTGTATTTCAGAAGCAAAAGTTGCTTTATATGAAAAGCATCATAAAGATCTGAAACGTTTGAAAGATTTAGTGAGAAATAATATTTCATCAGAAGTATATAAGGAAATATTTGTAGATGTAAGTGGAAAATACAAAAATTATTGTGCTTACATAGGAACCACAAATATAAATGGAAAAAAGAAAGACTTTGAAGGAAAGAAATGTACAAAGGAAGATTTTTATGCATACCTGAAAAAAAGTGTAATTGAGTGCATAAATGATTCTGAAAAGACAGATTGGTTAAAGCTGGAACTGGAAAAAGGAAATTTTTTGCCGAAACAATTGACAGGGGAAAACAGTGTCATTCCGTATCAGGTACATTTATATGAACTAAATGCAATCATAACGAATTTGCAGGAACGGATTCCTTTGCTGAAAAGAGACGGTGAAAAAATCCGTCAGATATTTACATTCAGAGTTCCTTATTATGTAGGACCTTTAAATGGAATTTCAATAGATGGAAAAAAGACAAACTGGGTAAAAAGAAAAGAAGGCGTGATTTATCCGTGGAATTTCAGTGATATCGTGGATGAAGAATCCAGTGCGGAAAGTTTTATCCGTCGTATGACGAATAAATGCACATACCTTATTCATGAGGATGTTTTGCCGAAGTATTCACTTTTATATAGTAGATTTGAAGTATTGAATGAGCTTAATAATGTCCGGTTGAATGGTGAACTGTTATCAGTAGAATTAAAACAGAAAATATACGAAGATGTATTTCAGAGATATCGAAAAGTTACTCAGAAAAGGCTGAAGAGATATTTACTGACAGAAGGAATAATCGATGAAAATACAGTTATCACAGGACTCGACGGAGATTTTAAAGGATCATTGACTGCTTATCATGATTTTAAAGAAAAACTGACAGGCTTGAATTTGACTGAAAGGGAAAAAGAAGAAATCATTTTAAATATCACATTGTTTGGTGATGCACGTTCGTTGCTAAGAAAGCGAATTGGAAAGATATGTTCGCAGTTGTCAGATAAGCAGAAAGAAAATCTGAGTAAATTATCATATCAAGGATGGGGAAGATTATCAAAAAAATTTTTAAATGGAATTGCGATTTCGGTGCAGGGAGAAGAAGAGTGGACGATTATAAAAGCACTCTGGGAAACCCAGGATAATCTGTCTCAGTTAATGGGAGCTAAATATACATTCAGAAATGCGGTAGAAAAAGAAAACGGAGAATTAGAAAACAGGGAAATTTCATATGAGACTGTAAAAGACTTGAGTATTTCTCCTTCTGTAAAACGACAGGTGTGGCAGTCGCTATTGATCGTAAAAGAGATCTGCAAAATACAGAAAAAACCACCCAGAAAAGTTTTTGTAGAAGTAGCAAAGGAAAAGACGAACAGTGGAAGAACAGAATCTAGAAAAAAACGATTACAGGATTTTTATAAGTACTGCAGTAAATACGAGAAAGAACTGTATGATGAAAGCATACAGAACAAACTGGAAAAATGTTCGGAGTCAGATTTGCGAAGTGATAAACTGTTTCTATACTACATGCAAATGGGAAGATGTATGTATACAGGACAGCCGATAGATTTTGATGAACTATGGAACAATCAGAAATATGATATAGACCATATTTATCCTCAGTCAAAGACAATGGATGATAGTATTGATAATCGCGTTCTTGTAAAAAGAATATCAAATCAGGAAAAAACAGATGTATATCCGATTCGAGCTGATATCAGAGAGAAACGTCGGGGATTTTGGAAAGAGTTAAAAAATGTAGGACTTATTTCTGAAGAGAAATACAAACGTCTGACACGTGCTACAGAATTTGAACCGGCGGAACTGGCAGGCTTTATTTCCAGACAGCTGGTAGAAAACCGGCAGACTACAAAAGTTGTAGCAAGCATATTGAAACAGGCTATGCCGGATACAGAGATTGTTTATGTGAAAGCACGAACGGTTTCTGAATTTCGTCATAAATTTAATTTCATTAAAGTAAGGGAAATGAATGATTTTCATCATGCAAAAGACGCCTATCTTAATGTAGTTGTTGGAAATACTTATCTGGTGAAATTTACAAAAAGTCCGGTGAATTTTATTGAAAATCACTCAAACAGAAGCTATAACCTTAAGAAAATGTTTACTGATGGCAGAGTGGAGAGAAATGGAGAAATTGCCTGGATTTCCGGAGAGAACGGCACGATTGGAACTGTTCGAAATATTATGAAAAAGAATAATATTCTGGTTACACGCAGAGCTCACGAAGCTACAGGTGGATTTTTTGATCAGCAGCTGATGAAAAAGGGAAAAGGCCAGGTACCAGTTAAAGGCAGTGATGAGAGACTGCTGGATATCGAGAAGTATGGTGGATACAATAAAGAGACAGGTGCTTACTTTGTATTAGTAGAATCAGATGAAAAGAAAGGAAAGAAAAAGAGAACAATTGAATATGTACCTATTCGGCTGAAAAAACAGTTGGAAAATAACAGGAAAGCATTGGAAAATTATCTTTGTGAACAGAGAGGACTAACAAATCCGGTTGTGTTGATTGATAAAATTAAAATGGATTCTTTATTCAGGGTTGACGGATTCTTTATGTGGTTATCAGGTAGAACAGGTAATCAGTTGCTTTTTAAATGTGCAAATCAATTAGTGCTTTCAACAGAAGATGAGGCAACTTTAAAGAAAATAGTTAAATTTGTAAATCGTAGAAAAGAAAATAAAGAAATCAAGATTTATGAATCGGATAAATTGAATGAAGAGATGCTGAATCGATTGTATAATACTTTTCTGTATAAACTGCAGAACTCGATTTATGGAAACAGATTGGGAGAGCAGGCAAAAACGTTATCTTCTAAAAAAGAGAACTTTGATAAATTACAGATAGAAGAGAAATGTCTTGTGCTTTATGAAATTTTGCATATGTTCCAATGTCAGAGTGCTACATCTGATCTGCAATTAATAGAAGGTCCTGGAAAAGCAGGGACCTTGCGGTTGAATAGCAATATAACAAAATATAAAAATATTAATATAATAAATCAATCACCTACGGGTATTTATGAACAGGTGATTGATCTGCAAAAAATATGAGTTGGCGGATTGTTGTCATTTCCAAACGTGCAAAACTGGATTACCAAATGGGTTGTATGGTAGTACGGAACGAAGAAGTGACAAAAATTCATCTGGGAGAAATATCAACGGTTCTAATTGAATCTACAGCTGTGTCAATTACAACAAGCTTGTTGTCAGAGCTGACGAAAAAGAAGATAAAGGTGATTTTTTGTGATGAAAAGAGAAACCCATCTTCGGAGTTGATAGGCTACTATGGAAGCCACGATACCAGTAATAAAGTGCGAAAACAGATTCAGTGGAGTCGAAATATCAAGGATGCGGTATGGACAGAAATCGTAACAGAAAAAATACGCAAGCAAAAGGAACTGTTGGAATATCTGGGAAAGGGGGAATCAGGAGTACTGCAATCATATTTGAATGAGATTTGCTGGAATGATGAGACAAACAGAGAGGGACATGCAGCAAAAGTGTATTTTAATGCATTATTTGGTCTTGCATTTACAAGAACAGAAGATTGTGTGGTAAATGCGGCACTGAATTACGGATATAGTATTATTTTATCTGCATTTACAAGAGAAATCGTTGCGGGAGGATATATCACACAGCTGGGATTATTTCACGACAATATGTTTAATCAGTTTAATTTCGCATCGGATCTAATGGAGCCGTTTCGTATTCTGGTTGATCGTGAAGTTGTCAACATGGCGGTAACAGAATTTGCACAGGAAGAAAAAATGCGTCTTGTAAATATTTTAAATCAGGAAGTCATAATAGACGGAAAAAAACAGTACGTGAATAATGCGGTTAAAATATATTGTAAGAGTGTGTTTGATGCGTTAAATGAAAATGACAGTGCTCTGATTCGATTTTATCAGTTTGAATTATAGGTTTATGAGAGTATTAGTGTTTTTTGATCTTCCGGTAGTTACTGCGGAACAACGGAGAGAATATGTAAAATTCCGAAAATTCTTATTAAAAAATGGTTTCCTTATGTTACAGGAATCTGTTTACTGCAAAATAGCACTGAACGGGACGGCAGTGAGAGGGATTGTAGATAGTGTACATAAAAACAGTCCCCCGGAAGGGTTAGTACAATTATTGTCTGTAACAGAAAAACAATATTCAAAAATGGATCTTATAGTAGGAGAGACAAAATCTGAGGTTTTAGATAGCGATGAAAGGCTGGTGATTTTATGAAATTGGCACATGTGGATCTGGAAAGAGTGATTGACCTGGATTGCAGAGAGGCAGTAGAATGGATCATTGAATCACCAGTACTCTTTCGAAAATATGTTCAACTTTTGAAGCAGCAGTTAGAGGGAAATGAGGGAGAATTTGTTCTGTCAGAAGGAGATATAATGCTTGATATTTCTAAATGTGCAGAGATAATTCTGGACCCGTTTGCACTTGATTTTGAAGACCGCAGGATACAGAAAAAACTATATACGGAGCTTCAAAAGAAAGCGTACGAAGAAGAAATGTTTTTAGCGACGCAAAAAATATCGGCGGATTTGCAGAAATATATTTTTGACCTGGAGAGTGTTTGTGGTTATGATATCGAAGTTGGTGAGACAGTAGATATTCAGACCATTTTTAAAGCACTTGGAATAAAAATGGAAGGCGGTAAATATAGTTTTTCGGAGAAACTTGCTCAGTACATGAAAATCATGTCAGAATTGCTGGGAAAGAAATTGCTCATTTTTGTAAATATACGGTCATATCTGGAAAATGATCAGATTCGGGAACTGATGAAAAACGCAGTATATAATGAAATTTCAATATTATTTATCGAAAATACACAAAGAGACTTTTCAAAAGATGAAAAATATTATATAATTGACAAAGATAGTTGTGAAATTTATTGATTCATAAGGTTTGAATACCGTACTATAAGTGCGTATGAGGCACTTCATTTTTGGATTTGAGGTTTGAGAATGATGTAAAAATGTATGGTATTCAAACGACAAATTTGGTGTCATTCCACAGGGTTGGTTTGAGAATGATGTAAAAATGTATGGTATTCAAACGGTAAATCCCAGGCAAGCATTGAACAGATGGTTTGAGAATGATGTAAAAATGTATGGTATTCAAACCTATTGTTACAGATGGCCTTATGGTGGTGGTTTGAGAATGATGTAAAAATGTATGGTATTCAAACTCACAGAAGAACTTTCGGATGCTTCATTCAGTTTGAGAATGATGTAAAAATGTATGGTATTCAAACCAGGATCGTGTGTGAGCTGATGAGCAATAGGTTTGAGAATGATGTAAAAATGTATGGTATTCAAACATTGAGAATCCAATCGAGATCACCGATGCTGTTTGAGAATGATGTAAAAATGTATGGTATTCAAACAAAGAAAGTCGTGAAGGTCTCAGAATAATCGTTTGAGAATGATGTAAAAATGTATGGTATTCAAACTTTCCTGTTGCGTCAATCGTTGCCGGTGGGGTTTGAGAATGATGTAAAAATGTATGGTATTCAAACAAGTAATAACAAAGAAGAAATGAGCTGCTTGTTTGAGAATGATGTAAAAATGTATGGTATTCAAACAGGGAACAGCAGGAAATTCCGGTGATCGTGTTTGAGAATGATGTAAAAATGTATGGTATTCAAACAGTGAGGATTATGCGGCGCAATGATCATATGTTTGAGAATGATGTAAAAATGTATGGTATTCAAACGATACACAGCAGCCACGACAGTACACCATGGTTTGAGAATGATGTAAAAATGTATGGTATTCAAACATTGCAGATGATCAGTGGATTGGCAAAATTGTTTGAGAATGATGTGAAAATGTATGATATTCAAACAGAGGAGTATCCATAGGGTACCTATTTTATAGTTTGAGAATGATATAAAATTGTATAGTATAAGAAAAGGTTAAAGTTATAAAGATTTTTGTATGACTTTAACCTTTTCTTTTTCTTTGTGCAAATTCAAGCATAATCTCCCCATTTTTCATGAATATATGCTAAAATAAACCTATATCCCCAAACTACTACTCCACAGCTTTCACTCAGGTGCTTTTTGGAACTAACGAGACTTATAAATATTGTATCACAAGATAAAAAATAGAGGTAGACGTGTGGAAAAAATTAAAGTAAAAGAATTTTGGTTAAACACCCTGGACGACACACAGACGTCCTCCAGAACAACGAAATCCAGGCAAACAAGCTGACTGGATTTGTGATGTTCCTTGGAAGTATTATCCTGGCATTGGTGCTGATCTTAAGTATGGCAGGTCTGTTTCAGATAAAGAAAGAAACACTTGGACCGCTGGTGTTTCAGGGGATACTGGAGCTGTTGATCCCGGCAGTTATCTGCAGGGCAGTAAAGGCGAGGAAGCTCTGGCTGAAGTATGTGCTGATCATAGAATTACTGATCGTACTGACTGAATAAGATCAGCTATCTGGCACTTTTTTTGCACTTTGAGTTTACAGAGAATCAGCAGCTGTGTACCAGCTCCATAATACGGTCAGTTGCGTGTCCGTCACATGCAGACATGAACTTCTCGCGGAAAGCCTGAACCTCAGCTTTATCGAAACGACTGTTCAGGTTCTGAATGTAGTCGATGACTTCATCTGTCTCAGAAACAACAGGGCCGGGGGTGAGGTCATCGTAGTTGTAGTAGAAACCTCTCCAGTCGAAGTAATCTTCCAGGTCGTAGGCGTAGAAGATCATTGGGCGTTCGAAAAGGGAGTATTCGAAGATCAGGGATGAGTAGTCGGAGATGCAGATATCGCTGACGCAGAGCAGTTTATCGATATCCAGATCTGTTGTTACATCCATTGCGAAATCTTTGCAGTCCTCAGGAATTTCCGGGCGTTTTTTTACGAACGGGTGGTGTTTCAGGAGAAGAATGTATTCATTTCCAAGGGCTTTTTTCATAGCCGGGATGTCGAGGCAGTCAGGGGTTTTGGCTTTTGCGACTCTTCCGCGGAAGGTAGGTGCGTACAGGATTACTTTTTTGGAACGGGCCTGGGGGAATACGGAGTAAACAGATTCCCTGGCATTTTTAATAAAATTTTTATCATAAAAAACATCTGTACGGCTGATTCCGGTTGCTACGATTTCGGTATCAGTACCTTTCAGGTTCATGGCTTCTTCGTAAGCCCAGCTGACTTCCGGACTGCTGACTGTAACGTAGGATAAGTTCCTGTAGTTGGGGAATTTTTCCTGAGTGCGGCGGTCGGCACCAAAGATCAGGTCAGCAGTGCTCATGCCGAATTTCTTAAAAGCACCGCAGGCGTGCCACACCTGAAAGATTCGGCTTCCTTTGCGCAGCGAAATACTGCTTGTGACATCGCAGGCATCATTGAGAAAGATATAATGTGCATCCGCGATATCTTTCAGCATATGCAGGCAGCGGCGGATATAAGCCGGATTATTTGATTTGATGTTCAGAAGATATTCTTCGTGGACCTCATAGCCTTCGTCTTTCATGCGTTTGTAAATAAGCTGAAAAGCATCTGTGATCTTGTCAAAACGTGCTTCAATAAAAACGACTTTATCAGGATTCATCTTTCGGGTAAGCGCGAAAAATTTATAAGTGAAGGGATAAACGACCCGAAAGATCAGAACTTTGCGGGCCATTCGATAGCACTTCTTAACTTTCGATGGCAGTGCCCGGTAGATTTTTTTCAAAACTTTTTTTAAAATCTTCTTCATGTGTTAATTCTCCCAAATCATAATTGTTTTTCCCATGATCTTATGAATATCGATTTCGAAAGCACGGATGATGTCCTGAATATTTTTTACGTGGATTTCGGCTCCTACGATTTTTTCCAGCTGGTTTACCACATCCGGATTTTCTTTATACAGGTTAATAAGACCAAGAAAATCTTTCCGGCCGCTTCGGCTGCTTCCGAAAAGACGAAGACCTTTTTCCAGGATCATTCTTGTGTTAAGCGGGGCAAGGTCCTCGGACACGCCCATGATGGAAATGGTTCCCTCCGGATTAATATGGTCAATGATCTGATTGATGGCTTTGGATGAAGCAGCGCCGCCTACGCATTCGAATGCGTGGTCCAGATAAAAGTCATCCGGAATCTCGGAAATCAGGAATACATCATCTGCAAAAGAAAAATCATGAAGTTTGTATTCATTGACGCCAAACACACAGATTCTGCTTTCCGGCAGTATGATTTTCAGAAGAAGTGAAGTAATGTAACCGAGATTGCCATCGCCCCATACGCCAATTACATTTCTGCGTGTATGTGAAAAACGGAGAAATCTTTGGATGGCATGGTAGCTGACACTGACGATTTCTGTAAAAGCAGCCACAGAAAGATTGATATCTTCCGGGAGCGGTACAAGACGATCCGGTTTCATACTGACATATTCCTGCATAAAGCCATCAAAGCCACTGGCACGGAACTGGCTGCTCCGCAGATAATTCTCCGCAATGACCTCATCGGTTTCGGAAGGGGTATTGGGAATCATGACCACAAGAGTCCCCTCCTGGAACTGACCGGACGGATCATAAACCACCCGGCCTACTGCTTCATGAATCAGAGCCATGGGAAGCTTTTTGCGGAGAATGTTTTCCGCACGAAGCCCCTGATAATAGCGTTGATCTGCATTGCAGATAGACAGGCGGACAGGATGAACAATCACATGGGAGGTATCAAGGGTGATATCCTTAAAAACCAGTTCAAACTGACGGGGCCTGACCAGGCGATAGACAGAAGTTAACATTTATTTTCCCTCCATTAGAGCTTCAGCCAGACGGATATCAGAAGGATATGTGATTTTGATGTTGGTAACATCACCTTCTACCAGCTGGACTTTTTCACCTTTGAGAACGAGAATTTTGCATGCGTCTGTGAGAATCTGTTTTTCTGCTGCAGTAAGGCTTTCATAAATGTCGCGGAGTTTTTTTGCCCGGAAAGACTGCGGTGTCTGGCCCTGATACATAGTGGAACGGTCCGGAATGGAACTGATAAACTGATGGCCTGCGCTTTCCACAATGGTATCCGTTGCCGAGATTACGGTGTCACAGGCGCCACATTCCTGGGCTGCACGGATATTTTCTTCAATCATGCGATGGGAGACAAAAGGACGGACAGAGTCATGGGTGACAATAATGGTATTGTCATCAAGGCCGAAATTTTCTTCAATATAGCGGATTCCATTCATGATGGTTTCGTTTCTTGTGGAACCGCCCTGTACAACAACAACGTTGGATGATCTCGGGATATATTTCCGGATCAGATCCCTGGTGTGTGAGATCCATGCTCTTGGTGAAAGAACGATTACTTTATCGAAGGCAGAATGAATGGCAAATTTTTCTATTGTGTGGATAATGATTGGCTTTTTGCCGATTTCCATAAACTGTTTCGGGCGTTCTGCGTTGCCCATTCGTGTTCCCTGGCCACCAGCCAGGATAATTCCAAAAATATTATTAGCCATATATATTACCTCTTATTTATTTGGAGATTTTGAAACATAATTCATAATACGCCGGGTTGCATGTCCATCGCAGGCGGCCATGTAGTCCTGAAAGAAATCGTGGTATTTCTGATTAACGGAAGAATTAAGGCGTGCCTCGTCAGAAAGAACTTTTACAAGCTGTTCTTCTTTTTGAATATGGATACCTGGAAGTGTGCGGTAATCCAGATAAAAACCTCTGCTGGCCAGATATTCTTCCAGATCCGGGGCAAAGAGAACCAGTGGAAGCTGATAAATCATGGCGTCAAAGAGAATGGAAGAATAATCGGTAATGACAATATCAGCAACCGGAAGCAGTTCTTCGGAAGGAATGTCACAATTGGTTCCTTCTGTGTGTACCTGTGTATGAGGATGCAGTTTAATAATGAAATAATGTGTATCTTTCAGTTCTTCCTGAGCTTTCAGAACATCATCCAGTCCATAAACACTGGCAACCCCAGGTTTTCCACGAAAAGTCGGAGCCCAGAGAACGATCTTTTTGTTCCGGGCATCCGGGTACTGGCTGAAAAAGTTATCCCGACATTTCTGATTGAAGGTTTCATTAAAATACATATCTGTCCGGCTGACACCAACTGGAAGAACACTGGTTTCTGGAAGCTTCATGGCACTGGCAAAAGGTTTTATGCAGATATCGGAACTGACAGTTACCAGACTGCAGTTTGCCATTACATTGCCAACATAATAGGAAGGGATATCTTCCTCCGTGTCATAGCCGAATTTTTTGAATGCGCCACATGCATGCCAGAGCTGTATGACCTGTGTTTCGCTGCGTTTTTTGCAGGATGCGGCAGGCAGAAAATTGTCACAGATGATAACGGTTTCCGTTGTGGCGTATTTTTTCATGAAAGAAAGCATATTCCGGAAAATCTTCACAGGAGAAGATTCGTTATTATTCCAGTACATTTCTGTAACCTGAAGCTCCGGATGCCTGGAAAGTTCTTCTTTTATGGCGAGCATACTGAACGGAATTTCGTCGTGATGTGCATCCGCCAGGATTACAGTTCCGGGTATGACAGGTTTTGCAGTACAGGCGTTATAAACAACCGGAAGAATCAGCTGCTGGAAAAGCATTTTTATGATTTGTTTTATTCCAAATATCATTACAGATCCTCCCGTTTTATATTATCTATTCTTTCAGGTTATTATAAATCAATACCTGACGAAGTATAACATATTTGTTTCAAAAATTTGTTATTTTTGTTTTACAAAGTTTACATAGTGTTAATAATACCTGTGAAGTATAACATATCCGGGGTAGAATCTCAACATTATGGTTTTTACAGAGATTTCAGTACGTTTACAAGGCGGGAGTTATCTTCCGGCATCATAATGCAAAAACGTACAAATTCTCCCTCCAGACACTGGAAAGAAGAACAGTCACGAATCATCAGGCCCTGGCGGATACAGGCCTCGAATACATCGTAAGAGGTCAGGCCGTCTTTCTGGATTTTCAGCAGGATAAAGTTTGCGTAAGCGGGATAAACTTTGTAGGTGCTGATACCTTTCAGCTCATCAATCATTCTGTCACGTTCGGAAAGAATGAGCTGGCGTGTCTGCTGGATATATTCTTCGTCCTGGAGCATAATCTCGCCGGCAAAAGCGCCAATGCTGTTGAGAGACCAAGGAGTCTGTTTTTCACGCATTTTCTCCAGGAATTTTTTGTTTCCGGTGATGCCGTAGCCCAGGCGCATTCCGGGAGCCGCGAAGAACTTTGAGACACCACGGAGAACCATGAGATTGGTGAATTCCTGTGTCAGAGGAACTGCAGTGATGGCACTGATGTCCGGTGCAAATTCCACGTAGGTTTCATCAATCATGACAAAGATATCTTTTTCTTCACAGAAATGGATCAGATCCCGGAGGTCCTTCTTTGAGATGGCAGAAGAAGTGGGGTTGTTGGGGTTACAGAGAATGAGAAAATCATAACCCTGCTCCAGTTTTCGGCAGAGATCCGGAATGTCCGGTTCAAAATCCATACTTTCCTGAAGGTGATAGTATTCCTGTGTGCTTCCGGAAAAAGAAAGTTCTCTGGAGTATTCAGAATAGGTAGGTCCAAGAATAAGGGTATGCTTCGGAGAGCGTTCCTGGATCAGAAGAGAGATCAGTTCACTGGAGCCGTTTCCCGGAAGGATAAAATCAGCCGGAATATTGCAGTAGCGGGAAATGGTATTACGAAGAGATGTATAATCTCTGTCCGGGTAGGAAGAAAGCAGTTCTATATGGCTGGCAATGGCCTGGCTGGCTCTGGGGGATAAACCCAGAGGATTCACATTTGCACCAAATTTGACGATATCTTCTTTTTTCAGATTGTAGTAACTGCAGATTTTTTCTATATCACTTCCGTGAAAAACGGGTTTTGTGTCCATTATCTGTCACCTCATTTGTTTATTTATTATTTCAGAAATTTATATCCAGTATACACCAGAAAGCCTTTTAAAGAAAGGCAGGATAGAAATTTTCTAAGTTGTCTGGTAAAATACAGTTATGCATAACTGGCGGATGGAAGACAGGTTCATCTGGCGTAAAATACAGAAGTACTGCAGGAAGCAGAAGATAAAAAAATTGCGATAATCGGTATCGGTGGTGTAGGTGGATATATAGCGGCAATGCTGGCGAAGGCTTATCCTCATGTGACGATGGTGGCCCGTGGAGCCAGAGGGGAAAGTATCCGGAAAAATGGACTGGTGCTTCACAGTGATTACAAAGGAGAAATTGTTGCAAGACCGGAACGGGTAGTTCCAGTCCGGGAAATGGGACAGCAGGATTATATTTTTATCTGTGTGAAAAATTATTCTCTGGAAGATGTCTGCGAGAGTATCCGGGATATGGTTACAGAGGATACGGTAATTATTCCAGTAATGAATGGTGTAGATCCGGGAGAAAAAATCCGCCGACTGATTGGAAAGGGAACGGTGGTGGATTCGCTGATTTATACGGTAGCTTTTTCCAATGCGGATTTTTCTGTTTCTCAGCAGGATACTTTTACCTGGCTCTGTATCGGAATTAAGGATGCAGATAAAAAACAGCAGGAAAAAGTGGCAGAGGTGTCCGCAATTCTGAAAGGTGCGGATATTGATTATAAAGACCAGAGTGATATTGAGGTGGAGATCTGGCGGAAGTATATTCTGAACTGTGCGTTTAATGTGATGACTGCTTTTTATGATAATACTATCGGGGAGTTGCGGAGTGATCCGGT
>OGCM01002708.1_pt1 | contig 15377 bp, 12 predicted proteins | sample 1570151 | NCBI WGS metagenome assembly OGCM01 (sample SAMEA4370582, study PRJEB24528) | human gut metagenome
TTTGCTATTATCGTTTGAGATGCGGTCAAAGCGACTGCATCATCTTCTTTTATCCTCACTATAGCGCATCTATCGCGTTTTGTCAACAGTGTTTGACAAAAAAAGAAGAAATTATGACACGTTTCCGCAGTTTTACCGAAAATATGACATTTTTCCCGATTTCCCCGCTCTTATTGCAGCGGTTTGTCCGGGAATGCAGCTCGCTCCAAAGCGTGAGATGGCGCAAAGGATCGGTAAACAGACGGCGGCAGGGGTACATATCACGGCTGTGCTGTTTGTTTTCGCTGCTAAATGGAAAGCACCTGTGAGATATATTGTCTTTCAGTGCAAATAAGGCTATAATACTCTTAACATACCAGATGATAAGAGGATGTGACTGACGTGACGCTGGACTTTAATGACAACCATGAGATAACACTCAGCATACTGCACGAAGATCAGCCGTATCTGCTGTGGAGCAGCGGCGTGCGCTTTGTTTTCGTCATGCGCGGAACGGTCAGTGCCCTTCTGCACGGTCAGACGCACACACTGTCACCGGCTGGCTTTTGTCTCATCCATCCGCTCGAACTATGTCAAATTTCCTGCTTTGCAGATAGTAAGGCGCTGATGGTGTACATTCCGCAGGATTATATTCGGCTGTCCGGCTTTACGAACAGCACATGGGATTGTCTGGCGGTCGATGCGCAGGCCTCACCGCAGACAATCTGTGATGAGCTGCGCCGTCTGTTTGCCAAGATCGTCTCGCTGTACTTCAACCGAGCGCCAAAGCAAGTACTGAACGCTGCTGTCATGCAGTTTTTTCAGTTTCTGGAGCAGAATTTCCACGCTGAAAAAAGCGACGCTGGAGAACATCTGCCCAGCACCTCGATGGATCGTATCACACAGGTATTGAAGCTTATCCACAGTCGCTGGAACGAGGATATTTCCGTGCCCGAGCTGGCAGCGCAGGTCCATGTCAGTCCGAATTACCTGTCCCGATTTTTCAGCAGACATATCCATATGACGATCACCGACTATATCGGCAGCATTCGTATTCACCACGCGCTTGCGATGCTTCGCGAGGACCACTGTTCCGTCACGGATGTGGCTCTGCAGACAGGCTTCCCTAACTCGTCCGCTTTTATCCGCAAGTTCAAGCAGCAGTTTGGCGTTACGCCGAAGCAGTATGCAAAGGACCTGGAAGAGCAGCGTAAAAATCAGCAGTCGGATGTCCTGCTCCCCAACATTCAAACCGAAGCCAATGATTTTGCCGCACTGTTCAAGTATCTTCCGCTGGACGATGACCGCATCTCTTCCACAGAGAAAACGCTGTATCCCCTCCAGATCAACGCGTCCGCTGAGGGCAGACCCATACGCCCAATCTGGCAGAAGCTCTTAAATTTCGGATACGCCCGTGAGGGACTGCTTGCTTCGGTACAGCAGCAGATCATGCGCGCGCAGCAGGAGATTGGCTTTGAGTATATTCGTTTTCATGGTATTTTCGATGACAACATACAGATTTATCAGGAAAACAGCGAAGGACAGCCGGTACTCAATTTTCTGTATGCCGATCTGCTGACCGACTTTCTGATTTCGCAGGGCTTCAAGCTGTATATCGAGCTTGGCCTTATGCCGTCAGCCTTAAAAAAATACGATATTTTTGTTCTCAGCCGCAGCAGCAACTATTCCGTTGCGGCGCAGCAGGAGAAATGGCAGCAGCTCGTCTCCGGCAGCATTCAGCACTGGATCACGCGCTACGGCCTTGATACCGTGCAGACATGGAAATTCACAACGATGGGCATCCATGTGCCGGTGTTTACCGAAGTAACCTTCGACGAATTCTACACACATTATCAGTCAACCTGGCAGGCGGTGAAATCGGTCGATCCCCTTCTTCAGTTCGGCGGTCCCGGCGGTTTTGCAAGCATCGTCTGGGCAGCGGATATTCTGCCGGATTTCTTTCGCTTTGCCGAAGACCACGGCTGCTTTCCGGATTTTATCACAACGCAGGATTATCCGCATCAGAATGTGGAAGATGACATGGAATTCATGAACACTTCCATTTCACAGGATTTCTTGCCGACAACGCTGAGCGGCGACCGTCACTTCACGCGCAACCTGTGCACTCGGCTGTGTCAGCTGATGCGCGCTGTCGACCGTGAACACACTCCTATCTGGCTGGAGGAATGCAACTCGACCATATGGCAGCGCGACCTGTCCGGTGATACCTGCTACAAGGCCGCATGGCTGTGCCACAGCATCGCAGAAAACTACGACTCTGTGGAAGCATTCGGATACTGGCTTCTGACGGATTTCATCGAGGAACGCGGCCCATTTAACCGCCTTTTCCACGGCGGATACGGGCTGTTCACCTTCAATGGAATCCCAAAAGCAGGATGGCAGGCTCTGAACTTGCTGCACAGTACAGGCGATCAGGTCTTATACAGTGGCGACTGGTATCTCGTAACCCGAAGTGCAAGGCAGCTGCAAATTTTGCTGTTTCACTATTGCGATTATGACAGTCTGTACCGTCATCGCTATCGAAAGCTGGAATATCCTGAAGAGGCATACCGCGTATTCCGGACCAGCAACGTAATGGATGTCCGTATGCAGCTGAACAGCCTTGTAACGCAGCCTCACCGCATGCAGCAGTTTATCATCAACAGAGAACATGGCTCCTCGTTTGATCAGTGGTTGCGCTGGGGCGCACCGAACGATCTTTCTGCCGCAGATGTGGAGCAGCTGCACCGCGCGTCCGAACCCGGCTATCGTTCCACTCTGCTTTGCCCGGATGAGAAGGGCGAATTTGTCCTGCAGAGCAGATTACAGCCTCATGAAGTGCAGTTATTTATTATCGAACTGAATAACGGATAGGCCGCTGTCCTATCTCGAATTGACATCTGCAACGGGATGTGTTTCTTCGGAAACTATTCTGTTGCAGATATTTTATTTATATTCTGTTTTATAAATCGTCATTTTCTATCCCATTCTTTTTGTTTTTTCGCACTTCCTGCAAATATAGAAATGAAATTATGTATTTTATGACATAATCTTTGTTTTGTTCTCCTTTAAAACCCTTATAATAATAACCATCAACAATGTTTGCAGACAGTTGGAAGTTGAAACAAAAAAGGTGGTAACATGTATCAGAATGTAAATCTCTCATTCGATCCTGCCCATCCGCTTCAGGTGGCAAAGCAGGGTACGTTTGAGCGGTGGGTGGAAACAGCGGGCACAAAGCGCCGATTTCTCGTGCATATTCCGCGCTGCTGCCGCGAAGCCGCGGCAGGCATTTTCATCCTGCCCCCGTCCGGCTGGACGGCAGACGATGTGCTTGAGAAAACGAACTGGAAATGGCTTGCGGAAGCTGAACCTGAACGCAGTAAGCCGGTTCTGTTCTTTCTCGAACCGCTCGCAGGCGAATGGCACACAGACGAGCCGTATGGCTGCACCAGTGGAGACGTTGCCTATGTCGAAGCGGTTTTCCGTGAGCTGAGCGACCGTCACTGGTTCAATATTCATGAGTCTGGGCTGTACCTATATGGCTGCGGAGAAGGAGCAACGATTGCGCAGATGGCTGCCATGTGGAACCCGGCGATCTATGCCGGCGTATGTACGATCGACTCTGCGGTTTCCCCGGCTTATGCGCAGGCGGCGACTGCGGATGACTGTTTCAATCTGGACGGCTTCGAAGATACCGAACATCGCTGCGGCTTTCTGAAAAGCGATATTCCGCTCCCGGCATGGGTAATCGCAGATCGAACACAGGACAAGACAGCTGTGCAGTACTGGAAGTACTGCATCCGTTCAGATTACAGCACACAGCTGACACAAGACACGATTGCCTATCGGCGTCTTACACCGCCGGAGCATCCGCAAAACAACGATATTGCAGCATATGAAGTCTGGTCGAGTACACTTTCCGGCTGTTCGGAAGCGGCCGGAGACGCCATGCTGCACCGCATCTGGAACGGTTTTCTCAGCCGTCACCGCCGCTGGATGGGTGACCCCGGAGGAAATCTGCGCATGTATGACGATCCGCTTTGCAACCGTCATGTGGAATATCACATGGAAAAGGTAGATGGCTGGCTGCGCGAATGGTATGTATATGTGCCGGAGGCAGTCCGTCAGCATCCCGAAGTCCCGGTTCCGCTAGTCTTTGCCTGCCATGGCTATACCTGCAACGGCGCCATTTACATGGAAAACTCCGGCTGGAACCGTATCGCTGACGAAAACGGCCTTGTGGTTGTTTACCCGACCGCAGGCTATGGTCAGATGTGCGTAGAAAACGCCTACTGCAGCAGTGATAACCTGCCCCTGCCTGCCTGGAACATCTTCCACAAGGACACGCAGCCTGAGGAATACCCGTTTTTCCGGTATCTGATCGAGCGAACCGCAGACGATTATCCGATCGACCGCAGCCGCATTTTTGTCACTGGACATTCTCTCGGTTCTCTTATGGTGCAGATGCTCGGCCTGGCTATGCCGGAATATTTTGCGGCGATTGCACCTTGCTCGGGCATTCTGTTCAGCGATCTGGAACAGGAGCCTCTGTCCCTGCCTGAGGTCGCAGCACGAAAGGACACCTTGCTCCCCGTCTGGATGTTCGGCGGCAGCGAGGAAGCCTTTCTCGTTCCGGACCGTCCGGCAGACGGCAACCGCACAGCCTATACCCTCGAAGCATGGCGCAGGCTGAACCATATCGAGCCGGCTCACGTGCAGGACTGGACAGTCGGCTGGCACACCTATGAAACGCGCTGGGATGATCTGATTTATCGAAAAGACGGCATGCCGCTCGTCGGCTTCACCCGTGTACAGGATATGCCGCACGCGACCACGATAGAGATGTCCCGCCGCATCTGGGACGAGTTTTTCTCCCGTTTTTCGCGCGTAGACAGCAGTATTGTTTATCATGATAAGGAGGACAGCTAACATGAAAAGCGTAAGCACCGACAGCAATCGTGTGGTTTCATTCGGTGAAAAGGTTTCTTACGGCATTACCGAAATCGCCTGCAACCCGATGTATACCATCTTCTGCTCGTTTCTTGTATTTTTCTACACCGATGTCATCGGCGTCAACGCCGCCGCCGTCGGTACGATCATTCTGATCAGCCGTATTTTCGACGGCTTCAGTGATATCATCGCCGGAAATATCATCGAGCATACCCACGCAAAGAGCGGCTCTGCCCGCCCGTGGATTCTGCGCATCGCCATTCCCCTCGGCATCTCCTATATCGCTATGTTCACAGTTCCGGACTGTGGCGAGTGGGGCAAGCTGATTTACATTTTCGTTTCCTATAACGTCATTCAGAGCGTTGTCTACACCATGGCAAACGCCGCAATGAGCGCTCTGCCGACTTACATGACTAACGACCGCAACAGCCGCTCCTCCTGTTATGCAGTGCGTCTTTTCATTGCAGCAGCAACGCAGACCGTTCTTTCACTGAAGTTCATGAACATTATTGACGCGTTGGGCGGCGGTCAGCGCGCATGGATCAAGCTGGCGGCCATTCTCGGCACCATCGCCGCGATCGTCTTTGCTATCGTTTACATGACCACTCGCGAGACCGTAACCAGCGGCGGCGAGAACGGCGAAGATGTTCCTCTTCTTGTCGGCCTGAAAGCGCTGATGCACAACAAGTACTGGTTCTCTGTTCTTGCAATGCAGTTCTGCTGCGTTCTGCACCAGGTGACCACACTGACGGTCGGCGTATACTATGCCAAGTATATCCTGAATGACGCTAAGCTTGTCGGCAACATTATCATGTACCATCATTTTCCCGCACTCGTTGTGATGCTTCTTGTTCCGATCGCGCTGGACAAGGGCGCTTCCAAGCGCACATTCGCTATTCTGAGCGGCGTATCCATGCTGCTTGGCTCGCTGATCTCGCTCGTTTATGCATCCGGCGTCCCGTTCATCATTTCGATGGGTCTGCGCGGTATCGGCTTCGGCGCATTCAGCAGCGTTATCTACGGCATGCTCGCTGATACGGTCGAGTACGGCGAGTGGAAAACCGGCGTACGCACGCAGGCGATCAATGTTACGGCAAACGGCGTTGGTCAGAAGATTGGCAGCGGCCTGGGCACTGCGGCATTCGGTGGCCTGCTCACAATGTGCGGCTACAACGGCATGGCAGAAGTGCAGACCGCAAGCGCTGTAAGCTGCATCCGTATTATCTTCATCGTTGCGCCGATCGCGATTTATCTGATCCTCATTGTTCTGGCATGGATGTTCAAGCTGGACAAGCAGTTCCCGCAAATTCAGAAGGAGTTGGAGGAGCGTAAGCGCAGCAAGGCTGCTGTGAACTAATCTAAAATATACCTTTCATCTTTTCATCATCCTCAAAAGGAACTGCCCGGTCATACAACTGGCCGGGCAGTCCTGCGTGGTGCTTCAGCAAAACAAGATCTCCGGTTCTGCCAAGGAAGAAGAAATGCTTTAGCATCCTTATCATATTCCAGCATATCGTTGATCTGCAGTAAAACCACTTTGATATATTCTTGTGCATCGTCAACATCCAGTGCTTCATTGCCGTCGGATAGAGCCGGCGGCTCTATCTGACGGCAGCTGCTATGCGGATTGATTTGATTCACTATCATCTTGCTCTTCGTTGAGTCCATCCAGAAGACTCGAGGCCAGATTAAGAAGCCCGCCTGCAATATCCCATCCGGTAGGTGCAGTTTCAATCTGATACAGCTCAGTCAGCAGCTCGTTACCATGCTGTACCGCTACGCTGGTTCTCCGAAGGCAGACGGCAAGCTCGACAGCTTCTCTGATGCAGCTTCCGTCAGCACCTATGCAGCAGATGCAATGCAGTGGGCGGTTGCCAACGGTATCGTGAACGGCTCGAACGGCAAGCTGAATCCGCAGAACAACGCAACCCGCGCACAGGTTGCCGCAATTCTCATGCGTTTCTGCGAGATGAGCAAGTAACACCTCATACAGACAAAAAGCACAGCTTCGGCTGTGCTTTTTCTGTTTTTTCTCCATTTTCAGCTATATATTATAGCAGTAGAAGCTCCTGGGATATTCTCAGGAGCTTACTTTTTGTCCGAAAGGAGAAGCAAAATGTTCAACAATCAAAAATTTCTGACGCGCGGGATAGAAAGCGAGATTCCCGCATGGCTTGTTCATCTTATGTGGCACATGGTCTTGACGATGGAAGTCAAGGAAAAAGATTACCTGCAGGTATTCCAGCTGACAAAAACGCCGGTCGGTCAGCACATCATCCACGAGCAGGAGCAACCACCGTACCGTTACGAGCTTGATGTGCCGTGTGACGATGCCGTAAATGCCAAGGTGTTTGTCATCGATGATTTAACGCATTCTACTATGCTGCTTGCTAAAGAATATTAAGATTCACCAAATGAAATGGAGGAATTACTAATGAATGAAACCAGAATTTGTGCGAACTGTGGTGCGGAGCATCCGATCGACGAAATGTTCCAAGTAGAGAATGACTGGCTCTGCGAGGACTGCGCGGATCACCTGACCGTAATCTGCGACCACTGCGCCGAGCGGGTCTACGAGGAAAACGCCGTCGAGGACGATACCCACACACTCTGCGACCACTGCTTTGATGAGTATTACGTCCGCTGCGAGGACTGCAACCGTATTATTCATCGTGACCGCGCGTATTGGGATAATGACGACAACGCCTACTGCGCATCCTGCTGGGATGAGCACTGCGAGGTTATTCACGAATACAGCTATACGCCCGATCTTGTTTTTCATGGCAAGGGTCTGCGGCATTTCGGCGTTGAGCTTGAAATCGACGACGGCGGTACAGTCAACAGCAATGCGCAGAAGCTCCTTGACATCGCGAACGCCAACGCCGAAAACCTGTACATCAAGACGGACGGCAGCCTGGATGAAGGCTTGGAGCTTGTAACGCATCCGATGACGCTCGAATACCATTTGAACGAAATGCCGTGGGCGGAAGTTCTCCGCAAGGCCCGTAGCATGGGTTATTTGAGCCATGCGACAGGAACCTGCGGACTGCACGTTCATATCTCACGTCTGGCGTTTGGCTGCACTTATGAGCAGCAGGAGGCCGCGATTGCGCGGTTGCTGTACTTTGTAGAGAAATTCTGGGCGGAACTGCTTCGCTTTAGCCGCCGCACCCAGTCTCAGATGAACCGCTGGGCGGCGCGGTACGGCATTCGCCTTACACCGTCCGAACAAATGAGCCACGCAAAAAATTCCTGCGCCGGACGTTACACGGCGGTCAACCTTACGAACGCGGATACGGTTGAAATCCGGATGTTCCGCGGCACGCTCAAGCTGAATACCCTCAAAGCCACCTTGCAGATGGTCAACCATCTCGTCGAGGTGGCTGTTTCTATGTCTGACACCGCTGTACAGGAGCTTAGCTGGTTTGATTTTCTGGATGATGTCACTGAGCCGGAGCTTATCCAGTATTTGAAAGAGCGTCGCTTGTATGTCAACGAACCCGTAAACACTTCGGAGGAGGAGTAATATGTGCAGTTTATTCGGTTTAATTGATTTCAAAGAGTGCCTGAGCACCCATACGAAGAACAAAATTTTGAATACTCTGGCAAGAGAATGCCAGGTGCGCGGTACGGACGCGACAGGTATTGCCTACAGCTTCAACGGCCGTCTGCGCATTTATAAGCGCCCCCTTCCCGCTCGGAAGATGAAAATCCATATTCCGCACGGTGTAAATGTCGTGATGGGTCACACTCGCATGACGACTCAGGGCAATGCGCAGTTTAACCAGAATAATCATCCGTTTCTCGGCAAAGTTGACGGCAGCAGCTTTGCGCTCGCGCACAATGGCGTTCTCTGGAATGACAAAGAACTCCGTATGGAAGAAAATCTCCCGATGACAAGTGTTGAAACGGACAGCTATGTTGCGGTGCAGCTTCTTGAACAGCAGAAAACCCTCGACTTTGACAGCCTGCAAGCTATGGCTGAAAAGGTCGAGGGTTCGTTTGTCTTTACGGTGCTTGATAAAGATAACTCCATCTGGTTCGTCGTCGGGGACAATCCACTGTGCGTAATGTTCTATGATGGCTTCTTGATTTACGCCTCGACGCAGGAAATCCTCTGCAAGTCCATCAAAAAGCTGAGACTAAAAGTGCCCACCGATATTCTGGAGCCAAAGGAGGGCGAGATATTGAAGATTGACCGCAATGGCCGTATCACTACCGGGGCATTCGCGCCGAGGACTAGCTATGAGCATTGGTGGCGGCGTTATTCTCCATATTACCGTGACTACTGCGTAGATACGCCTCCGAACTATGACGACTTATTCAGTGTTGCAAAAGCCTTCGGTGTTTCGACCGAAGAAGTACAGGCACTGCTCGACTATGGCTGCTCCGAGGAAGAAATCGAAGAAATGCTGTACGACCCTACCCTGCTCCATGAGATGACCGGCGAATTGTTATACGCATATTGATTGAAGGGAGGCGATACGCATGATTGCACTCGGCCCAATCTTTCAGGCCGTCGGCGCTGTAGTTGATCTCATCATCGAAGCCGTCGAGAACTTTTCAGATGACTGAAACGAGGTGAAAGTTTGAACCCAGGCAAAATCATTCTCGGCGTGCTGACCGTTATCGGCCTGCTCGCCGACATCATTGACGACGACTAAGTATCCAACAAGGTCTACCTTTTCGGATAGTGTAAATCCGCAGCAAAAACCTGTCCGAAAAGGTCCAGCTGTAATAAACGGAAATGTCCGGAAAGCGTAAGACCTTTCCGGACACTTTTTTGAGGTGACATGGTGCATAAAACATTCTACTACGCCCGCGTTTCCACACGCGAGCAAAATCTTGATCGTCAGCTCGAGGCCTTTCGCGCGCTCGGCGCAGATGATCGAGAAATCATCACGGATAAGGAATCTGGCAAAAATTTCGACCGCCCCGGCTATCAGACGCTCAAGTCTGCCATGCTGCGCTCCGGTGATACGCTTGTCGTAAAGTCACTTGACCGGCTCAGCCGCAGCAAAGCCGACATACACAGCGAACTGCAATGGTTCAAGCAGAACAACATCCATCTCAAGGTGATCGACCTGCCGACTACCATGATGGACCTGCCACCGGGACAGGAATGGGTATTCGAGATGGTGAACAACATTCTAATTGAAGTCCTCGGCACGATTGCCGAGCAGGAGCGTCTCACCATTCATCAGCGGCAGCGTGAGGGCATTGACGCCGCGAAAGCCAAAGGAAAACACCTCGGACGGCCTTCCACTTCCCTGCCGGATAACTGGGAGGAAGTCCTTGCGCTCTGGCAATCCGGCGAGATTACCGCACGGGAGGCCATGCGGCGAACCGGCATGAAGCGAACAACGTTTTATCAGCTTGTCCGTAAATCAAGCTGAAACTACTCACCGCTGCCGTTACGCAAGCGAAGGGCAAGGCATAATTTATGCCTTGCTTTTTTCCTCTTCCTCCGCCACCTGCTCGGCGCATTTCACCGCACTGGCGTATTTGAAATAGCGCACCTTGCGTCCATACCGCCGCACAAGATCAATGACATTATAATAGGTATTGTGACCGATGCAGTTGGTCTGAATCCAGACCACATCCGCGCGGCGAATCACCTCGGCGCTCGAAATATCCTCGCCCATGAAGCGCACATCCGGCACCTTGAATTTAATCTCGCGCAGCCACGAATCGTGCCCTCCGAATGCGATCACGCGGCGGTCGGTTCGATACGGAAAGGTGATTTTCGCAGGCTCTTCCTTCTCCTGCGGCACACTCCGCTGCTGATTGAACACAATTTCACGCAGATCGGTAAGCTCCTGTGCCATTGCCGCCGACGCCTTCTCTGCCTTGGACAGCTTGTCCTGCAGGATGGCATTTTCCTGGCTCAAATCGTGATTTATCTTTTTCATCTGTACTTTCAGCTGCGTCAGTTCCCGCTTGAGCTGTGCGTTTTCTTCCGCTGCCTGCTCAGCTGCAGCAGGTTCGATTGGAGACGTCTCTGCGGTCGTCCCATCCGGCAAATACTTCTGCTGACGGGAGGCTTCGCCGAGAATATTCATCACGGCGCACAGCATACTCGCCTGTGATGGTTTGAGTCCCTTTCTCCGCAGCCACTTCACGCCGCTGTCAAAGCGCTGCATATCGCGCGGCAGCAGTGCACCCGTGCTCTGATAAACCAGCTGTGCCAGACTGACATCCGACACAATATCATCCTCAAGATCCTCGTCTCCGATGTAGTTCTGCTCATACCATGCCGAGTCCAGTGGATGAGGCGGTATCCACGCATCCTCGTCAAACCAGAAGCCGTCGTATGCTTCATCATACGTTTCTATACTCCATGGCAGCATATAGGCCGCGCGGCACACTGCGCCGATCATGAATGAGTATACCCAGACGAAATCGTCATCCGCATCCAGCAGATACAGCAACGCAAAGCACAGCTCGTACGGGTCGTCGATCGGAAAATGACGCATTGCCTCTGCGTGTTTCTCCTCCATGCTGTCCAGCGCAGCCTGCTTGCCCATCAGATTGATTTGAAAGATAGTGAAACGGTAGTCGCTCAGCCGATCGCTGACATTGTCAAGCGCTTCTTCAAGTTCAGCCAGCTGCCTGCCAATCTGCAGGACTTCTTTCGCGGTACCGCTCATAAGCGTGTTCGATGCCAGCATGTCCGGCGATGCGAACGGCAGTGCTGCCGGCTTCTTCCGCCGGAGCTTCTGAACTCTCAGTTCGTCTATCTCCCTGTGTATGTGCGCCCGCTTTTTCTCCAGCCGTTTTTGCTCCCGTATGATGGGATACAGCCCTTCAAAATACCGATCTGCCCATTCCCATAATTTTTGCCTGATATGCGCGGCCGCCTGCTCTTTCATCTCATCCGATACAAGCGCAAGCACGGCATGGAAGGTATCCTCGTCCTCTCGTTTGTCAAAAAACGTCGGCGGAATGATATGGCGCTCCCCTTCTCCATATCGGTTTGCTACCACATTTTTCATTCTGCCAAGCAGTTCTTCCGAGAATCTCGTGTCGTAGATTACCGGCAGTTCTGCACCGTCATCCTCTTTCGGCAGCAAATCGCACAGCTGCTGCATTTTCTCCTGCTCCCATATCCGGTCGAGCAGCCAGACTGCAGCACCCAGACAGACATCCATCCGCCAGTCGATGATATCATAAGTAATGCTCGGAAAGGAGGCCGCCTCTGCAAACTCGCTGACCATATCCATCTCCGGATACTTTGCCGCATAGCGCTTTTTCATTTCCGGCAGAAGATGCATAACCGCCTTGATACGGCGTGCATAGTACTTCTCCGACAGGTCCGTCGCTTCAAACACGGTCTTTTTCTGTATGCGATTGGTGATATGCCGATTTTTCCGAAAAACGTCTTTCACGGTGTCCAGATTTGGATTTGCTGATGCGTTCTTTTTCTTGTTTGCCATCGAATCTCACCTGCCTTACCTATATTATATAAGTATTCGGCATTCCCCGCAAGTAAAATAGAGCCGCCCGCGGGCGGCTCTATTTCGGTTACTTGCTGTTGTCGGTTTGATCAGGATAGCATGCGGCTTTCAATGCGGCCTGCTTCTCCTTAGGCAAAAAGTTCATTGTACTGATAATCAAACGAACACTGCGTTTTCTCGGGTTATCTTTGCCGAAATAGTCACGGTTATCGCCGCGCTTCAAGCAGCAGCCGCCCGCTTCCCCTTCGCTGAGCTGCTTAATTTTCTTCTTGAGCAGCTTTGCATCCGAGCAGTCATACGGACAAAACTGCGCAAACAGCTTGGTAAAATCATCCACGGTGAACAACACCGTTTCTTGCAGATTCTTTTTCGTATGGTCTGATCAAACAAATGAAAATAGCCGTAGCAGCCGTTTTCGATATCGGTGTCAGGCCATTTCTCTCCTGTCTCCATACGTTTGAACTTGGAATAATCCCCCAGCATGCAGGAAATTGTCTGCTGAACAGCGTCCTCAAAATTCTCCTCCGACAGCGGGATGGCCTGTGTCGGTACGCCGCTTTCTGTCGGCGGCGTGTAGCAGCCCGGCAGGACGGCGTTGTAGAGCAGGTTGCACAGCTCGGCCTCCTCGGTAGGATTCAAATTATCCTCGCTACGCAGGAAATCGATCAAAAGGTACGCTGTGGTAAGGTAGAGCTCCGTCGCGTACAGCTTTGAATCAAATCGCTGATTCGAACTCTCCAGCTTCTCATCAACCATGCTCTTAGCCCACTGGACAGCCGGCTTAACCTTATGCCTTTGAGCCGCTTCAGCCGAAAACGCTTGTGTCATCCAGTGCAGACATTCCGTATCCCAATCAACAGAAGTTGCACCGAGTTCTTCGGCGGTAATCACCTCTACCGACATATTACCCAGTTTCGTAGACCTCGCACCGATCAGCACCACCATGCAATGCGGATTCTCACGAATAAATTTCACCGTGTCCGTTTTTTCCAGCACACGATTATCAAGCACCACTGCTCCATCCGGATAAACTGCCGAAAAACGCAGCTTTTTACCACATGTATCCTTGATATACGCATTATCCTTGATACGAGGCATACGATTATTTTCCGGCATATAAACCGGCAGCTTCAACTTCCAATGTACATTCTTGCCCGACAGGTCACGTGCAAAGCTATATGCTGCAGCCCGCTCAACTCCATTGGTATTCGCGGTTTTCTTCAAGTCGATCTGCATAATACCGCTCTCTGTATACTGGTCTCCTGCCAATTTCGCATACAGTCTCTCAATCGGTCCTGCCAGCAAATGAAGCGCAAGCTTGCACCGTCCCGGTGTCGTACAATACTTCCGCAGCTCCTCACTGCAATGCGCATATCGCTCACTCTGCACGGAAGGCGCCGGGATTCCATCTTCACCCAGATTATACACCGTGGCTCTGGGGTGCTTGACCACTTCCCAAGGACCATTCAACTCCCAATCCGTATCCTTCTCAATCTTTTCCACCGACGATGCCTTAAAGCTCTTCTCCTCATTCTTGGTATCGCCGTAAATATAACCTTCAAATTTATCTTTTTTATACTGGAGCACAGCTAACTTGGGGATGCCTTTACCGGTCATATCACCATTTACAAAGATTTTTCTTTTCATAATTGTTCCTCCTGTTCTTTTTAGGTGGGAGAGCGGGATAGACCCGCTCTCCCGATTGTTATTACTCAGCCTTATCGGCACTTCTCCAGAAAAATCCATCCAGCATTTCCAGTTCGGCAATAATCGCCTTTGCGCGCTGTTCGCCCAGAACGATTGTCGGAAGTACTCCCACCAGATTGAGCCGCCACAGCGCTCCCTCTGTATATTCTTTGTACTGATCATCTTCCTTCATGGAATCCAAAAAGCTACCCACACCTTGGAAGAAACAATTGCAAATCGGCGGTGTTACACAAATGCGCACCATCTGAGCTACCGTCTCCAACTCATGCAGAGCCAGCAGAACCGGCTCCGCCTCCAACGGCAGCGTAATCACGTCCACGGCACCCTCGGCAGGACCGAGTGTAAATACAGTCTCCGACTCCTGCGTCCAGCGAAGCGAGTCCTTCCGCATCGTCAGCTTATGAACCAGCTGATTCAGCCAAGCCGCCGTCTGCTCGTTCTGAGTCTCGAACCGGTACAGCGTCGTCGGTGCCGTGCTGCCGCCCATGGTGTGGAGCTGCTCGTCGATTGCCGCCATCATTACCGCTGCAGTATCCAGAGATTTCCGCAGGATTTTCGGCAGTTTATGCGCGATCTCCTTTACCAGCATGTCCAGAACCTTGTCAAGGAACCGCCGATCCGCCTCTCCGCAAGTCGCCAGCAATTCCTCCCAGTGATCGGCCGGAGCCGCTACCGTCTCTGCCTTAAACAGCAGCTTGTCCCGCTCGTCTGCGCTGCAAACGTTTGCCATGTGGAGTAACTCCTTTACCTGCTCCGACGTAAACGTGGACTCCGGCAGAGTGGTCAGTTCACCGGTCTCATCGCTCGGGAGCAGGTACGCCGTACGCTTGCCGAAGCGGTCAGCCTGCAGTACGGACAGCTGCTCGCCATCCAGCAGTTCGATACGGCCCACCCACTGTGCAAAGCTCTTCCCCTTCACAGCTTTCTTGACAATCGGATCAGCCGCGAACGGCTTGAAGGTCTTGTTCAGGCGCTGCTGCTCCTTCGCGTCGGTCAGGCCCAGTTCGACCTTCATACCCTGATCCAGCTTTGCGCTGCGCTGTACGGCCGCCTTAACGATATTAACCTCTTGCTTTTTCATTGAAAATTCCTCCTTGAAAGTTTGATATAAAACAAAAAATGCAAACCAATCCCGTCATAAATACGGAAATTGATTTGCATTTGGTGTTTATATTGCTTTGAAATGACTTAATCACACACTTCGCCTGCGGACACAGTTCGCCTGCGGACACAGTTCGCCTGCGGACACAGTTCGCCTGCGGACACAGTTCGCCTGCGGAC
>OGCM01002712.1_pt1 | contig 15359 bp, 12 predicted proteins | sample 1570151 | NCBI WGS metagenome assembly OGCM01 (sample SAMEA4370582, study PRJEB24528) | human gut metagenome
CCTGTGTATCGCCACTGTCTGCTGTCACTGCATGATTCCAGTCAGCATAAGCATTTCCATTTGCATCGAACAGAACCGGTGTACATTCCTGAATGACTACGACATTGAATTCAGAAGCTTTCTCGTCACCTGACGGGAACTGATACGAGATATTCAGCTCCTGCTTCGTCGTTTCACCTGCCGGAAGGACACTTTCATAATACCAGTATCCGTCATCACCTGCCTGCCATCCACCATCCGGTGCCAGATACGTCAGTGCCACCGGCGCAAATGCTTTGACTCTGACGAAACAGTCATAATCGCCTTTATTGATGATAGTGACATGTTTGCCTTTTTCATCGATCTTCTCATCCGGAACAGTGGTCGTGAATCCCATATTCATCTTGACACCACCACCCGCTGTGGCATATGTCGTAAAATATGCCATGGCACTTCCCACGGTCAGGGAGCCGGTCAGAGCGATCGCTGCAGCCGCCAGAACCAGTGGTTTCTTATGTAGCTTTCTCATTTGGCATCCCTCCTTTTATCTCACTTCAGCAATATCATACAAGCCCTTATCATTTAATTCAAAATGGTTGATCACGCCGTAGCCGCCATTGGTACTGTCATTGACGTCATTGACAAAGGAAACCTCTGCCACCGGTGCATCCGCCTGGCTGTATTCATCATTTGCTTTGATCACTGTCTCAACTCCGTTGTCAGATTTCAGGTCATAAGATGCCCCGCTGTATACCTCAGTCACTTTCACGACAGCCCCTGCCGGAAGTCCTGTGAGATGTACGGACTGATCACCAACCTTATCAAAGGTCAGTGCCTCGACTTTGCTTTCTTTCTTATCACCATTTGTAATATCGATCTGGAAAACGAAGGTTGCCTTATCGCCAAAAGTAGTATTCTGATTTTTCAATGTCTTGTTGATGATCAGATCTCCGGTTCTCTGCTGCTGCTCCGGTTTCAGGCCGATGGCATTATCACCGGTGAGATTATATACCCAGGCATCGCTGGTTCCCTCGCCGCTGTAATAGTTATTCGGCAGAGAAATCAGATACGGTGTAAATGTATAGACATAATTCGGTGTTACCAGCTGTTCTACCGATACGAGATAAAGTCCGGTCTTAAGATTTTTCACCGTAGCTTTTCCATTTTTAATAGTAGGATCTGCTGCAACAGCAGTATTGGCTGTCACCATATCCTCTGCAGCCTGTGCACGTTCCAGCCATTTAGCTGCGGAATCCTTATTCTCCCGGCTCAGTGCACTCAGATCCAGTCCGGAAAAGTCACTCTCCGGGGTATAAGCTCCGGCTTTATCTACAGAAGCGACCCGATACAGCTTTACCGACAGGTCATTCGTGTTCAGTTCCTCATAATCACCGCCCACGGAAAACTCCACCGAGCAGTCTTTTCTATCCACATCTATCGCACTCGCCGCCCATACACCAGGCAGAACGAATACCGACAATGCCACGGCCAATGCCAGTAAGATGGCACTTCCTTGTTTTACTCTTTTTTTCATCATCGCCTCGTCTCCTCCTTTAATGTCTTTCCTCTATGTATTGCGCTGTTTTCTTCCTGATGCGACTTTCATGATCACAATGATCAGAACCGTGATCGCAATTCCGAGAAGCAGATATAACATATAGTAGTTCTGGATCGCATGCAACATAGTGTCTGCTACGGAACCTGTTACTTCCTCTTCTCCATTATATGGTACTCTCGTACCTCTGACAAGAAGTCTGTGGGAATTGACACCATACGGTGTACAGGTAAATAAGGTCACCTGATCCTTTCCATCCTCAATCTTCAATGCATTCTGCAACGTCTCATGATCATCCTTGTCCACCATCGGCAGGATCTGATCTACCTGATAGGCAAGTACCTCATCCAACACATGGATGTAAAATTTGTCCCCGGCTTCCATCTGATCGATATCGGTAAAAAGTCTGGCACTCGGCAGACCTCTGTGTGCCGCCAGCACTGCATGATTGCTTTCTCCTCCAATCGGAAGCTTCGTACCGTTCAGATGTCCGACTCCGGTCTGGAGTACATCATCGCCGGTTCCATGATAAATTGCAAGTTTGATATTGATCTTCGGAATGGACAGATATCCCATCACTCCGTTGTCTTCTACATTCAGAACCTTCCAGTAATCTGTATTTTTCAGATCGCCGTCATCTTCGCCAAACACATCTCCGTAGAGATCATTGTCGGTAATGGTCTGATTAAAGGCTTCCGCTTTCTGCCACTCATCGGTAAAATCCGTCGCATCCAGGGATTGTAAGTTATCTTCATAATTACTGATCAGCTGATTCTGTCGGTATGTATTCCACTGATTGGAGATCGTCGGATAAGCCAGAATGCCGAATCCAACGAGAAACAGTAAGCCGAAAAGAACCGGAGCCAATCTCCTCTTTTTCTTTGCAGGTTTCTCCTGCGGTTCTACTTCTTTCATTCTTCTGTTTCCTTCTCCCGTGCTGCTTTCTTTCTGAATCGTTTCTCTCTGATAAACAGAATCAGGATAAACACCCCGGTAATCAAAATTCCTACGATTACCCAGAGCAGATAATTTGTATGAAGGCTGATGCCGCTGAGCGGTGTCTGCTCTGCTGCTACTTCATCTGCCACATAATCCACACGGTGTCCACGCACCAAAAGTCTCTGTGTATTCACACCATATGGGGTACAGGTCAGCAATGTCACCAGATCTTCTCCCTCTTCGACGGCCAGTGCATCGGTATCTTCCGGTTCAACCACCAGAATCTGATCCACTTCGTAACATAATGTGTTGTCCAGCACATGAATCAGGAAATGATCGCCGATCTTCATCTGATCCAGATCGGTAAAAAGAGAAGCACTCGGTAAACCGCGGTGTGCGGAAATAACTGCATGTGTGCTCTCACCGCCAATCGGAAGGGAACTTCCTTCCAGATGTCCTGCTGCCTGCTGCAGCACCTCATCACTTGTTCCGTGATAAATCGGAAGCTTGATGGCGATCTTTGGAATCTCTACGATTCCCATCATGCCGTCCCCGGTCAGGTTCAGGCAATTCATATAGGTACTGTCTTCTTCCTCTCTGGCATCTGCCACTGCAAAGGAATCCGGCAGGATACTCGGTACCAGTGCGTCGTTGTATGCCTGTGCTTTCTTCAGTTCCTTCGCATAATCAATATCTCCGGCTTCTGTCATCTGTGTGAGGTTATCTTCATAACTACTGATGAGCTGTTTCTGTCGGTGATTATTCCACTGGTTTGCTACGAAAGGATACAGCAATAAGGACAATCCGGCTAAAAATATAATGACTATAAAAAATTTACTTACTTTCTTTTTCATCCGGCCTCTCCTTGTTGTTGTATGTATCTCATTAATTTATGGTGGCATATCTATTATACCACATTTTTTATTAATCCGGGGCGGCTATCGCCCCGGATTACCTTTTTTATTCAGTAAAACTTACTGATTCGTTATTTATTTGTTTACTCTTTTGCGGCTAGCGAAGAAGAATCCTGCTGCTGCAACCATGATTGCACAACCTGCGATTGTGAAGAGTGTAGTACCCATACCACCGGTAGATGGAAGTTCGGAAAGCTTAGAGTCGTACATTTTGATAAGCTCTGGATTTGCTGCGGCAACGCTTGTAACTACTCCATTAGTCTGCTTTTCTTCCATTGTAAATGCAATATCATTATTGTTAATGCTGTATCCATCCGGAGCAACTACCTCTTTGAAATAGTAATCACCAGCTTTAAGACCTTTTACAGTAACAGTTCCGTCATCAGCGGTAGTAAGTGTTGTTCCTAATCCAGCCGGAACTTCATTTTCTGTAGTTTCTGCAATCCACTGACCTGTAATCCAACCATTCTCATCAATTACAGCATACTCTTTTACATCACCGTTCATTCTGTATACAACGAACTCTGCACCTTTTAATACATTTGTTGTATTAAGTTCTAATTTTGTAATTGTTGCATTACCTGAATATGTTTTTGTAGTTGTACCATTCGGATCCTGTGTAGATTTAGCTTTGTTTTCAACAGTATTTGCTTTATCTACCAGAGCTGTATAAGTAATAACTACTTCCTGACCTGCATATGTGTTATCATCTTTTACAAGACCCATTAAATTAAGATCAAAAGAGTTCTGTCCATGTAAACTTTCATCCAGTTTTGCGAATCCTTCAACTGTTGCTCCATTTACAGTAATTTTATTAACTGCTGCTGTTCCTTTTACAGCTTCTCCTTTAAGGTAGAATGTAGCACCTGTTAATTTATCAGATACAGTGAATTCATTTACAAGTTTCTCATTATTCGGTTTTACTTCCTGATAAGGAACGGTTGTTCTTACTGTATATGTAACTAAATCTCCAACTTCAGCGTTTGTTTTATCTGCCTCTTTGCCTGTATGATATTTATCTGCTTTTGCAACTACGGATGCATTTAATGGTGCAATCAGATTGTTATTTTCATACTTATATGTTTTTGCTACCATTGTGCTGTATTCTGTTTTATTAGTAGGATCTGTAACAATTACTAAATAAGCACCTGCCTGTAAGTTATCAAATGTAACGTTGCTAGTAAATTTTCCTGTTGAAATCTCTGTAGAATTTTTTTCAGTAAATGTTGCATTCTTAGCTGGATCCTGAGCTGCATTTTTTAATTTTTTAATCATATCAGCCTGATTTAATGTTTCCGGTGTCACACCTGTACCATCTGTCCAAGCTGCTGCTTCCCAGCCATTATCATTGGCATCTAATCTGTAGATTTCATAGATTTTTACATTCTGTGCTGCATATGTTGCAAGACCTTTTACTTCAAGCGTTGCGCCTGTTTTTGCTGCGAAAGCGGTAATACTCATTCCGAGTACCATTGCCAGTGATAAGATCACTGCTAAGATTTTTTTCATCTTTTTCATCTCGTTTTCTCCTTTTCTTTTTGGGCTTTGCCCATTTATCTTGTCCCGTTTCGGGAAGATAGTTAAATTGATTTGTTGTTGCCAGCGGCGGCAGGCCGCTGAAAAGTCAAGTTACGATATCTTATCTTTTCAGCACCTCCCTGCGTTTGTTTTTATATAAGATCCACGCGGCTGCTCCCATGAGAAGCATTCCACCGATCATATACAAGAAGATTCCTGTTCCGCCGGTTGATGGCAGTGCATATACCGGAGTATTTTCATATACATATGCATCATATGTCTTTCCAGTAGTATTATTTGTTAATGAAATAGCTGATATTTTATTTCCATTTGCATCTTTAATTGTTACTGAAGTATCAGCTATCTCGATTCTCCACTGAACTTCACTCTTTGCGTATCCTGCCGGTGCTGATGTTTCTCGAAGAGTATAAGTGTCTTTTACCATCTCGCTTAATGAGACTTTCGTTCCATCTTTATACCATTCTACAAAACCATCGTTATTAGATTCTCCTATGTAACAAACATCAGACCCTTTCAACAATTCAAATTTTGCACCACTCAGCATTGGATGATTTCCTGCCGAATCTGCACTTGTACTCTGTTTTACAATCGCCCAAAGAGCAAGAACATGTACTTTGTATGTACCTGTTACGGATGCATCTGTAACAATCGTTCCGCTAATACTTGTATTGGCATCTGGTTCAAGAACTGCAGTATCTTTTAGCATATCTTTTCGTTCCGCAACTACTTTTGGTACAAATGTAACTGTTAATTTATATTCTTCTACATCCTGTCCTACTTTTGTTGCGGTATGATCTTCTAAAGAATTAACTTTTGTACCTTCTGCTTCATACTTCGTGTTCCTATACATGTATACAAATTTACCTTCAATATCTGAACTCGAGTTTGTATAGCTGTATGGAACTTCTACTGTTCCGCCATTCTTTAATTTAGCAAGCTGCCCTGTTGTCAACTGAGGAATACCTTTTGTTACTGCTGTATTTCCATCCAATTCTGTCATTTTATAGGTTCCTAACAGTTCACCGGAGAATTTACTAGATTTAATCGTATCACCTTTGTAATAAGTGATTTCCTTATCACCAATACTTGGTGTCAACAACTTCACATTCACAGATGGCTGTGGGAATAACTTTGTATTTTCACCTACCGTAATTCCTGAAGCAGAACCATTTGTGGGAATCATATTCCCACCGATGAAATCATCTTTTGCTTTAATCTCAATGGTTTCATGCCATCCTGGTGTATCTCCAGTTTTACTATTTACGGTTGTATCAGTCCATGTTACGGTTGTAGTTCCATTATCGTTATAAGTAACTTGCACGTCGCTTCTTTTTGCGAACGTATCTTTCTGCTTAGCAGTAAGTTCAAATCGACTGTCAATTACATCTGTGATGGTTGCAGTAACGGAATTAGGCATATTCTCAGTAATGCTGTTAAAAATATTGTACAAACTTTCAATACTATCAGCTGTCATGTACTTGCTAGCATCAGAAGCAACATCTGTCATGAACTTATTAATTTTCGCTATTGATGCATCACTGAGTTTACCATTACTACCAGCCGCATCGAAAATGCCAAGAGAATATATATCTGCTTCATAGTCTCTTTTTATATCCGAAGCATATGTTACAGCATTGCTAGCAACCGTATCACTATAGTCACTATGAGTTGTCGGCACACCATCTGTTAAAAATACTACCATTTTCTTACGGCCATCTGTTTGATTAACATCAGCCCATTTTTCACTGGATGAAAATACTTCTTTAGCTTTTTTTAATCCATCCGCTGTATTAGTTGCCCCGTCAGCATCCAACTCATCGATCCATGAATCTATCTTCGTCTTTGAATCGCCAACCCGCAACAAATATTTCTTATTAGATTTTTTAATAGACGCTGATCCGCTAAAAGAAACTATGCTGATTCTGCTATCCGGATTTTTTTGTTCTACGTTCGATACAAACGCCTTAGCAGCCTTCTGCAAAGCCGCCATCTTTGTGCCATCTGATGTTCTCGTATAAATTTTTGTTGAACCACCCTGCGTAACTTTTACTATATTTGAGTTAGCATCCTTATAATACCAATACGAGTCTCCATAATAACCCGAATAATTCAAACTCTGGTAAATTTTATCATCTGTTTTGACAAAATATTTATTTTCATTATTATAATAGTTTGCGTTCAGAGTACCTGTATACTCAGTATACTTATATAAATTGTCGCCCATACTTCCAGATGTATCTAATACCATAACGATATCATACGGAGTTGTTTTTGTAACAGTTTGCGTTGCTTTTGAACTTGCAGTTAAGTCAACTTGATAGGTTCTAGCATTGTAATCCTTCACAGAAACTGTTTTATTACTTTCTACACTCTGGGATACAATATCTTCCTGCGTACTATTTACAATATGATATGTACTATCAGTAGTATCTAATGTCTGTGCAGCAGTACCTGTGCTGTCATACAGTACAGCCCTCAACGGACTTCCTTCCAGTTTAACTTTCCACGTTGTTGTAGTTGCTACATACGGTGAAGGAACTGATACTTCGCTTAAAGTATAAGTAAATCCTTCTTTTAATCCTGTAAATGTAAGCTTTCCATCTGTACCAGAAGTTACTGTCTGTGTATCATTTGAATTGCTGTCTTTCGTAACTTTAAATACTGCACCTGGAATAACCATTCCAGAAGTATTAACTTTTGTAAGTTTTAAAGATGAAGTATCCAACATACTGGTATCAATAACTGTACTGTTTGGAAGCGTAAAATCCATCTTACAGTTTGATGCATTAGCACCGCGTTCCATATAAAGGATTGTTAAAGTATGTTTTTCATCTTTATTTTTTATACCGTTTCCATCAGCATCTGCCTCAAGGAATTTAATTTTATCTTCTAAGGTGTAATCTGTTTTTCCAAGAAGTACCTGCCATAAATCTACACTATCTTCAATAGCTGCATGGATACCACCAATATCGAGAACTACCCGACCGCCATTCTTTTCTGCATCAAGAACAACCCACAGATCATCATCGCCTTTAAAATGATACTTCAAGCCACCGAGGTAATCCCCAAGTGTAAACTGGACATCATAACGCATACCAAAGTAATCATTATGTTTTTTTCCACTCGAATCGGTATCAGCTGTCGTGTTTTTGCTATCTTGTGTTGTACCTAAACCATCTAATGGAAAGAAATTTGTACCAGCATCACGATTATAGTTGCTTAATTGTGAAGTCCCTGCAGCATTCGTAACATCATATAATGTATAGTTGTCACCATTTCGTTGGAAAGTCAGCTTATACTGATCCGGATAAATATTTTTCCCAGTTTTTGTTTCTTTTGTGAAATATCCAGGTTCATATAACTGAGCATTATCAGATGTTTTCCCCATCTTTAATGCGCCGCTGTCATAATCGATACCTGTAATAATTCCCTTTGCGGCAAAAGCAGTTCCATTGGTATTAGAACCATATACATGAGTCTTACCATTGATTGTTTCCTGGTTTACATTATTACCGTCGCTTTTCTTATTCCATGTGTTAATGTAATATCTCTTCCCAGATACTAATATATTTGTGTCATATGTATTACAATTATCTCCTTTTGTTGTTCCGCTGGCCAAGCGAGACGTCTTTGGAGTATCAGTACCATAATTTGTTGGGCTGTTTATACCTGTATCAGTCCCATTAATAGTATAGTCAAACATCTGAACCGGACGTTTGGTAATTGTTTCGGTTGTTGCACGATAATACACACGATATGTCTTATCTGTGGCAAGTACAATATTTCCTCTGATTGGATCAGTTGATACCACTCCATCATTTACTTCAAAAACTTTTACAGCCTCATAATTTGTCAGTGAACTTAAATTCTCTATTTTCTGATCGTTTGACAAATGTACCTTTGACTCTTTATATAATGGAGCCTCTCCGTCTTCTAAATAGTGTTGAACTGTGATATCTACACCATTTGTTGCACTAGTTGTAATTGAATATCCGGATGCAGATACATCTACCGTCTGTACACTTTCATCTTCATCCTCTGGCTGAGCTTCTTCTGTTTCCTTTTCAACTACATCAAAACAACCAACCACAACTGTCTCTGTTTCCAATTTCACATCCTCTTCGAATTGAAGAGTATCTTCTTTCAGCTCATATAAAGTAATTGTCTCATCAGAACTGTCATATACAAATCCCATTGCATGCGCTGTATCCAGAGATGTATTTTCGAACCGGAAATTAACTGCTTTTTCCGGAATCTGTGCTTTATCTTCTGTGCTGATTCGGAAGGAAACATCTCCCATAACTGCCTGATGAACAGTATATCCGGTATTGCCTGTATTCTCCAGTTCTGTCTGAACAGCTTCCAGTACCGTAGACTCTGATGTCTCTTCCTGCATATCCATCTGCAGCTCGGCATTGTCTGTACTTGACTTGAATGTGCCTCCCGGTACGGTCGCATATAAAGTTCCCTGCGATGCACCATCTTTCATTATTTCATGGGATAATTCCACGGTATCCTTCGGCACATAATAAAAGTTTCCATCAACAGCGAATGCTGTGATCGCTGTACTCAACACCAACACCATGCAAAGCACAAATGCCAGTAGTTTTTTCTTCTTTGTATGTTTCATGGCGTCCTCCTTCTATCTTTTATCACTGCATGTATCTTCGCTGTCATTCTTTGTTACCAGTGCTCCGTCTATCAGCTTGAGCAGCTCCAGAGCACTGCGAAAGTACTGTTCGCGTTGCTCGTCTACCCAGGTTACACTTCCCTGCCAGGTCGAATTCTGCTGATTCATGATTTTTATAATAAATGTCTCGGTTTTTTTCTGTCTTTCACTCATGTCAGTACCTTCTTTTTTATTCTTAACTCATTGCTTCGTTCTATGTTGGTATTCTATCTCATCTGACATTACAGGAAACATTACATTCTCTGTCACTATATTAACTTTTTTAACTTTTTCACGTTTTTCTGCAATCGTGTAATAATTTGTAATGTTTTTCACGCTTTTATTAACAAAAAATCTCCATCACATCTTTTTTAATGATGTGATGGAGGTCTCTGTTTTCGCTAATCCAAAGCGTTATTTAATATTTTGATAAATTCCAGTACACTGGCAAACTGCCAGGCTGCGTCTTCTTCCACCCATTGGAGAAATCCCTGCCAGGATGAATTCTGACGATATTTTACATTTAATAAAAAGGTTCCTTTCTGTCCCCGCATCTGTAATATCTGTTCCTGTTCCAGCTTCTTTTCCAGTTTCTGTCCCTGTACAGATTCTTTTCTGTGAAAAGAACGTGTCTGTGTAGCTGCCTGGGGAAATTGCAGACAGTCAAAAAATTCTTCTACTGTCTCAATCATCCGGATGATATTGCTGAAAGCTATCGCTTCTTCGCTATAGCAATGATAGATTTTCCCCGTCATTTCTCCGTCGTCCACGCTGTCGATGCAGATATTAATGAGATTTGGAACATGCCAGGCAATCGGGTGCTTCTGTTCCATATATTCGTTCCCCCTCATATTCCGTCTGTTGTATCAACTGTTGCGCTGTCTCTTCCATCTTTTCCAGATGTTACTTCCAGCCGCTATCATCATTTCGGAACTGAATCGGGGTATCCAGGTTATCCACTTCTGCCACGGAAGATACATAGAATTCCACATATTTGTTCCAGCTTCTGTGCTCTCTGGCAAAATACTTCCGGATACGGTCAAATATCAGTCCACAATTCTCTTTGTTCGTTCCGATCAGAAGTACCAGATACTGTGACGGACTGTATTTGGTAAAGGAATCTCCTTTTCGCAGGCAATGCTGGATCGTATTCTGTAATTCTTCTGACAGGAGCTCCAGCTTCTCCGGTTTTTCCAGCGGATGTCCTTTGCCGTCTGTCAGGCTGCACAGCATCAGATATGCGGACTGACCGCTTCGCTCCAGCATACGTGTCACCAGACGGTAGCTGTCACGGAAGCTTGGAAGGCTGCAATAGTAAGCACCGCCCTGTCCTTTCTCTTCTTTCAGCCGCTGCTTGATATCCTGGATTTCTTTCGGTTTCACATGTTTCAGCTGGCTGCTCATCTGGTCGAACTGTTCCATCAGACGTTCGGAAGGGCTGATTCCCAGCTCCTCAAAGAACAATTTCGCCGTGTCGTCATACTCTTTCATCGCTTCTTTGTAACGTTTCATACCAAGGAAGCATTCGATCTTGATGCTCTGCCATTCATCGAACGGATACAGGCGGCATGCAGGCTCACAGAAGAGCAATGCCTCCTCGTAGTCACATTTTTCGATCAGACCGTCGCATAGTTCTTTCAGTGCATTGCTATACAGCTTCTTATACTGTACACTCTCCAGCAGCACCCACTCATCACCGGAGATCTCCGGCAGGAATTCTCCGCGGTACATGTTGCAGACCTGCTTGAGCAGTTCTTCCTTCTGTTTTGTGTCTGCACAGTTCTGCGCTTCTTCATAAAGCTCCTGGAATTTTCTCGCATCCACAATGGTAGGAACCGGCGCATTCCATCTGTAAACACCTTTTTTGATGACGATATAGTCATATTCCGGAAGTCCCGCATCTATGATCATTTTCTTCAGGCGGTGTGCTGTCACACGCAGATTGTTCGCCGCATCTGCCAGTTCTTCTCTCACATACAGTGCATTTAACAACTTTTCACGTGCAATGCCCTGTTCGCCATAATAAATAAGAATCTGGAGCAGTTTCATCGCTTTTGTCGTCGTGTTTTTTCCGAATGACACCTGACGCCCATCATATGTAATAGAAAAATCCCCAAGCATCCGAACATTCAGTATTGCTGTTTTTTCATTCATTCGTTTTTCCTCGTTTCCCTTTAACGATTTCTCCTTGTCTGTTTTATTTTAAAATCAGTCTAATGATTTGTCAATGACAATTTCCGTTCCATTTCATGAAGCATTTCCTGCGATTCGTTTTGCTTCTGCCTGTCAGATATGCTATACTTACGATTACACAAAGCATTAAATGCCACATTTTTTCAGGCAACAGAGAGGGGGCATCTGATTTCGTGGATTTTTACAACTCTATATCGTATCGGCCAAACCGCTTTCTTCGGAACAGATTGCTTCTGTTGTTTCTGTGTATGCTGTGTATCTGCATCGCACTGACCGGCTGTTCTTCTCCGGATAGCCATGATTCTGATTCCGGTGCGGATTCTTCCGTACAGACCGCACAGGCGGACGGCACACGGGATGCCACGGCACAGGTGCTGGTTCCACAGGCGGACGGGATCGTGACTTACGGCAGTGACATCGTATCTGTGGATGCTTCGCACACCTCGGACGGCTATGTCATGCTGCGCTACACCGGCAGTAATGAAAAGGTTAAGCTGCAGGTGACACTTCCGGATGGCACGGAATACACCTATCCGGTGACAGATTCTGATACGGATTCCGTCTATCCGCTGCCCGGTGGGAGCGGTTCTTACAAGATCACGCTGCTGGAATCTGTGTCTGTGGAGAACAACCTCTACGCGATTTCTTTTACCCAGGATCTGGATGTGACCATCCGTGATGATTTTTCCCCTTTCCTGTATCCGAATTTCTATGTGAACTTCACACAGGATTCGGCCTGCGTGGCAAAAGGCGAAGCGCTGGCGGAGGGATGTTCCTCGGATCTGGATGTTGTTACCAATATTTATAATTTTGTGATCAAGCATATTACTTACGACCAGGAGAAAGCGGACGCGGTTCCCTACGGATATGTCCCGGTACCGGATGATACTCTGGCCACCGGGAAAGGCATCTGCTTTGACTATGCCTCTCTGATGTCTGCCATGCTGCGTTCCCAGCGTATCCCCACCAAACTGGATGTCGGCTATTCCGGGGAGGTCTACCACGCATGGATCAGCTGCTATGTAGATGAAGTCGGCTGGGTGGACGGTATCATCAAGTTCGACGGCAGGCACTGGTCCCTGATGGATCCGACGCTGGCTGCCAGCAACAGTGCGGCAAATGTAAAGAAATATGTCGGCGACGGTTCCAACTATACGACAAAGTATACGTACTGATCCTGGACACCGGTCCATACACCTTTGCTGCATTTCAGATGCACTCATAAATGCACTTATATCACTATATATGTAATAAGGAAATTTCACAGTTATTCCATAGGAAAACCTGCTCATAAAAAGCAGCTATGTATAACTTTTGATCGATAAAAGAACGGAGGCACACAGAATGGAACATTTACAGCAAAAATCGCTGTCTTACCCGGAACTCGCATCCTTTTGCGGTGAGATGGGTATGATCCTGCGATCCGGCATTTCAGCTCTGGAGGGGCTGGAACTGCTGATGGAAGATACCCAAAACGATGCGGAAAAGACTCTGCTGGACACCATGTATCAGTCCATGCAATCCGGCGACACCTTCGCAGATGCGCTGAGCCGGACAGGGGTATTTCCCTCTTATCTGATTCATATGACTGCCATTGGAGAAGAAACCGGGCGGCTTGACGATGTCATGGAATCTCTGTCCGCACACTATCAGCGGGAAGAAAGTCTGAGCCGGAGCATCCGCAGTTCCCTGTCCTACCCACTGATCATGATCATCCTGATGCTGGTAGTCATTGTAATCCTGATCACAAAAGTCATGCCGGTCTTTCAGCAGGTGTTTGTACAGCTTGGCACCGAGATGACCGGTCTTTCCAAAGAGATCCTGCTGCTTGGCAGCGTTCTGTCACGCTATGCCCTGGTATTTGTCATCCTGATCGCGGCTGTAATTGCAGCCGGTATCGTGCTGACCCGTACCGAAAAAGGCCGTCATCTGGCCGGAAAGCTCGGACACCGTTTTCGCCATTTCCGTGAGATCGCGGATTGTTCCGACAGCTGCCGCTTCGCCGGTGCCATGGCACTGGCTTTGAAAAGTGGACTGACACCGGAACGTGGTCTGGAATTTTCCAGAAATCTGATTGAGGATCCCTTCTACCTGGAACGGATCGATCAGTGCTGTGCCGAAATCGAACAGGGCACAGAATTTTCCGGTGCACTTGTAAAAACAAAGGTTTTCACCGGTGTCTACGCCCGTATGACTGCCATCGCCGGAAAATCCGGCATGATGGATGAAGTGATGGAGCAGATTGCGGACCGCTGCGAGGAAGAACTGAGGGAACATATCACTTCTTTTCTCGCTGTCCTCGAACCGACGCTGGTCATTATCCTGTCGGTGATCGTTGGCATCATTCTGCTCTCTGTCATGCTGCCGCTGCTTGGCATCATGGCAGGACTCTAGGAGGTGGCTGCGATGATACCTGTACCTGACAACCGGCGGTTTTACCACGGGAAGTCTCCGCACCCGTTCCGTAATCTCTGTCTGTCCCTGCTGATCTTCGTCGTTATCTGCGGACTGTTCTCCGTGGGAATCACACGGATTTCCAACCGCACACGGCAGGAACAGAAAAACAGCCTGGAGCATGCGCTCTGGCGGGGTGTCACCCAATATTATGCGCTGGAAGGGTGCTACCCGGAGACACTACAGGACTTAAAGGATACCTGCGGCATCCGCTATGATACGGATCTGTTTTTTGTGGATTATCAGATCGGCGGTGCCAATCTGCTGCCGGATATTACAGTGATCGAACGATAGAAACGGAGGTATGACGATGTATCGAAAAGAATATACGGAACGAAAACATGTCATAGATTTTCTCTTTCCTCTGGCTCTGTTTTTTGCACTGGCTGCGTCTTCTGTGGCGTTGGTCATTCTGGCTTCCGGCTCTTACAGCCGTCAGGTCCACACCTCAGAGGATTCTTATACCAGCTGTACCGCACTTTCTTATGTGACGGAAAAGCTGCATCAGGCAGATAGTAGTGACGCAATTGATGCAGGAACTTTCGACGGCCAGGATGCCATCCTGATCCGGCAGGAATACTCCGGACAGTCCTACGTGACATACCTCTACGCATACGACGGATATCTGCGGGAACTTTTTATCAAAGAAGGGGTAGCGGCTTCTCCCGGCGACGGACGGGAAATCCTCGCCACAGATGGATTTTCCTTTGAAGAATCCCGTGACGGGCTGTTCCATCTGTCCTGCACAGACAGTAATGGCAATCTGTCGGATACTTACGTCAGCATCAAGAGCAGCCGGTAACCTACAGGAGTATATTATGAAACGAACACCAGCCAAACGTTCCAGCCTGTTTCTGCTGGAACTTATCATTGCAATTTTATTTTTCAGTCTGACTTCTGCCGTCTGTGTACAGTTCTTTGCACGTGCACATCAGATCAGCCGTCAGACACAGGAATTGAATGCCGCTCTGGAAAAGGTATCCGGCTGTACGGAGATTTTTCTGAGCGGCGGGGACTTTACGGATATCTTTGGTGACCGGGTCAGCTGCACCCGGCAGCCGGACGGTTCCGCGGATTACACGCTCTGCTACGACAGCAGCTGGCAGCTTTGCACACA
>OGCM01002718.1_pt1 | contig 15324 bp, 12 predicted proteins | sample 1570151 | NCBI WGS metagenome assembly OGCM01 (sample SAMEA4370582, study PRJEB24528) | human gut metagenome
GTGCCCGCCAGCGCCGTGCACATGCTCTGGAACTGGCTGATGGCCATGTCCTCTTTGCTGGTGTGGGCGGTGACCTCCTTGTTGGTGAACACCGCGCCAATGGTGTGCCGCATCCAGTGGCCCACCCGGCGGAACTGGAAGCCGCCGGTGCGCAATGTCATCCACAGGCCGGTGCAGAACAGCAGCGCCAGCCCGATGGGCCCCCAGACGATGCCGTTGACCATCCCGTTGATCTTCGTGATCCACTCTACCATACGTTTCCCTCTCTATACACAAAAACCCTCTGGAACCCGCGCTGCACTCTTCCCCCAGTGCCCCGCGCATTCTGTTCTTCTCACGAGAACAATTGTTTGCAATAAGAAAACTTTATCATATTTTTCCGGCGCGCGCAAGGTTTTTCTCCCATTTTATGCTGCATTTTCATCCATCATGCCCGGGGATGAATTTTATTATAGTATGACTTTTTTCGATTTTTCAGAGTTTGCATCCTGTATAACCGCCAGACAAACAGCCCATCCTCCTGCTGAAAGGGGGATGGGCTGTTTTGCATTCTCATCACGATAAAACCCGCGGCTGGCAGCCGTTCTGGGCCGCACTGGGGGCAGCGCTTCTGGTACTGCTGCCGCTGGTGGGCGGCACCATCCTGCTCACCCGGCAGTCCCTCCGCACCAAGCTGGCCGCCAAACCCCAGAGCGGCGTGGCTGTCCGGATGCCAAAGACCGAAAACCAGCTCACCCTGCTGGTCTGCACCGCAGGCGAGCAGCCGGGCTTCGTGCTGCTCTACCTCAACGCCAGCCAGAACTGCATCCGGCTGGCGGCGCTGCCTGCGGAGACTGCCATCCCCTTTGGGCAGGGGGAGGCCACGCTGGCCCAGTGCTATGCCGCGGCCGGCCCAGCCCGCTGCCGGGAAGCCTTATTGGAGCCTCTGGCTCTGCCCGAGACCACCCGCTATCTCGCTCTCTCCTCCAGTGTCCTGGCCGCCATCGCGGACCGGTACGGGATGCTGCGGGTGGGCTTTTCCGGCGCGCTCACCGCCGACGAGCTGGCCCAGTGCGGCCTTTCCGGTGGGGTGCAGGCTCTCTCGGCCCGGGAGGCGCAGAGCCTCTTTTCCGGGTGGGACAAAGACGGCACCCTCCCGCCCAGCCACCGGGCTGCCGCCCGGGCGGCGGTGTGGGACGCGTTTTTCCGGCAAGATCTCGAACTGCTCCCCACGACCCTCCCTGCGGCCCTCCGGGCCCACAGCTCGGAGCTGCTGACCGACCTGACGGCGCAGGACTTATTGACACTGGAAAGCACGCTGGAGTTTCTGGCCAACGGCAATGCCGTCGTTTCCGCCGACGCGCTGCCCGGCGCGTGGAACCCCACCCGCCGCTTTTACGGGTTGACGGATGCTTCCCGGGCCTCCGTGCAGACCCTCTTCAACGTCTGGCCCACCGAGGCGCAGGCGGCATCGTCCAGCGAGCCGTAACCCAGCACCAGCGTTCCGGTCTGGTGCCGGGCTCCGGTCAGGTCGTAATCGCTCAACAGGTTCAGCCGCACCCCCTCGGCCTCGGCAGCCCGGCGGAGGGCTTCATCCGGCGGAGCATTTTTCAGGGAGGCCAGCAGGTGCAGTCCGGTATGGAGCCCCGCCAGCCGCAGCTGCCCGGGGGCAAAAGCAGCGTTCAGGGCTGCCGTCAGGGCATCCCGCCGGGCCTTGTAAGCCACCCGCTCCCGGGCCAGATGCCGGGTAAAATACCCCTCGGTGATGAACCGGGCCAGCGTCTGCTGCTCAAACCGGCCCACCGTGCTGGCATAGAGGCGGTAGGTCTTCCACCAGGCGGGCAGCAGGTGCTCCGGCAGCACCATATAGGCGATACGGATGCTGGGGGCCAGGCTCCGGGAGCAGGTGGAAAGGTAGACCACCGGGCCGTCGGCCCCCGCCATCCCCTGCAGGCTGGGCAGGGGACGGGTGTCAAAACGGAACTCGGAATCGTAGTCATCCTCAATAATATACCGCTCCCCGGGGCGCTTGGCCGCCCAGTGGAGCAGCTCGGCCCGGCGGCCCGCCGGCATGGTGACGCCTGTAGGGAACTGGTGGCTGGGGGTAACGTAGCAGACCGACGCCCCGGACCGGGAAAGTTCTTCGATGGAAAGGCCGTCTTCGTCCACGGGCAGACAGCAGCACTCCACGCCATTGTTCTCCAGCACCTGTTTGGCGCGGGGGTACCCGGGGGTCTCCACGGCGGCTTTGCCGGGCAGCAGCGGGGCCAGCAGGCCCAGCAGGTATTCCAGGCCGGCTCCCACCACGATCTGCTGGGGCGAGCACTGCACGCCCCGGTATTCTTCCAGATAATCCGCCAGCGCCTGCCGCAGCTCCCAGTCGCCCTGAGCATCGCCGTGGGTCAGCAGCTCCGGCGAGGAGTAGAGCAGCTCCTTTTGGAGCCGCGCCCAGGTACGGAACGGGAAGAGCACCGGGTCCACGCCCCGGGTGGAAAGATCATACCGGACCGGCGGAGAGGGCGGTGCGGCCTCCCCGGCAGGCGCTTCCGGCTCCATGGGCTTTGCCGGAGTGCCCGGAGCACGTTCCGGCCGGGGAGGCAGAGCCAGATATTCCTGTACATAAAAGCCGCTGCGCTCCTTTGGCTCCAGATAGCCCTCCGCCGCTAAGATCTGATACGCGGCATCCACCGTGTTGACAGAGACAGAAAGCTCCGCCGCCAGCCGCCGTTTGCCGGGCATCCGGGTGCCTGCCGGGATGGCCCCGGCGCGCATCTCGGCGGCAAGGCTCTGATACAGCTGCTCATACAGCGGCACAGCGGAAGCCGCGTCCAGTGCTGTGGTCAAATGGAACACAAAACCCCTCCTCTTTTTGGGCAAAGGCCCGAACTGACCCCATAAAAAATCTTTATTCTGGATATTTCCATGGTGTCAGTTTCGCGTATAATAGGAGCATACCCGATCGGAGCAGAAATGTCAACTATTCCGGTGGGTAAGCGGTTGCGAAGCAATCAAAGCCCCAGTGGGGCTTTGAAGCGAAACGAACGGTCTTGCAAGGCAAGATGGAGGGGCCCCGCCCCGACAAGTTCGTAAGACCTTAAAATTGGAGGGAATCATCTGATGTCTACCACTGTAATGTGGCTGCTGCTGGCAGTCGTTGTGATCCTGATCGTCTTTGCCAGTGTGCTGTACAAGCGCACCTTTACCGTCCACGAGCTGGCCCTGACCGGCGTGATGGCCGCTCTGAGCCTTGTGGCTTACCTGTTCTTCCGCATCCCGTTCTACGGCGGCTCCTCGTTCCATCTGGGCAACACCTTTACGGCCCTGACGGCTCTGCTGCTGGATGGCGTCTCCGGCGGTCTGGCCGGTGCCATTGGTCTGGCTCTGGCCGATATCCTGGCCGGTGACCCGGGCTACGCCATCACCACCTTTGTGCTGAAATTCATCATCGGCATCACCTGCGGTGCCGTGGCCCACAAGGTCTTCAAGCTCCGCGACCGGAACGCCCATGAGAAAGGCTATCTGGTCAAGGTCATCGTGGCCGCCGGTTCCGGCCTGTTCCTCAATGTCCTGACGGACCCGTTCCTCGGCTACTTCCGCAACGTGTTCATCTTCGGCCAGGAATACACCGTGGCACAGGCCCTGTCCAAGATCGCCGGCGGCGTCACGCTCGTCAACAGTGTGGCCTCCACTGTCTGCGTCGTCATCCTGTACCTGGCTCTGCGTCCCGCTCTGGAGCGTGCAAAGCTCCTGACCAAGGGCGAAAACAAGTAAATTCTTCTTTCACGGCTCCCCCCGCCGTGCTCACACAACGGAAAAGCGCCCAGCCATTGGCTGGGCGCTTTTCCGTTATTTTGTCACAGTTTTTCAAACACCAGGAACCGGAATGCAATCTCCGTGGTCAGCTCCGGCAGAGCGGCCAGACGGGCAGCGCCGTCCCGGGGCGTTTTCCAGTAGTAAGGCGTCATGGCAAACAGGGCCTCCAGCTGGGAGGCAGGCACGGTGATGGTGCCACGCGCTTCCCGCTCCCCGATGGGGCGGAAGCCCTCGTAGGCCACCTCCTGCACCGGGTTTTTATAGGGCTCCGCGTACAAAACGGCTTTCATCTGGTAGAGATGTTCCGCCCCGGGCACGACGTAGATCATCCGTCCGCCGGGGCGGAGCACCCGCAGGAACTCTTCCCGCGCAAAAGGCGAGAAACAGTTGAGCAGCAGGTCGGCCCAGCCGGTTTTGACCGGCTGGTGGAAGCTGGACGCCACCGCATACCGGGCCGTGGGCAGAGCCTTGGCGGCCAGCCGCACGGCGGGCTTGGCAATATCAAACCCGGCCAGCTCCAGCGGACGGGCGGCAGCGGCAAACTGCCGCGCGATGCAGCGGTCATACCAGCCCTCGCCGCAGCCTGCATCCAGCAGGCGGAGGGGAGCTTCCTGTGCGGCGGGGATGCCGTATTCCAGGCACAGCTCCCCCAGCGCCTGCCCGAAGATGCCGTAATACCCGGCACTCAGGAACGCGCGGCGGGCCGCCACCATCTCCTTGCTGTCGCCGGGGGCTTTCGTCCGGGTATTCTGGACGGGCAGTAAGTGCCAATAGCCCTCTTTGGCGCGGTCAAAACAGTGGCCGGAGGGGCATTTCAGGGTCACATCCCCGGCAAGCGGTGCGCCGCACAGCGGGCAGCACCAGGGTGCAAACGCAGCGGTGCCCATTACACTTCCTCGCTGTGGTCCTCAATGGGGGCCGTTGCGCCGCCGTGGGCGCTCATATACTCTTCAAAGTTGGTAAACTTCTGCTGCGGCGGGCGGCGGCTGATGAGGACAAGGCCCGGGTCTTCGTCCTTGGCGGCGGCCACACGGCCCCGGCGGCTGGGCTCGGCCTTGGGGGCACGGGCCGGGCGGCCTGCCCCCTGCCCCGCGCTGAACGCGCTGCCACGGCGGTTTGCCTGCGGCTGGCTGCCGGGCTGTGCATTCCGGGGCTCGTTCTGGCTGCCGCTCTGGTTCTGGGCCGGGCGGGCATTGCGGTCATTCCGGTCATTCCGCTCATTGCGGTTGCCGCGGGCATTGCGGTCACGGCGGCTGTTGTTCTCGCTCTTGGGGCCGTTGTTGCTCTGCACCGGGGCGGCGGGCTTGGCGGCCGGGGCGGCATTCTGGTTCTGATTCAGATTCTTCTTGGCCGGGCGGAGCGGAGTCGTCTCCGGGGCGCTGACAAAGTGGGGGTCAAACTTGGGCTGTGCGTTGCTGCCGCGGCTCGGGGCCTGCGCGGCGCCGCCCTCACGGCGGCGGTTATTATTGGAACGGCGGTTTTCATTGCGTCCGCCGGGAGTGCGCTTCTGGTTTTCGTCCATGAGATGTTCCTCTTTTGCTTCGATTTTGGGGGTCGCGTTTGCCTTTTGGGCTTTGGGTTCGGCCTTGACGGCCTTTGCCGCTTTCGCGGTTTTTTCTGCTTTGGGTGCTTTTTCCGCCTTGGCGGCTTTTACAGGCTTTTCAACCGGGGCCGGAACCTCGGCTGCGGCCTCCATCTTGGGTTTTCTGCCCCGCACCGGGGGCGTTGCTTTCACCGGGGCAGGCACGCCGTCCCAGGGGTGGCCGGAGATGACCGGGATCTGACGGCGGTTCAGCTTTTCGATGCCGGCCAGATACTCTTTTTCCTCGGGTGCGCAGAAGCTCACCGCCGTGCCGTCGGCACCGGCGCGGGCCGTGCGCCCGATGCGGTGGACATAGGTCTCGGGCACCTCGGGCAGGTCGTAGTTGAAAACATGGGACAGCTCGCTGATGTCAATGCCGCGGGCCGCGATATCGGTGGCCACCAGCACTTTTGTTTTGCCGGCCTTGAAGCCCTCCAGCGCCGCCACGCGGGCGGACTGGCTCTTGTTGCCGTGGATGGCGGCGGCAGGGATGCCCTGCTTGTTGAGGTCTTTGGCGATCTTATCCGCGCCGTGCTTGGTGCGGCTGAACACCAGTGCGTTGACCACCGGCGGGTTCAGGTTCTTGATGAGCCAGGGCAGCAGGAACTTCTTGTTGCCTTTTTCCACAAAATACAGGCTCTGGTCGATGCGGTCCACGGTGCTGGAGACCGGGTCCACCTTGACGAACACCGGGTCTTGCAGGATACCGGCGGCCAGCTGCTCGATCTCTTTGGGCATGGTGGCGCTGAACATGAGGTTCTGGCGCTGCTTGGGCAGCTTGGCGATCACTTTCTTCACGTCGTGGACAAAGCCCATGTCCAGCATCCGGTCGGCTTCGTCCAACACAAAAATTTCAATGTTCGAGAGGTCCACCAGCCCCTGCCCCACCAGGTCGTTCAACCGGCCCGGGCAGGCGATGAGGATCTCAACGCCCTTTTTGATGGCCTCCACCTGCGGTGCCTGGCCCACGCCGCCAAAGATGACGGTGGCGCGCAGCTTCTGGTACTTGCCGTAGGCGGCAAAGCTCTCCCCGATCTGGAGCGCCAGCTCCCGGGTGGGGGTGAGGATCAGCGCCCGGATGGCACCCGGCTTGCGGGGCTTGGCGGCATTGAGGCGGTCCAGCATGGGCAGCGCGAAAGCAGCGGTCTTGCCGGTGCCCGTCTGGGCGCAGCCCATTAAGTCCCGTCCTTCCAGCACCGGCGGAATGGCTTTGGCCTGGATGGGCGAGGGCGTTTCGTAGCCCGCCTCCGCAATGGCACGCAGCAGGGGGGCGGACAGATTCAGTTCGTTAAAAGTCATGGTTCTCCTATTGGGTTATTCGATAATTTTCCGGCACTCGATGTAATAGCGTTTTTCCTCCGCATGACCCATACTGAACGTCTTGCGGGGCAGCACGCCGCCCATCACGATGCCTTTGAACAGGTCGCTCTTTTCAAAGGGCGGCAGCAGGAAGCCCACCCCGCCCTGTTTGGTCAGGGCACGGACCGCAGGCTCATCGTGGACATAATCCACCCGGGCCTCCTTATGGCGGGCCATAAAGTACTCAATAAATTCATCAATGGTGCCCACGGTCAGGGGGGCCACCGGGTCTTCAAAGCTCAGCACATTGGCGATGTGGGGGCCTGCCAGGGTAAAGGACTGCTTTTTGGAGTTGCCAAAGCAGATGCCCGCCATATTGCCGTCGCTCCAGGTAATGAGGGCCAGCAGCACGGCCCCGCAGTCCACGTTGAAGAGCACCCGGTGGATGGGCTCGATCTCAATGGCAGGCGAATGGACATTGCACACCTCGGCCAGACACCAGCGGGCGGGATGAGTCTCCCGCTGCTCGGGCGTCAGGGTGGGCTTCAGCTCTTCCCAGTAAGCCTTGGCGGAGGCCAGCGAGTGGTTGCCGTCGCCCACAGCCAGCGTCAGGGGTTTGGCCCCCCTGGCCTCCGGGTACTTGGCGTCAAAGGCCTCCTGGCTGCCCAGGCCCTGCAGGGCCGCGTCGATCCCGGCCAGCAGGGTGGGGTCTTCCACAGCCCAGCCCGCAATGTGGCCGCCGCCCAGCATCAGCTCGCCCTCGTACACCTTGCGCAGCTCGTTCTTGCGGGCACCGATGGGCTCAATGAGGGTGCAGGCCGGGTCATCGGCCAACATCATCACATGGGGCGTTTCGAGGCAGGCACCCCGGCGCACCGCCATGCGGGGCGGGATGCGCTCCTCCACCGTCCGCTCACTGGGACGGATGGCCTGGCGGGCACCCTGGGCATAGCTGTAGGCTTCCAGGTCGATCTTGCCCACGAGGCCCTGACGCACCCGGCCGCTCTGCTCGGTGCGCTCCACATAAATGAAGCCATCTACCGCGCGGGTCAGCACGTTGTGGGCATAGTCCTCCATGGTCTCGTGGATCTTGGCCACCCGGGCGGGCACATCGCTTTCTTCCAGATAGACCTCCGGCAGGATCAGGTTCAAGGCGCTGGGGCTGCCTGCTGCCGCCTCCGCGGCCCGCTCCCAGTAAGAACGGTCGCTGGTAAACTGATCACAGGCCACACAGCCCCACTGCTCCAGCGGGATCTGCTCCGCAGGCAGCAGAATGTGTGCCGGGGAAAAGCACGATGTCTGATTCATAGTGGATTCCTCGCTTTCATCTTTCCAAAAATGCAGCCAACGCAATACTTACGATCACTCGAACCGGCCTGCCGCGTCGTCCCGGATGACGGTGTGCTCCACGCCGGCGTCCTCCAGCATCCGGGTCAGGGTGGTGCGGCCAGCTTCATCCAGCGTGGAAGAGCCGGGCACCTCCACCAGCAGGTTTTTCATGCCCAGCTGGGCAGCCGGCACGCCCAGCGCGCTGGTGGCATCCGTCACCTGGCTCAGGCTGTAGCCGTACCAGAGGGTGACTTCGGTGCCAAAACGGCTCTGCCAGGCGGCAATGTCCGCCGCCAGCTGCCCGGCACGGTCCACACCGTTGGTGCTGCCGTAATCCTGCTTGGAGCTGGTGGAAGACGGGAACTGCACGTTCTCCAGCAGCACCTGATCAAAGCCCATGCCGTGCACTTCCTCGATCAGGTCGCCGATATACTGCACCGCCTCCGCCGCATAGGGGTTGAGCCACGGGTTTCCGCCCGCCGAGGCCTTGTTGTCCAGCCAGAGGTATTCCTGGCCTTTATAGCGGATGGCCATGGCGTGGTCCGCGCGGGCACCGGCCGGGTCACGGAACGCGGCCAGCTGCGCCACCGGCGTGATGCCGTTTGCCTTGAAGACGCGGGCAATGGCTGCCGCATCCACCGGGTTTGCCGCCACACTGCCCGCGGCTGCAGGCACCTGGGAGGCATAATACAGGCTGCCCGCCGTATCCTTGAGCGGGACCACCGCATACACGGCACCCTGTGCCGCCAGCTGCTGAGCAGCGGCGGTGATGGCAGCTTCATCGGTCAGGGTGGTCACATCCACTTCCGCCCAGCTGCCCGCCACAATGGCGGTGCCGGGGGTGGGTTCCGGTTCCGGCGCAGGCTCCGGCTCCGCCACGGAAGAAGCCGCCGCTTCCGACGCGGCCGTGCTGCTGGCCACCTCCGAGACGGCCGGAGAGGAAGCGCTCAGGTCGCGGTTGCGCACCACCGTGTACCAGGTGTGGGTGGCCCAGTCCAGCACATGGGGCGCGGCCAGCCAGCCGATGCCCAGCACCGCCAGCACCAGCACCGCAATGCCAATGCCCTTTTTCAGCTTCATTTCCCGGCTGTAAAAGCTGCGCCGGTAGCGCTTGACTTTGGGGCGTTTTTTATAATGTGCCATAGTTCGTTACTCCCCTCCTTGCAGAGATCAGAGGATCACAGAATGTCCGGTAAAACCATAGATGGCCAGCGCCAGCACGCCGATGTAGACGAGCGTGACGGGCAGGCCGCGGAACGCCGACGGGATGGCCCGGCTGCGCAGGCGGTGCCGCGCCTCCGTGACCAGCAGGACAGCCAGCAGGTAGCCCAGGCCGCTGCCCAGGCCAAACCCCAGGGACTGGCCCAGCGTAAAGCTCTGGGTGCGATCCACCAGCACCGTGCCCAGCACGCAGCTGTTGATGGCTGCCGTCGGCAGGATGCGGAGGAGCTGGCCGCTGCGGGGGCCTTTGACTGCCCGGAGCACCAGATGTTCAAAAATGCAGACCACCGCCACGCAGGCCACATAGACCACCGGGCGGAGCTGGGCGCGGTTTGCCAGCGGGGCAATGAGCTGGCCGGCGTAGAACGCCAGCGGGGCCACCAGCAGCTGGGTGACACAGAGCAGCAGCGCAAACCACCAGCTGTTGGTACGGTCGTCGCCCACCAGCTGCACCAGGCGGGACACGCCCAGGCCACGGGTGAACACGGCGCTCTGCGCAAAGACAGCCAGCACCGCATAGCTGCAGAAGATGCCAACGGCACGCAGGACTTCACTCATGCTCGCGGTTCGCCTCCTTCTGGTGATGCACGGCCATGGTATTGCGGGCCTCTGTCTTCAGGTAATTTTTCCGGTGCTGGGCCAGGGCGCGCCAGATGGCGCACAGGATGCCCAGCACGATGAAGCCGCCTGCCGGCATTCCGGCCATGGGCAGCACCGGGCGGCTGAGCAGCGGCAGGCCGAACACCGTGCCCAGTGCCATCCACTCCCGCACACAGCCCAGCAGGAGCAGCAGCAGCACATAGCCCAGCGTGATGCGCAGGCCCTTGGAGACTGCTTTCTGCATGGTCTCCTGCACACGGCCAAAACGGTAGATGAGCAAGGGCTCCACCACCAGCATTGGCAGGTAGATGCCCAAAGCCAGCAGGTCCACCCCGAACAGCGCGTTCAGGATGGGATACACGGCCAGATACACCACTGCCGCGCTGCCGCTGTAGATGAGGCCGCGGGGCAGCAGTTTTTTCTCCAGTTCTTCTTTGGCGGGCTGCTCGTCCCGCAGGGGGAACGCCCGGCTCAGCAGGCAGGCCAGCATCCGGGAGGGCGTCAGCAGCAACGCCACGGAAACCGCCAGCATCAGGGCGTTTTTGCCCGTGGTGGCAAGCACCACCAGCGGGGCCAGGCCCATGCCCTGCATGACCACCGGGTTATTGAGGAACACACGGTCATGGTGTGCGTATTTTTCCGGGTCCCGGACGATCATTTCAGCCACAGAACGTCTCATTCGGCCCCCTCCTTTCCGGTGGCATCTCCCGCGTTTTTCCGGGAGTGCAGCAGTGCATAGAGATGGGTCTCGGTGCGGTCCATCCAGCCGGAAATGCTGTTGACCACCAGCAGCGCAAAGCAGACACCGGTCTCATAAACGCCGAAATAGCGGAAGCTCACGGTCACAACGCCCATCAGCACACCGTACAGGATGCGGCCCCGCCGGTGGTGGGCGCAGGTGTACGGCTCGTTGAGGAGGAACACGGCGCTGAACAGCATGGCACCCGTGAGCAGCTCGTCCCGCACACAGCGCAGGCGGAACGCCAGATTCATCAGCAGCGGGCCGTTGTCCAGACCCACCTGCCGGGGAAACAGGAACACGATGACCGCGCTGGTGATGAGGAAACTCAGCGTCGCGCTGAGGCGGATGTCTTTCTGCACCCAGAGGAACAGCCCGCAGGCCACCAGCACCAGGGCGGCACCCGTGCCCATGGGGGCCGCGTACTCGCCCAGCCCCAGGGAAAGGGTGCTGATGTTGAGGGTGCCGCCGCTGCGCAGGGTGTCCGAGATGGTGCTGGACACGGCCACGCCGGAGGCATCCCAGAGCGGGATGCTCGCGTAAGGCTGCGGATACCGGAACACCTGCTCCGGCCAGGAGACCGCCGCCACCACATAACCCACAGCGGCCGGGTGGAACGGATAGCTGCCGTAGCCGCCGAACACCTCTTTGCCGATGAGGACGCCCGCCAGCACCGCCGCCACCAGAACATACCAGTCCACCGTGGCGGGCATCAGCAGGGCGATGATGAGGGCAAAGCTCTCATTGGAATAATCTTTGGGCTGGTACACCCGGCGCCGCAGCAGGGAGATGAGGCGGTCGCACAGGTTGCCCACCAGCAATGCCACACCGCAGAGCAGCAGCGGGCGCGGGCCGTAGAAATAGCAGGACATCCAGAGCAGCGGCACCACCATCCAGCAGATGTGCTTGTAATAGTGGCCCGTTTGGGTCAGCTCCTGCTCCTGCCATTGGATCAATGCTTCTTCCATGGGCAGCTCCTTACAGCGCGGCCAGCTGACGCACCGCGTCCGCCGGGTCGGCTGCGCCAAACACGGCGCTGCCTGCCACCAGGATGTCCGCCCCGGCCTCCGCGCAGAGAGGAGCCGTCTTGGCGTCCACGCCGCCGTCCACTTCCAGCAGGTAGTGGGCAGCCCGCTTCTCCCGCTCGGCCCGGAGCCAGCGGAGTTTGTCCAGCGCCGAGGGCATGAACTTCTGCCCGCCGAAGCCGGGCTCCACGCTCATCACCAGCACCAGATCCAGCTGGTCCAGATAAGGCTCCAGCGCCTCCGGGGCGGTGCCGGGCTTGATGGTCAGGCCCACCTTGCAGCCCAGCGCTTTCACCGCGTCGATGGTCTGCTGGATGTCATCCTCGCACTCGAGATGGAAATTGTACAGCGTGGCACCCGCCTTGATGAACGGCTCTGCATACTGCAGCGGGTGGCTGATCATCAGGTGGACATCATAGAACGCGTCCGGCATGGCCTTGTGGAGGCTCTTGAGCACGGGCACACCAAAGCTGATGTTGGGCACAAAGTGGCCGTCCATCACGTCATAGTGCAGCATCTGCGCGCCGGCATCCAGCACCATGCGGCAGTCCGCACCCAGGCAGGAAAAATTGGCTGAAAGAATCGAAGGACTTACGATCGTCATTTTAATTTACTCTCCGTTATTTTTAGAGAATTTTATTCTGCAAGTCATGCCAAAGCCGTCGTTTTTGCGGTGGGAAACAGCCCTGACATGGTTACTCTTTAGTTTACATGAAAACGGGCAAAAAATCAAACCCGCGGCCGTGTTTTTCACGGAAAGAACGCAATCCGCCGCAGCAAATGTAAAAGCAGCCAGACCATCCCGGGCGCCCGGGGTAGTCTGACTGCCGTGATTCAGTTGACAGGTTTCATGCTGGCGGGGTCTTCCACCGCGCCGGGGCGTCCGCTCTCGTCGGGCAGGCGCTTCATCTCGCCGGGGTTGGGCGGCTGGGTGGGCAGGGTGAAGACGAACTTGCACCACTCGCCCTGCTGGCTCTCCACCCGGATCTGCCCGCCGGAAAGGTTCACCAGCACCTTGCAGATGTTCAGGCCCAGGCCGGCACCCCGGGCATGGAGCCCGCGGGAGCGGTCTTCTTTATAAAACCGCTGGAACACATAGGGCAGTGCCTCCGGGCTGATGCCCTGGCCGGAGTTCCAGATCGAGATTTCCACTTCAGGGCCCAGCTTTTCCACCGAGAAGCGGATGGTGCCGCCTGCCGGGGTGAATTTGATGGCGTTGTCCAGCAGGTTGTAGGCCACCTGATGGATGAGGTCCGGGTCGGCGTAGACGAGGACTTTTTCGTCCATGGTCAGGCCGTCAATGTCGATCATCCCGTCGTTGATCCGCTGCTCCGCCGAGAGGGCCACGCCGGTCAGCGTCTCCCAGATGTTGAACATCCGGGCGTTCACCTGATACTCGCCGCTTTCCAGCTTGGAGAGGTCCAGCATGTTCTGGATCAGCCGGGCCAGCCGCCCGGTCTCCTCACTGACCAGCTGCAAATAGTGGTTCTGCATCTCCGGCGGGATGGTCCCGTCCAGAATGCCGTCGATGAAGCCCTTGATGGTGGTCATGGGGGTGCGCAGCTCGTGGGCGATGTTGCCCATGAACTGGCCCCGGGAGTTGTCGTTCATCTGGATGTTTTCGGCCATGGTATTAAAGGTGCGGGCCAGATCGGCCACTTCGCCCTCGCCCCCGACGCCCTCCACACGGACCGAGAGGTCGCCGCCGCCAAACCGCTGGGCGGCATCCGTCACTTTCTGGAGCGGGTCGGTAAGCTTGTGCATCAGCACTTTGGTCAGCACGCTGGCGCAGAGCAGCATCACGCAGGACGACAGCAGGAAGTTGGACCAGAACTGCTGCTTGAACTCCGTCAGCTGCTCACCGGAGGAGCAGAGGAAGACATAACCGCTGTGTCCGCCCCGCTCCGAGCGCAGCTCACTGGCCGAGACATAGCTCTTCTCCGTGAGCACGCCGTCCATGGTACTGAAGAGGTGGTAGTTTTCCGGTGCCGCGTCGGTCTTCTGCAGCACCGCTTCCGGCACAGCGCAGCCGCTGAGCTTGTCCGGGTTGGAGGCGATGAGCACGTTGCCCTCGTTGTCCGTAAAGAACAGGTAGGCCTCCGCGCTCTCGCCAATGATCTCCAGCTTGGTGCTCAGGGTGTCCAGCTCCTCGCCCTCGGGCAGAGCCGCCTCCTGCACCAGATACTGTGCTGTCCGCCGGGTGACATTGACCACCTCATCCAGCGTGGCGTAGCGGTCCTTGGCAAAATAATTGCTGAACAGCAGCCACTCTGAACCGCCCATCAACACGATGCCCAGCACCATCAGGGTGGACACCGTGGAGAAGAACGCCACGGAAATACTCTTGCGCATTACTGACGCACCTCGAATTTATAACCCACGCCCCACACGGTCTTGAGCTCCCATTTATCAGAGGCCCCTGCCAGCTTCTCGCGCAAGCGCTTGACATGCACGTCAATGGTGCGGGAATCGCCGTAATACTCAAATCCCCACACCTCGTCCAGCAGCTGGTCGCGGGTGTAAACGCGGTTGGGGTGGGAGGCCAGGCAGTTGAGCAGCTCCAGCTCCTTGGGAGGAGCCTCCACCACCTTGCCCTTGACCCGCAGCTCATAGCTGTTCATATCCAGCCGCAGGTTGTCAAACTCAATGACGCCCTCGGTGCTTTCCGCCGCGGCGGAGGAATTCTGGCAGCGGCGGAGCACCGCCTTGATGCGGGCCACCACTTCCTTGGCGTCAAAGGGCTTGACCATATAATCGTCGGCACCCAGCTCCAGGCCCAGCACCTTGTCAAAGGTCTCGCCCTTGGCCGTCAGCATCATCACCGGGGTGTTGCCCATCTTGCGGATACGGCGGCAGACCTCCAGGCCGTCCAGCCGGGGCATCATCACGTCCAGCAGCACCATGTCCGGCTTGACCTGGCTGAATTTTTCCAGGCCCTCTTCCCCATCGTTGGCGGTGGTGACCTGGTAGCCCTCCTTGGTCAGGTAGAGCCGCAGCAGCTCGCAGATATTGGTATCGTCGTCCACGACAAGGATCTTTTCGTTTGCCATGAGAGTGTTCCTCCTCTGTATTTGTTGTAAAGCAGGCCCGCCGGGAGCGGGTGGCCGCAAATTTCCAATGAGTCCCTATCTTTTATTATACGGAACAGTTATGACAAAATAAAGAAGCTTTTGTACATTTTTTGTTCAAATGGAGTGCTTTGACCCACAGCACGAAAAGAGCGGCCCGTTTCCGGGCCGCCCTTCTCTGCCGCTGCAGCGGCTGGCTGATCTTGCCGCTGGGGCCAGTGTTTCCATTGAGGTTCTGGGTGGAAGAATGTTTTGGTTACAGGATGGGGCTCTCGATGTTCTGGTTCTCCTGGATCCCATGCTTTTCGGCGTAGCCGGTCAGCATCAGGGTCAGAGCACCGTCACCGGTGACGTTGCAGGCAGTGCCGAAGCTGTCCTGCAGGGCAAAGATGGCCAGCATCAGGGCGGTGCCGGCGTCATCAAACATCAGCACGCCAGTGATCAGGCCCAGAGAGGCCATGACCGTACCGCCGGGGACACCGGGAGCGCCGATGGCGAAGATGCCGAGCAGCAGGCAGAACAAGATCATGGTGCCGATGCTGGGCAGCTTGCCGTAGAGGATCTTGGAGATGGTCATGCAGAAGAACACTTCCGTCAGGACCGAGCCGCACAGATGGATGTTGGCAAACAGGGGGATGCCAAAGCTGACCATATCCTTGCGCAGGACCT
>OGCM01002724.1_pt1 | contig 15309 bp, 11 predicted proteins | sample 1570151 | NCBI WGS metagenome assembly OGCM01 (sample SAMEA4370582, study PRJEB24528) | human gut metagenome
TGCGGGTGGGGATCATGCTGTTGCGGGTGATGAGGGGGGTGGCCACGCCGCCCAGTGTCTCAATGGACAGCGTCAGCGGGGTGACATCCATCAGCACAAGGCCCTGCGCGGCCGCGCCGGTGGCACCGGCCAGCTTTCCGCCGCCCTGCAGCAGGCCGCCCTGCACGGCGGCACCCATGGCCACGCATTCATCGGGATTCAGGGTGTGGCTGGGCTCACAGCCCAGCAGCTCCCGGACCTGCCGCTCCACAGCAGGCATCCGGGTGCTGCCGCCCACCAGCAGGACTTTGCCCAGCTGGCTGGCGGAAAGCCCGGCATCCCGCAGGGCGTTCTGCACCGGCTGAACGGTGCGGGCCAGCAGGTCACCGGTCATCATCTCAAACTGGGGGCGGCCCAGGCTCAGATCCAGATGGTGGGGGCCATCCTTGCCCACCGCGATAAACGGCAGGTTCAGCTGGGCGGAAAGCGCACTGGAAAGCTCCTTCTTGGCCTTTTCCGCTTCCTCCTTCAGGCGGCCCATGGCGGCGGGGTCCTTGGTCAGATCGATGCGGTCAGACCTGCGGAATTCCGCCACAGCCCACTCAACGATGCGCTCGTCAAAGTCATCGCCGCCCAGATGGGTATCGCCGCCGGTGGCCAGCACCGTAAAGGTGCCGTCCTCGATCTCGATGATCGAAACATCAAAGGTGCCGCCGCCCAGATCATAGACCAGGATCTTCTGGGGGGCTTCGTTGTCCAGGCCGTAGGCCACCGCGGCAGCGGTGGGTTCGTTGATGATGCGCAGAACATTCAGGCCCGCAATGCGGCCCGCGTCCTGAGTGGCCTTGCGCTGGCTGTCGTCAAAATAGGCAGGCACCGTGATAACGGCCTCGGTCACCGGTTCGCCCAGGTAGCTCTCGGCATCGCGGCGGATCTTGGTCAGGATCATGGCGCTGATCTCCTGCGGGGTCAGGTCTCTGCCATCGATATGCACCCGGTGATCAGAACCCATGTACCGCTTGATGCTGGACACCGTGCGGCCTGAGTTTGTGGCGATCTGGCGCTTTGCCGCGCCGCCCACCAGACGCTCGCCATCCTTGGTAAAGGCCACCACGCTGGGGGTGGTGCGCTCGCCTTCGGCGTTGGTGATGACCACAGGCTTGCCGCCCTCCACCACCGCCACACAGGAATTGGTGGTACCAAGGTCGATTCCGATCACTTTGCTCATAGTGCTTGTCCTCTTTTCTTCGGCGCAGAATATTTCCTTGAATATCTTACCGGTTTCCTATGACGATTTCTTAGAACAAATGTAAAGAAACTGTGTTTCAGGCGTTTTTATCGTCGGCCAGCAGCTGATCGGTCAGCAGTTCAGCCTCCCGCAGCCAGTCGGCAGCATCCGTTTCGCCCTCGGCCTGCAGGATCCGAAAGCCCTGCACGGCTTCAGCCACCTGCAGCAGCGCCTTTTTGCGGGAGAGGTACTGGGTCTCGTACTGGGCAAGACGCAGACAGACCTGCGGGGTGTAAGCGATGTCCGGCACCTCCCGGGCAGCGTTCTGGGCGCGGCGGTAGTATTGCAGGGTCTCCGCCATCTCTCCGCCCGATGCAGCACAGTCATCCCCCAGGGCGATCATGGCCTGCACTTCCCCGGCCTGTGCGGCCTTTTTCCACATCCGCCGGGCCTGGGTCTTATTCTTCCGGACACCCCGGCCATAGTACAGGCAGTCCCCCAGGGCAGAAAGCGCCTCGGCGCTGCCAGCCTCGGCGGCGGCAGTGTAGCGGGCCGCCGCTTCCTGCCAATTCCCGGCCCGGGCGGCGGCGTGCCCGGCTTCCAGCTCCTGAGCGCCGGGGTTGTCGCTTCCCCGCTCCGATCTCAGCAGCCCGCTGAGCAGGGAGACATCCAGCGTGGCAGAGCTTGTCCACGGGTCCAGCACCACCCCATCGATGCCGTCCGTTTCCAGCGCATACTCCATGGCGCTGCGCAGGCTGCGCTCCACCATGGGGCGGGTGGCGCTGGCCTTTTCCGCCTCGGCGTTCTTTACCGAGGTGAACAGCGGCAGATAGTTCCGCTCTTTCCGGGTGTGGAGCAGCCAGGGCGGCAGGCCCTCGGCCCGCTCCTCCGGGATGGGCAGGTGTGCCCAGGGGGCGGCCCCGCTCTGGGGATCCACCGCCGCATCCAGCGGAACCAGCACCTTGGTCTGCAATTCCAGCGCATAGTTCAGGGCGTTCATCAGGCTCCAGAAATGTTCCTCGTTCTGCTCCCGGTACAGCCGCGCCACGGCCTCCTCCACAAACGGGCAGCCTGTGCCCACCGGCCCGTACTGCGGCGCAGTCCGCTTTTTTCCGCTGCCCACCGGCCGGAAGCGCCGACCGCCCATGTTGTATGCCATTTATCTCACCCTTCTTTTTCATCAATAGTCAATAGGATAAGTATAGCAGGAATCCGCAAATTTCACAATATTTTCCCGCAGGCAGCCGAACGCAAAAACAGCAGGCGGCTGCACATGGCCGTCTGCTGTTCGGTTCATATAGAAAACCACAAGCTATGCTTGTGGAAGAATTGAGCCGTAGCGTTGAAACGGTAGAAAAAGAACCTCCTTTTGCTATAATTAGAAGCGGGTAACGCCAACCGCATACTAAAGCAAAAGGAGGTTCATCCATATGGACGAGAAAAGTTTATCACATATGAGCTGGAATTGCAAATATCACATAGTGCTAGTGCGAAATATCGCAGGAAAGTGATATACGGAAAGCTAAGAAAAGATATTGGAAAAATACTAAGGACACTATGCGATTACAAGCATGTGGAGATAATAGAAGCACACGCGATGCCAGACCATATCCATATGCTTGTGTCGATACCGCTCAAACTTGCCGTAGCAGATTTCATGGGGTATTTCAAAGGGAAGAGTACGCTCATGACATTCGAGCGACATGCAAACCTAAAATACAAATACGGAAGCAGAGTGTTCTGGGCGAAAGGATATTACGTAAATACAGTAGGTGGAAATGAAGCCAAGATCCGCAAATACATTCAGGAACAAGAGTTCAACGATCAGATGTGCGACCAGTTGAGCTTCAAGGAATACGAAGATCCATTCAAGAATGTAGCTGACTTCGATGACGACGATTCGCCAGAAGTGCCTACAGATAGTATGAGAAAGTAAAAGCGACGTCAGTGTGCGGTTGACGTCGCTCATTGTGCGCCTTTAGGCGCGGCGGGTATTATGGCCCCTATGGGGCCGTTCTGCAAACCCCGCGTTTTCACGCGGGGTTATGATTCACTCTTCTGCCGGTTTCTCCGCATCGTCCAGATAGTTCTCGATGCTGCCGATGCTGTACCGGTTCTCGTTGGCTTCCACGCTCCGTGCACTGGCATCGTAGCAGGCTTCCAGAATGGGCATCACTGGCTGCTGGCCCTCCGGGTCGGTCAGATGTCCGATGGCCCGGGCCTCATAGTAGTTGTCGATGATCTGGTTCACGATCCGTTTGCGGTCACGGAGCGGAGTCTGCAGGTTGGCCAGCAGCTCCTGCCGGATGCCGCAGCTGTTGCTGCCGTGGTCGCCGAACAGGATGTAATACTCCTGCTCGATCTCCAGCGGTGCAGCCTGATGCAGATAATAATCCGCCAGTGTCCTCCGCTTCTTTTCGGTGCTGAAGCCCTTGATATCCTCCATGCCGCGCGGAAAGAGTTCCGGATGCCGGATCCACATTTCATAGGGCCCCACCGGCAGGTGCAGAGTATCGAATACATCCAGAAAATCCTCCAGCGCAATGCGGATCTCGCCCCGCTCCCATTTCTGAATGGTGCGCTTGTCCCGCCCCAGCATATCCGCAAGCTCCTGCTGAGATCTGCCCGCCACGTTCCGGGCAAAGGCAATGGCTTCCCCGATTCGGTTCCGGTAGTTGGACATATTCTTTCCCTCCTGACACACACTTGTACACCAGGCATTCCAACGTCTGGCGACATAAAATACTTTCCTCTGATAAAAGGATAATGGTTTGTCCCGCCTTCTGTCAAGAGTTGCAAATTCAATCACTTCACGTAAAATTTTTGTTAAATGTGTCATCCAAGCCGGGCAGCCGCCTTTTTTGCAGAGATTTTGCCGCTCCGTGGGGCATCCGCCCCCTGTCTTAAACAACGTTCGGGCCATTTTGTCCTTTTTCACCTGCCGGAGGCAGCCGGATGTGTCAGGTACACTGCAACACGCAACGCAAAATATTTTTGCAAAAAATTCCTCTTCGGCAAGTTTTTCCCAGCGCATCCGTTTCCATACACGCAAAAAACGCCCATAGCCGTCAAAAACAGCCATGGGCGGGTGCTTTTTCTTTATGCCAGTTTGTTCAGCCGTACGGCAACGTAGGGGTCAGGGAGCTTGAGCTCGTCGGCAAGGTCGGCTTCAGATTCGTACTTCTCCGCCGCCATGCCCACCACAACGCTGCACACGTCAAAGCGTCCGGCGGGCGAAAGAGCCGTGACCTTGGCTTCTCCATCGGCAATGGCGGTCACTACGCCATCCGCATCCACGGTAACGACACCGGGGTTGCTGCTGACCCATGTAATGGGCACACTGCCGCCGCCTTCCACCGCAACGGCGGCCGTCAGTCGCTCCTGGGTGCCCACGGTGCGGAGCAGCAGGTCACTCTTGTTCAAGGTCACCTTGCCGATATCCGAAGTCACCGTGACGCTGCACCGCAAAGCCTGGCCGTTGGAGACCATTGCCGTGATGGTGGTGGTGCCCGCCGCCTGAGCCGTGACAAGGCCCTTGTCGCTGACTGTGGCAACCTCGGGGTTGCTGCTCATCCACTGGTAGACATAGAGGAAGGAGTGGTCGCTGTTGGTCAGCTGGAGCTGATGGGCGGGGTGCAGGTCATTGTACTGCAGCACAAGACTCAGGCTGGTGGTATCCAGCGTGGGCTTTTTTCTGGCTGCTTCTTCATTTTTGCGGGTCACGGTCACCTTGCAGGCGGCGCGTTCGCCGTGGTCGGAGATGGCGGTGATGATGGCAGTGCCCGCATTGCGGCCCGTCACCTTGCCGTCGCCATCCACCGTGGCAACATTGGAGTTGCTGCTCATCCAGACGATGAAGTAATAATCGCTCTGGCCGCTGGTGTACAGGTAGCCCTTGGGGCGGGGGTCATCATCTGTGATCTCCAGCTCCATCTCGGTCAGCTCCAGTTCCAGCTTGGAGCCGGTTCCGGTCAGGCCTGTCAGCACACCGGGCGCGGCCTGCGCGGGCAAAGGGGCAGCCAGCAGGGCCCCGCTCAGAGCCAGCAGGGCCAGAAGCCGCCCCGCGGTTTGGAATTTCCATTTCATTGGGTCGAACTTCCCTCCTTGTTTCATCCCATGGGATCAAAGGAATGCCGCACACATGGAAAAATTTCGCGTCCATGATTTTTCTCACTATTGATTTATTTTACACGTCCGGCCAATGTGGGTCAAGTTTTTCGCCCAAAGTGCTGTGCTTTCGCACCCGATTTCGTCGGGAATTCCAGTTTTTTCCGATTTTTTTGTGCAGAACATCAGGGCCAAAAAGCGCTCAGTCACCTCCGGTGACAGCTCCCCTGATAGGGAGGCCAGGTTCACGCGCTTTCTTCGGTGTAATACTGTGCCTGGGCGTTCCACAGTTCGTAATACTTTCCATCCGGCTCCCCCAGCAGTTCCTCATGGGTGCCCTGCTGGACGACCTCGCCGTGGTCGAACACGGCGATCTCATCACAGAACTTGCAGGAGGACAGCCGGTGGCTGATATAAATTGCAGTCTTATCGCCCGCGATCTCGTTGAACTTTGCGTAGATCTCCGCTTCAGCCACCGGGTCCAGGGCGGCGGTAGGCTCATCCAGCACGATGAAAGGTGCATCCTTGTACAGGGCCCGGGCAATGGCGATCTTCTGGGCCTCGCCGCCCGAGATGGTCACGCCATCCTCGTCCAAATCTTTATAAAGGCAGGTGTCCAGCCCCTTGGGCATCCGGGCCAACCGGTCGGAAAAGCTAGCTTTTTGCAGGCAGTCGGCGGCACGGGCGACATCATAATGCTGGGCCGTGGCAACATTCTGGCCCAGCGGCAGGGCGAACAGCTTGAAATCCTGGAACACCACCGAGAAGATATCCATGTACTCATCGTAGCGGTACTTACGGATGTCGATGCCGTTGAGCAGGATGACACCCTCGGTGGGGTCGTATAGGCGGCAGAGCAGCTTGATGAAGGTGGTCTTGCCGCTGCCGTTCATGCCCACCACGGCCAGCCGCTCCCCCACCTTGAAGGTCATGCTCAGGTGGCGCAGGGCATATTGCTCGCTGCCGGGGTACCGGAACGAGACATCCCGGAACTCCACGGTATACTGGCGGTCGCTCCGCTTTTCGGTGGTCAGGCTGCCCTTGTACATCTTGTTGGGCAGGTCAAGATAGTCATAGAGCGTTTTCAGGTAGGGGGCGTTGAATCTGCAGTCGCCCACGGCGGTGAACAGCCCGCCGATGCCCACAAAAAAGTTGGTGGCTGCACCCACATACTGGGTCACAGCGCCCAGACCAAAGGCCCCGCCGTAGGCCTTCAGGCATACAAAGAGGTAGGCAAGACCCATGAGCAGAGCCGAAGCGGCGTTGCCCGTGGCATTCAGGATGCCGAATTTCCCCTTGCGGGCCCGCTCAAAGGCAGGCATGGAGACGGCGGCGTGATCTTTCAAAAACTCGAACTGGTCGTACATCCGCACATCCAGCGCCTTTTTGTCGTCCCGACATACCCCCATGAGGAAGGCCCAGAGCCGGTTGCCCCAGCGGCCCTCCTCCTCGATATCCGGGCTGCTGATGCCCGCGCTGGAAGCGCACACCGGCGAGAGCCACGCCACGGCCAGGATCAGCACCAGCACTGCCGGAACACAGAGCGGGCTGTTGAGGACTGTCAGCGGGCCGGCGGGCACTCTGGCCGTGAACAGCCCCACCGACAGCACCGCACCGCCCAGAATACGGAATACCGCCGCGGATACACTGTCCAGCAGCGCCACAGCGTTGGGATTGCCGCCGCCGCAGAAGCTTTCGCTCTGCTGGATGAAATTGTAGAGGTCGTAGACCTGCTGGCTGTCCTCGTCGGCATAATCCATGGACATCTGCTTTTCCATAAAGCAGTCATGGCCCAGCTGCCAGTTCAGCTGTTCCCGCTCCACGCCCTTCCAGTGGAGCAGGACCGACCGCACCAGCGTGAGCAGAGCGGTCACGCCCAGCACCCACGCCGCATCCACGGCAAGGGCCTGCGGGTCCCGCGCGTCCGACAGCTCAGCCACCAGCCGGGCCGAGAACCAGACCACGGCATAGGGGCTGACGGCATCCGCCAGTGCCCACAGCACGGTGGACAGCACAAATCGGGGCGTATTTTTCCAGTAAAAGCGCCAGGCCCGCAGGGTCAGCCGGACGCTTTCCTTCAGGGTCATTTTTTCTTCGTTCATACAGCCTTGCCCTCCTTGTAATATTTGCTCTGCACCGCAAACAGCTTGGCATAGCCGCCGTTTTGGGCCATCAGCTGGTCGTGGGTTCCCTCCTCGACCACACGGCCGTTTTCAAGGAAGAGAATGCGGTCACAGAAACGGGTGGAGGCCAGTCGGTGGCTGATGAACAGGCTGGTGCGGCCCCGGGTCATCTCGTTGTACTTCTGGTAGATATCATCCTCGGCGATGGGGTCAAGGGCGGCAGTGGGCTCATCCAGCACAAGAATAGGCGCGTCTTTATACAGGGCACGGGCCAGCATCAGGCGCTGGGTCTGGCCGCCGGAGAACTCCACGCCGTCCAGATAGACATCCCGGCCCACATGGGTCTTGATACCCGCCGGGAGGGATGTGATTTTTTCCGTCAGCCCTGCCTGGTCAAGACAGTACCGCACCTTTTCCTCGTCGATGCCGTCCATGGCCTGGGCCACATTCTCGGCCACCGTGCAGGAGAGCACGCTGAAATCCTGAAAGACCGCTTCAAACAGCTTGTAGTAATCCCGGCGGTTATACTGCCGGATATCCTGCCCGTTCAGCAGAACACGCCCCCCGGTGGGGTCAAGGAAGCCGCAGATCAGCTTGACCAGTGTCGTCTTGCCAGCGCCATTCAAGCCCACGATGGCCAAGTTCTCGCCGGGGTGCAGTGTCAGGCTCATGTGGGCGATGGTGTTTTTCTCCGCACCGGGGTAGCGGTAGCTCACATCCTCCAGCTGCAGCTCATAGGGCATATCCAGCCGCTTTTCCAGCGGGATGCCCTCCTCAAACCGGAAGGGTTCCGGCAGCTCGAGGAACTCCCGGATGGTGGAGATGTCCAGGCTCTGCTTGCGCAGGAGGGCAAACTGCTCCATCAGGCCTGTGACCCACTGGGCAAAGCCGGAGGCCGCACCGAAGTAGAGCAGGAATTCCGACACCGGCAGGCCCCTGGTCACGGTGAGCCAGAGCAGATAAGCATAGGCCGCACCGTTGCGCACCAGCAGCAGGGCCAGGTCGATGAGGTTGGCGGTCAGGTAGGCGCGCTCCCGCTTTTCGAGAAAGGCATAGTTGAGCCGCAAAGCAGAATCGTACAGGTCAGTGAGCCACTGCCGCAGGCCGAAGATGCGGATATCCTTGCCGAACTCGCGTCCCTCGGCGGTGTTGCGCAGGTAATGCAGGCTCCGGGTGATCTTTGCCCCCTCCTCCCGGTGGCGGTAGCCCCACTCGTTGATATTCCTGGTGGAAAAATAGCTCACCACAGCGGTCAGGGCCGTCAGGACACAGAGCCAGGGGTTCAGCCCGGACAGCAGAGCCAGATACACCCCGAAGCCGATGAGATTTGTCATGATATCCGTCCAACTTTTCCAGAAAGCCTCGCCGGAAGCACGGTTGTTCATACAGGCATCGTGGCCCTTCTGATACATCAGACGGAAGGCTTCATCCAGCAGGTTGGCATAGGCCGTGCGGGTGCGCTTGGTGTTGATGCGCTTCAGCAGCTCCAGCCGCACGCCGCACCGGCCAAACATGGTGAGGTGGTCGATGTAGTAGCACAGCGCGGTCAGGGCAAACAGCAGGATGGTGAATCCGCCGATGGCACCCAGCAGCTGGCCCAGCGGCGCGCCGCTTTCCAGTTTGCCCAGCACCGCCGGGCTGATGAGCATTTCGGCAGTGGTCTTGCCTGCCGTGCAGACGGCCAGCAGCACCACCAGCAGCGGCACGCTCCGTCGGGTGTCCCAGGCCACCGAGAGCATGTAGGCAGTGTTCTGCCAGACATTGTATTTGGGCTTTGGCTTTTTGGTTTTCTCGTTCTTTCCCATTTTGGAATCCCCTTTCACTTGTCTGGCAATGATCCTAACACAAAAAATCGCCCCCGACACATTCCGGGGACGAAACGCCTGATTTGGGGGATGAATTGCAGGAACCTCTCCGTCAATGCTTCGCATTGCCACCTCTCCTAGTAGGAGAGGCAAGCCAGTAGCAGCGTGAACTTGGCTCCTCAATCAGGGGAGCTGGTGCGGAGCGCCTGAGAGGTTTACACCTGTGGAATCAATATCTCCGTCGTGAATGCCCCATCCTCGCTGTTGCGGCTGAGGTAGCCATCCAGCTTTTCCACGATGGCATCAATGCGCACCAGCCCGAAGCCGTGGCCCTCGCCCTTGGTGGTGACAAAACGGCCCGCAAGCTTTTTCTGCTTTTTAGTTGCCGTGAAATTGGTGAAGGAGATATAGAGCTGTGTGCCCTTCATATCCATATATACCCGGATGAGCCGCTCCTCCTCGGGCAGCTCCGCACTGGCATCCATGGCGTTATCAAAAAGGTTGCCCAGGATGCAGCAGAGGTCAAGCTCACTCATTTTCAGTTTGACCGGGATATGGGCATCGATCTGCACCGGGATATTTCGGCTCTTGGCAAGGGAGATCTTGCTGTTGATGATGGCATCAGCCATGGCATTGCCGGTTTTTACAGCCAGATCAACAGTGTTCAGGTCGGTATCCAATGCATCCAGGTAGGCTTTGATGCCGTCCATATCCCCCTGTGCCGCCAGCACCTTCATGGTCTGGATGTGTCCCCGGTAATCGTGCCGCCATCCCCGCATCTGGCGGTACATGTTGTCCACCTCTTTGTAGTGGGTCTCGATGAGCTCCCGCTGGTAAGCGGCGATGCGTTTATCGAGGAGCTTTGAAAAGAATTTAAGTTTCATCATTAAGTCCTCTCAATGATTGCCCGGTTCAGGGGCTCATAGGCACCCCGGGGCAATGGGAGGGCGGTACCATCGGCCAGCACGACTTCCTTTTTGGTCACACGGCGGATCTGTTTCAGGTTCAGGATCATCCCCCGCCCCACCCGGAGGAAGCCTTCGTCCAGCTGGGCCTCGAACTCACCAAGCGTCCGCTTGACGGTGTAATCCTGCTTGGCATGAACCGTGACGTAATTCTGGTGCACGTCCAGATACCGCACCTCATACAGCGGCAGGCGCACCAGCTCGCCGGAAAGCTCCAGGTTCAGGCACCGGGCGTTGCGGCGGTGCTTTTCCCAGGCACGGTCGAGAACAGCAAAGAGCTTTTCGCGGCTGACCGGCTTCACCAGGTAGTGGAGGGCGGCCACGTCATAGCCCTCGGCAATGTAATCGGAGTAGCCGGTGATGAACACGATCTGCACGGCTTCATTCTCCTGCCGCACCGTTTTGGCCAGCGTCACACCGTCCGTGCCCGGCATTTCCACGTCCAGAAGTAATAGGTCAAAGCTTTTGTCCTCTGCGTAGCGAAAAAGAAAGGCATCCGCCGAGGCAAAGCGCTCACTCTCCACCTCAATGCCACGCTCTGCGGCCCACTGGTGCAGAATGCTCCCCACAAATTCAGCATCGGTCGTGCTGTCATCACAGATCGCGGCACGGTATGACATAGCGGGCTCCCCTCTCTTTCCGTAAACTCTGGGTAGAGTATGACACACTTTCTCCCCGATTGCAACAAAAAAGAAGCGGCTGACACGACAGCCGCTTCTTTTTGTACGATTTCATTTTATGAATTATTTTCAGTTGTGCTGTTTCAGGGCGCAGACCGCAATGCTCAAAGCACTCCAAGCTGCCTGATACATCAGGACAGCGGCCACCGACAGGGTGCCGATGCTGCCCGCGTAGGTCAGCAGAACACCGATGACCACCGAGAACCAGACCGAGACCATCTGCACCGTGGTGGCGCTCGTCTCGGCGTTCTGGGCCTTTTCCGCCGCGCGCAGGCCGCCGATCAGGCTGGCAAAACCCTTATCATGCAGCATACAGCAGCGGGCGGTCTCGTCCGGCTGGGCAGGGGTCAGCGCACTGCACTGCTCCTGATCCAGCAGGGTGATCATCCCCTCGGGCAGATGGTAAGCCTCGGTGATGTGGCGGGCCGTCAGGCTGGGGTCCTCACAGGTGACCAGCAGGCGGATGTTCTCCCGCTGCAGCACCTCCAGCCCGCGGGCGGCGTTGCGGCCGCCCACATAGTGGAGCACGAACATGGCGTGCAGGCTGCCAGAAACAGCCAGATACAGGATCTGCAGCGCGCCGTTTTGGGAGTGCTCATCCTCGTACTCCTGCTCAGGCAGGGGCACGCCCTCCCGCTCCATGTACAGCCGGTTGCCGATGAGCACCCGGTTGTTATCACACCAGGCGGCAAAGCCAAGACCGTGGTGGATCTCCAGATCCTTCACAGGGTACAGGATCTCGGTGCGGTCCTCGATGATCTGGCGGAACAGCCCCCGCAGGGTCTCACAGCTGTGGTTGAGGATGCTGGCCGCATAAAGGATGGCACGGTCGATGCGGCCGCCCTTGAAGATGCGGATATCCTCCAGATTCACGCTGTCGGCGGTAAAGAGCTCGTCGGCATCCACCTGCACGGTGTCCACACCGCCCAGCTCCTCAATTGCGGCCCAGCCGGGCACCACGGCACCGGCGGCGGCAGCGGTCTTTTGCAGGCGCAGGGAAGCGATGCCCGCAACCAGGGTGGAGGACAGTGGTGCCCCCATGCAGAGCATGGAGGTCAGGGCTGCGGCCATGCCGTTGGGCCCGCCGCCAAACAGCAGGAACACCAGCCCGCTGAGCACGGCGGCACCCAGCAAGATCAGGGCTGTCTTGCGGGCGCGGCGCTCACTGGCGCGCTCCCCGAAGCTCTGCTCCACCAGCGCCTCGTCCCACTGGACAGGGCGGCTGAGCAGCACCCAGGGGTCTTTCTGATCCAGGCTCCGGGCCAGCACCCGGATCAGATCCTTATCCCGGACACGGAACGCGCCCTGCAGCCCCTCTGGGGATCGGGCGGCAAGGTCGTAGCCGTTTCTGACGGCAGTCAGCAGGACACGGCTGCCCAGCAGGGCCAGGAACAGGCCCAGTGCGGCCACGCCGGAAAGCAGCGTCCAGCTGGAGTTCTGATAGCTCTGGGCGTTGAGCAGGGCGACCGCGGCCTGCACCAGCGCACCGCAGGCGGCCAGCGCCGGCATGGTGTCTGCACTGGGGCGGCCCTTGAGGCCCTGCAGGCCATCCCGCAGGACAGGCCAGCCCACAGCCAGCGCACCGGCCAGAAAGAGCAGGTTGGCGGCATAGAACGCCGCCGGGGCGATCACGGGGTCAAGGGAGGCCACAGGGGCCAGCAGCCCCTCGGCAACAAGGCCAAAGTGGAGCAGCACCACGGCTAGGATGCCCTCCAGCACACACCGCAGCGTCAGCTCCGCGCCCATCCGGCGGAGCTTCTCCCCCACCTGCTCGGGCGTTTCCGGCTCGACTTCCTCTTCAGGCTTCTCCTCAGCCTCCGGCGCGGCAGGGGCCGCTTCCCTAGCGGGCTGGGCCGGGGCCTCCTCTGCCGGGGCGGCAGGCCGGGCGGGTGCTTCGTCCTCTTCCAGCCCCATCAGCGGCAGGCTCATGCTGTCATCCTTGCTGGGGGCCTCGGTGCGGGTAGGGGCCTGCGGCTCGTTCTCGTCCGCGCCCTTGCCAAAGAACTGGAACGCCGTTTCCGGTTCCGGCTCAACCTCTGGCGCGGCTTCCGGGGCAGACTTCGCCTGCTTTACCGACTGATCCTCGGCAAACACCATGGGGATGGCCGGGCCCTCAGGCGCTGCGGGAGCTTCCGGCTCCACGGCCAGCACCTCTTCGGGGGCATCCTGCACTTCCTCCACCGGGGCGGGCTTGGCAGGCTTGGGGGTGCCATAGAGCATGGCCTTGAGTTCGGCCATCTCTGCATCCTCCTGCTGCTCCTGCGGGGTCAGGGGTTCCCGGCGGTGGGGCGGCTCCGGCTTTTTCTCGGGCTGGGGTGCGGGCCGGGGTTCCGGCTTCGGCGCTGCGGGGGCTTCCGGCGCGGTGGGCAGAGCCACAGGCTCTGCTTCCTCCAGCTCTCCGGGCTCCAATGCCAGCTCCAGGCCGGCCTCGGCTTCTTCCTCATGGCCCAGCACGATCTCACCCGTGGGCGGCAGCTCATTCTGCACGGCCGGGGCGGCGGCAGGCTCCTCTTTGTCCTTTTCGCGGTGAAAGAGCTTGCCCAGCAGGCTGCCGGTATTCTCCTTTTCCTCATCGCGGCGCTTCATCTCTTCGGGCACCTGTGCCACGCTGGTGCTGAAAAACGTGCGGAACTTCTCGTTCTGCGCATCGATCTCTTCCTGTGTCAGCTCTTTGCGCTTATCATCCTTTGGCATCCTAGTCCCTCCCTGTTCTGGTCACAGCGGTCTGGCCGCTGTTTCTTACTCTGCGGCGCGCTGGCTCTGGATCTCGTACAGGATGATGCCAGCCGCCACCGAGACATTGAAGCTGTCCACGCCGGTGCCCTGAGCGGCCATATCCAGCCGCACCACACCATCGCAGAGCTTTTTCACCAGCTGGGATACACCGCTGCCCTCGCTGCCCAGCACCAGTGCGATGGGGCCGGTCAGGTTGTTCTTGCGCAGGGGCACACCGTCCATATCGGCACAGTAGACGAACACCCCCTGATCCTTCAGGCGGCGGATGGTTTCGCCGATGTTGGCCACGCGGGCCACAGGCAGGCGCTCGGCCGCACCGGCGCTGGACTTGATGACGGTGGGGGTCACGGACGCGCCGCCCCGCTTGGGGATGACGATGCCGTGGGCTCCGCACAGCAGAGCAGAGCGCATCACCGCGCCCAGATTATGGGGGTCCTCGATGCCGTCACTCAGCACCAGAAAGGGTGGCTCCCCCTTCTCTCTGGCAGCGTTCAGCAGATCCTCCACGGTCACATATTCGATCTCGCTGGCAAAGGCAGCCACGCCCTGATGGCTCTCGGTGCCGGTCATCAGGCGCAGCTTGTTGGGGTGCACCCGCTTGACCGTGGCCCCGGCCTCCTTGGCCATGGCGGTATAGTAAGCTGCCACAGCGGGGGCCATGCCCTCCGCGATCAGCACGGTATCCACGCCGGAACCGCTCTTGAGCAGCTCGGTCACGGGGTTTTTGCCGTAGACCAGGCTCTCATTCTTGGGCTGCTCCTCCGTGCTGCTGCGGCGGGGGCGGCGCGGCATTTTCTGTTCGTCCATTGATGTGTTCTCCTTCCATTCTATGGCAAGGCGGGTCGTTTGAGCCGCGCCATGGTTTCGTTCTGTTTCAGTTTTACTATATTTTGACACTGATACATTCTAAAGTATAGCATACCCCGGCATTCTTCGCAATGTTTGCCGAAGGCAAAAGTTTTCCACATTCAGCAGGCTATACAATCGGTAATTCGGCTCAAGTTTTTCCACATGTTGAAAACCCGGTGGAAAATGTTCAAAAATCAAGTTTGTACGCCCACTTTCCGGGTGGAATTCCACAGTTTCCACCGAGTTTTCAACCTCCCAGGTTCGACACGCAAACTTTCCGCCGTACTTTTTGTAAAATTCAAGTCGGAATTGTGACAATTTTTTGAAGGGAGATCCAGTGGTTTTTGCCAGAATCTCCAACATCAAAATGCCCAATGTGAATTTGTGTTGAAAACGCCGTGGGAACCGCCTTGATTTTATCCTGTAATTGGGGTATACTACCCTTAGGTTCGTTAAAGGATGCGCAATCTTGTATCCAAAACGGCTTTTTCACCCCAAAATGATTTTGCGGAGGTAATGAATAATGTTGGTAAATGCAACCGAAATGCTGATCAAGGCACGCGATGGCCACTACGGTGTGCCCCAGTTCAACATCAACAATCTGGAGTGGACCAAGGCAGTCCTGACCGCCTGCGAGGAAATGAAGAGCCCCGTTATCCTGGGTGTCTCTGAGGGTGCAGGCAAATACATGACCGGCTTCAAGACCGTTGCCGCCATGGTCAGCTCCATGGTGGAGACCATGGGCATCACCGTTCCCGTTGCCCTGCACCTGGACCACGGCACCTACGAGGGCTGCAAGGCCTGCGTTGAGGCCGGCTTCTCCTCCATCATGTTCGA
>OGCM01002726.1_pt1 | contig 15306 bp, 16 predicted proteins | sample 1570151 | NCBI WGS metagenome assembly OGCM01 (sample SAMEA4370582, study PRJEB24528) | human gut metagenome
CGATCACAGCTTCCTTTCTGCATACAGGATTACCTTCCAGCACAAATTTCTTTAAGTTCATAAAAGCTTTTCCTCCTTTACATCAACAACAGTTGTAACAGCTGCTTTTATGTCTATTTTAATCTTCTGCAGTCTGATTGACAACGCCTTTTTTCAGCTACTGAACATTTATATGACATATACTTGTGATATTATTTTCTAGAACGTGTCTGAAAAATGCTTTACGCAAGATGTGCGTCACAATTTGCAGGAGATTTTGGGAATGATTTTCCAAACACACTCTAAAGCAGCTGCCGAAGAGGACGAATGATAATCCTGAGCACGCCGTAGTATAACTTCTTTTTCCGATTCAACACTTTCCCCTGGTACTTTGCGCCTTCGGTTTCCTGACCGTTTGCAAGTACCTCTTTGCTTTTTTCCATATAATCTGATTCTGTTTCGTGAATCTGCTGATTCAGTTTTTCGCTGTCAATTACCAGCATCAGTTCCGTATCCAGATAAGTACTTCGCATATCCAGATTATAGGAACCTACTACTGACAGACGGTCATTTATCAGCACAGCTTTTGTATGAACCGGATAATCATTCATCAGTTCATACACATCTGCCCCTGTTTCCAGAATTTTCTTTTTCTGATTAAGATAATCTGTACAGCCCCATGGATTAGAGCCTTTTTCCACTGCATTCAGCACGATCTGAAGCTTTGCATGATCTGAAATCCCCTGCAATACATCATACATGTAACCATTACAGATCACATAAGGAGTCTGTATTATTACATGATCTGCATTTTCAGTAAGATACTGAATTGTCTGGAGAACCTGCGGTGTTTTTCGTCCCGCCTCAATTCCATTATTGATCAGAGTGATCTTGTTTGCTTCTATCGTATCCTTTTCCCATGCACTGTAGGTTTCTATATCATTGTACCTTTTCAGCAGAGATATGTAAATTTCTTCCATGTGCCGGTATGCATCCGTATATCTGGAAGATTGTTTGCCGTTTTTAATGCTCACACAGCTTTCCTTCCATATTTTATGGAAATAATCCTCAAGCTGGTTCAGAGACTCTCCCTGTCCTTCTGATGTATCATACACCAGGATATCTCTGTCTTCATTAATGCCTTTTGTCTGATCCCCCAGAAAGATATCATTGCTGTTGCGTCCGCCCAGCAGATACATTTTCTCATCCACAATCAGATATTTATCATGCATGCGATAATTCACCTTAAACAGATTGACCGGTGTCACCGGATTGTAAACTCCCACTTCCACATTCTCATATGATGCCAGAGCCTGGAAATCGCTGCTTCCAGCCAGAAACAGTTGCTGATAAATTCCATCGATCAATAACTGAATCTTCACACCTCTTGCCGCAGCGCAATTCAATGCGGCAAGAATTTTAGTGCCATTATCATCCGCGCGTAAGTCAAAGGTAGACAGTACAATGCTCTCCTTCGCAGTGCCAATCATACGAAGCCTCCACAAAAGTGCCTCTTCATTATCGTCAATGCAGCAAATCCTTTCTACGCCTGCTGTCTCTGATGTAAATTCTGTCTTTCTCAGACTTTCCACATATGTTTCGTCCGGTTTCCTGCAAAAAAGAGGTGAAAGTATATTTACCAGCACCACGATCAGCAGGAAAAGGCAAAATATTTTTCCTGTTCTTTTTAGTATTTTTTTCATTCGATACCGTAACCTCCTTTGACCAGACCGGAACCCAGATATTTGACTTATTCCTCTTCTTTCGACAATACACTGAGTATAGAGTATAACATAATCAGAAGCCATAGTGCATCTTTTGATACGAAAAGCGTTACAATCTTTTCACAAACCCTTTTCTTTTTCTTGCAATGTCTTATATGTTTCCGACTTATAAAAATTCAATGTCATCAACTCTTTCCAACAGGGAGGGATTTCAATGTTATCAGGATGGTTTGTATAAAGTGTGATGACTGGTTATAAAGAGAGTTTATCTGCATCTTGCACAGCAGTCTTCTCTCCTGCATGAAGATATTTACCAGCTTGACCCTGTGTTCTTCAAGCGCTATCAGCAGCATAAAATACTTTTACGCCCTTGTGGAACTTTCTCCGCAAGGGCGTAAATATTTCATTTCTATCTATTTCCCAGACACCTTTATTTTTCACTTTCCCATAAAACATAAAAAACACCGTCCCCGCGGCAATCGCTTTGTCCGCAAAAACAGTGTTCTTAGTGCGCCTTCAGGGGTTCGAACCCTGGACACCCTGATTAAGAGTCACACTTAAACACTTTCTTTAAAAATCCTTATATTTATGGCCTTACTGTCTTTAAAGTGCCAATCGGATACTCTGATTATATGGCATGATTCTTTCAATATTTTATATTCTTATATTACTAATTTTCTTCTCCAATGTCAATCTGTTCTATAACAGTTACATTTTATTTTCAGGTCAGTAACTAAGTTAACCAGCTTACAGCTTGACTGAAAATAACAAGCCCTTTCCTGGTTAAAAGCACCCCGACACATGCTATACATTTGCTTTGTTTCCGACGTTTCTGCTGTTGTACCATTTATCTTACAACACTAGCAATAATTCTACCAAGTTCTGAACTACACTCTGGCTCTACTATAACTGTAAAAGAAGCGGTATTTCTCAACCGCTCCTGTATTACTCACCTATTATATAATTGACTGCTTTCTCTGCTTTGCTGCTTGCTGATACGATGAATTTATTATCACTCTTCAGAACTTTCAGCCAACTCTGAATATATGCTGCTGAGTTCCTGAACGTCCTGACTGTTTCGATTCCTAACAGATTCATAAAAGACGCGCTACCGATTTCTGCTACAAGTTCTTCTTTGCTGTATGTCTCTGAACCAAATGCTGCATCTGCTCCGGTGTGTAATCTGTCAAGTCTGTTCTTGTGTCCAGTGCTGTGTGTCAGCTCATGGAATGTTGTGCTGTAATATTCATTGATGTGCTTGTACTGTTGTTTCATCGGAACTACAACTCTGTCACGGGATGGACTGTAAAACGCTTCATTACTTGCGCATTCCTCGAATGTGATATGCTCACGTTCTATATACTCTGTTATAATCTTATCTGCTGCTTCTATTGGTTCCACTTCTGCGAATGGTAGCGTCAGAGGTTCAACACCATCAACCTGTGAGATGTGAAAGACGTTGTAATATCTCAGCATTGGAATTTTCCTGACTTCTTTCTCTCCGGTATCTTCGTTTGTTTCTTCTTTTTCTAATATCTTCCAGAAGACTACAAACTCTGATTTCTCACCTTTACGGATGTGACCGCCCAAATCTGTCCACTGTTTAAATGTAGCATATTCTCCGGTGTGCTGTAAAAGCATCTGATTAATAATACTGTATGGTTTCTTACTGATCCGGTTGTATGCTCCTGATCTAACTCCTGTCCATGGCTTCTCCCACGGGATATTACCTTTTTCAAGTTCTGCAATAATTCTTGCTGTTACCATTTCATATACATTTGCTTTTGCTGCTGCCATAGTTCTTAACCTCCATAAAACTTTTTATTTGTTATTTCATTTGTTCTGTTGCTTTATGAGGTTATTATATATTGGTACTAATATATTTTCAATTCGCTTTTTTCACAAATATATCAGATTTTAATTGTGCAGAATATATAATAGTACCAATATATCTGACTATAAAAAAACAGACCGTATACAATACAGCCTGTTCATCTCTTATTATTACTTATATCTTTTTCAATTTTTTCTTTTATTGCATCCCGAATAAATCCTGCTTTAGTATATTGAAATCTTTTACAATGTTCTTCTAACTCTTCTGCTTCTTTAATAGGCATTGATAATTTTACCTGTTTATAGTTGTTATCAAAATATTTCTTATTTGCTTTTTTCTGCGCATCAGATACAGCCATCCGTTCACCCTCTTTCTTTATTATGTATATATTAGCACTAATATAGTTTTGCGTCAACAACAGAAAAAGCGCTATATACTGGTACCATTGTATATCTTTTACATATTTGTACCAATATATTTGTGCATCATTCCATCTTGATTTTATAATGGTACCAATATATAATTGAATCATCAAATGAAACACAGCAACAAAGCAAGCAGGAAAGACCGGATGAAGCGATAGGGCTGCGTAACAAGTAACATGGTAGTTAAGCTGTGGAATGACAGACAGAGTTACGTGAAGAATAAACATGATCCGGCAAAACAGTTGAAGAAAGCAGGAACGGCAGGACAAGAAAGCACAGTGTTCGGAACGTATCAGAAAGCTGAACAGGTTGAGCCAATCAACACTTTACTCCTTAACCAAGAAGCCGTTAAGCGGAAGAATCAACGAGCGAGAGGACACAGTACTTTGTTGCTGAGTATCATTTAAGCAACCGGATCAGCCGAAAGCATCCACAAACTTCAAGCCATATACCTGTGAGTGAACAGTATAGTAACAATAGTCAGGAAGATGCTTAAAGGGTTGCTACTTATAAGAAATCAAATCTCAGGAGGATAAATATATGTGTAGAACGATGAACGAATTAGAAAAGGTTATTGCAGATTACAGATCACTTAAAGCCATGAAAGAACAGCTTGAAGAAGAGTTGAAAGCAGTTGAACGTGAGATTATCGGCTACATGGATGCGAACGAAAAATTGACTGAGACTGGTAATGACTTCACAGTTAAACTTTCCACCTGTGAAAGAAGAACACTTGACAGCAAACGTCTCGAAGCAGATTTAGGAAGCCTTGCAGAGTATCAGAGAATCAGCCAGTACAGAAGATTATACGTTAAATAAACTGCTTATCCTTCCGGTGGAGGTCAACCGGAGAAAGGTGAGAACATGAAACTTCAGGATTTAACATTTGAAAGAATCGAACACTATGATCCTTTAAATTTAAGAGCTAAGAAGAACGGTACAGTCTCAGAATGGGTTGCACGAAATAGTTGGGGCAATGCTGTAGCTTTTGGAAACACTAAAGCAGAATGTCTACAGGATGCTCGAAGATACATCTCAATTCAGAATAGTTAATCATCAAAGTGGTTGCAGCCACGATAAACAGGACTTTAAGCTGCAAGCGTTGATCGCCATACCCGGCGGTCAGGTAGTCATATGAACTATGCTGTGCTATCGGCATGACGGGCTACATAACTACTATTTTTCCTAACGTTTTCGAGGGGGATTACCCCTTCAGAAACACTGAACAACTAACAACAGGAGGACAATAACCATGAACCAGACAGACACTTTATTGACCTATGACCAGTGGTGTCAATTATTTAAGAAGCATCTGAAGAAGACTATCAAGCGTAAAGTATACCGCTTTCTGTACGGTGCTGCACTGTTCCTGATTCTGGCAGTTTCTCCCATAGCTATGATAATTCACTGGATCATAGTCGGATATTAAGAAAGAAGGTGAACTCTTGGACATATTACAAACACTTTTCAGCTTATGGACTGGCAACAGATGCACGCCAGATCAGAAGCATTCTGTTACTGAAGCTATTAAAAAGCATGTTCCTGAAGATCAGCAGGAGCAATTCACTTCTCTACTATCTGAATACTGCGAAAAGCTTGAACGTCAGGCATTTGATGTTGGATTCAAGACAGCAGTACAGCTCTGGCAGCAGCTCGATAATACAGAAGAAATTTACGGAGGTATCACAAAATGAAAGAAGCTATTATTTATCTGCTCTTTGACAACTGGTGTAATAGTGAGCATGAACCGGAAGTAAAAGAAGCTATGGACAAAGCTATTCAGAATCCTACTGAAGATACAATCTTTCAGCTCTCTTCTATTACAGAAGCCAATGCTTTCAAAGCAGGTGTCAGAGAATGCCTGAAAATGTTTCGGGAATTACTTTGTAAAGAGTAACTTCTTATATAGTAGTAAAACTAACCTATATAAGAAGAGTAGTAAAACTACATATGAATGTTTATTTCTGCCACAGATAACAGTGTGGTAGAAGTAACGTTCGTTAAAAATACCATTCAGGAGAGAAGAAAACATGAATAAAGAATATGGATATGCAAGAATCAGTACACCGAAGCAGAATATTGACCGACAGGTAAGAAATATCCTTGTATCCCATCCGCAGGCACATATCGTTAAAGAGGTATACACCGGGACAAAGTTTCAAGGACGTAAAGAGCTGGATAAACTTCTGAATAAAGCGACTGCCGGAGATACAATCATCTTCGATTCTGTTTCGAGAATGAGCCGTAATGCAGAAGAGGGATTCGTCATGTATGAGAAGCTGTTTAACCAGGGAATAAGCCTTGTGTTTCTGAAAGAGCCACATATCAACACTGATACGTACAAGAAAGCCTTACAGGGCGGAATACCGACTACAGGAACGAATGTTGATTTTATACTGGATGGAATCAACAAGTATCTTTTCGCGCTGGCTAAAGAACAGATCAAACTTGCATTCGATCAGGCAGAGAAAGAAGTTCTGGACCTGCACCAGAGGACTTCTGAGGGAATCGAGACTGCCAGACTGGTTGGTAAACAGATCGGTCAGAAGCCCGGAATCAAGCTCACAACGAAGAAGTCAGTAGCAGCTAAAGATATCATCCAGAAGCACAACAAGAGCTTTGGTGGCTCTTTAAATGACGTAGAGACTATACGCCAGGCAGGTATTTCTCGTAAGACATTTTACAAGTATAAGAGAGAATTGTTATCTGGGAAACTATAGTATCATTTCACCAGTGAACTAACAGTAAAAATATATCTCATAAAAAGCACCTGGAATCTATCAAAGATATCCAGATGCTTTGAAATTATTATTCCAGTCTTTGTTGAGTATCATTTAGCAGCGTAACAACCATTGGAATAGGAATCATTGATTTCATTCCTTCCCCATTCCTTTTTCCCTGTATCCACTCATTCACAAATGTATATAAATCCGTCGTTTTACCATCTTCATATTTTAACGTATTTACTGTAACTACATCACCCGTATATTTTTTCTCTCCAGGTATATATGCAAATGGTTCTGACATTTTAACTGTTGATGCTGCTTTAGAAATAGCCTGCAAATCTACTACCCTCGTTTCTCCTTTATACAATCTTTCATTATGGTCTCCGATGATTGTTAACATTTTATGCATTGAAGACTGTAAAAATCGAATATGTTTTGGATTACAATTTTCAATAAGATTATCCAATGCCTCTTTAACATTTAAAGATTTTTTGTATCCTTCTTCATGATGCAATTCTATACCCTGTGTCTCTACATTTTTTCCTTTTATTTTTCTAAATGCAGACAGACCTTTTCGCTCTATTATCTCCGCTACTCCCAAATCTATAAATGGAATTTTGTCAGCAAACACCAAACCTACTATCGTTTCTCTCGCATATGCCTTTCCTTTTATCTTAACCTGCAATCTGTTTGTTGATGTAAACTGTCCCAGATACAAAACTACTGAATAGCCCTTAATGTCATTTCCCTCAACGGTAAGAATAGTTCCATAATTAGATACCCACCAATTCTTCGGCATTTCATGTCTCGCTTTATAGAATTTCTGACTTCGATTTGCTTTTCTATCTGACAGATAACATTGTCTAAACTCTTCTCCCTCTTTTGGAACATAGATATATGGTTCATCCATACTCATCAAAAATGTTTCTACTGCTATTCGATTTTTATTCCATCCATTAAATACGCTTTGGTATTTCTTACAATTATCTTTTTTCATGTTAAGCTTTCTCCTTTATAAAAAATATGGAGACGCTTTATAGAACATCGTATATATTGCTGTCACGGCAAAACAGTAGTTACCCTGTATACTTAACGACCTTAACATACATCTCCGTTAAGCTTAGCCGTTTTATTAATCGTATTATTTCTTAATATTCTTAATAGTAATACGTTTTTCCACTATTACTATTTAAACCTAGTGTATTTTTTTAAAGTAAATGTTTATAAGAACTTTCAAAATTTTCCTGCATATGACACCCATCGTATCAATAGAGTGTATATACTCATCTGGAAATGTCATTATGATATATCACATTTTTCTTACCAAACCAATCAAATTTTCAATTTGCGAAAATTTTATCCTCTCTGATATAAAGGACAAACTTCTCGCAAATAAGAATTATTCCAATAATAACAATAATAAAGAATAATCCAATACTATCGTTCCACAACAGCGTCTCCATTTTATTTGTATTTCTCACGCAACTATAATGTTAGCATTGTATCAACTTTCAGTCTGATAATACTTCTCTCTTATTCCTCTACATACAAGAGTATACATAAATATTATAAAATTTTCCAAAGTCACAAAATCCTCATCAAACAAAATATCATAGTCTGAATCTTTATCCAATTTTTGATGAGCATCCTTTATCATTCGACTTACCTCAGCAGTAATATAGTTTCGAACCTGTTCCGAAGTAATCCCATATTTTCGCCCAATTGAGTCAAAAATTTCCTCGAAAAATTCATCATGTTCTTGTCCGATGTTTATAAGGTTTGGTTCTCCCTCTTTATAAGATCGTACTGCCCTCCGAAACATGATTTCCACAAATCTCCGAAAATCTTTCTCGTGTTCCTCATCAACCACTGGAATTGATTTTTTCATTTCCTCATATGTAGCTTCTTCATGCCGCTTTTCCATTTTTTTCTCCATTTCTGGTCTTTGAAATACAAAAAATCAACATTAGCCCTGCATGTACAGTGCCTTTTTGTACTTCCACCTATAAAATTATTTTATGGTAACAGTTACAGACAGACTTGCCACGACATGAATTTGGTGATACAATAGATATCGTCAAAATAAGAATGTACCGATTCAGTTGTGGGTCTGTACTATAGATGGTTAGGACGAATACTGCGAATATTCATACTAACCATCTCAGAAGCTCCAGTGTTTCCTAGGCACTGGGGCTTCTTTTTTGTTGATAAGCATACTATATCATGCAATGTAGCATTTGTCAACATTAAATTGTATGTTTTTATACATTTTTATATTTCAAGTAATTATATTGTATGTTTTTATACGATTTTCAGTTGCATTTCTTCTATAAATATAGTATATTAATATTGAAAAACAAAGAAAGGTTGGTGAACAATAATGGCAATGGAATTACCACCCAAAATTGAAAATACTTCTGAGTTTGCTTCTATGATTAAACAGCTCCGCCTGAATCATCCCCACAACGGACACATTATCACCGCTGGAGAATTGTCATTATCTCTTAATAGAAACAAAACTTGGATATCCCAGATCGAGAGCAGACGTATTAAAAACATTAAGGTGGACGATATAATAAGCATTTATATGTATCTTATGAATACTGATAAAACAAATGCAAAAGAATGTTTAAAAAAAGATTACCAAATACTTGTTAACAAAAACTATATCATCAAACAACTATTAGAGCATTTCACACATATAATCATAGAAAAATACAGTATACTAAGCACCACTACAGAGCAAGAACAATTAATTAATCTCATGACTAATATAAATTCTGGATTTGTTAACAATTTTGATGATTTTCTGCACATTCTATGTGATTTTGACTTTAGTTTACTTACAGAGCTTTCTCTGGAAAAACATGATGAAATTATCAACTCTTTTTCTGATATAAAACACAAATTAAACAGTTATCATTTTCAAAATATATTGGAAAAATTGAATCAAGAAAGTCTGAAAATCATAGATAATATTAACGTATCAGACAGAAGTATGTTTGATTGTATGAATTTTTGCAAGAAGTGTATGGCATATATATCCCAACTTGAAAAGCCAGAAATGGAGACATTGCTTAGCCAATCAGGAATTGACGAAATAAACACTTTTATTTCCGCATTACAAAAATATACTGGTAATTATTTTTCTTATATAAACTTTGATATTCAACCTCTGCAAGAAAATACACTTGCTGCAAAATATACCGTTTTTTCTAATCTCCGAAAATATATGAGCAAAATGGAAAAAATAACAACTCAATGTGATGAATATACTAAATGTTTATCTCCAAATCGCCAACTTGATTCAGAATTTTTTAAAGAAAACCATCTAATAAAAATTATTCAACAGCCAGAATCTGTGTCTCACAATTGCATTTCTTCAGCCCATTTAATTGAAGAAAAAAAAGAGTCACAATCATAGCTTCCACAAAAAAGCTGATGCTTTTACATAAAGCACCAGCTTTTTTTCACCTTCCTGGCCACCATTTGTGACCGCATTTCTGACAGAGATTTTTCTTCTGAGATGCACCAATCCAGCCGAAGAGTCCGTAACCTTGTTCTTCTGTTGTGACTGATGTGGAACCACACCGTGGACAACGAACGACGTTTTGCGAAGCTGGTGATTGTTTCGGAATTGGAATCGGATAATTATCAGTATTAAATTCAAAATATTCAAAACCATGGTTGACACATTCAACAAAAAATTTATATGTCAAGTGCATCTTGTCATTTTTTTTCCACCAGTTAAAAGTTTTACATATTTCATGAGTAATATCTCCGCCGAAGAAACTTTTATCTCCACCAAATTCAGGAGTTTTCTTTTTTATCAATTCTGGATTTAAACAACAACGATATTGCCAAGATGCTCTTTTATAAAGTCTTTGTTTATTTTCTTCTGAAATCATATCGTATTGTTTTTTTATATTTGATATATCATATTTTGTACCATTAACTAAGACAGTATTTGTTTTTTCATTGTTAGTAAGAGGATATCCGCAATGAGGACAAGTTTTTGCTTTATCTGATACTTCTTTACTACATTCTGGACATTTAATAAGAGCCATAATGGTTTTCTCCTTCTATTCATCTATTGCAAGTTCTAAATCATTCTTATACTTTCGTATATCACTTTCATAATCATTAACAGTATCTTTCATTGTACCGAATGTTCCTGTTAAATGTTCACAAAAATCATAATAAGATGTCATAGTCGTATAATATGATTTTAAACTGTCGTAATATTCAGCATCCGAATTTAAACTTTTTAATCCAGCTTTTGCTTTTTCTAAATCACTTTCTATTTCTTTTGTGGTACCTCTTGCATTATATACATTTTGAATAATTATTCCCATATTATTTGGTTTTGCCAATGATACAAAAGTTTTTAGCATAACATATGGCAAAATATCTTCATCTGTTCCATCCATCAATTTTTCAATTTCATCTTCACCTATATTACCTGCAAAATATACTTTGATGGCATCAACCATTTCATCTTCTGAAATAGCAACTTCTTTCGTAAATTCATCTACTGTCAAGTCTTCATTTTTATATATTCCTAAATGACACGCATCATATATGTCGTTTGCATAATCTTGTATATTTTCATATGCATTATTAATATTTGTATATACATCTTGGGCTATCTGGTCTTTACCTTTACCACAACCAGAAAATACTGTACTTAATATTAATCCCGTTACTGTAATGGTTAACACTTTCTTCTTCATTCTTTCATCCTCTTTTCTCTGTTTCTTTTTATAAAAAAAAACACTACTCCCAATCCTCTGTGGTAATGCCTTAATTATCATAGTTGCAACTGGCCGTCATACATTCGCTTAGACCCTGTAGTTTTGCGTCACCGGATTTTCCCGGCTATGCCATATTCAATTCGATTATATGTACTACATTTTACCTAATTTTCATAAAATATTCACATTTATTATTGTACTATGGTTTTATTAAAAATCCAACATCATTTTAGAACAATTTGCACTTCAAAAAATATATAGCATATTCACCAATATTTTCCCACTATATTTATATACTTTATATATTATTCATCTCTCCACATGCCTTTGTCTTTCAAACGCTGCTTGAACTGCTGCCAGTGTCGTTCCGTTTCTTCCGGTGTCTCATGCCATAGCTTTTCTTTATCTAATTCTCCGGTTTTTTCCAAATATAGATAAAGTCCACATGCAAAAAACGCGTCCCATAACTTTTCTTCGTCTTTCTTCATATCCACCTCATTGGTATTATTTTATCCTACTTTATGCTATTTTTCAATATTATATCGCCTGTTTGTTATACTAATCAGCAAAAGGAGAGCTTGCATGAAACCATTGAAGAATAAAGTAAGCATCACTCTGGATGCAGATGTTATAGATAAAATCAAGGAACTCGCAGAGGAAGATGATCGTTCTTTCAGCCAGTACATTAATCTTGTACTGAGGGAGCATATCAAGAATCTGGATAAATCAGAATAGTAAGTAATTTGACCGGCAGCAATCATGATGTAGTTGGTCTTCAGAGTAAAAAAGGGCAACTGAGTAAATTATTGTTACTCAACCGCCCTATTATTATGGCTTATTTTGTGATCCGTTTTTTTAAACTTCTTTTAGGCTTTCTATTTTCCAGTTTTTCAAATTCTTCTAGAGATACAATTTCAATATAACTCTCATCTCTATGCTCTACCGTATTATCCTTTCCACTATAAAATCTAAATGACAATTCTCGTTTTTTCAATTCCTCATTTATTCGCTTAACCTGAGAATATTGAATTCCTAAAGTTCTTTTAACTATATTTTTTATCTTTATACGATCTTCTCCATAAAATCTTTTCCTCTGTCCAGCTAGTCTTTGTAATCCATCAACAGTTATAGATTGTATCTGATTCCTAGACATATATATAGGAGCTTTAATGCCGTATTCATCGCAATAGTCTTTAAGTTCTTTCTGCCAATCTCTAATTCCTAATAAGCGCTTTTCTTCCAAGTATTTAACTTCAAATACCTGGAACTTTTTTCTAATATAATTATAACAAATATAAGGATTATTTTTCACAAAATTAATAAGTTTAAAACGCGGAATTAAATCAAATAATTCTTCTTTTTCAACGATGTATTTTTCAATATAATTATTAGCAGCAATCACTTCTTCTTTTTCTGCGTAATCATATAAAAGCGGATCACATTTAATTTCGTGCGGTTTAGCATCTTCAATAATGTATACAATTCCATTCCCAACTCGTACACGACCAAAAAACTGTATTAAATTTGACAAGATGTGGTTATCACATATAACACATACCTCATCATTCAAAATGTCGATTCCTTCTTTTAGTCTTGATGTAGAAATCAGAATATCACATTCTTCTGGAAGCTCCTGATTTTGTACAATCTCCTTATATACTTTATCCGTTATACTTTTATCATATGTTGGAAATTTTTCTATCAAGACTTTATCTACATCGTTCCTTTTTTCATCCGAAACAATAGTTGCAATTTTGTTTATGATTTCCGGCTTTTTCCGCGCAATTTCTTCCATTGTGTTAATAATTGTTACTGTATTATTCACGAAATAAATAACCTTTTTTCCACTTTTCAGAGCTTGATTTATAATCTTTTTTCTATTTTCTAATCGTATATATTTAATTTCTTTAGGTTTAACATAATTACAAATTTTCCTGTAATCCTCTATATGCCAATTATTCTTTTCAAAATAATATTGCACGGGTTCGGGCGTTCCAGTCATTACAATTACATTATGTCCTTTCTCGGCTGCATATTCTACAAATGAAAATACATCAAAAGAGGATCTGGCAAACGTTGAATCTGCTGCCATAGAATGTATTTCATCCACAACAATATAATCGTAACAGTTTAAAAAATCATCCACATTCATAGATTCATCTACATGTGCATTTTGTAATATTACTGATAATTTTGCATTTGTTATCAAACTTTCTTTTTTTGCCTCAAATTCTTTACGAAAACTAGAAAAACAAGAATTTGCTATATCTTCTTCTACCTTTGCGCGGCGTGAAGTCACAAACAATACATTACCTTTTTGAGACAACACTTCTTTTACCCAGGTACTCTTTCCAGATCCCACTCCTGCAATGAGCATAATTTTATTACCATATTTTCTTATCTGTTCATCAATATCAAATACTTCTGATATATACTTTTTTCTTTCTCCTTGATTCTTATCTAAACATACATCCGTATTTTTCCCTGCCATATTTTCTCCTTTTTTCAAATGCGAACTTTTTCTCACACCTTTAGAATAAGATATTTTTTCACATATCGCAATATTCAAAAAAGACTGACAGATATTACTGCCAGTCTCTTCGTACACAAACTGTTTCTTACCTTCTAACCATTACATGTATTTCTTTTTACTGTATGTGTTTTTCTTCTTTTTCTTACAAGTTTATCCAGAGGACTATATTCATCAAAATCTTTTTTTAAATCCGTACTAAACAAATTAACGTACTTACGAGTCATATCAAGAGTTGAATGTCCCAACATCTTTTGCAGTCTAAACACATCACCATTGTTACATATCCAAAGCTTTGCAAATGTATGTCTTAATGCATGTACGCTTGTTTTCTTTACTCCACGCCCTAAATTATAATCTCGCATCGACAACTTTAATGCATTTTCTGTCAATTTTTCCCCTGATACACTGCAAAATAAATAATCGTCTTCTGTTGCCTCATCTCTAAAATCATGAATAAACTGTTTTAAAACAAATGATAGTTCTGCACTCATCGGCACAATTTGAATTTTTTTATTCTTCGTTTGCATGAGCAAAATTTCTCCATCAGAAAGATTTACATCCTTCATCTTAACATTGCATACCGTTCTTGCTCTATTTCCTGTTGCCAAAATCCAATTTATAATCGCCCAGCATCTCCATTCACAATAAGAATCTCCTTTGGGTTTCTCAAGCAACAATTTTAATTCTTCTTCACTGTATACTTCCTTTATACTTTCTTGTCCCTTTACCATTTTTATATCAATTTTCTCACAATAACCTGACCTAGAACACCAGTTAAGAAAAGTCCGGATATCTCGCAAATAATGGTTAATCGTTGCTATGCTCAATTCATCTTCCTGCATCGACTGTATAAAATCTAAAATGTCACTCTGATCTACTTCTTTTATTTCCGCATGTTCATAGCATAAACAATCTGTAAATCGCCTTAAACTATCTTCATAATTTTTCAAAGTGCAGTTCGAAATCCCTAGAATTTTCTTTTCATTCCAAAACATCTTAAATAAATCCCAAACGCCTCTGTCACAATTATTTTTTCTTTTAATTTTTTTACATACTCCCATGGTATATCATCCTTTCTTTTAAAAAGAATCTATACCATTAATCAGGGTATCCAAATCAGACTCCATGACTATCTCAAAAGATTTCTTTAGGAAATGAGCTTCTTCGCAGTTTATCACCAAGTATTTTTCATGGTGTCCTAAAGCCGTGAACCCGCATAAAACATAAAAAACACCGTCCCCGCGGCAATCGCTTTGTCCGCAAAAACAGTGTTCTTAGTGCGCCTTCAGGGGTTCGAACCCTGGACACCCTGATTAAGAGTCAGGTGCTCT
>OGCM01002736.1_pt1 | contig 15283 bp, 9 predicted proteins | sample 1570151 | NCBI WGS metagenome assembly OGCM01 (sample SAMEA4370582, study PRJEB24528) | human gut metagenome
GTAGTCGAGTCCCCACGCATCGGCGACGGGCTTGTAGACCACCTTGCCCTGCACGATGTTGAGTCCCAGTTCGAGTTCGCGGTTTTCCCGGCAAGCCCGCCGCCAACCCTTGTCGGCCAGCTGGATGGCGTAGGGAAGCGTCGCATTGGTGAGCGCCAGCGTCGAGGTATAGGGCACCGCACCCGGAATATTGGCCACACAGTAGTGCAGGATGCCGTCCACATAATAGACGGGGTCCTCGTGCGTCGTAGGCCGCGACGTCTCGAAGCAGCCGCCTTGGTCGATGGCCACGTCGACCATCACCGTGCCGGGTTCCATCTCCTTCAGCATATCGCGCGTGACGAGCTTCGGAGCCTTGGCGCCCGGAATCAGCACCGAGCCGACGACCAGATCGGCGCGCTTGAGCTCCTCGCGGATGTTGTATTCCGAAGACATCAGGGTTTTGACGTTCTTGGGCATCACGTCGGCAAGGTACGTGAGACGCTGCAGCGAAATATCGCAGATCGTGACGTCGGCTCCCGTTCCGGCGGCCGTACGCGCCGCGGCCGTGCCGACCACGCCTGCGCCGATGACGAAGACCTTGGCGGGTTTCACGCCCGGAACGCCGCCCAGCAGAATGCCCTTGCCGCCGCGGGGTTTCTCAAGGAAGTAGCGGCCCTCCTGCGTGGCCATGCGGCCCGCGACCTCGGACATCGGGATCAGCAGCGGCAGAGAGCGGTCGGCCCGTTCGACGGTCTCGTAGGCGCAGCACACCGCCCCGCTGTCGATCATGGCGCGGGTGAGAGGTTCGCTGCTGGCGAAGTGGAAGAAGGTGAAGACCAGCTGGTCCTTGCGGATCAGCTTGTACTCAGGGGCGATCGGCTCCTTGACCTTGATAATCATCTCGGCGCGGGCGTAGACGTCTTCGATCGTGGGAAGCATCTCCGCCCCTACCGCCGTATAGGCATCATCGGCAAAACCGCTGTTCACACCGGCCGAAGCCTGCACATAAACCTTGTGACCCCGTTTGGTCAGCTCCTGAGCGCCGGAGGGGGTGAGAGCAACGCGGTTCTCGTTGTTCTTGATCTCTTTGGGAATACCGATAATCATGGAATTTTGAAGTTTTAATGGTTTTTCGACCTTTAAGTTACGAATTCCATGTCGAAATCCAAAAAAATCGGCCGTTTTTTTACTTACGTCCTAAAATCGGTAAGAGACTGTAAGATAGAACGAACGGGGATAGGCATAGGTAAGGCGCGTCGCATGGGGAGCATAGCAGAGCGTGTCGCCCGAACGGATGCGGCGCACGCGCTGCGACTCGTAAGCGCTGTAAACGGTGTCGCCGTCGCCCAGCAGATTGCGCAGGATCAGCGACGCCGTCAGCCGCGAACGGTCGAACCAGAAGGTTTTGAAAAGCGCCGCGTCGAGGGTAAAGGCGTCGCCGAGCCGCTGCTGACGGGTGAAGGCGTCGAACATCTCCCGCGTCGTGCCGCCCTGACGGGCGATCCGCTCGGTGCGCCGCAGCAGCGACGGTTCGACGTAACGCGCGCCGGCGTATCCCGCCGAAGTTTTGAATCCCCATCCTTTCGGACCGAAGTAACCCAGTTCGGCGCAGGTCGTCAGCTGCGGCGCGCCGCCGGGCGTGCAACCGTTCAGGTGGCTCACGGCACGGGCGTCCACGACCGAATTATCGACGTCGGAGATCACGGTTATCCGCGGGTTGCGGATGAATTTGTAACGCCCCGCAGATGCGGCGAGCGACAGACTCCAGCGGTAAGAGAGCCGGATGTCGGCGGCGGCTTCGACGCCGCAGGCCATGCGTCCGATCCGCGTCGCAGCCATGTCGCAGAATACGCCCGCCATGTCATCGTAGTAACGACGGGTCTCGACGCCGTCGAACATTGCCAAGAGATAAGCCGAAAACCGCAGGGTCAGCGTTTCGCCCGTACGGCTGTAATTGATTTCGGCGGCATAGCGGCGTTCGGGACAGGGATCGTCGATGACGCGGTTGTTGTACTGCGGCTGGTAGAAAAGGTCCGCGGCGTCGGGCAGCACGGCTTCGGCGGCGGCCGACGCTTCGAGGTAACTGCGGGGCGAGAAGGCCCAGCCGGCGGTCGCTTTGAGGGTATAGGGCGTAAACCGCACCCGGCGCGAACGGCCGTACGACTGTGCGCCGGGGAAAAGCTCCTTCTCGTAATACCCGCGGCGGCAGACTGCGGCGGCGCCCAGCGAAAGGACGAGATCGGCGCGGAAGCGGTCGGAGCGGTATTCGGCATGCAGCCGCGCATCGGCCCGGCGCGTCGTCAGCGCATAATCGTAGCCGAACCTGCCGCCCTTGCGGATCGTACGGCCGGGGCGCCGCAGGTCGTTCTGCAGAAGGTTGCTGTAGGTATCGTCGTCCACCAGATACTGGTCGATGTCGGTGATATACTCCGCACCCAGCAGGTCGCGCATCTGCTTGTAATTGCGCGACCGCGCATGGCGGAGAACCAATCCGTAACGCAGTGTCAGCCGGGCGTCGAGCGCGGTTGTAAACAGGGCGCTGAAGTTCAGGTCGCCGAGCCGCTCGGTGCGGTCTTCGAGGGCATAGACGGCATGGCCCGCCGCCATGCGGTTCTGGGCGATCATTTCGTCCCAGTCGATCTGCGTATAGCGCGCGTCGCCGGCCCGCCACGCCTGCTCGGTCTCGCGGTCACCGGTATAACCGGGCAGGTAGCGGTAGTTGTCGGGCATCGGCGTACGGGCGTCGTACCATCCCAGCGCACTGTATTTGCGCATGCCGTATTCCGCAGCGAAATCGGCGGCAAGCGATGTCGATTGCGAAACCGGCACCCGGTAGGAGACGACCGCCAGCGGCACGAACTCCCGCCGCACACGCGAATTGCGAACCTTGCCGTGCTGGAATCCCCATGCGGGGTTATAGAGCCGGTCGCCCGTAAGCCGGAACGCCTCTTCGGCCGAGGAGAGACGCGTACCCCGGACCGAGGGCGGAACGATGAGCGTCAGGCTCAGGTTGTGATCGTCGCCGAACCGTTTGGCGGCGCGCAGGCTCGCAGTCAGCGCATTGGTAAAGACGCCTTCGACGTGCATGTCGCGCCCCGTACGGGCGTCGAGGGCCGCCGTACCGCTCCATCCGCGGCCGAGCGGTTCGGTGACGGACAGCCGCGCCCCGGCCAGATAATTGCGGTCCGTAAAACTGACGGCAGCATAGCGCGACGCCTGCGGGTAATCGTCGGCAAAACGGAACAAACGCAGGCCGCCGGCACCGCCCGTCGCACCGTCTGCCGCGGCAAGACCGCCATAGCGGACTTCATCGGCCCCCAACAGGCGCATCGCCCCGAAATAGCGCGACGAAAGCGGCACACCCCCGACCGAAGCGGATTCGTCGCGGTAATTCAGTCCCCGGCGTTTCACGGAGACGTAAGGCAGGTTGAAGGCGGTATGTTCGGCATAGAGGTCAGGAGTCGTCTGCACGGCGCGGTAAAACAGCGTCGAGTCGGTCAGCAGAAGCGGCGTACGCTCCTCCTGCCGGGCGGCGTAGGGATAATATTCGTCATCGGGATGCTGGGCCGCGGCACCGCAGACGGTGAGCAGACCGAGCAGCAGACAACCGTATTTCGGGATCATGCGCAGCGACTTTTCGGAATACAAATATAACTATTTTTGTCACTTCGCCAATAAAAAACAGCGGTGTTTGCAGCAGCGATGTTTAGACTGATGGTATTTGACGCCGGAAAGGCCGGTTCGAAAAAAATAATCAATTTATCATTAGTTTGTTTCAATTTATTTTATTACATTGTTCATAAAATCAACAAATAGCTTGTATAATATTCACCACCCACTTACACTTATTTCCTATGAAAAAACTTTCAGGATTCCGAAAAAGCTTCTTCGTAGCCTTTATGGTTCACCGTGGAAAGAGAATACACCAGATTTCGGCTCGGTGAAGGGCGCAATTTGACGGGATTCAAAGGTTCGGGAATACTCGATGCCAGCGAAGCCGCCGTGAAAGCGTTTGCGACATGCAGATAATACCACATGAGCTGCTCAATCAATTATGTTGGGCAGTTTTATACCGATTAAACCATTCCAACTATGAAAACCATATTAAAACCGCTGTCTATAATTATACTGATTATGGCACTGGCAGGCTGTGCGGCACAAAAGAGCGGGAATAACCCCGGTAAAAGCACAGCGGAAGAGGTACTTTATACGCAGGCTTTGAAAGCACTGGAAGAGCGGAATTTTATCATTAAAATCGACGAGTTCCATTTTCCGTCGGACAAGGCCCCGGTCAATTCCACGAACAGCTATGTATCCATGCAAGGCAGTCACGCCGTTATCCGGATGTCACAGGATTTTCCATCCCAGATTCCCTCGAACCGGAATACGGAAAGCGATAATGCCGAAATAACGAAAGGTACAACCAAAAAGAACGGTGACATGCAATTCAGCATGAAGATCAAGGGCGGGCTTCCGAGACAGAGCTGGGAATTTCTGATCGTGTTATATAAAAATACGAACGAATGTTTCGTACAGACCAATGGAGGATATGACGGCACTAACGTCATAAACTTCAAAGGGCATATATACCCCTTGGAAAAATAGAGTCCGGCTATAAAAACAATGCGTTCAACTAAAACTATCCCCAATGAAAAACCCTTCAAGAATACTCGTTCTAATAATGCTCATTATGGCAGGCTGCGCGGTACAAAAGAGCGGGAATAACACCGGTAAAAGTACAGCAGAAGAGGTGCTTTATACGCAGGCATTGAAAGCACTGGAAGAGCGGAATTTTATCATTAAAATCGACGAGTTCCATTTTCCGTCGGACAAGGCCCCGGTCAATTCCACGAACAGCTATGTATCCATGCAAGGCAGTCACGCCGTTATCCGGATGTCACAGGATTTTCCATCCCAGATTCCCTCGAACCGGAATACGGAAAGCGATAATGCCGAAATAACGAAAGGTTCAGCCAAAAAGAACGGCGACATACAATTTCATATGCTAATTAAAGGTGCTGAGAAATGGCAGGACAGAGAACTAATAATTATATTATATAAAAATACGAATCAATGCTTTGTTAATATCAATAGAGGACATTCCGGACAAAATATTGTTAATTTCAAAGGATACGTATACCCGCTGGCGACCGAATGACACAAAACCGGGAGACCTTTTCAAAGGGTCTCCCGGTTCGAATAACATAATCGTCGGAATCAGACGGTTTTAAGCACTTCGAGCAGCAGGTCCCAGAATTTGGGAACCGTGGCGATTTCGAGCCGTTCGTCGGGCGAGTGCACGCCGCGCAGGGTCGGGCCGAACGAGACCATTTCCAGTTCGGGGTATTTTTCGAGGAACAGGCCGCACTCCAGTCCGGCATGGATCGCACGGACCTTGGGATCGGCGCCGAACAGCCGTTTATAGGCATCGACCGTCTTTGCAAGCAGGGCCGACTGCGGGTCGGGCGTCCAGCCCGGATAGCCGTCGGAGTGGGCGACATCGGCTCCGGCCAGCGCAAATACCGATTCGACCATCTGCATTACATAGGTCTTGGCGCTCTCGACGGACGACCGCTGGGACGAGGTGACGACGATGCGGTCGTCCCCCACGAATTTGACCGAAGCGAGGTTGGTCGAGGTTTCGACCAGCCCCGGCACGGCGAACGACATGGCGATCACGCCGTTGGGCACGCCCACCAGCGAATAGACCAGTCCGAACTGCGTCCGGGCGTCGAGCACCCGATCGACCTGCGGCATTTCGTTGAGCGTGATCTTGAAGTTGGGTTCGCGCAGACGGAACTCGGCTTCGAGATCGGCGGCGAAAAGTTTGTAGCGCTTGATGAACTCATCCTTGAACCGGACCGGAACGCCGAAGATCGCATAGGCCTCGCGGGGAATCGCATTGCGCAGGTTGCCGCCGTCGAACCAGCTCAGCTTCAGCTCGTAGCTCTGCATGCCGTCCCACAACAGACGTGCGACGGTCTTGTTGGAATTGACGCGGCCCTTGTCGATGTCGTCGCCCGAATGTCCGCCCTGCAGGTCCGAGACATCGACCCGGAAGAAGGCGTAGTTTTTCGGAGCCTCCTCCATCGTATAGCGGAACGTGGCGACCGTGTCGATGCCGCCGGCGCAGCCGATGAAGATCTCGCCCTCGTCCTCCGAATCGAGGTTGACGAGGTATTTGCCCGTAAGCATATCTTCGCCCAGCTCGAAGGCCCCGGTCAGACCCGTCTCCTCGTCGACCGTAAAGAGCGCTTCGACGGGGCCGTGCTCCACGGAGGGGTCGATCAGGACAGCCAGCGCGGCGGCCATGCCGATACCGCAGTCGGCGCCGAGCGTCGTGCCTTCGGCCCTGACCCACCCGCCGTCGATGCGCGTGCGGATCGGGTCCCGGTCGAAATCGAACTCCACGTCGGAGTTCTTCTCGCAGACCATGTCCATATGCGACTGGAGAATAACCGTCGGACGGTTCTCGAAGCCCGGCGTGGCGGGCTTGCGCATCACCACGTTGCCGATGGCGTCCTTCTTGTATTCGAGATTGTGCTTCCGGGCGAAATCGACCAGAAATTCGATGATCCTGCCCTCCTTCTTCGAGGGGCGCGGAACCCGTGTGATGGCGTCGAACTGCTCCCAGACGATGCGGGGTTCCAGATTGGTAATTGCTGACATATCCTATGATAAATTAAAGTCCGTTCTTCATCCCCCGCCGGATTTCCGGAACGTTCTGCGAATCCGGCTCCGCAGAGCGAGGGTATTTTTTACAAAGATATTAAAAACAGCGCAATTTTCGGTATCTCAGGTCCTGTTTTTTGCAGCGGAAACGCGGCGGGCAAATAAATTTGCTTTTACATGCCGGTTCGATTATCTTTACGCAAAAAAACGGAGACCATATGACCGATTTCAGGATAGGACACGGATACGACGTGCATGCGCTGGCGGACGGCCTGCGGCTGATACTGGGCGGAATCGAGATTCCCCACACGAAAGGATGCGTCGCGCATTCGGACGGCGACGTGGCGATACACGCCGTATGCGACGCGCTGCTGGGCGCCGCGGCGCTGGGCGACATCGGGCTGCACTTCCCCGACACGTCGGACGACTTCGCGGGAATAGATTCGAAAATTCTGCTCCGCAGGGTTGCGGCGCTGCTGCGCGAACGGGGATACGAAATCGGGAATGTCGATTGTACGATCCGGATGCAGCGGCCCAAGCTCCGGCCCCATATCGACGCGATGCGCGCCGCAATGGCCGGTGCAATGGGCGTAGGCGATGACCGGGTGTCGGTCAAAGCTACGACCACAGAGCATCTCGGTTTCGAAGGGCGCGAGGAGGGAGTTTCCGTCTCGGCCGTGGCATTGATCTACAAAAGCTGAGCCAAAACGGCTTGGCGAATAAAAAAACGGAGCGGCTTTTCGGGGCCGCTCCGCCTGTTCCGGGATTTTCCGCCGGCGTCAGTCTATCCGCCGGAACTTCGGATCGCCCATCCGCTTGTTCCACAGCCAGCCGACGTAACGCATCGTAACGTCGGGCGTCAGCAGCGTCAGCACCGTCTCGCCGGTAGCCGTCGAAACGGCAAATTCGGCGTGATAGACCCTATTGCCGTCGGCGACATCGAACGAGATGCACCACCCCCACTGCAAGCGCGCGGCCTGATAACTGCGGATCGACATCGAGTCGAAATTGAGCATTTCGACGTATTGCGTAACGCCCCGTTCGGTAGGCAGGTGGATTTCGACGTGATCGACGAACATGCCGAAAAAGAAGTAGTCGGCATAGATGCTGCGGATAAGGCCGCCGGGAATCTCCTGCATGCTGTTCGGAAAGAACATGTAGTCGCGCGACTGCACCAGCGAGTCGATCTTCTGCGCATAGAGTCTAGCCCGGTAGGCCCGGCGTTCGGGGCGAGTCATGCCGCGGGCTGGGTCTTCATAGACCGTCGTGTGCTCGACGAGCTGCACGGGCTGCTGCTGGACGGGAACCACGGTCGTCTGCGGCACGCTGTCCACGGCCGAAGTGCCCAGCGAAAACTGCGGGGAGGACGGAACCTGCGGAGAGGATGAAGCTTGCGGAGATTGGGTGGCCGCTTGCGGAGACGGTGCAGCCGCTTGCGGAGACTGGGCGGCGACCGGCATCAGCCAGAAAAGAGCCGCCGCGCAGAGGAGCGCCCGGCCTGTTTTCAACCGCCGCAGGACAAAAGCCCCCGCCGAAGCGGGGGGTTCTGACTGCGGACTGCATTCCTGCGGTTCCGGCACAGCGTCCGGCGTGCGGTCTTCCGCAGGATGCCGCCGGAAACGTTCCGGACTTGCCGGCACGGCGGCGCGGCGCACTGCCCTGCCCTCCGGCGACGGGGTGCGGAACCCCGTCCGGCTTTGCAACCCGGATTTCATACTAATAGAGCTGAGAAATGCTTCCGGAGTACTCCACGGGGTTGTACCACGGATTGGTGATCGTCAGGTTGGCGCCGCCCGTACGGGTGAAGATCTCGAAGGTGAAGGTATAGGTCGAAGCCGAGAAGAGCGAAGTACCATCCAGCCTTCGTGGGTCTGCTCGGTCGTATATCCCTGCACGTTGGGAACCGTATAGTTGAGTATCATGACGTAGTAAGGCGGCACGTAGCCTTTGATGTAAGGCAGGCAGATGTCCACCGTACCGTCCCATACTCCGACGTTGAAGGCCGGATTCATGATCTGACGCATGGGGCCGGCCGGCTGGCGCTGCATGGTCTGGGGGTTGAACTGGAAATTGCGCGAAAGGATGACCGAATCCATCGTTTTCTCAAAACTGGCGATACGGTCCGCACGTCTTTTCTCACGCACCTCGCGGCGCTCTTCTTTGGGCGACAGATTCTTTTTCTGTCCGATCACGGTAGCGCCGACTACGCAGAGCAGCAGGCCCACGACGATAATAACTGTTTTTTTCATAGCACATAAAAGATTTGTACGGCTATGAAGTGCAAAATCGGTGCCTAACTGCTTAGCGTAGTGACTAAAGTCCCAGTTTTTTCAGGAATTCGCCCGTGTAGCTGCGTTTGCAGCGGGCTACCTCATGCGGCGTACCGGCGGCGACGATCTCGCCGCCCGCGGCTCCGCCTTCGGGTCCGATGTCGATGATATGGTCGGCGACCTTGATGACGTCGAGGTTGTGCTCGATGACGATGACGGTGTTGCCGCGCTCCACGAGTTTGTTCAGCACCTCCAGCAGCAGGCGGATATCTTCGAAATGGAGTCCCGTCGTAGGCTCGTCGAGGATATAGAGCGTGCGGCCCGTGTCGCGCTTCGAAAGTTCGCTCGCCAGCTTGATGCGCTGGCTCTCGCCGCCCGACAGCGTGGTGCAGGGCTGGCCGAGGGTCAGATAGCCCAGTCCCACTTCCTGAATGGCGCGGAGTTTCTGGTAGATGTTGGGAATGTTTTCGAAAAACTCCACGGCCATATTGACCGTCATGTTCAGCACGTCGTCGATATTCTTGCCCTTGTATTTGACTTCGAGCGTCTCGCGGTTGTAACGGTGTCCGCCGCACGTCTTGCAGCGCACGTAAACGTCGGGCAGGAAGTTCATCTCGATGGTCTGCACGCCCGCGCCGCGGCACTCCTCGCAGCGGCCGCCCTTGACGTTGAACGAGAAGCGGCCCGCCTTGAAGCCCCGGATCTGGGCGTCGGGCGTCATTTCGAAGAGTTTGCGGATGTCGGAAAAGACATTGGAATAGGTCGCCGGATTGCTGCGCGGCGTACGGCCGATGGGCGACTGATCGACGACGACCAGTTTGTCGACATGTTCGATGCCCTCGACGCTGTCATACTCCAGCGGCTGGGCGAAAGAGCGGTAAAGCTCCTTCGAGAGGATCGGCCGCAGGGTCTCGTTGACGAGCGTCGATTTGCCCGAACCGCTGACGCCCGTGACGCAGACGAACTTGCCCAGCGGGAATTCGGCGGTCACGTTTTTGAGGTTGTTGCCCTTGGCTCCGCGGATCACGATGCTCTGGCCCGTCCCCTTGCGGAGCGTTTCGGGAATTTCGATGCGGCGGCGGCCCGTCAGGTAATCGGCCGTGATGGAGTCGGACTTGAGAATGTCATCGAACGTTCCGGCCGCAATGATATTGCCGCCCTTGCGGCCCGCGCGGGGACCGACATCGACGATGAAATCGGCGGCGCGCATCATGTCTTCGTCGTGTTCGACGACGATCACCGAGTTGCCCGCGTCGCGCAACTCTTCGAGACTGCGGATCAGTTTGCGGTTGTCGCGCTGATGCAGGCCGATCGACGGTTCGTCGAGAATATAGAGCACATTGACCAGTTTGGAGCCGATCTGCGTAGCCAGCCGGATACGCTGACTCTCACCGCCCGACAGCGAGCGCGACGAACGCGAGAGCGACAGGTAGCCCAGCCCCACGTCCATCAGGAAGCGCAGGCGTTCGCGGATCTCCTTGACGACCTCCTGCGCGATCTTCCACTCCTTGTCGGTCATATGCTCCCCGATACGGGCGGCCCACTCCGAAAATTCGGAAATCGACATGGCCGAAACGTCGGCGATACTCAGGCCGCCGATACGGAACTGCAGGGCCTCCTTTTTCAGGCGCGTGCCGCCGCAGACCGAGCATTTGCGGTAGACGAGGAACTGCTCGCGCCACTTCTGGCCGTGTTTGGAGTCGTCGTCCTCGGTGCGGCCGATGTATTCGGCAACGCCCTCCCACGAAACGAGGTGGTTGCCGCCCGACGAACTGAACTCCGAGAGGTTGATCGTCAGCGGCTCGGAATCGCCGTAGAGAACAGCGTTCAGACCTGCTTCGGGCAGCGTGCCGACGGGGTCGTCGAGCGTGAAGTCATAACGGCGGCCCAGCATTTCGAGGATGGCGAAAAGCATGTTGTTGCGGAACTTGCCCAGCGGTTCGACGGCCCCTTCGCGCAGCGAAAGCTTCATGTCGGGAATGATCTTCCCGACGTCGAACACCGCCTCCTCGCCCAAACCGTTGCAATGGGGACAGGCGCCCTGCGGCGAGTTGAACGAAAAGGTATGCGGCGCGGGGTCCTCGAAAGCCACGCCCGTCGAGGGGCACATCAGATGGCGCGAATAGAAACGCTGCTGCTCGGTGCCGTAATCGTAAACGGCCATCGTGCCCTTGCCCTGCCGCATAGACTCCCTGAGCGAAGTCATCACGCGGTCGCGGGCGTCCTCGGCCACGACGAGCCGGTCCACGACCAGATCGATCGTATGGATTTTATAGCGGTCGAGACGCATACCGGCCGAAATCTCGCGGATCTCGCCGTCGATGCGCGCATAGATATATCCTTTCTTGGCCAGCGACTCGAACAGTTCGCGGTAGTGGCCCTTGCGGCCCTTCACGATGGGAGCCATCAGGGCGATTTTACGCCCGGCAAAGCCCGTCATGATCAGCTCGGCGATCTGCTCGTCGGTGTAATGCACCATCTCCTCGCCCGTGACGGGCGAATAGGCGCGCGACGCGCGCGCATAGAGCAGACGCAGGAAGTCGTTGATCTCGGTAACCGTGCCGACGGTCGAACGGGGATTCTTGTTGGTCGTCTTCTGTTCGATGGCCACCACGGGGCTGAGACCCGTGATCTTGTCCACGTCGGGACGCTCCATCGTCCCCACGAACTGACGCGCATAGGTCGAGAGCGTCTCCATGTAGCGACGCTGCCCCTCGGCGTAGATCGTGTCGAACGCGAGCGACGATTTGCCCGAACCCGAAAGGCCCGTTATGACAACCAGTTTGCGGCGCGGAATCTCCAGATCGACATTCTTGAGGTTGTGGACCCGTGCGCCCAGTATTTTGATCGTATCTTCTTTCATCATCGTAATTAAACGCACCGGAAGCTCCGTTTATTGAGCGGAGCGGATTTTTCCGGCGGGAATATCGTACAAAGATACGACATATGCGGCGCAAAACAAAACGAACAGAAGAAAATTCGGCCGGGACAAGATGCGGCGCAACTGCCGGAAAGACAGAGCCGGAATACGAAGAAAAGCAAAGCGGAATTCCGAAGAGACAGCAGCCCGGAACTCCGAGAAAAAGCAGGCCCGGACGCCGAGGAAGAACAGGCCCGGACGCCGAGGGAAAGCAGGCCCGGACGCCGAGGGAAAGCAGGCCCGGACGCCGAGGAACTGCGAGAATCCAAGCCGGGACTCCTTAAAGACAGCGACGTGCCTCTGAAGAAAAACCGGATCGGGCCTCTAAAGAAAAAACACAGGACCAAGCCTCCGACGGACAGCGGAGACGGGAAACGGGAAAAGCACAAGCCGGGGTTCCGAAAGACAGCGGAGCCGCGGACAGGCAGGACGGAGCTGGGACCGGAAAGCCGTCAGAGCCTCAGCACTTCAGTTCGAAGTCGTCGGCATCCATCCATGCGGGGAATTTCTCCTTGAAGGCCGCCTGAGCTTCGGAGTCGAATTCGGCGATCAGCGTCCGTTCGCGGTCGCCGGCGTCGGCCAGCGTCCGGCCGGCGAAGTCGATCAGCGCCGAATCGCCCGCATAGCTTGCGTCGGGATCCGTACCTACACGGTTCACGCCCGCCAGATAGCACTGGTTCTCGATGGCACGGGCGCGGAGCAGCGTGCGCCACACCTCGCGCCGGTCGTCGGCCCACGAGGCGCTGCACAAAATGGCGTCGTAGTCGCCCCTATTGCGGCTCCACACCGGAAAGCGCAGGTCGTAGCAGACCAGCAGCAGGAAGCGGAATCCCATGTATTCGACGATCACGCGCCGGTCGCCGGGCGTATAGTCGCGCGCTTCGCCGCCGGGGCGGAACAGATGGCGTTTGTCGTACCACGCCGTCTCGCCCGAAGGTTTGACGAAGAACATCCGGTTGCGGAACCGCTCCTGCTCGGCGACGACGACACTGCCCACGACGGCCCTGCCGTACTGCGCGGCCCAGCGGCGCATGGTCGTGACGACCAGCCCGTCGGCCGGTTCGGCGACGCAGGACGGACGCAGTTTAAATCCCGTGGCGAACATTTCGGGCAGCACGACAACATCGGCATCGGCTGCGGCCACGATCGGCTCCAGACGTTTCAGGTTCCGGGCGGTGTTTTCCCACTCCATATCGACCTGACAGATAGCTACGCGTATTTTCATAGGAAACTTCTCTTTTGTAACAAATATATGAAATTTTCTTACAGTTTGCACTTTTTGCAAGAAAAAAGCGGGACATCCTGTAAGACATCCCGCAAATTTCATGCGATCCGCGCATACCGACGCGGCGCGGCGTAAGCCGGAACAGAGCGGCGAACCGGATCAGCTTTCTCCGAGCCGCCACACGGTAACGGACGAAGCGTTGCTCCGCTGGTGCAGCACCGAGACTTTGCAGGGCACGAAATCCGAAGCGCCGCACGTCCAGACATCGACGAACTGCTGGGGGCTGCGCTCCGCGAGCGGGAACCATGTGCTCTGCACCTGAATCATCACCCGGTGTCCGGCGCGGAACGTATGGGCGATGTCGGTCATGCGGAACGGCACGCGGGCCGGAACGCCCGGCGTAAAGGCTTTGGGACGCGAGAACCCGTCGCGGAAACGCCCCCGCATCACGTCGCCGCGCACGAGCATCCGGCAGCCGGACTGCGGATCGTCGTCGGGAAAAACGTCGATCAGCCTGACGACAAAATCGGCGTCGGTGGTCGAAAGGATCACCTCCAGCTCGACATCGACGGGTCCCGCGAGGGTCATATCTCCGTCGAGCGGCTCGGTGACGAAGGTCAGCACGTCGGAACGGTCCGACACGAAGCGCTGGTCGGCGAGCATATACTCTTTGGGGCGGCGTTCGCCGAAGGATTCGATATAGGGCACAGGGTCGGCCGGATCGGACGTATAGGCGGAGGCGGAGCTTTTGGCCGTCGGGCGGCGGGTTTCGAGACGTCCGCCGTCGGAGAGGTAGAAGGTGAGCTTACGCGCTTCGCGCGGCGTCCAGCGGTCGAAAGCATGCCAGCGGTTGTCGCCCGACGAGAAAACCGCGGCGGCGGGAAGCGGGTCCGCGGCGCCCTCGCCCTTGAGGTAATGGTCGAAGAAAGGGAGTTCGAAATGCTCCATATAGTATTCCCACGCCGCTTCGCGCCCGAAATCGAACGCTCCGAGTTTTCCGCTGCCGTTGCGCCATGCTCCGTGCGCCCAAGGTCCCACGACCAGATGGCACGGCGTTGCGGGACTTTGCCGGACCATGGCCCGGTAGAGGTTCCACGCCCCGAAACAATCCTCGGCGTCGAACGTCCCTCCGACGACCAGCACGGCCGGCTGTACGTTGTAGCAGGCCCTGCGCAGGTCGCGCGCCTGCCACCATGCGTCGTAGGAGGGGTGTTCGGCAAGCTCTTCCCAGAAAGGATTGGGACGCTGAAGTTCCGTAAGTTCGGCCAGCGTCGCATGTTCCCGGAAGAACGACCACTCGTCGGGGCGGGTCCGCTTCGACATCGGGGGCATCTTTTCGGTCGGAGTATGGCCCGGAGGGGTGTTCATGCCGCTCAGGAAACGGTAGGAGTCGGTGAGCATCAGCACGCCGTTGTGGCGGACGTCGTCGCCCATGAACCAGTCGGTGACAGGAGCCTGCGGCGAAACGGCCTTCACCGCAGGATGGGTGCAGAGACCGCCCATCATGGCGTAGAAGCCCGGATAGGAACTGCCGGCGAAACCTACCCTGCCGTTGTTGTGCGGCACATGTTTCACGAGCCACTCGACCGTATCGTAGCTGTCCGTCGTCTCGTCCGTTTCGCCGTATCCCGCAGGGCGGACATGGACGAATTCGCCCTCGCTCATAAAGCGGCCCCGCACATCCTGCATGACGACGATATAGCCGCGGTCGATATAACTGCGCATATAGCCGCTCCCGAAGCTGCGGGGAAACTCGCCGGGACCGTAGGGGGCGCAGCCGTAGGGGGTGCGGAAAATAAGGATGGAGGCTTTGGCATCCGTTTTGGGCGTATAGACCGCGGTATAGAGTTTCACGCTGTCGCGCATCGCGATACGGTATTCGGCCTTGTCGTACAGTTCATCGACGGGCTGCCGGGCAAAGGCCGCGGCCGCCGTGAGCAATCCTGCGAGCAGGAGTGCGGAAAATAGGCGCAGCTTCATGGTCGGGAGTTTTCGGTTAGTGTCCGAAAGGTACGCTTTTTTCCGCAATAGCCAAAGCCTCGGCGGAAAATCGGATTCATTCGAAGCGGCGGGTCCGATCTATTCCCGCGCGGAAAGTTGCATAGCCGCGAAATTAAACGTACTTTTGCAGTCGGTCAATTCCGACAAACGACAATATGCTCAGAGCAGGACGCACCCAGAAACTCACCGTAAGCCGCATCTCGGATTACGGAT
>OGCM01002743.1_pt1 | contig 15241 bp, 12 predicted proteins | sample 1570151 | NCBI WGS metagenome assembly OGCM01 (sample SAMEA4370582, study PRJEB24528) | human gut metagenome
TGTCTTATGTGATGGTCTTCATATGCACCGCGTTTTTCAAAATTTATTTGATAATGCATTAAAATATGCCTGCCCACAGACACGAATCTTCATTCATGCCAGTCAGCGCAGTGATCAGCTTTGTGAAATTCGCATTCGAAACACATCCCGTGTTCCGCTTGATTTTGATCCTGAGGAAATTACAAAACGGTTTGTTCGCGGTGAAAAAGCCAGAACTGGAGAAGGAAGCGGTCTTGGTCTTGCCATTGCAAAAACTTACACAGAAAGCTGCGGCGGTCAATTTCATATTGCGATAGAGGATGACTGCTTTATTGCCGTAATATGTCTGCCGTCAATCACATCATGAAAGAGTTTTGAAAGAGTTTTATCGCCTTAGCTGAAAGATTTTTCCAATACAATACACCTGTAAATCCATTAAACGGCAGGTGATATTATGAACGAGAAAAAACATGAAAAAAATTATGGAATTGAATGGCTTCGCATTTTATCTATGTATATGGTAGCAGTTCTTCATACACTGGGACAAGGCGGTATTTTAGGCTCTTTTAAACAGGGTGATCTTAGTTTTTCTATTGCATGGTTTCTAGAAACAGCGGCTTTTGGCGCTGTTGACTGCTTTGCACTAATCAGCGGCTATGTTGGATATCACTCACATTTTCGATATAAAAAGGGTCTGCGTCTTTGGTTTCAGACCTTTTTTTACACGCTTGGAATCACTATTTTATTTGCCATATTTATGCCAGAAGCTGTCACAAAGGATCAATGGATTGCTGCCTTCTTTCCTATCATGAAAAAGCAATATTGGTATATGACAGCCTATGCCGGATTATTTATTTTAATCCCAATTTTAAATCGTGCGATTGTCAATCTTTCCGGAAGAGAGCTTCTTAAGATTTGTATTGCTATTTTTCTTGTATTTTCGCTTATTCCCACGCTTTTAAATGAAACTGTTTTCGGCCTTGGAGGCGGCTACAGCGCAATCTGGCTTTTGCTTCTCTATATTTGCGGAGGCTTCTGGGGAAAATACCACGAAATTTGCCTGACACACTTGCCAGATTTTTGTTTTCGTCATCGTCTTTTTCTGCCATTTTTATTTTATCTGCTCTGCACAACTATAAGCTTTCTGTTAAAAATGTTTGGCTTTTCCCAATATGTCAGCTACACCTCGCCAACTATTTTCCTTGGCTCTTGTGCCTTGTTCTTTCTTTTTTCTCTTATGCCCTGCAACAAAAAGAGCAGACACGTGGCTTCATTTCTCGCCCCTTCTGCTCTTAGCGTATATCTGATTCATGTGCATCCTCTGATATGGAATCATCTGATGCTTTATTTTGCTATCGGCCATTTTCCTTCTGGTCCTATGCTCTTTGTCTGGGTTATAATTGCCGCTCTTTGCATTTACCTAGTATGCACAATTATTGATCTTCCAAGAAGATTACTATGGTACATAGCGACACGTTTTTTTACAAATCCGAACTAGGCTCTGTTTTATTAAGCGCTACTACTGCCTTGAAAAGATCACCGTCCGTTACAAGATGAAGTGATCCATTCTGCAGTCTCATCAGGCTCTGTGCAATTGAAAGTCCAAGACCATTTCCACTTGTGCTTCTGGAATTATCGCCTCTTTTAAAGCGCTCAAACAACTCATCTTCTGATAGATTGAGCTGATTTTTTGAAATATTTTTCAGCGTAATCTCTACCTGATCGTGCTCTTTCACAGCCACGTCCATGTAGACACGTGTATTTTCAAGTGCATATTTACAAATATTGCCAAGCAAATTATCGAAAACACGCCACAGCTGACTTCCATCTGCCAGAACAAAAATATCATCTGGTAATGGTGAGGCAATGAGTGTCAAATTTTGTTCAGCCAGACGCTGCTCATACTCACCTGATATCTGCGCCAAAAGCACATTTAAATTACATGGTTTTATTTCAACATGAATATTTCCTGTAGATGCCTTTGACGCCTCTATCAAATTTTCAATAAGACGCTTCAATTTCTGCGACTGCTTTCCAAGTACCTCTGCATATTCTTGTATATTTGGATTATCTGTCTTTTCCTTAGTGATTAAATCAGCATAGTTTATAATGGAAGTCAACGGTGTTTTAATATCATGCGAAACATTTGTGATTAGCTCCGTGCGAAGACGCTCACTTTTTAATCTCTCCTCAACAGCCTTGTTAACTCCCTCACCAATTCGATTTAAATCTTCTCCATGTGCCCTTAAAGAACCGCACATATGGCTTGTATCTACGCGGTAGCCGTCCTGTCCGTCCCTAAGCGCTTCTCCTGCAATCTTTAGCTTATAAAAGCACAGGCAAAGATACCAGAATGCACTTGGAATTAAAATCACAAGCACAGCACAAAACAAAAAACGAAGCGTAGAACCGACTGTTCCATTATAATTGCGTACACTGGCAAAAAGACTTGCCAAAAATAAAAATAGAAGTACACTTACAATGCTGCAGCTGACCATAAAAGGAATCACAATTCCTGCTCTTTGTGCTGCACTATTTATCTTTTCATATAGAGAACCACTTGCAAGAAGTCCTCTGTCCTTTCTTTGAACAATATTTTCACAAAAATGCATCAGCACAGCTGAACCGAGCATTCCAATATATGTGTACTCTCCCGAACTGATTGACATACAAAGAAGGATTACTTCTGCTGCAAAATAAATAGCTGCGCAGCATTCAATTGGCATGCCATAAAGCCCATTTGGATGCTTTAATTCTTTCTGAGCCTTTTTATGAGCACGACAAATAATAATCTTTGCACCATGATAAAAGAAAAATGCACATACAAGAGCAAACAATAAAGCTGATGCTACATTTCCAAGCTCTCCCAAACCATAACGCTGCAGTATACCAATCTGATATCTAAGCTCACGTAAAAACATGATCATACAAAAACCAGTCATCATGCACATAAAATAAGCTAATATGTATGCTGGAAATGTAGCAGACAGTTTTTCTGGCTTTAATTTTTCTTTTAATTTTCCCATAAATACTCCTTTCCTGCTAAATTTACTCAAACTTATATCCCTGTCCCCAGACAACCTTAAAGTGTCTCGGATCTGATGGCTCTATCTCAAGCTTTTCTCGCAAGTGGCGAATATGTACAGCTACAGTTCCCTCGCTTCCTATCGGCGTATCCTTCCAAACCTCGCTGTAAATTTGTCTTGGTGAAAAGACCTGCTTTGGATGAGACATTAAAAATTTTAAGATTTCGTATTCAGTTGGAGTGAGTGATACTTCTTCGCCGTCCATTGTGACTTGCTTTGTGCGATCATCAAGCGTCACACCTCCACAGCTAAGCACTTCTTTTTTGTTGCTGTCTTCGCTGCCTCCCAACTTATTGTATCTGCGAAGCTGAGAACGCACTCTCGCTAACACCTCGATTGGATTAAATGGTTTTGTAATATAATCATCTGCACCTACATCAAGACCTAGCACCTTATCAGAGTCTTCACTTTTTGCAGTTATTAAAATAACTGGAACATTACTTTTTTCGCGTATCGCGCGAAGCGCTGTGATTCCATCCATCTCTGGCATCATGATATCCAGAAGAACCAGTGAGATGTCACCTTTTTTTACATAGTCAAGTGCTTCTCTTCCTGTGTAAGCACTGAGAAGTTCATAGTCTCTGTTTGACAGATAAATTTCAAGTGCGCGGACAATATCTTTGTCATCATCGCAGATTACAATTTTATCTTGCCTTTTGTTTTGCTCAACTGAACTTGTATTTTTTGTATTCGTAATTGCATTCGTATTTAAGTTGCTGTTCATACTCTTCTTCCCTTTCCTGTTTCTGTCCCTTAGTATACAATCTTTTGGATTAAGAATAAACTGGGAAAATCTTTAAAGTTTGTTTAAGATTGATAGACTGATTTCTAAGTTATAAAAAATCACTTAATAAAGTGATTGCAACTATGTAAAAAGCGAAAGGCAGAGCCACAAAGAGGACTTCACTTAGGGATTTGTAGAAAAGCAAATTTTGAGTGACGTCTTCAAGCGGTGACAAAAGAAATAACGACCATACAAGAGTAGGAATACTCCTGTGTGGTCGTTTTCTTATGCTCTCAAGTACCAAAATGGTATGTGAGATTAATTAGAACAAACCTTGCATTTTGGCTTGAATAAGTCCAGCCGCAACATTAGCACCTGTATTAATCAAAAAATCTTTCAATCCGACTAATGCAGATTTTAGAATATGTGGTTTCTTTTCTTCTTCGATTTTTGACTTAATATCATCTAATAATTCAACTGCCGTTTCCATGTCATCTTTTGATAAATCTGACTCACCAATACTTTTTTCAACTTCAGTGATCATATCTTTAACTTTATCATATGAAAATGAAACGGTGTTTTCGCTACCAGATACGATTTGAACATTGTCAGATGGTGAATTAATAACACTTGTATTTCCGTAATAGTTATTAACCGTTTGAGGAATATTGATTGCACAATCTTTTTCTTTCTCAGAGAATGTCATATTTTCTCCGACAATTCCTTCTGCTTCTAGCTTTAATGTCCATTCCAAGATAGTATTTTTAACTTTTTCTTCAATATCTTTTACAGCAGTTGTTGGGATGTGAAGTGCATATCTCATTGGCAGTGGAGAATCAAACATTTCATTAAACAATGCAAGATGTTCTCCAGAAAATTCTGATATCAAACCATTTTCTGATGATTCACACAAGGATATGATTTCAGAAATAGAGTTTGCCAATTTCCTTTCGCAAATCATTTTTTCGAATTCGTTATCTTGTATTAAAGTGGGTATCCATCCATTATATGGATTGAATGCCTTTAAACTACCTCGAATTTTTCTATACTCTGGACACGATTCTTGGTCTGGATAACCATTTAATTCATATTGAATCCACTTATCAAAATCAGTAAGTTTTAGTTTTGATGCTATTAGATGTGCTCTACGTAACACATTAACAACATCACAATTCGATGAAACAATTTCATTTTGCAATTCTAAAACAATACTTCCCATATTATTCACCGTCCTTCTTCGTTCCGTAAGTTGCAGTATCTTCAGCTACCATCATCAATGGTTGATTTGATACAACATCGGCATAGTTCAAAGTTTTAGGTGCATCAGCAGTAAATGAACCACCTACACCGAAGAACTTCTCAAAGAATGATTTAAGTTTATCAATGACACCTTGTTTTTTTGCAGATCTGTTTCCACCACCAAAACGAGATACAGGTGGCATAAGCTTATCTATATCAGTACCTGTGGTTTTGATTTCGCCATCACGGAATGCATTTTCAATGAACTTTCTTGTTTCTGGTTCTTTAAGCTTTTCATCTCTTATAATCTGAACAAGTTCTTCTTCACGCTTTTCGGCTACATAGTCATGCCATTCAGTCATGACATCTTCAACATCATTGATTCCGGCAATGAATGTTTCGATAAGTGCCTTTTTGCTACGAAGTTCAGGACTGGCATCAATAGCCTTTTTGATTGTGACAAGCACTTCCTTGTCTTCGCAATGACTGTCATGATACTTCTTAACAAGCATAAGGATATAGTCAATATTGATTTCTATCTGCTTGATAAGTTCAACTTCAAAGACGATATCATCGATAATATCTGTGCTTTCACCACGCTTGCGTCTTTCATTCCATTCATCTCGCAAGTCTTGATACCTGCCAAGATAATCCTGTAAATCACGTTCAGAAATCATCTCTTTACCTGCGAATTCATCAAATGCAGATAACAGGTTTCTCATACGAAGAATTGCACCAAATAATGATATAAAATCCTTCTGATTCTGCTCACCGATAATCTTCGGCTCTGAAAGTGGAAATTTAGATGTTAAATCATCCATCATATCCATATATCCCGGATACTGCTTTCCATCAATGCCTTCATAACCATAGTAGTAATCTTTGAAACCTTTCATCAGAACGATACCGCCTGCGTTCTTATCACCGAAAAGTGAAATAGCCGTATCAACTCGTTTCTGAAGATTTCTAAAGCAAACGATATTACCAAAGGTCTTGATTGAATTAAGGATTCGGTTTGTTCTTGAAAACGCCTGAATGAGTCCATGCATCTTAAGGTTCTTATCTACCCATAGTGTATTTAATGTAGTAGCATCAAAGCCTGTTAAGAACATATTTACAACGATGAGCAAATCAAGTTCCTTGTTCTTCATGCGAAGAGAAACATCTTTATAATAGTTCTGGAACTTGTCACTATCTATTGAGTAGTTCGTATGGAACATCTCGTTATAATCTTTGATGGCCATATCAAGAAAATCTCTTGATGACTGGTCAAGTGCTGATGTATCTTCTGAATTTTCCTCATCAAGAATACCGCTTGTACCTTCATCATATTCTGCTTCATTAGCACCATAGCTATAAATGGTTGCGATACAAAGTTTCTTCGTAGGGTCTGCCTCCATCTGTTTCTTGAATTCCTGATAATATAATTTTGCCATTGGAACAGATGCAACAGCAAAGATGGAGTTAAATCCACTTACACGTTGTTTCTGTTTGATTTCTTCTACAGCACCATTCTTGCCAGATGCAACTTCTGAAATATTGGTAAGGGTATTGTAGATATATGTTTTATCACCACGATAGGTTTTTCTGTCAAAGTTATTAAGAATGTATTCAGTTACAAGTCTGATACGCTCAGGAGCCATCATAGCCTTTTCACGAGCAATATCCCATACCTGTTCATCATCGATATCCTCGCCCATATCCATTGTCTTAACATAGTCCACTCTGAACGGAAGTACGTTCTTATCGTTGATGGCATCAACAATAGTATAAGTGTGTAACTGGTCACCGAAAGTCTGCTCTGTTGTGAAGAACTGAGGCTTACGGATACTTCCGGTATTTGCAGGAAAGATTGGTGTTCCTGTGAAACCGAATAAGTGATATTTCTTAAAGCTTTTAACAATAGCTGCGTGCATATCACCGAACTGACTTCTATGGCATTCGTCAAAAATAATTACTACGTGCTTGTTGTAAACTTCGTGATCTTTATTCTTCTTAATGAATGTTGCAAGCTTCTGAATAGTTGTAATGATGATGTGAGCGTTGCTGTCCTCCAACTGCTTTTTAAGAATAGCAGTAGAAGTATTGCTATTAGCTGCACCTTTTTCAAAACGGTCATATTCTTTCATTGTCTGGTAGTCCAAGTCCTTACGGTCAACTACAAAGAGTACCTTATCAATGTAAGGGAGCAATGAAGCTTGTCTTGCAGTTTTGAATGATGTAAGAGTCTTACCTGAGCCTGTTGTATGCCAGATATATCCACCACCGGCAACATCACCATATTTTTTATAGTTATTAGCAATCTCGATACGATTCAGAATACGCTCGGTTGCAGTAATCTGATATGGTCGCATTACCATAAGCATATTTTCAGAAGTAAATATGCAATACTTGGTAATGATATTAAGAATCGTATGCTTTGCAAAGAATGTTCTTGTAAAGTCAATCAAATCAGGGATAACACGATTGTTTGCATCTGCCCAGAATGATGTGAATTCAAAGCTGTTGCTTGTTTTACCTTTCTTTGTACCCTGTGCAGCATTAACATCCTTAATGGCATTGAAGCGAGTGGAATTTGAATAATACTTGGTATTAGTTCCATTCGAGATTACAAAAATCTGTGTATATTCAAACAGACCACTTCCTGCCCAGAATGAATCTCTCTGATAACGGTTAATCTGATTGAAAGCCTCACGGATAGCGACACCTCTGCGTTTCAATTCAACATGAACAAGAGGGAAACCATTTACAAGGATTGTGACATCATATCTATTGTCATGCTTTGCCCCGTCTGACTTACCAATGACATACTGATTGATAACCTGCAAACAGTTATTGTGAATATTCTTCTTATCTATAAGTGTAATATTCTTTGTACTTCCGTCATCTCGTTTTAAGACCTGAACATTATCCTCCTGGATTTTGCGTGTCTTTTCAACGATTCCCTCATTCTGATTTGCGATAGAATTCTTAAAGAATCTATCCCATTCCGATGCGGAAAATTGATAAGCATTCAATCTTTCAAGTTGATTACGAAGATTTGCAATCAGGTCTTTTTCTGTGTGTATCTGAAGATATTCGTATCCCTGTTCCGTTAGCATACGAATAAATTCTTTTTCAAGTTCAGTCTCTGACTGATAGCTGTTAGAACGTGCCTTCACAGGCTCGTATTCTGTAACAACTGTATTTTCACTTGTAGCTGCCACGATATTGAAATATGGCATACAAGACACCTCCTTTTGAGATTATAACTGTTTGAAAAAAAGCAGTTTATCTCTGTAAAATTCATATTGTTTATTTCTTGCTTCTATTTCGGCAGGCAGACCTTCGGAAATGCTGTTGCATAAGGCATCAAACCTATCAAGAATATCAACGATTCTTTGTTGTTCTTCTATAGATAATATTGGAACCATTATTTTTGACAATTTTGGTCCAGTTGTTGTTGCTCGTGTAGTAAAGGCAGCATATCTAACGATAGTATCTCTTACCTTATTTGTAGAGAAATAATACGAACAGAACTTTGGTAATAGCAAATCCGTGATGGGTCTTGCTCTTAAAACGAATCCACTAAATACACAATTTGGAATATCCTCAATAAGTGTGCTTGACATACCAATATCTTCTTTTGTTTCAGAAGTTCTTGTAAAAAACACATCACCTTTTTTAGCACTATACCTTTTTATTTCCTCTTCTGTAACATCGACCAATCCTTTAAAAGAACCTTTAGCCAACCATCTTTTGTTATAAACATCTGTAAAGTTAATGATTGGTTGTCCTTTTCCGAAAGCATCTTTTTCTTTATTCAATCCATTTTTTATTTCAAATAACTCACCAACAGATTTGTATTGAACATCTCTATCAGTAAAATCCATTAGAGCGTTGTGATAATACTCATACTGTTTCTTTCTCGCTGTAAGCTCTGCTGTAAGCTCTGCTGTAAGCTCTGCTGTAAGTAACGTGAAATAGTCCAATATACGGACTATTTCACGTTGTACATCCAACGGAGGTACTGCAAGCTTAATCCTTGCCATTACATTGCTCATCAGTTTAGGGTTTCCCATTCCTTTATTTACATATTTAGGAGCCTCAACTTGTAATGTGTGAAAAATGTATCTTGTTATTACATCATCTGTATTAACTTTTAAAAGACCACAAACATTGGTTATGCTAAATTTTCCTTTTCTATAAAACACCGATCCGGCATTCGCACCATCAGTAGTCCAAGTAAGATATTCTCCATCATAGGCATAAGCAGAAATACGACCCAATTCTCCGTCATTTTCTGTTTGTGAAGAATAAACAGGGTATTCACCTTCGTTTGCTTGTATAAAATCTTTGGACATTACTTTTCCCCTAGAAATGTCGCAGATTTCATCAACTCTTCTAAGTTCAACTCCATCTGGACATAATGCCTCTAATAATTCATCTATTTTACTCATTAGTCCACCTCAATCTCTGCGATAATAGTATCAATAGCTTTTCTTAGTTCGTTTTCTCTTTTTACAATTTCATCAATCTCAGCGTTAAGCTTTACAATGTCGATTATCTCACGAGTATCTTCTGCCTCAACATAGGTTGAAACAGTCAAATTATAATCATTTTCTTCGATTTCTTCATATGTAGAAAGATGTGAAAAGTGTTCTACTTCTTTTCTTGATGAAAAAACATTAACTATTTTGTCAACATTATCGGCAGTAAGCTTATTATTGTTCGTAACCTTGATACACTCGTTTGTTGCATCGATAAACAGAGTTCTGTTGTCTGCCTTATTCTTCTTAAGAACCATAATACAAGTTGCTATAGATGTTCCAAAGAAAAGGTTAGAAGGCAACTGAATTACACAATCAACAAAGTTGTTATCAATAAGGTACTTTCTTATTTTCTGTTCAGCACCACCACGGTACATAATACCGGGGAAACATACAATTGCAGCAGTTCCGTTTGATGCAAGCCAAGAAAGACTGTGCATGATGAATGCTAAGTCGGCTTTACTCTTTGGTGCGAGAACACCTGCAGGTGCAAAACGTGGATCATTGATAAGTAATGGATTATCATCACCAGCCCACTTAATGGAATATGGGGGATTTGAAACGATAAGTTCAAAAGGTTCATCATCCCAATGTGCAGGTGCGATAAGTGTATCTTCACAAGCAATATTGAATTTATCAAAACCGATATCATGTAAGAACATATTGATACGGCAAAGGTTGTAGGTTGTGATATTGATTTCCTGTCCGTAGAAACCATTACGTACCTTATCTCTGCCAAGCACCTTTTCAGCTTTTAGAAGTAGCGAACCAGAGCCACAGGCAGGGTCATAAACTTTGTTGATTTCAGTCTTGCCGACAGTACCGAGTCTTGTAAGAAGTTCTGATACATCGGCAGGTGTGAAGAACTCACCACCGGATTTACCTGCATTGGATGCGTACATAGTCATAAGGTATTCATAGGCATCACCGAATGCATCAATATCGTGATTTTTAACATCACCAAGATTCATATCAGCAACACCATCAAGAAGTTTACAAAGCTTTTCATTTCTCTTTGCAACTGTTGAACCAAGTTTGTTGCTGTTTACATCGAAGTCATCAAAAAGTCCTGCAAAATCAGATTCGGATTCACTACCTTTAGCAGACTCTTCTATGTGGCTGAATACCTTTTCAAGTGTTTCATTAAGGTTTTCATCATCCTTAGCTTTTGATCTTACATTGCAGAAAAGTTCAGAAGGAAGGATAAAGAACCCTTTTTCCTGAACAAGTCCTTCTCTTGCTTCTTCTGCATCATCATCAGACATCTGTGCGAAATCAAAATCAGTATTACCTGCTTCAATTTCACCTTCATTGATGTAGTTAGTAATATTTTCAGAAATGTATCTGTAGAACATAGTGCCAAGTACATAGTTCTTAAAGTCCCAACCATCTACAGCACCACGCAGTTCATCTGCGATTGCCCATATAGCTCTGTGAAGTTCATCACGTTCCTGTTCCTTCTTATTATCTATAGCCATTATCTTTTTCCCTCCACTTTAAAATCAAGCCATGCCTCTTCAACACCTGTATAATCAACATCGTATTTAAGGCAGAACTCCTTTATATTTTTCATTGCGTTAAGGTTAGGCTTTGCTTTACCGCCTTCCCATCTATTCACAGTAGAAAATGCCACCTGTACTTCTTTGGCAAAATCTTGCTGTGTCAGAAAACATCGTTGTCTAATTCTCTTAATCTCTTCTGGAAATCCCATGTTGCATCTCCTTTACTCAAATGTTTCAACAATATAGCGTTATTACATCATATATTTATGAATTTTTCTACTCCCCAAGACTACCTCATCTGGTCTTGGGATATTTTTTTAACTTTTTTCAAAAAAGCGTCCTTTTTCATCTCCTCCCAAGGCTAACAGATAGAAGGACAGAAAAAGTCCTCAAGGAAGGAGATCATACAGATGTATGGATAAGAAAAATCAAAAATCAGACATGGAGTTTGATTACTCCACAACAACAAGATGGAGGTAGTAATTACTATCCTCCATCTTACATTACCTTTTATCATTTCTTCGGAATATCATATCCACCATGATTGCATTTGATCTTGATATCTCTCTCTGACATACCAGATACCAAATCCCTATTCATCGCTGCCCAGTCAATCTCTTTCCCAGGCGGGCATGTACGGTTGTTAAAAATCCAGTCAGAATAGTTGCAGATAATATGGATAACTCCCAGAACAACAACCCCTAATATTAAATCTGTCATATTATAATTTATTTCCTTTCTGAATAGATTTGAGAACGTTTTCCCATGTGCTTATTATACCATTACTTTACCAAAAAACACAAGCTTTCAGTAAAAAAGAAAGCGGCATTCATCCCCCACCTACAGAGGATAGGGGTATTCTGTCGAAGTTTTGATAAAAACAAAATCAAGTATTTCATCTACCCCAAGCAAAAGCTGTGGTTCTTCTGGAAGAAACGGCTCTTTTCGAAAGACTTTTACATCAAAATTTGATAAATAGTGATTCCACCCACTTTTGTCTATATACACACGCACATTAGGTGATGAGATCCAACAGTGCACCGCTTGCTGATATTCTCCGCTTGTTATGATAGTTGTAACTCCTGTCTGTGGATATGTGATCTCCACCTCGTACTTGTAATAGGTTACAATTCGCATTCCTCTTCTTGATTTCTGTTTTTCTCGCCTTTTCTGTACACCAATGATCTTTCCCTCTTGCACGGTTCCACTTCTCATTGCCTCTTTTCTCTTGCCTCTGCAAGCCATGACTTCTTTTATCATCTGCAAAGATGCTTTAAACATCACCAAAATCTTCATCTTTCAGGTAAAATTTTCCTGTCAAAATTCGAAATGAACTCATATCGTTGCCATTCTCAGTTTATACAATACTGTGTTCTCGTGCTGCCTCGATTTTTCCTGTTTTATTCAGGTAAATATAATAAATAATAAATAATATTGATGTCACTACCCATGACAATGGATAGCTAAATAAAATATTTGTGATTGTTCGATTTTGCGGAACTGCAATAAACAGCCATAAAAGACGAAGCACACACACACCGCCGCATGTCATAATCATTGGTGTGAACACAAAGCCCATGGAACGCACTGTTCCTGAAATTACCTCAATTGTGACATATGTAAAGTAAATTGGTGTTAAGAAATATAAAATCTGCATTCCAATATCGATAACCTGTGCATCTGTTGTGAATAGCATATAAACGTATCGTCCAAAGAAATGAAGAATTACACTTAATCCGATGCTTGCGCCAAGTGCCATGCCTAAGCAAATCTTCATACTCTTGCGAACACGGTCTAACTTTCCTGCACCGAAGTTTTGGCCGGCAAATGTGGATACCGACACACCAAATGCATTCATGATCATCCAGAATACTGCATCGATCTTAGAATATGCTGTGTATGCTGCCATTGTATTGCTTCCAAGCAGATTTACATTGGACTGAATAATGATATTAGCTATGTTATACATAACTGACTGTAAACCTGCCGGAACACCGATCTGAATGATACGAATGAGCAGCATCTTATGGAAACGAACCTTACTCCACTTCAGGCGGTAGCACTCATTTGTTCTCATCAGACAGAATGTTATTAGTACTGCACTGATAAACTGGGAAAGAATCGTTGCAATTCCTACTCCCTGAACAGACATGCGAAGCACTACGACAAATACAAGGTCAAGCACAATATTTACAAGACAAGAGAAAATCAAAATGTAGAGTGGCCGCTTGGAATCTCCGACAGCTCGCAGGATTGCTGCACATATATTGTAATACAGATTCGGGATCATACCAATAAAATAAATCTTGATATATGTTTCAGCCAAATCAATCACTGTATCTGGTGTCTGCATCCACTCAAGTGCTGTCCTTGCAAAAATAAATCCAATTGCACTTAAAATCGCACCTCCTGCAATGGAAAGCGCAATCGCAGTATGTACGCTTCGGCTTACCATTTCCTTATCGCCTGCTCCGTAAAACTGTGCAATGATAACAGTCGCACCAGAAGAAAGTCCAATAAAGAAACCAAATAAAAGATTAATAATCGTTCCAGTAGAACCGCCTACGGCTGCCAGCTCAAGCGAACCCGTAAAACGACCCACCACAACTGCGTCAACTGTATTATACAGCTGTTGAAAAAATGCTCCGAACAAAATCGGAAAGAAAAAGACAAGCAGCTGCTCCCATATCACACCATCTGTGATTCCCCCTGCCCTAGCTGATGAAGCAGCCTGTTTTTTCTGACTCATTTTCTTTTTTCCTCCTGTTTCACATTGTTTTCATTATGATTTTTATTGCTTATGTGTGCAGCTCTATGGCTTGTCACTGCGCGCGGTATATTTTGTCTGTCCACTGTCTTTTGTCTCCCCATAATCAGAAAACCTGAAAATGGCAAAACTGCCTTCAGCAGATTTTCCAGCTCTGACCATGTGCCCGGTACAATCTGGTGAAGCTCACGAAGCATTGCAGCCGCATTTTTTAATCCACCTTCCTGCACCTGCGTCAATGTATCAACACCAGTCGATTCCAGTATTGAAAATAGATCATCGACAAACTGTGTCCTTGCATTCTCATCAATATTTTCAAGCCAATTACGAAGCGTCTCATGGAGTGAAATCGCTGATTCACTTAAGCTTGCTGATACAAAATGCGGACCCTCTATTTGCCAACTCATCGCATCGTGCTGAAGGATTCCCTTAGCTGCACTTTTTATGACATGCGGTTCTACAGGATTTTCAAGAAGCATTCCTATGATGGATGAATCTGGAATATAGCGATGGATTCGATTTTGAATTTTCTTATATGAATCACTCGTCACAAACTCATGCACAAATCCGGGACCATCATTACTATATACATCTGTAATGCGTTCCTGCACCTCTATTTTACAGGCTGCAGCTGCATATACTGCCAAATTGCCGCCTTTTGAATGACCGCTTACACGAATAGGGGATGTACCAACACCAAATCTGTTCAAATATTCTGATGCTAACTTTTGGGCTGGCACTTCACCAAGGCCTATATTAAAGTCCTCTTTCCATGCCACAATATTGTCATCCGTTCCCCTGAAGCAAAAATTTTTTGAGCCATCCATAAGATCAAGCTGCACGGCAGAAAATTGAAGCTCCAACTGTGGATTAACCATATTGACATAATTTGAAATGAGCGATGTGCGGTAGCGGTTCGACTGTGCCATCATTTTTACTATATATGGCGCCAGTCTCGTAAACGACTTGTCTGCTGCAAGTTCTTCTTCGCTATGAAGCACAAAAAAGCGTCTTGAAAGCTCCTCAAGTGTCACTCGCTCTTCACCAGCACCAACAGACAATCCCTCAAGATTCACATATGCCACAAATGACAAAAGCAAGTTATCTACCTCGTTAAAGGCATCCTGTGAAAATGTCAGATCACCTCGCCATTTCAAATAATCCATAATATTTCCCATTGTTTCACCCGCTTTCCAAAATAGGTTTACAAAGACAATACAGCTGCAATTTCCTTAAGTAATTGTAAGCCAGACAAATTATAAAAGCGCAAAAAAACAAACCGCTGCGATATAAGAGAAGTATACCTCAGCGGTCTTGTAAAATCAATGGATTATTCTATTATAATGATTCAGCGCAGAAAACCCCGGCCGTTCGCAAGAACGTCCGAGGGATGAATGCGCCGATTACAAACAACG
>OGCM01002744.1_pt1 | contig 15238 bp, 9 predicted proteins | sample 1570151 | NCBI WGS metagenome assembly OGCM01 (sample SAMEA4370582, study PRJEB24528) | human gut metagenome
CGGAGGTTCAAATCCTCTCTGGGACGCCAGAAAGCACCGCTGCAAGCCTTTTTTCGGGGCTTGCAGCGTTTTTGTTTTCTCCTTCTCCCGGTAATTTTACTTCTGTTACCGGGAGATTTTTATACGCCGCAAGCTTTCTTGTGATGGCGTTGGATTCGGCAAGGACGCATTGTTTACAATTTGGCGGTGGATTATCCCGCGCAGGGTGTGGTACAATATAAATCACACTGAAAATGCAGGGGCCGATGCTCACCATCGACCCGTGAACCTTGCGGCGGCCACTATGTGCCGCGGGCGAACCATGTCCGCCCATACACTCTCGACGCAGGAAGGCCGCGCTGCATCTATTATAATTAAAGGGGTGTTTACCATGTGTACAGCTGCAACCTATACAACCGACAGTTTCTACTTTGGCCGCAATCTCGATTATGAATTTTCCTACGGTGACGAGGTCACCGTCACGCCGCGGGCCTACCCGTTTGCTCTGCGCTGCATGGGGGACTTCCGCACAAAATATGCGATGATCGGCATGGCCTACGTGGCGGGGGAGTACCCGCTCTACTATGACGCCGTCAATGAGAAGGGCCTGGGCATCGCAGGGCTGAACTTTGTCGGCAATGCAGTCTACCACCCAGCGCAGGATGGCAAAAGCAACGTCGCCCAGTTTGAGCTGATCCCCTGGCTGCTGGGCAGCTGCGCGACGCTGGCCGAGGCGCGCACGCTGCTTGCAAAAACCAACATCGTCAATATCCCGTTCAGTGAGCAGCTGCCCCTCGCGCAGCTGCACTGGCTCATTGCCGACAAAACGGGGAGCATCGTGGTGGAGTCCACCGCCGACGGCCTGCACATCTACGATAACCCCGTCGGTGTACTGACGAACAATCCGCCGTTCCCGCAGCAGCTTTTCGCACTGAACAACTACCGCGCACTCTCGCCGCGCACGCCTGCGGTTGCGTTTGCGGACGGCCTTGACCTGCCCGTCTACAGCCGCGGCCTCGGCGCACTGGGCCTGCCGGGCGATCTGTCCAGCCAGTCCCGCTTTGTGCGTGCGGCCTTTGTGCGGATGAACGCGAAATCCGGCAGCGGCGAGGCCGAGAGCGTCGGGCAGTTCTTCCACATCCTGCACGCTGTCGAGCAGCAGCGCGGCTGCTGTGAGCTGGACGGCGGCAAGTACGAGATTACGCTCTACACAAGCTGCTGCAACGCTGACAGAGGCATTTACTACTACACGACCTACGGCAACCACCAGATCACTGCCGTCGATATGCACCGGGAAAACCTTGACGGGGACAGGCTGGTCCGCTATCCGCTGGTGCAGGGCGAACAAATTGCGCTGCAAAACTGATTTTACACCCAAAACGTGAAAAAAGCGCTTGCAACGTGCGGCAAACTATGCTATACTGTACGGTGCATGAGACTTTTCACGTCACGACGGCGTGAATAGAAATAGAAGGAGTGCTAATCTAATGAACTGGTATGAGATCGTTCTCGGCGTCGTCCTCATCGCCGTGTCCGTGTTGATCGTTGTTTTCACCCTCGCGCAGGAGCAGAAGGGCCAGGGCCTGTCCGGTGCGATCATGGGCGAAAGCTCCGCCACGATGGCAGCAGGCCGTGAGCGCGGCGTGGACGCCAAGCTGGCCAAGCTGACCAAGATCTGCGGCGTCGTTTTCTTTGTCGTCACGCTGGTCGTCTGCGTTTTGAGCGCACGCCTGTGATTTTGGCAGGGTAACAAAGATGAAAAGGGTCCGCCAAGCGCTTTGGCTTTGTAAGCAGCGCCCCGGCGGGCCGTTTTTTGTGGATGTATATAAGGGTAGGGCACCGTCGGATGGCGGTGCGACGTAAATTAAAGGAGCAACTATGACACCGTTACAGAAATCTATTTTAAACGCGGTCAAGCGCCGTCCCATGACGCTGCGCGAACTGCAGAACAACCTGCAGGTGGACAACTCCCGCCTGCGCACCACCGTTTCCGCTATGGTCGCCACCGGCGAGCTGTCGATGCGCAACGGCACCTATGTGCCCGGCTTTGCGACCTATGAGAATGCTGCAGCCCCCAACACGATTCCCTGCACGCTCGTCAAGCTGGCCGCGCGCTTCGGCTTTGCCAGCCGCGACGACGGCGAGGGCGACATCTTCATCCCGGGCCGCGCGCTGCACGGCGCAATGCCCAACGATAAGATCAACGTCAAGCTGTTCGACCATCCGCGCGTGGAGGGCTCCTCCGAGGGCGAGGTCGTCGAGGTCACGGTCCCGAACAACCGCTTTGCGGGCACGGTCTGCCTGTCCGAGGATGGCCGCATGGCCGTGGAGCCGGACGGCTGCCGCGACGTGAAGTTCCTGCTGGCCAAGCAGGGGAGCGAGGGCGTGCACCTGGGCGACAAGGTCGGCTTCCTCATCACCCACCGCGGCAACCGCCACAGCGACCACCGCGCCGCCGTTGTCGAGAAATTCGGTTCCTCCGACTATGCGTCCGAGTGCGCCAAGGCCATCCTGTATGGCCGCAGCGTCCGCCAGGAGTTCCCGCCGGAGGTGCTGGAGGAGGCCCGCGCCTACGACAACGCCACGATTGACCCCGCCGAGGCCGCGAAGCGCCTGGACCTGCGCGGCATTCCCATCTTCACGATTGACTCCGCCGAGACGAAGGACATCGACGACGCCATCAGCCTGCAGAAGCTGGACGACGGCTACGAGCTGGGCGTTCACATTGCCGATGTCAGCCATTATGTCCGCCCCGGCTCCGCGCTGAATGAGGAAGCGTTCGAGCGCGCGACGAGCATTTACTACGCCGACAAGGTCATCCCGATGCTGCCGACCCAGCTGTCCAACGGCATCTGCTCGCTGAACGAGGGCGAGGACCGCCTGGCGTTCTCCTGTCTGATGCGACTGGACGAGAACGGCGAGATCCGCAGCTACAAGTTCGTCAAGAGCGTCATCTGCAGCCGCGTCAAGGGCGTGTACAAGGAGATCAACGCCCTGCTGGAGCCCGAGGAGGGTGTTGACCTGACCGACCTCAAGACGAAATATGAGGCCGTGCTTGACCAGCTGCCCACGATGGACGAGCTGTACCGCAAGCGCCTGGTCCTGCGCAAGGCCCGCGGCGCCATGGATATCGAGTCCAACGAGGCTAAGCTCGTCATGGACGAGAACGGACGCTGCATCGACATTGTCAAGCGTGACCGCGGCACGTCCGAGTGCATGATCGAGGAGTTCATGCTGCTGGCGAACCAGTGCGCCGCCAACGCGGGCCGCACGAACAAGGCCCCGTTCGTCTACCGCGTGCACGAGGCCCCCGACGCCGAGAAGATGGAGAAGCTGTCCGCCACGCTGTTGGCCTGCGGCCTGAACGCCAAGTTCAAGAACCCCATCCCGACGCAGCTCGAACTGGCGGCCCTGCTGGACGAGACCCGCGGCCAGCCCATCCAGATCCCCGTCCACACCGGCATTCTGCGCAGCATGCAGAAGGCCCGCTACGCCCCGCAGCCCCTGGGCCACTACGGTCTGGTGCTGGCGGACTACGCCCACTTCACCAGCCCCATCCGCCGCTACCCCGATTTAGCGATCCATCGTATTTTGACCGAGATGCTGAACGGTGTCTCCGCCAGCCAGCTGCAGCGCGACTTCAACGAGTTTGCCCAGCAGGCCAGCGAGAAGTCCAGCAAGCAGGAGGTCGCCGCCGTGCGCATTGAGCGCGATGTCGAGGACCTGTACAAGGCCGAGTACATGCACAACCATCTCGGTGAGGTCTACACCGGCACGGTGGCCGGCATCACGCCCCGCGGCGTCTTTGTCGAGCTGGACAACACGGTGGAGGGCTTTGTCCCCGCCGCGCAGCTCTGCAAGGGTGAACCGCAGGTCATCGACGGCGTCAGCATGCTGGACCCGCTGACCGGCAAGAGCTGGATGCTGGGTTCTTCCATGAAGATCCGGGTCGCCGCCGCCGATGTGGCGCTGGGCCGTATTGATTTTGAGTATATGGTGGAGTAATTTCCCGCGCCATACAATAGAAAACTCCCTGTCCGCACCGGGCAGGGAGTTTTTTGCGTCTTATATCACCTTATGCTCCATCCATTTCCCGCGGGCAAACCGCACAAGGAAACACAGGCTGCGGCAGATCCAGTCGATGAACATACCGAACCAGACGCCGGTCAGTCCTAAGTGGAACTGCAGAACGAAGATATAGCTCAGAATCACGCGGAACAGCCACATGCTGACGATGCTGACCGACATCGTAAACTTGGCGTCGCCGCCCGCGCGCAGGGCGTTGGGTAGGGTAAAGCTCGTCGCCCAGAAGAAGATGCTGAAAAGATTGAACCAGTGGACCACGTGGGTACACATGGCGGATGCCTCCGCCGAGAGGTTGAACCAGGTCACGACCTCGGGCATCAGGAAGAACAGCGCCGCGTTCGTGACGGTCAGCCCTGTGATGGCGATGCCCAGCAGCGTGACGGAATAGCGCTGTGCCTGCTTTTTCTCGCCTGCGCCAAGGCACTGCCCGATGACCGGGATCATGGCAAGGCTCATCGTGTTGCCGGGGATGTTCGCCAGCGTCGAGACCGAGTTTGCCACGGCATTGGCCGCGATGGCCGAGGTGCCTAAGGTAGACGTCAGGCTGCTGACACACAGCTTACCGATCTGGAACATGCCGTTTTCCAGACCCGACGGGATGCCGATGGACAAAATCTGCATGATGGGCCTGCGCCGGGGCCGCAGGTCAGCGAAGCACTGCACGCGCAGGGGATTGTGCAGGTCCTGGTTCTGCCACAGGATGAACACCGCGGCGAACACACGCCCGATCAGCGTGGCCAGCGCCGCGCCGATAACGCCCATGCCGAAACCGTAGATCAGCAGCGCGTTGCCCGCAATGTTGATGACGTTCATGACAAGGCTGGCCAGCATACTGATGCGGCTGTTGCCCTGCGCACGGAACAGCGCCGCGCCGCCGTTGTACAGGCCGATGAAGGGGTAGGACACCGCACTGATAAGGAAGTACTGCTGCGCAAACCGCATGACATCCTCATCAATGCTGCCGAACACCATCCGAAGGATCAGGCGGGAGAGCAGCATACAGACAACACCCACCGCAACCGTAGAGATGCCCAGCACGCTGTACAGCTGGGCGGCGCTGCGGCTGGCGTTTTCCTCATCCCGGCGGCCCAAATACTGGCTGGCAATGACCGCACCACCGGTAGCCAGCGCGGACAAAATCTGAATAATCAAAATATTCAGGCTGTCCACGAGCGATACGCTGGAGACAGCGGCCTCACCCACACCGGCGACCATCAGCGTGTCGGCCATGCCCATCGTGACGCTTAATGTCTGCTCCAGCAGCAGGGGCCAGATCAGGGTGAACAGCGCCCGCTTGGTAAACAGGGGACCTTGTGATTTTGCAGTGGCTGTCATGGTAAACTCCCATCCTCTTTTACTTGGATTTTACCATTAGTATACAGCAAAATCTATGCGAAATCAAGGATTTGACACATGTACAAAAAATGCCCGCGAACGCTGTAGCTGCGCCCTGTACAGTAAAAATCCGCAAAAAACAAATCGCAAGGATTTTGCCCACTTTTGCGGCGGCAAAAAGCCCCAGCCACAAAAGCTTGTGGCCGGGGCAGATCATACAGCGGCTTGCAGGGGCCGCAGAAGGGCGGTGGTTAGAAGTCGACCTCGGTGTCGTAGTAGCAGCACTTCAGCAGCTTTTCCATCTCCTCCTGGGTCGGCTGGCGCGGGTTGGAGCCGGTGCAGGCATCGGCAATCGCGTTCTTTGCAATCTCGGGCAGTCTCTCGAGGAATACGTTCTCGGGGACAAAGCCCTGCTCGGCGGGGTAGGAGTCGGGGCCGTAGTGGCCGATGCAGTGCGGAATGTTCAAATCGTCGTTCATGCCGCGCAGATACTGGATGAGCAGCGCGACCTTCTCGTCGTCGTTCTCGCCGCCCAGGTGCATCTTGTCGGCAATGACGCCGTAGCGGGCCTTGGCGGTGGGATCCTTCGCATTGTAGGCGATGACCTTGGGCAGGTACATGGCGTTGGCTGCGCCGTGGATGATGTGTGCGCCGTAATCGGCAAACGCCGCGCCGGTCTTGTGGGCCATGCTGTGTACGATGCCGAGCAGCGCGTTCGAGAACGCCATACCGGCCAGGCACTGGGCATTGTGCATCGCGTCGCGCTTATCCATATCGCCGTTGTAGCTGCCGACCAGATCCGCCTGGATCATCTCGATGGCGTGCAGGGCCAGCGGGTCGGTAAAGTCGCAGTTCGCGGTGGAGACGTAGGCCTCGATGGCGTGGGTCATGGCGTCCATGCCGGTGTGGGCGACGAGCTTCTTGGGCATCGTGTGGGCCAGCTCGGGGTCAACGATGGCGACATCGGGCGTGATCTCAAAGTCGGCAATGGGGTACTTGATGCCCTTCTGGTAATCGGTGATGATCGAGAAGGCCGTGACCTCGGTGGCCGTACCGGAGGTGGAGGAGATGGCGCAGAAGTGGGCCTTGCGGCGCAGCGGCGGGATGCCGAACACCTTGCACATATCCTCAAACGTGATGTCGGGGTACTCATACTTGATCCACATGGCCTTGGCTGCGTCGATGGGGGAGCCGCCGCCGATTGCGACGATCCAGTCGGGCTGGAACTTTTCCATGGCGGCAGCACCCTTCATGACCGTCTCCACGGACGGGTCGGGCTCGATGCCTTCAAACAGCTCTACCTCCATGCCGGCCTCTTTTAAGTAAGCCTCGGCGCGGTCCAGGAAGCCGAAGCGCTTCATCGAACCGCCGCCGACGCAGATCATGGCGCGCTTTCCGGGCAGCGTTTTCAACGCTTCCAGCGCGTGGGGGCCGTGGTAAAGGTCACGGGGTAAAGTAAATCTAGCCATAGGGTTTGCCTCCTTTAAAAATAGCTCTCTCGGACTTTGATAATTAAATGTCAAAATCTGTTATTAACAGTATACACCTTATGTGTCTAAACGGTCAATCGACAATACAGAGAATTTTCCGGCGATAATTCAGCATTTTGCCAGTGGAACACTCATAGGCTGTTCTATGGGGAAGGGGGCAGGAGTTATGCGTCCGATCACGCCGCAGCAGAATACAAAAATGCGCCTGCGCATGCGGCTTTTGGCGGCGGTGCTGGCAGTGGGGTGTCTGGGCGGGCTGACGGTGCGGCTGTTTGTGCTGATGCTGCGCGACCCCGGCGGTTACGCGGCACGCGCCGCCGACCAGCAGCTGCGCGGGGCCACGCTGCCCGCCGCCCGCGGTGAGATCTATTCCGCCGACGGTACGCTGCTGGCCGCCAGCGAGACCTGCTGGACCATCCGCGCCGCCCCGCGGGAGATGGCCGACGACGCCGTAGAACCGGCTGCGCGGGCGTTGAGCAAAATTTTAGAGCTGGACTACGCCGATACGCTGGCCAAATTCAGCCAGCGAACCTCCAACGACTGCCTGCTGCGCCGCCGCGTGGATAAGACGATGGCCGACGCTGTGCGGGACTGGTGCCGGGCGAACGGTGTGGACGGCATACAAATTCGGCAGGATACCCGCCGCGTCTACCCGCAGGGGGATTTTATGGGCGGCATTTTAGGCTTTACCGACGTGGACAACGCGGGCCTGTGGGGGCTGGAGCTGCGCTACAACGACGAATTGACCGGGCAGAACGGGCGCATCCTGACCGCCAAGAACGCCTGGGGCTACGATATGCCGACGCACTACCAGACGCTGGTGGACGCCGTGCCCGGCAGCACGCTGACGCTGACCATCGACGCGAACATTCAGCACTGGCTCGAAAGCGCACTGTCCGCCGCTGTGACGGAGCATCATGTAGCCGAGCGCGGCGTCGGCATCGTGATGGATGTCCACACCGGGGCCGTGCTGGCGATGTCCTGCCAGCCCGACTACGACCCGAACGCGCCGCGGACCCTTATAAATAAGGAAGTCCGTGACGCTGTGAATGCCCTGACCGGCGAGGAGCGCAGCGCCGCGCTGCAAAAGGCCCAGCAGGCACAGTGGCGCAACAAGGCCATCAGTGACCTGTATGAGCCGGGCAGCGTGTTCAAGCTCATCACGGCGTCGGCGGCGCTGGACTCCGGGGCGTGTAAGGCCACGGACTATTTCACCTGCGCGGGTAAAATAACCGTCGCAGGCACGCGGTTCCGCTGTGCAAACGGGCATATCCACGGCACCGAGACCTTCGCCCGGGGGCTGGCTGTCAGCTGCAACCCCTGCTTTATCCAGATCGGTGCGCGGCTTGGAAAAGAACGCTTCTGCGATTACTTTGCGGCCTTCGGCCTGCGGGAGGCCACGGGCATCGACCTGCCGGGCGAGGTCAGGCGCAGCGAATACTACACCGCGGACCGGATGGGCCCGGTGGAGCTGGCGAGCTGTTCGTTCGGGCAGAGCAGCAAGGTCAGCTACCTGCAGATGCTCACGGCGGTCTGTGCGGTGGTAAACGGCGGCGAGCTGATGCAGCCCTACGTTGTGGCGAAAATCACGGCGCCTGACGGCACTGTTGTGAAGGAAGTGCAGCCGACGGTGAAGCGCCGCGTCATAAGCGCGGAGACCTCCGCCACGATGTGCCGCCTGATGGAGGGTGTCGTTACAGGCGGCACGGGAAAGCAGGCCGCGCTGGCGGGCTACCGCATCGGCGGCAAGAGCGGCACGAGCCAAAAGCTGGACAGCGCCAACGAGGGCGCGCGCATTGCGAGCTTTGTCTCCGTTGCGCCCATCGACGACCCCAAGGTCGCTGTGCTGGTCTGCCTGGATGAGCCCCACAGCTGGACGACGAGCGGCGGCGCGCTCTCCGGGCCGGTGTGCGCCGAGGTGCTGGGAAAGGTGCTGCCGTATCTGGGGGTGGAGAGGGAAAGCGGCGAATAAAGACAGCCGGGCACGGGCGGATATGGAATCCGCCCCTACGGTGGATCGGGAAAGCGCAGGGTGACGGGGCTCTGCCCGTTTGCCGCTGCACTATACAAAAAACTCTGCGCCGTCCCTCTTGACATTCCCCAATCCGGTGTTATACTGGTAAAGTACGCAAACGAACAGTTAGACAACGAACAATTCGAAATCTAACTTCTTGGGCCCAAAAATCGTAAAGGAGGGAAGAAATGCACGAATCATCGTATGATGACTGCGGCTGCTGCGCGGATGTCCACTTCGGCGCACTGCTGAACCAGACCTCGCGGCTCATCCGCCGTGCGCTGGATGCCCGCATCAACGCCGAGGTCAGCTCGGAGCTGTCGGGCGTGCGCGGCATGGTGCTGGGCGACATCGTCCGTGCCGAGCGCCAGGGCCGCGACGTCTACCAGCGCGACATTGAGCAGTGGTTCAACATTCGCCGCTCCAGCGTCACCGCCATGCTGCAGGGCATGGAGCAGGATGGCTTCATCACCCGCAGCGCCGTGGCGAAAGACGCCCGCTTAAAGCGCCTTATCGCCACAGAGAAGGGCCGCGCCTGTCACAAGCAGATCGAGGCAAGCATTGCGCGGTTTGAGGATGATCTGCAAAGCGGCATTGACCCGCAGCAGGCCGCCGCGGCCCGCGCTGTGCTGGAGCAGACCCTGCGCAACGCACAGCACATCCTGCAAGAGGAAAATACCAACCAAGAGAGGGGAAATACCAATTGTTAAAAACACTCGGACGTGAAACCAAGGGCTTCCGCCTGGTCTCCGTGCTGACGCCGATCTTTATGATCGCGGAGGTCATCATGGAAATGATCATCCCGAAGCTGATGGCCTCCATCATTGACAACGGCGTCACGCCGGGCAATATGCAGGTCATCTACACCGTCGGCGCACAGATGGTCGTCGCGGCGCTGTTCGGCCTGCTGTTCGGCATTCTGGGCGCGGTGGCCGGTTCCCACGCGGCCACGGGCTTTGCCCGCAACCTGCGCCGCGGCATGTTCCGCAACATCCAGACCTTCAGCTTTGCCAACATTGACAAGTACTCCACCGCGGGCCTGGTCACCCGCATGACCACCGACGTCACCAACATCCAGAACGCCTACCAGATGCTGCTGCGCATGTCGGTGCGTGCGCCCGCCAGCATGATCGTGGCGCTGATCATGTCCTACACGATCAACCGTCGGCTGGCAAACATCTATTTGATCGCCGTCATCCTGCTGGGCTGCGCGCTCGCCTTTATTATGAGCCGCGCCACCAAGTACTTCGGCGAGGCATTCCGCAAGTACGACGACCTGAACGAGAGCGTGCAGGAGAATGTCTCCGCCATCCGCGTTGTCAAGGCCTATGTGCGCGAGAAGTTTGAGGGCGAGAAGTTCCGCAAGGCCAGCGAGAATGTGCGCAATCTGCTGATGCGTGCCGAGCTGATCCTGGCCTGGAACGCCCCGCTCATGCAGCTGACCGTCTACAGCTGCATCCTGCTCATCTCCTGGATCGGTGCCCAGCTCATCGTCAGCTCCGGCGCAACGACCTTCACCACCGGCGACCTGATGAGCATGCTGAGCTACTGCATGAACATCCTTATGAGCCTGATGATGCTATCTATGGTGTTCGTCATGATCACGATGTCTGCAGCCTCCGCCAAGCGCGTGGCCGAGGTGCTGGACGAGCAGTCCGACCTGACGAACGGTGAGGATCCCGTTATGGAGGTCAGGGACGGCTCCGTCAAGTTCGACCACGTCAGCTTTGCCTATAAAAAGGATGGCGAGAAGGCCCTCGAGGACATTGACCTCGACATCAAGTCCGGCGAGACCATCGGCATCATTGGCGGCACCGGTTCGGCTAAGTCCAGCCTTGTGCAGCTGCTGCCGCGTCTGTACGACGTGACCGAGGGCAGCGTGACCATCGGCGGCGTTGATGTGCGCAGATATGACCTCGACACCCTGCGCAACAACGTCGCCATGGTGCTGCAGAAGAACGAGCTGTTCAGCGGCACGATTGCCGAGAACCTGCGCTGGGGCAACCCCGACGCCACCGACGCCGAGATCGAGGACGCCTGCAAGCAGGCCTGCGCCGATGAATTTATCGAGCGCTTCCCCGACAAGTACCAGACCCACATCGAGCAGGGCGGCAACAACGTCTCCGGCGGCCAGAAGCAGCGCCTCTGCATTGCCCGCGCACTGCTGAAAAAGCCCCGCATCCTGATCCTGGACGACTCCACCTCCGCCGTCGATACCGCGACGGACGCAAAGATCCGCCATTCGTTTGCGGAAAAAATCCCCGGAACGACGGTGTTCATCATCGCCCAGCGCATTTCCTCCGTGGAAAATGCGGACAAGGTCCTCGTGCTCGACAACGGCAGGGTCAGCGGCTTTGACACCCCGGCCAACCTGCTGAAAACAAATGCCATCTACCAGGATGTCTACAACAGCCAGACCAAAGGCTCCGGCGACTTTGATGAGAAGGGAGGGGAGGCATAATGGCACAGCAGCCTAAAGTCGTAAAGGTCGGCCCCGGCGGGCGCAGCAATGGCCCCCGCCCCAAGGTCGAAAACCCCGGCAAGGTGTTCAAGCGCATCCTCGCCTATGTCATGAGCCGCTATAAGGCACAGGTCATTGTGGTGCTCTGCTGCATTCTGCTGGCTGTGTTCGCCCAGCTGCAGGGCGTCATGTTCTCCCAGACGCTGATCGACAGCTACATTCTGCCGCTGCTCAAGGCGGGCAGCACGGACTTCAGCGGCCTGGCCGCGGCTATCCTGCGCGTGGCAGTCATCTACTGCGTCGGCATCGCCGCTGTCTTTGTGCAGAACCGCCTGATGGCAAGGATCACCCAGGGCACGCTGAAGGACCTGCGTGACGAGATGTTCACCCACATGCAGACGCTGCCCATCAAATACTTTGACACCCACGCCCACGGCGACATTATGTCGGTCTACACGAACGACATTGACACGCTGCGCCAGATGATCAGCCAGAGCCTGCCGCAGCTCGTCAACACGGTTGTGACCCTTGTCGGCGTGCTGGCCTCGATGCTCTATCTGAGCGTCCCCCTGACGGTGCTGGCCCTCGCGATGGTCGGCGTCATGCTGCTGGCGACGAAGTACCTGACCGGCAACTCCGGCAAATACTTCATCAAGCAGCAGCAGGAGCTGGGCAAGGTCAATGGCTACATTGAGGAAATGATGAACGGCCAGAAGGTCATCAAGGTCTTTTGCCATGAGGAAATTGCCATTGAGGAGTTCGACAGGCTCAACGATGAGCTGTTCCACAGCGCCGACAAGGCAAACTCCTATTCGCTGGTAGCAATGCCCGTCAACGGCCAGCTGGGCAACCTGTCCTACGTGTTCTGCGCCATCCTCGGCGGTGCGCTGGCTATCAACGGCTTCGGCGGCTTTACGCTGGGCGGTCTCGCCAGCTTCCTTGTGCTGACCCGCCAGTTCAACCAGCCCATCAGCCAGATCTCCATGCAGCTGAACTCCGTCGTTATGGCGCTGGCCGGCGGTGCGCGTATCTTTGCGCTGCTGGATGAAAAGCCCGAGGTCAACGAGGGCGACATCACCCTGGTCCACGCCAAGTACGAAACGGACGATACTGTCACCGAGACGAACGAGTCCACTGGCATGTGGGCGTGGAAACGCATGGATGCCGACGGCAAGCCCCGGTACACCAAGCTGGAGGGCGACATCGTCTTTAAGGATGTGGACTTCGGCTACGACGAGAAGAAGATCGTCCTGCATGACATCAACCTGTATGGCCGTCCGGGGCAGAAGATCGCCTTTGTCGGCTCCACCGGCGCGGGCAAGACGACGATCACGAACCTTATCAACCGCTTCTACGACATCCAGAAGGGCAGGATCCTGTACGACGGCCACGACATCAAGTCCATTGAGAAGGACGCGCTGCGCTCCTCTCTGGGCATCGTCCTGCAGGATACCCACCTGTTCACCGGCACGGTCATGGAGAACATCCGTTATGGCCGCCTGACCGCCACCGATGAGGAGTGCATGGCCGCCGCGAAGCTCGCAAATGCGGATACCTTCATCAAGCATCTGCCCGAAGGCTACAACACGATGCTGACCGGCGACGGCACGAACCTGAGCCAGGGCCAGCGCCAGCTGCTGGCGATTGCCCGCGCGGCTGTCGCAGACCCGCCGGTGCTGATCCTGGACGAGGCAACGTCCTCCATCGACACCCGCACCGAGAAGCTTGTGCAGGACGGCATGGACGGCCTGATGTATGGCCGCACGACCTTCGTCATTGCCCACCGCTTGTCCACCGTGCGCAACTCGGACTGCATCATGGTGCTGGAACAGGGCCGTATCATTGAGCGCGGCACCCACGACGAGCTGATCGCCCAGAAGGGCCGCTATTACCGCCTGTACACCGGCAACTTTGCCGAGAACTCTTAAGCGCAGAGAGGTCGAAAAAAGCCGCAAAACGGCATAAAATCAATCAAAACTGCCGGGATAGCATCTGCCGTCCCGGCGGTTTTTGTGCAAAATGCCGCAACAGCGCCAAAAAGTTGACGGGAAGGTAAAAAGTGGTTATAATAGGATACGTAGACACGCAAAAAGCGGTGTTTGACCACGCGGCATGAGGGAAACTACAAACAAGATTTGCCGCATAATATACATGATATACCTATAGGAGGAACAAATATGGCACCGAAGAAGATTGCACAGACCGTACTTACCGAGGGTAAGTTCTATACCATCAGCGCCGCCAACGGCAAGGTCGTTGAGGTCGCTGACTATAACATTGACAATGGCGCGAAGATCCAGCTGATGGACAACGCCAACTTTGAGTGGCAGCAGTGGAACTTCGTCGCAGCTGGCGACGGCGTTTACCGCATCCAGAACCGCTTCACCGGCAAGATGATGGATCTGGACATGGGCGGCGTCAGCGACGGCACCCGCGTCCACCAGTGGGAGGGTGCCCAGGCATCCAGCCAGCTGTGGGTCGTGGAGCCTACCAACGATGGCCGCGTCAAGATCAAGTCCAACCTGGCCGGCAAGCTGCTGGACCCCGGCATGGCTACCGAGAACGGCACCGTGCTGCAGATCTGGGCTGACGTCAACGGTGACAACCAGTTCTGGACCATCAACGAGGTCACCCGCAAGCCCAAGACCAGCGTGAAGGCCACCACCGTTAAGGCCAAGGCCGCTGCCGAGAAGGCCGCCACCGAGGTCGTCAAGGCTGCTGAGCCTGTCGTCGAGAAGGCCGTCAAGGCTGCCAAGCCTGCCGCTGAGAAGGCCGTCAAGGCTGCCAAGCCCGTCGTCGAGAAGGCCGTCAAGGCTGCCGAGCCCGTCGTTGAGAAAACCGTCGAGGCTGCGAAGCCTGTCGTCGAGAAGGCCGTCAAGGCTGCCGAGCCTGTCGTTGAGAAGGCTGTTGAGGCTGCCAAGCCCGCAGCCGAGAAGGCCGTCGAGGCCGTCAAGACCGCCACTGCCAAGACCAACACCCGCAAGGGCGGCAAGGGCAAGCGCCGCAAGTAATTTGCCCTTGTAACTATTCCTCTGCAATTTTTTTGCTGTAACGAGAAAACCCCGCCCCGTCAGGATGCAGTTCCTGACGGGGCGGGGTTATTTTTTGTTTGTGGCTGAAAAGCCTTCCCCTACGGGGAAAGGTGGCCCGAAGGGCCGGATGAGGGGCGAGTGTGCCGGTATTGCCCGTGAACGAGCTGCGGCGGAAACGCTGCCCTCATCAGTCACCTGCGGTGACAGCTTCCCCCACGGGGGAAGCCTTCAGACTTACCCCAGCGCCGCAATGCTCTCCTTGATCTTGGCGGCCTTGTCCTGGGCGGCAGCCAGCTTGGCGCGGGTCTCCTCGACGAGCTTCGCCGGGGCCTTCTCGACGAACTTCGGGTTGTTCAGCTGGTTCGTGAACATGCCCAGCTCCTTCTCGGCCTTGGTCAGCTCCTTGTTCAGGCGGGCCAGCTCCTTGTCGCGGTCGATCAGCTCCATCATCGGGATAAAGCCCTTCGCGTCGGGGGTCGCCACGTTGACCATGCCGTCGGTGCTGCCCTCGTACTTTGCCGTGACCGTCACGTCGGTGGCAAAGGCAAAGCGGGCCAGATACGCGCCGCCCTTCTCAAACGCGGCGGGGGAGGCAGTCTCAATGACCATGCTCGTCTTTTTGGCCGGGTGGACGTTCATCTCGGCACGCATGGCGCGGACAGCCTTGATGTAGTCCATCAGCTTCTCAAAGTCGGCGCAGTCCTCGGCCCAGACCTTCATGTTCTCGTCGCCGGGCCACTTCTCGTTCATGATGGTCTCGGCGCTGCCGGGCAGAGCCTGATAGATCTCCTCGGTGATGAACGGCATGAAGGGGTGCAGCAGCTTGAGCGCCTTGTCCAGC
>OGCM01002747.1_pt1 | contig 15230 bp, 9 predicted proteins | sample 1570151 | NCBI WGS metagenome assembly OGCM01 (sample SAMEA4370582, study PRJEB24528) | human gut metagenome
CCGAAAGCAGGAACTTGCCTCCGGCACTATCACAAAATCCGAGTATCTCGAATGGCTGCTCCAATGGCCGGCTTCCTCCGATATGGCTGGAAAACGCGAACCCAAAAGACCGTGGAGAAAAGTAAAATAAGCGTTTTGCAGTAAATCAAAATCCCACGCCTTTCGGCGAGGAATTTTGTGATTTTATGGTATTGCAGGGCTACACTTTGGGAATGGACTTTCCTTTTTAGTAGAATGACCGCGGCAACTTTTGCGGTAGACAAGGAGAGACAAAAAAACTTTTCTTTATATGGGTTAGATTCTGAACTTGCGTACAGCCTGTACAAATTCCATCAGCAGAATTTACCACAGATTCTTATCCGCAAGGTTACTCACAGTACGCATCGCCAGCAGATATAGTTTTTCCATGGCGTCCTTTTACTTGTTTTTATGCTCCAGCCGGTCACATTCGCACGTTGCAAAGGCAATCTTTCTAAGGTATAATCTATTATAATAAGAGGTAAGGTGGGTGAGCAGACGTGCTTTTTTTCTTGATGCAGCGTAACCATAAAGTCGCTGTCATTGAAATAGCCGAAAAGACCGGCGATATAATTGATATGGTCGATATTCTTTCAATGCAAAGAATTCCGCTCGGTGCAAGGCACATCAATGGAAGCTTTGATGTTCTCTCCTTGCGCAAATGGTGGTCGGGACGCGGCATTCCCGCAAGTCGTTCCGGGCTGGAGCGAGCACTTGAAACACTACAAGTTCCATATGCCGAACTATTGCTCGTCAAATGCAGCGGCTTAAGTCTCTCCGACCAATATTGGGTTACTCCCTGCGATGCCCCGCAAAGTTGGCATGCTGTCAATTTTTACGAAAACGGCTTTTCGGAAGATGTAGGCCGAGCCCTGTTTGGTGAGGGCGTTCTCTCTGCACAGCCGGATTTGTGCTCCCCCTGCAATACCTCGGACGGCTTTTTACAAAAGCGCTGGCGTATTGCAGATGGAAAACGAATTCTGTTAAAGGCTGGATCAGGCATTTATCAGCAAGAGCCTTACAATGAACTTGTGGCAACAGAGCTGTATGATAGCCTCGGTATGCCGCACGTTCCCTACTGGCTTGTAGAGCAGGGGACACAAACTATGTCCGCTTGTGAATGCTTCACCAACGAGCATACTGAACTTGTCACCGCAGCTCAATTTATGCGGTTACAGCCGCAGCAGCAGGGGGTATCTAACTGGCAACACTTTAATGATTGCTGCAAGGCAGTGGGCCTACTGGGAACGCAAAAAGAGGTCTGCAATATGCTGGCTACCGATTATATCTTAGCTAACACAGACCGACATCTTGGAAATTTTGGCTTCTTACGGGATTCCGAAACGTTGGAATGGAAAGGGCTTGCTCCCATTTATGACAGTGGTACAAGCCTTTGGCAGATGACCCTTACTCAATCCATCAGCGCAGAGGCAATGGTTCCGGCTAAGCCCTTTGAAACTTCGCAGCAATCTCAGCTAAAGCTGATTGCGCCCTATGTGGACTTGCCGCTTGAACGCCTTGATGGATTCTCCAACAAGGTGGAGAAAATTTTCCAATCCGCCGCCCGGTTTGATGATGGACGGCCTGAGAAAATCGCAGCTGCTGTTGAAGGCAGAATCCAAATGCTGCGATCTAATAGGGAATAATCTGAAAAATCCTGAAATACAAGATATGAGAACCGACTACAAATTGTAGTCAGTTAGGAACAGCAGCAGTTATACGTTGATGTCTGTTGACTAATAGCAGTCATACATCAACTGGTGACAAATTGTCACCAGTTGATTATGAAGCGATAAAAACAGCGTCCCCGGTGAATTTAGGGGGACGCTGTTCCTATATATCCCATATGCACTACTTTTTTCAGATGGCTTTTCCTGCTGATTAAACTCTTTGTCAAGGGTGACCGTCTTTTGGAGGGCCTGTAACTATCTAGAACATGAGGACTATCAGCAATAGAAGCCGTAACTGTGGAGTTGCCCGCATTGATGGGAACACTTGCGGAATTGTAACTATACAAACAAAAGACCAGCTAGGTCTCTTAGTTTACATAGTGGTAAGAGGCTTATCGCATCATATTGAATTCATTATGTTCAGTAGGCTTTGGTAGCTGTCCACATCATGGTATACAACATGGCTGGTAGACATCTCGTTGAACAATTTCTTGGCGCAGGAGATTTTTGCCTGCTCGATGGGGCGCAATTCAAGGGTCTCCATCGTACCTTTGGTTTCAGCTACAAAGAAAATGTGCTTGACGGTGCCTTCGTAGAATGCGATTGCCCAGTCCGGCGAATAGTTGCCTACCGGCGTGGGAATCTGGAAGGTTCGGGGCAGCTTGGCGTAGACACAAACTTCCTCCGCGGCATCCAGATCTTCGGCAAACTTACGCTCAATGCTCTTGTCGGCAGAGCCATCGGTAAACACATAGTCCTGAATTGCCTTCTTGGCAAGAAACGCCTTATCAAAGCTTTGGATGGCCTTTTCTGCCGTAAAGATAGAGCTGTCGTATTCTCCCTCAATGGTATTGTAGGAGATATGCTCCACAATCATAGTGGCCTTCTGCTCATTGATCAGCCGGATCACTTTAGAAATAAACTCTTCCGGGTTGTTCTTGAACATATAGAGCTTGTCGGCACGGATACCTTGCAGGATAGCAGATGCCGATTTGCGTGTCAGCTTTGCGCCATCGGCAATTTTGCCAATCAGGTCATATTTGATCTGGCTTGTTTCTGCGTGCTTGAGGGTTTGTGTCCGGGTCTTTTCGCCCGTAAAAGAATCGCCGCGGTCAATTTCGTACTCATTCATGTTCGCCTTTTGGCGTCCAATGGTAGTCGTGTACTGCAGCTCCGAAACAAACAGCTTTTCATCAATGTGGGCAATGGCCTTACGAATCAGCTCGGCGCTGTCGAACTCCACCGTGTAGGCATACTTGTGGTTAATTTCACGCCACAAAGCCTGAAACTCTTTCTTGGCAAAATTCTCGTTCAGCGGATTTTCCTTCACCTTCGATTCGTGACCATCGGTGAACATATCCTTAAGAACGCTGTCATCGTAAACTGCCTGAACAAGCGTATGAATCCCTTCGGACATAGGTTTCAGCTCATCGGGCAGCTCCGCAACCTGATTCATTGCGACATCTCGGCGATACTTGTCCGTGACCCTGCGCTTCATATCCACATAGCCGTTCTGAATCAGATAGAACTCTATAGCATCAGCCTTTTCACGGTCAATCAGGGTAGGCACGTCGTTTACCTTGACATACTTGCCCTTGAAGTACTCACTCGTAGCAACCGTAGGTCGGTCATAAAGCACCGTTTTAATATCAGATTGCAGGTCCGCAACAAAGGTCTTGTAGCTCTCGCTGGCAATAACGGTCAGGGTGTTGATTTCATGCACACTGTCCCCGCAGCTCTGCACATCCATACGGTTGCCGTTTTGGTTGACGCAAAGGCGCAGACCACGACCAACTTCCTGCCGCTTTGCGGTATTGCTATCAGAATGCTTCAAAGTGCAGATTTGGAACACATTCGGGTTGTCCCAGCCCTCGCGCAGAGCAGAGTGGGAGAAGATGAACCGCGTTGGCTCCTCAAAAGACAGCAGCCGTTCCTTATTTTTAAGAATCAGGTCATATGCTGAAACGTCTTTTTCATCAAAGCCCTCTTTGTTTGCCTTACTGTCAATGCTGCGCCCGGTTTTCTTATCAATACTGAAATATCCCTTGTGTACACGGCTGACATCGCTGCAGGTAGACTTCAAATACTTCTGGTACGGCGTATCGAGCAGGGTTGTATACTCGTTCAGAACATTGATGTACTCCTGCTCAAACATCTGGCCATACTCGCCCAAGACCTCATTGCCGTCAGCGTCATACTGGCGATACTTGGCGACCTCGTCAATAAAGAACAGGGACAGGCACTTGATGCCCATGTTGTACAGCTTTTCTTCTTTTTCAAAATGCGACAAAATCGTTTCACGAATCTGAATGCGGCGCATATCCTTTTCGGAAACATCGCCCACCACATCGCCGGCCTTGATAACCTCACCGTTGGTAAAGGTCACGGTGCTGCGCAGCGGGTCAATTTCAGAAATCGTATAGCCCTTGTACTGCTCCATTTCCTGCGAAACATAATAGAGATCATCGCCGACGCCAAGAATACGGGTTTCACGGTTGATGGACTTGTTGTAGGCAATTTCCAGTTCAATTTTTGCCATCGGCGGCTTTTTGCTGGAAAGTACGATTTGCTCCAAATATAAATAGCTGTCCGTTCCGCGGAAGTTCTTGACCTCGAAGCCCTTGACCTCAATTTTCTTGACCAGCCGTTTGTTGAAGGCATCCAACGCATCCAACACATACACCAGATTGTGATGCTTTGCGTGGGTGGCGGAATAGTTGAGCGAGAACAACGGGTTGAAATTTTTCAACGCCTTTTGCGTAACATCGCCGCCCATTTTCTGCGGCTCGTCCAAGATGATGATAGGGCGGTTTGCTTTGATAACATCAATCGGGCGGCGAGAGCCGAACTCATCGCGCTTCGAGTAAATGATGCGCGCCTCTTTGCTGCGTCCGTCCTCTTTCAGAGAGGATGCAAACGCCTGTGTGTTGATGATCATCACATTGATGCCGGAGTTGGAAGAAAAGTTGTCAAGCTGATTCAGGTTGGAGCTGTTATAAACAAAGAACCGCGCCTTCTTGCCGTAATGCTCCATAAAATGGTCTGTGGTGATCTCAAAGGACTTTTTCACGCCCTCACGGATTGCAATCGAGGGAACGACCACAATAAACTTACTCCAGCCGTATTTCTTGTTCAACTCGAACATGGTTTTGATGTAGACATAGGTCTTGCCGGTGCCGGTTTCCATCTCAATGTCCAAGCTGCAGCGCCCCATGTCATTTACTAACTCTGGGGAGAGCTTGATGTTGTTCTGGCTTTGCAGCGTGTGGATGTTTTGCAAAAGCTGCTCATCGGACAGCGCAACAGCCTCATTTTTATAACCGGAATCGCGCAGCAAATCTTCCAACTCCATTTGTTCCGGGTTATCGGCAAGCGCCAAAAAACTCAGCTGCTGCGGTTTTTGGTTCAAGGTGCCGGTGTCGCGGATATATGACACGCCGCTGCTGTACGGCTGCCCCGCAAAGACATTGACCACGGCGTCCACTGCATCGGTCTGGTATTGCTGTATCTTAAAATTAAACTTCAATTAGAATGCACCTCCCTTAAAGAACAGCGATAAGAATAGTAGCAACAAGCGAAGCCAGCGCAATACCAGCGGAAACAAGGGCAATAATCAGCATCTTCGTATTGTACTTCTTTGCTTTCTCTGCTTCCTGCTTACTTTCTTCCAGTTCTTTTTCTTTCAACAGGTACAAATCGTTAAGTTTCGAGTAGTTATCGTTAAGTCCTTCTACTACTTTCTGATTTCCTTCAAGTATTGGCTTTATTTCCTCTGCAAGAATCTCGTTCAGCGGTGTAATGCTATCAAATATTTCTTGATTTCGCTTATTCATTTCATCAATAAACGAGGTGTCTATTCTTGGGGTTAAATCAGGTAAATTGAAACCACTAAAATCCATCACAGCACCTTCCTGACGGTATCGGGGCTGTAGGTGGCGAAAATCTGGTCAAAATTGGTGGCTACGCTGTCGCTTGCCATGGAACTGTCGCGCATGACAAAGTAGTACGGCTTCTGTTTGGCGATGGCCTTGATGGTTTCCTCCGAAACATCGCTGTCGAAACAGGCAATCAGGTAGTTGTCCTCCACATTGAACACCTTCTTGCCGGCAATGGTGGTTTCCTCGATTTTGCTGGAGAGCAGCACACCCAAATCGAGCATTACTTGGAACAGCAAGTCCTCCGGCGTTCTGTCCTCTTTGATGTTATCCTCAAGGCGGGAGAACATATTGACCTCATACTCCGCAGGGTTATAGTAGACATCCTTCATATTGGAGGTGTCGCACTTCAACACACGGAAACCGGTATCAAGTGAATGACTAATATCAACTCTTTCAAACGCCGATTTAGTGCGTTCGATTGCATCGTGCCCATTTTCAGCAATGCTTAAAAATAGTTGAACATCCTTGTTATCCTTTAAGAGCGGTACATCCTTTAACTTCTCGTTTTCATTGTTGATCTTCGTTCCTGCTCTGCGAATTCTTTCTTTTCCGATTTCACAGATGTTCTGATAGCCTGCTTTGTAGGCTTCACTCTTTTCGTCTGTTGCTTCAGGAAGCTGAACCATAATAAACTTACGGTGTCCGCCATCTTCAGCATTGAGTTGCATTACAGCGTGGGCGGTTGTCGCAGAGCCGGAGAAAAAGTCGAGAACCAGCGAATCTTCATGTGTTCCAATCTGGATAATTTTCTTCAAAAGTCGAACTGGCTTGGGGTAATCAAAATAGGCATGGCCGTCAAATAAGTTTTTGACTTCCTGCGTTGCCTCTTGCGAATGCCCAACTTCAGAATTAGGCCACCATGTCCAAACATTTTTTCCTTCACGCTCAGATAAATATGTTTTCCTACGTGGAATACCCATCCCATCCCGTCCGAACCACATCCGGCCTTCTGCGCATTGTTTTAGAAATTCACTTTCTATATTCTTCCAACATCTTCCCTCTGGCGGAGTATACTTAGCTCCACCAGGAGTTACAATTTCATACATTTGGTTCGGTCTAAATCCTTGCGCCGTGAAATCACTCGATGCCCATGGTCCCCGGGGATCGTTATCTGGATTAGAATAATTAGATGTATCCTTTTCTGTCAATCGCACTTTATTTATTGCGTTTGACAAATTTTCAGTGTTTTTTCCATAGGTAACAATATAATCGTGTGCAGTACTTACAAGTTTTCTCATATCTGGAGAAGTCCTTCGCTGCCAAACGAACTGACCAATAAAATTAGACTCGCCAAAAATTTCGTCGCAGACCTTACGTAAATTCTCCATTTCGTTCTCATCAATACTGATAAAGACAACGCCATCATCTGTCAGCAAATCCTTTGTCAGTCTAAGCCGAGGATAGATCATATTCAGCCAGTCAGTATGAAAGCGACCGTTGCTCTCGGTGTTCTGCACCATGCGATTGCCGTCCTCGTCGTACTGCCCGCTGTTAGCAAGGTACTCATCTGTGCTCTGGGCAAAGTCATCTTCATACACAAAGTCGTTGCCGGTGTTGTACGGAGGATCAATGTAAATCATCTTGATTTTACCAAGATAGGTTTCCTGCAAGAGTTTCAGCACTTCCAGATTATCGCCCTCAATATAGAGGTTCTCTGTGGTATCAAAGTCCACGCTGCCGGTGCTGCAATAAGGTTTTCCCTCACTGTCTGCCCCGGTAGGAACAGTCTCATCTTCCCGAACAGGGCGCAGCGTCTTATTAATGGGCGCATTGGCAAGCAGAACGGACTTCTTCTTGTCCGGCCAAGTGAACTGATAGCGTTCCTCGTTGCCGTCCACCACCTTGCAGGAAATCTCCTGCATCAGCACATCCTTATCAATAGCCCGCACAACCTCGCCGCTCTCGTTGATCGTTTCCGTCACCGCATTGGGAAACATCGCCGCCAGCTTCTTAAAATTATCATCAGCCTTGTTCGCTGTTTGCATTCTCAGTTTGTCCATCCGTACCTTTCTCCTCTGCATATTTGTAAAATTTGTAAATCGGAAACCCCTTAAAAAGATTTAACTTATCCTCTTCTAAAGTGTCAAAAATTTTACGTGCTTCTTCCTGCTCATCGAGCAGGAGAAATGCCCCCAGACGCTGAAACTCATCTTTTGCTGTTGTGGCAATTGTGTATAGCTCTTGCTTTTCTGAGAATTCAAGTGGACGTTCCCGGAGTTCAATTTGCAATCTATTCAATGTAACAATTTCACTTGACAGGAAATCCGTATGTTGTCCTAGCCAAACATTCATTTGCCTTGCTGCATTCAATAGCTCTGGATTTGGTGCCTTATCATATGCATTCAGCATACTCAGCATGCAGTTGTTGCTAAGCTCAAAATGCGTTGTTGATGGTGGAATAATCTTGAAGTTCTCAACAACTTTTTCTAAATCCAAATTATCCAACGTGAGATAGTCGTCAGGTCGCATCATCATAAATTGTGAGACCTCCACCGGTTCCATCCCCTCGGGTGCCCATTTCACATCGAAACGATTTCCAAAAAAGTCATATATACGGTATCCCCCGTTTGCTTTGATATAAACAACCGCCACTGTTAAATTTGCTATTTTAATTTTTTGTCCCGGATTTTTTTCATCGATTTCTCCGCGGATAATCCGATGGTCACCAATCGAATTAACAATTCGCATGAGATTGTCTATGTCATCACTTGTGCATTTGCTAAGTTCCAAATCCTTTTTCACATTCATAGAGTCCAATACCTCTTTTATGTGTTTCCGGTTACTTAGCATTTCAGGGAAATTGCACGCTTCCATCCGATCAAGCTCACTCTGCGGAAATTTCGCAGGAAATTCTGCGTCTCCAAAATTGAATGCTTCATTGTCGACCAATGCAATAATAAATTCCAGTGCTTCTATCTGCTCCGTTAGAGTCCCTGTAAGGTTAATGTTAAGATGAATTTTTATAGATGAATCCACTTTATCAACATTAGGCGCAATGATTTTCACACTACTCCCTATCTGCTGTTCAATTGTATCTGCTGTTGCAATGGTCTTGACTTTGTCGTAATAAATATGTCCTTTAACAGAAATTGGAATGTTGGTATCCTTGCTTGTGGTTATATTTGTTATTTCATCAAAATACTCAATCGGAATCGGCGCGGTTCCGCCCTTAATATTAGCATACAGTGTTAATGACTTACCATCAATGATTTTTGGCAAAAGTCTAGTATCTGGGCAAGCGCCAAGACCTGTATAACTAAAGCTTATATTTTCCAGTAACCCCTTCTTAATCAAATCATCAACGTTGGGTAAATCTTTTCCCGCAAAGCTGACCTGCTTTTTCGATTCTTCGTAAAAATTTAGAAACAGTTCTGTTTTTCGTGCATTATCGGCTGGAAATTTATGGAATTTCACGGAGATTGTCCGCCGACTTTTTTTCTCGTCCAAGAGCTTTTTGACCATTACTGGTAGCAAGCTCACATAATATATCTGTAACACATCACCTGTATCTTTGTTCAAATAGACCACAAAGAATACAGTTCCACCATTCATCATATATGCACGGAGATCATCACAACTTATTGGGTACGAAATTGTTCGTTTTGCATCGCGTGTGCGAACAGCCTTACCTTTAACTTGCGCTGCGACCTTTTTAATATTCTTCTTTGTTTTCTTTTTATCCTCATGTATATATATGTGGCCATCCCAGCACGGTTCTTTATCCCCACTGTTAATAAAACTGCTCAGCAAATCTGTTTTCGCAATTTCCTTTTCAATTGCACTTGTCGCAAGTTTCTCTAAATCCATGTATTTTCTCCTGATTTTGTCGCAACTTTCTTATTTGTTGCACCAGCTCAAACTTCTTTTTTGGCTGCTTCTCCGCCCGTGCCTGTTTTTCCAGTTTGGCGATTTCTTTTTCGATCTTCTGTCGGCGATCATCGGCGGCAATCTGCTCATCCAGAGTGTTGCCGTCTGCAATGCTCACCTCACCGATGTCCACTACGATGTTTTCCCAAACTTTATCAAGGGTCAACCCCCGCAGCTCTAGGGTGCAGCTTTCGGTAGGCTTCCAGTCCGTCTGCATCAGTTTGGTGCGGTAGACAGCCAGCTTACTTTGCCCTTCAAATTCCAGCACAAATAGAATATTCTGCGGAATCAGCTTCGATAAAGCTGCAATCGTTTTCTCATCAAAGTTCTTTTTCTTGAGCGCAACAAGCAAAACAAAGAAGCTGCCGACTTCTTCTCCGGCAGGGATGTTGATTCGGCTCGGAGAAATTTCGTTGACAATGACAATGCGGGATATATCGGCATCGATTTTGTCTTTGGACGCTGTATTCATCTGAAATTTGGCATAAATCGCTTTTTTAGGCAGCTGCTTATTCATTTCAGTTGACTTTGGAAGTCCGAGCATGGTATCACCTCACCGCACGACTAAAAAGCATATCAGCTCAAAGTCGTCAAGTCCTTTGATTTCGTTCGTCAGGAAGCTAATCTGCCCGCCGCCCAAGAAACTGTCAATATCGCTCTCGTCCTTTACCTCGATGATTGAGGCAATGGCGTCGCCAAGCAGTTTGGAAAGGCGGGACATATTTTTGCCGTCGCGGGTTTCTTTGTTAAACGGCTTATAGGCTGCGGGGATTGGCTCTGTCTGCCCTTTGCAGAGAAAACGCATTCTATCCAGCATCTGCTTCGGGGAAAGATGGTTACAGACAACCTCGCCGTCATCCCCGATATAAACCATATAGAAGGGATGCAGCCGGTTCTGGTTGTCGATGTTTACGCTGTTGGAGCGATTCTTCAAAACGAAAATGACACCGGCAGGCGCGTCCTCACCGGCAGGTACAACCGAGTGCAGACCGAAGGGTGTTTTTTCGATGTCCGGGTGGTTCTTGACATATTCCAGCAAGTCCAGACGGAACTCGTTGAGCCCCAAATCCATAATGGAAATGCCGGTGGTCATATCCTCAATATCGACTACCTCGTCCTGCAGGCGCTTCAGCTGCGCTTTTCGGTATTCGAGATCGGTCTTTTCGTCATTGCTGAGCAGGTTATCGTCACCCGTGGCGGTCATATCCACGATTTTCATACGGGTCTCAACTCTGGCTTTCAGGTTGATATAATCGTCAAGGGTCACATCAGGCCAGAAATTCACAAGCTGAATAACCTTGTTGCGGCTTCCGATACGGTCAATACGCCCGAAACGCTGAATGATACGAACCGAATTCCAGTGAATGTCGTAGTTGACGAGACAGTCGCAGTCCTGCAAGTTCTGGCCTTCAGAAATGCAGTCGGTGGCAATCAGAATGTCGATTTTTGTATTGTCGCCGGGCATCAGCAGCTCTTTGTCCTTGGATATAGGAGAGAAGCAGGTCAGAACCGTGTTTAAGTCAGACCGCAATCTCGGGCAGGTGGTGCGCCCCTCCACATTGCCGGTGATCATGGCGGTATTCAGACCAAATTTTTCTTTTACAAAGGGACCAACATTATTGTACAGGTATTCCGCCGTGTCAGAAAATGCCGTGAAAATGATAATTTTCTCGTTTCCGGGATTGATAGGCGCAGTGATTTTATTGTTGATCACACGGAAAAGCTCACGCAGTTTCAAGTCGTGCTCCGGCGTGATGTCGCGCACCATATAAGTAAGCAGCTCCAGAACTTCGGCATCCTTTTGCAGTTCCTTGCGCCACGACTCATAGTCCATATCCGCAAGGTCGATTTTGACCTTTTTGCCAAACGCGAACAAATCATCGGTATCCTGATCGTCGCCATCAAACTCGTTCACATTGGAAATGTCCGTCAAATTCAATGTGGTGCCCGTGTGGTGGTCAAAACGGTTGATGGTGTCGATTGTGCTGTCGATAAGCCCTTTGATTCGTTCCAGCGTTAAATTGAACGAATAGACAGAGCTTTCCATACGCTTCATCAGGTTGATGGCCATCAGCCTGCGGATACCTTGCTCGCGGCTGGCCTGTGTAAATCCCACGTTGACAGTGTTGTCGCCGTAAAGCTCCGCGTATTTTTCCATTTTGCTTGACAGAATAAAGTGGGAAGGCGTATAGATCGTCAGGTTCAGAAGCATCAGCTGCTCAAAAATCTCGTTGTAGTTGATGGCCCCCTTCAAATCCGTCAGATGCGGACGCAACGAGATAGGCTTTAGGCGCGTGGGGAATGTGCCGATGTCGCTTGTGTCATAGTATTTCTGAATGTGCTTGCGGGAACGGGCAATCGTAACGCTGTCCAGCAGCTCAAAAAAGTCGAAGTCCAACATTTTGAGCAGGTTTTCGGTTGTGCGGTCGCAAGGCTCCCACTTGCTCCATGTATTAAATGCCCGCTGCGCATTTCTGAAAATTTCGTCAATCGAACGGCTGGTATTGAGTTTTTCGTCAATATAATCGGTGTGTCCTTCGTAAGCCAGGGCAAGCTGATTTTTCAGGTCATTGAAGCGGTTATTGACCGGCGTGGCGGAAAGCATCAGCACCTTTGTTTTCACGCCTGCACGGATGACCTTTTTCATTAAGGTTACATAGCGATTGTCCTTAGTTTCTTCATCCGGGTTTTCAATCAGCTTGCCGCCGTTGCGGAAGTTGTGGGATTCATCAATCACGACAAGATCGTAGTTGCCCCAATTCAATCTGCTAAGATCCAGACCGTTTGAATTGCCGTGGGTGCGGTTCAGATCGGTGTGGTAAAGCACATCGTAGCGGAGTCTGTCGGCAGCAATCGGGTTGTTGACATAGTTGTCCTTATAGGTGTTCCAGTTGTTCGTCAGCTTCTTGGGGCAAAGCACCAGGACGGATTTGTTACGGTTTTCGTAATATTTTATAACGGCAAGCGCTGTAAAGGTTTTACCGAGACCAACGCTGTCTGCAAGAATACAGCCGTTATATTTTTCGAGTTTGTTTATGATGGCGAGAGCGGCATCCTTTTGGAAGTTGTAGAGCATCCCCCAAATCTTGCTTTCCTTGAAGCCGGTTGCTTCGTTTGGCAAAACATCCTCGGACACATCTTCCAAAAACTCGCTGAAAATATTGTAGAGAGTCACAAAGTAGATAAAGTCGGGCGAGTTCTCATTATAGGCAGCCGTGATGCTGTCGATCACCTCATCTGTGACGACCTGAAGTACCTTGCTGTCGTTCCAAATTTCATTGAAGTCAGCAAGCAAAGTGCGGGCAAGGGACTCGTCCTTTACAATTGTGGTGCTGATTACATTGCCTTTTTCGCAACCAAGTTCAACCGTAGTAAAGTTGTTGATGGGGGTATAGCCTACGCCGTCAACTACAATTTGTCCCTGAATAGATTTGTCACTGACATTTGATTTGAAAGTGACCTTCTGCCTGATCCACTCTGCACATTCTCGTGCAATAGCTTTTTGGGTCAATTCATTGCGGAGCTTAATTTCAAATTCAGTACCGTAAAGATTTCGTTCACGGGTTAAGCGCGGAATGTAAAATTCACGGCGTTCTTTTTTGGCCTTTTCTGTCACGAAAGTCGGAGATGTAAAAATAAAGCGGAGTTCCTCAATCTGTGATAGCTGCTCCTTCAACTCTTGAAAGGCATAGATAGAGAAACAAGCCGCTGCAATGGATAGTTTGCTGCCTTGCTTGATTTCCACGGACAAATCGTCTTTTAGAGTCTTTGTAGTATTGTTTATAAGCTCCATTTTTCTACACCCATCCTAATTATGGCAAAGTTTGTGTCACATAAAGCATACTCTACTCAGCTTATGCGTCATAAAACTCCATGATTTCATCGGGCGTACAGTTAAGTGCCTTGCAAATGTTACCGATAATTTCGGTAGTTATATTTTCATCTCTTGCAAGTTTCATCATCTGATAATGCGTAATGTGTGCCGCTTCTTGCAAGTCTTTTTTTCTCATCTTCTTGTCGATTAAGATTTTCCAAAGTTTATTGTATCTGACAGCCATAGCGATTCTCCTTCGGCAATATACTATCATTCAAAGATAAAGAACAACCAATTTAACATATTATAGCATACTTTCCCTGAAAATCATAAAAAAAGACGGAAATTCAAACTTATTTGCGGAAAATCAAGCCACAGCGTTGAGCATTTATAGTTAAAAAGCAATTGAAACGCATAAAAAAGGTCAAGATGTATTTTTATTGGTTGTTATGGGGCAAGATATGAAGAATTCAAAAGTCAGACGGTTTGATATCATTGCAAGGAAGATGAAAAGCCCACAGGCTAGATCTTATATCCAGCCTGTGGGCCTTGTGTATGATTTGTCCTTTATCTTGTCCTGCGGCTTGCCCCGAAGCTTATGCCCAAGTCTATTTAACAAGATACCCATAATGGCGCATCTGGCGGCGGATAAGGACTTCACAGCGGTCGCAAATTTCTTGGCTATAGGCGGTTCGATAGCTATCGATGAGTGCCTTTACATCGTCTGTGCTAAAGTTGAAGTGAAGCTGTATACCGTATAATTTCTCTGCCGCATCAAGCTGATCATCAAAATATATCGAAAAAGGCTTGGCTTCAACAGTTTTTAGACAATCCTCTAAGCTTCTTTCCAAGGGGAAATCCATATTGGTATTTGCTAAAAGAGACAAGCCGTTATCAAATAGGGGGCATAGCGCATAGGTATCATCCACAGCATTGTATTGAACGGCAATATTGTTGGTATGGCGATCTTCGTTTAGGAAGAATGCATCAATCTCCAGCATCGATGTTAGATATTGTCCAAAGTTTTGTAGCCCGGTTGTCTGTTCAACGAAGTTTACCAGAAATTTTATCTGGTTCTTGATTTTCCCTTGATGCGCCGTATCTACTGCAAGGCTCCCGCCGGTAAATTTTCGATACAACTTTTCCAATGGAATAAGGGCATAGTCATCCGCGAGAAAATCAGCGCTTTTACAGCCACTGTAAACTCGGTCTTTGTACTTGATTTGCGAATACTCATAAACGACAAAGGGGTACGGAACAGTTGACTTGGTCAGCAGGGCAGAAACGATTGTTTCCGCTAGCCCCTCATACCCCATGTGGTCAGCCTTGTACCAACACCCGTCACATTTCCATTTTAACTGATTTCCCTTGGATGTATGGTTCAGCGTTTCTTGTGGCTCAAGCCTGCTTAAATCAATCATTTCCATAGAGTCCTCCTTACGCAGCGACGTTACGGATCATCTGCACCCACTGGTTGTCCCCAGCCATACGTCCATTTGTTTTTTCGATAATCAGCAGTGGGTCAAAGAAAGGAACATCCATTTCCCGAAGAATGCCTTTCAGACCGGCTCGGCTGGCAGGCAGGTACCTTTCTTTTAAGAACTCCTCGAAATCTGCCCAAGACGAATTTTCTACAACGCCAAAGGCTCGTAGCGGAATGCGGTCAGTATGGGCTTTGCTGTATTTTCAAATAATGCCAAATCAAATTTTAGCGTTCAAATACTCCACGAGTTCCCAAACTGTTGTCAGAGGGTTGCTCTGTCGTGAAATCGGCTCGATACCTTGGTTCTGGATTTGGCTGCCACGAGTTTTCGCTCTCTGAATTGCAGTTGCCTGCAAAGGCTTCAAAACGTCAAAGCAATCCTTGCTCTTCTCATAATCGGGGATTCTGTTTGGCTGTTTCAGCAAGCGAATCAATGCCTG
>OGCM01002748.1_pt1 | contig 15222 bp, 15 predicted proteins | sample 1570151 | NCBI WGS metagenome assembly OGCM01 (sample SAMEA4370582, study PRJEB24528) | human gut metagenome
AGGAGACTCTGGCTAAGCTGGCTGAGAAAGCAACCGAGAGACATATGGCATAATTGATAAAACAATGATTTAAATAGCACGAGGATGTGTTCCGGAGCAGAGGGGGAAGCTGTTCTGGAACACGTCCATTGGAGAAGAATTATGGGGACTGATAAAAAGAAACAGAGAGTTGTAATTGCTCTTGGCGGTAATGCGTTGGGGAATACATTACCGGAGCAGATGATCGCAGTCAAGAAGACTGCAGCAGCAATCGTAGATCTGATCGAAGATGGCAATGAGGTTGTAATCGCGCATGGTAACGGACCGCAGGTTGGCATGATCCAGAACGCAATGTCTGAGCTGACCCGCTCCAATCCGGAAAAATATATTCCGTGTCCGTTATCTGTATGCGTGGCTATGAGCCAGGGGTATATCGGCTACGATCTGCAGAATGCGCTGCGGGAGGAAATGCTGGACAGAGGCATTACCACCGGCTGTACCACCATTCTGACGCAGGTAGAAGTAGATGCTCATGATCCGGCTTTTGACAATCCGACGAAGCCGATTGGTGCATTTATGACCCAGGAAGAGGCAGACAAGCTGGTCAAAGAGAAGGGATATAAGGTTGTTGAAGACGCAGGACGCGGTTATCGCCGTGTCGTTGCTTCTCCGAAGCCGAAGTCTATTATTGAGATCGATACCATCCGCAGCCTGGTTGAAAACGATTATGTAGTTGTAGCATGCGGCGGCGGCGGTATTCCGGTATTTGTAACGGAAGGACATCACTTAAAGGGTGCTGCAGCAGTAATCGACAAAGACTTCGCAGCAGAAAAGCTGGCAGAAGATCTGGATGCAGATTTTTTAATTATTCTTACAGCAGTAGAAAAAGTCGCAATCAACTTTGGAAAACCAGACGAAACCTGGCTGAGTGACTTACCAGTGGAGCAGGCAAAGGCATACGCCGCTGCCGGACATTTTGCACCGGGTTCCATGCTTCCAAAGGTACAGGCAGCAGTGAAGTTTGCAGAGTCCAAGAAAGGCCGTACTGCATTGATTACCTTGCTTGAAAAGGCAAAGGAAGGAATCGCAGGACAGACGGGAACACATATCCATCAGTAAATTGCTCTGATAGTAAGGAGGCATATGAAACTGTTAGTTGTGAACCCGAATACGTCCGATGCAATGACGGAAGGTATTAGGGAAACGATTGACCTGGTAAGAATGCCCGGTGTGGAAGTGGAAATCGCAGGTGTGGATTTTGGCCCGGAAGCTTTGGAATCATTCTATGACTATACACTTGCAGGATTTGCACTGTGCCGTTACCTGGAAAACGCAAAGGAGAAGTATGACGGAGTTATGATTGCATGCTTCGGCGATCCGGGATTGTACGCAGTAAAAGAAATCTGCCAGTGTCCGGTACTTGGTATAGCAGAAACATCTATGGCGGTAGCGTTGCTTCTTGGAAGCAGGTTTGCTATTTTAGCAGCATCAGAAAAGGCCGTATCCATGATGGACAATATGGTAGACCAGTACGGAATGGAATACCGGTACGCGGGAGTATTCCCGCTCAGCATGAGTGTTATGGACGCAGAAGAGAATTCTGAAAAGACGATTCAGCGTCTGATCGAACAGGGACGAGAAGCAATCAAACGAGGAGCAGAGGTTCTGATTCTCGGTTGTGCAGGCATGACCGGTTATCATGAACCGGTCAGCAAAGCACTTGGTGTTCCGGTTCTCGATCCGGTCGAAGTAACGTTTCTGCAGCTGGAAATGTTAGCCCGGGGTAAAATTGAAACTTCCAAAGCAGGACTTTATAAAGCTCCTGATGCTAAGAAGATGAAAAATAAAAGGTTGCTGACAGACAATCTTTAAATAAAAGGAGAGAAGAGCTATGAAAAAAAGAATGAGAGCAGTTGTAGGTCTGGCATTAGTAGCAGCACTTGGTTTAACCGCATGTGGTGGTTCCGGAAACAGTACTTCTTCTAATAATTCAAGCAAGGAGACAGCAGCAGCTGAGAGCGAGGATGGCGCTGCATCCGAAGAAGGAAAGAGTGTTGCAATGATCTTTTCAGGCTTGATTACGGATGAGGCTTTTAACCAGTTTACCTACGAAGGCATGATGAAAGCAAAAGAGGAGCTGGGAATTAAGACCGCGTACAAAGAGAATGTTACCCAGGATGAGCAGCTGGAGGTTCTCCGTCAGTTTGCTCAGCAGGGTTACCAGATCATCATTGGTCAGGGTGGTCAGTTCGGTGAGGCAGTTTCCATGGTAGCAGAAGAGTTCCCGGATACCCAGTTTATTTTCTCTGTAGGTACCGATACTTTTGATCTTCCGAACATGTCTGCAGCGACCATCGACTACGCAGATGCAGGCTTTATTGGCGGTGTGTTAGCGGGCCTGACTACCAAGACTAACAAGGTTGCAATGGTTACCGGTGAGTTCTATGATAACCACAGAGCAATGGAGGCAGGCTTCTACAAGGGAGTTGCTTATGTAAATCCGGATATCGAAACTACTGCAATCACCACCGGTGACTGGGCAGATACCGTAAAGGCAAGAGAAGCATGTCTGGCAGTTATTGCCCAGGGTTATGATGTATTATTCCCGTGTCTGGATGCTGCAGGCGCAGGCGTAGCAGCAGCTGCACAGGATTCCGGCAATGTTAAGGTTGTAGGTTCTGTTGCTGATTATGCAAAAGACTACGGCGCAGAGGATGTAACTGCCGGCAGCGTTGTGTTTGCATGGGATGAGTTAGGATATCTGGAATCCACAGGCGACATCTGTGACGGTAAGTCCCACGTTATTGGCATGGCTGAGGGTGGCCTTAAACCGGTTATCAACGCAGAGTTAACCAAGGAACAGCAGGAAGTTTACGATGCTGCAGTTGCTGATCTGGCTGCAGGAAAGATTGATCTTTCAAAATAAAAACAGGGCATATTGACAATGGATATAAATGGGGGAGCATCAGTGCCTCCCCATTTGTATCTATGAGTTGCGACAGGAGGGGAATACGTTTATGGTAGAAGAGAGGTATGCACTGCAGATGCAGGATATTACCGTGGAATTTCCGGGAGTTCTGGCAAATGATCATGTCAGCATCGACTGTAAAAAGGGTGAGGTATTGGGGTTACTGGGAGAAAATGGTGCTGGTAAAACAACACTGATGAATGTTTTATATGGATTATATCCTCCTACCACAGGTAAGATTTTATTAGATGGAAAAGAAGTGAAGATTGGTTCTCCTTCCGAAGCAATTGCGAATGGAGTTGGAATGGTGCATCAGCATTTCAAACTGGTTGATACCCTTTCCGTTATCGAGAATATTGTTCTTGGTATTCCGACCAAGAAGCAGAAGCTGGATCTGGAACCAGCAAAGAAACGATTATTAGAGTTATGCGAAGAATACGAATTGTACGTGGATCCGGATGAGATTGTCTGGAAGCTGCCAGTTGGTAAACAGCAGTGGGTTGAGATTTTAAAGGCTTTGTACAGAGACTGTAAGGTTCTGGTGCTGGATGAGCCGACCGCAGTTTTAACCCCTTCCGAGAGTGATCAGCTGTGTAATGCGATTCGTCATATTACCTCCAAAGGCCGTTCCGTCATTTTTATCAGTCATAAACTTCGTGAGGTAATTCAGATTACAGATCGAGTTACGGTAATCCGCGATGGCAAATATATTGGAACTGTAGACACCAAGGATGCTACCCAACTGACTCTTTCCAAGATGATGGTTGGTCGCCCGGTATCCATTGAACGGAAACCGCGTGAAGAGTATCCAGATAAAAAGCCGGTTCTGGTCATGAAGGATGTCAATGCTTTTGATGACCGTGGAATCCAGGCACTGAAGAATTTTAACCTGACGGTTCATGCAGGTGAGATCGTTGGCGTTGCCGGTGTTGACGGCAACGGACAGAAGGAGCTGGCAGAATGTATCTCCGGTATGCGTAAAACGACCAGCGGCACCATCACGATTGATGGAAAGCCGGTTACCGGTGTAATTGCAGATCCGTCCTTCCTGGGATTTATTCCTGAGGACAGACAGAAGACTGGTCTTGTCATGGACTTCAGCATTGCGGACAATCTGATTATCAAAGATTATTACAATGAGCCGTTCGCAAAGAAACAGGTTCTGGATTATAAGACCATCAAAAAGCATGCCCGAACAATGATTAAGAAATATCATGTAAAGACTCCTTCTGAGGATGTAAAAGTAAGAAACCTGTCCGGAGGCAACCAGCAGAAGGTTGTTATCGCGCGTGAACTGGATCCGGAACCGGTACTGGACCTGGTAGCACATCCGACCAGAGGCCTGGATCTGGGCGCGGTTGATAATGTGCTGAACATTCTGATGAGAGAGCGCAATCGTGGCGCGGGAATTTTGTTTATTTCAGGAGAGCTGCAGGAGATTATGGCACTAAGCGACCGCATCATCGTTCTCTATAGCGGAGAGTGTATGGGAGAATTGGATGGTGAAACCGCAGATCAGAATGTAATCGGCCAGATGATGTTAGGACAAGTTCCGGAGGTGCAGTAGATGAAAGAATTGAATAAAACAAAAATATTAAACATTCCGATTTTAGGGGATGTAGCGGTTTCTCTCGGACGTACGCTTTTTGGCATCGTGCTGGGGCTGATTGCAAGTGGAATCCTAATCGCGTTCTCTGGGGTTAACCCGTTTGTGGCATATGGATCGCTGATAAGAGGTGCATTTGGTAATGTACAGTCAATCAGCAATGTACTGGTTCGTTCTTCACCGCTGCTGCTTGGTGGAATCGGTGTATCCCTTGGCATTAAAGCCGGTGTGTGGAACCTTGGTATGGAAGGTTATATGTATCTTGGCGCAATCGGAGCTTCTCTCCTCGGTGTTCAGGATCTCGGACTTCCGGCATTCATCCATATTCCGTTATGTATGATTGTTGCCATGGCATTTGCAGCTGTCTGGGGGCTGATTCCGGGTTACTTAAAGGCTTACAAGGGTGTAAACGAAGTTACCTGTTCCATCATGATGAGTTACATTGCGATCTACTTAACTAACTGGGTAGTTTCCTGTTTGCCGCTCGTTGCAGAGGAAGGCTCATTCTATCCGATGAGTAAGAAATTCGTGGGAACAGCACTGCTTCCGATTCTGATGAAAGGATCCAGCTTACATCCTGGTCCGTTTATTGCGATCATTCTGTGTGTGATCTCCTACTTTGTTTTAAACTATACCTCCTTCGGTTTCCGCACCAAGATGCTGGGCGCAAACCCGAATGCTGCAAAATATGCAGGTCTGGATGCGAAAAAGCAGATTGTGATTATGATGATCATTGGTGCACTCCTGGGCGGATTCTCCGGCGCAGTTGAGGTTATGGGATTAAAACGCCGTGTGTACATGGAGTTCGTTACCAACGTTGGTTATGAGAGTGTTGCGGTAGCTCTTTTAGCAGGTGGAAATCCGCTTGGTGTTATTTTCTCCGCGCTGTTCTTCGCTGCATTAAAGGCAGGCGGTGCGACCATGTCCATTGAAACAGGTGTTATTTCCTCTATGAACTCTATTATCATTGCAATGTGTATGCTGTTCGTAATCGGTGTTGGCGTGGTAGACAGCCGCCGTATGAACAAGGTTGTAGACACAAGCAAAGATGACGAGGACGAGACAGAAGATTCTACCGCAAAGGAGGGTAACTAATATGACAGCTGGAATGATTATAGATTGGTTGCAGGCAACCCTTCGCTGGGCGGCTCCGCTGCTTATCGTTGCAATTGGAGAGGTATATGCAGAGCGCTCCGGCGTTATTAACATGGGTATTGAGGGAATCATGCTGTTTGGTGCCCTTACCGGTATTGCTGTTGGTTATTACATGAACAGCCTGGCACTGGCCGTGCTGTTTACGATTATCATTGGTGCGGTTCTGGGTGTATTGGTAGCATTCCTTACCGTTACCAGACGCACGAATCAGGTAGTTACAGGACTTATGGTGAACATGATATCGCTAGGCGCGACAGACGCGATCTTCTCTCTGATGTCTGAGACCAGACAGTCTCGTGTAGCAACCTTCCCGACCATTTTCCCGAAGAGTATGTTTGATATCCCGATTTTAGGACCCCTGTTTTTCTCTCAGCCAATCAGTACCTGGGTAGCTTTGATTCTGCCGTTTATCGCAGCTTATATTCTTTATAAGACCAGATGGGGCTTAAATGTCCGTGCGGTCGGAGATAACCCGAAAGCAGCCGCAACCGCAGGCCTTTCTGTTATCAAGATCAAGTATCAGACCGTTATTCTTTCCGGTATCTTCGCTGCTTTAGGCGGATGCGTACTGACCCTGGCAGAGGTAGGTTACTTCTCCGCAGGCGGCATGGCCGCAGGACGAGGCTTCATTGTTATGGCAGCCTGCGTTGTAGGCGGATGGAACCCGATCCGAACCAGTCTTGTATGTCTGGTCTTTGGTGCCGCAGACGCACTGCAGCTTCGTTTCCAGACCACAGGTTCCGTGATTCCGTACCAGTTCCTTCAGATGCTGCCGTATGTTGTTACCATCGTGGCCCTGACAATCATGGTAAAACACTCTATTGTTCCGAAAACCTGGGGCAGTGCTTATGACCCGAAGGATGTTTAAAACGTGATGTACCTGAAAACAGTAAATCAGAATTTGAAAGGTTGATTTTATGTTAAAATTACTTATTAAAAATGGTACTGTTATAACTGCAAATGAAACTTATAAGGCTGATATCGGTGTAACAGATGAGCACATCTCTCATATTGTGGAGCCTGGCGGCTTGGACAATCTGGCTGCAGAGAAGGTCATTGACGCAAAGGGCAAATATATCATGCCGGGTTTTATTGAGCCGCATATGCATGTAAAAGCTCCGTTCAGCGGTACAATCGATATTCTGGACTTTTACAGCGCCAGCAAGTGCGGAGCATTCGGCGGTGTAACCACTTTCATGGATTTCAGTACGACCACCCAGGACACTCCGGTTATGCAGGCAGTTGCAGAGCGAATCGAGGAAATGTCTGAGGGAGCCCTGGATTACAGCGTACATCCGAAATTCATCAAGGCTGGTGATAACTTAAGAGCTGACATCAAAAAGCTCGTGGCAGATGGAACTCCTACCTTTAAGATGTTTACCATCTATCCGGGTGTTATGATTCCGGATGAAGATATCTTAAAGATTATGGAGATTGCAAAAGAAGAAGGCGCTCTGTGTGGATTCCACGCAGAGAGTAACGATATCGCACAGTTCTTAAAGAATAAGCTGTTAAGTGGCGGAAAGACTGACTGGGAGTACTTCAATGAGGCAAAGCCGAATGTCTGTGAGGCAGAGGCTGTAAACCGTATCCTCTCCTTTGCGGAGCTTCTGGACGCACCGGTTTACTTCTATCATTTATCTACCAAAGAGGCTGTTGAGCTGGTACGCCAGGCGAAGAAGCGCGGCGTAAAGGTTCAGGCTGAGACCTGTGGTCATTATCTCGTATTTACCAAGAATGAGAATAAGGGCAAGGATGGCATCAACTACCTGATGAGCCCGCCACTTAGAAGCCAGGAAGACCAGGATGCGCTGTGGGAAGGCATCAATGATGGAACCCTGAGCCTTGTTACCTCAGATAACGAAATCTTTACCCGTAAGATCAAAGAGAAAGATCTGGAGACAGATCCGAAGACTGGTGAGAAGATTCCAAACTTCGCAACTCCGGTTAACGGAATTCCTGGTCTGGAAGAGCGTTTTGGATTGCTGATGAGAGGCGTAAACGCAGGAAAAATTTCTCTCAACAAGCTGGTTGAAGTAGGAAGTACCAATCCGGCAAAAGTATTCGGATGCTATCCGGAGAAGGGCTGCCTGGCGGTTGGCAGTGATGCAGATATCATCATTGTAGATCCGGAGAAGGTAATGTCCCTGACCCAGAAGAATATGCATTATACGGAAGACGGAAGCTTGGATTACGATATCTACAAAGATATGGAATCCAAAGGATGGCCTGTATACACGATCCGCCGCGGTGAGATCCTTGTAGAAGACGGAAAATTCTACGGAAAAGACCATACCGGAAAATTCCTGAAGTGTCATTTAAATTAAAAACTCCTCTATGAATGTGAATAGGGGCGTGTGAAAAATGATTTTTCACACGCCCTTTGAGTCAGCGAAAGGCAGCAGAAATTGCGTTATCCGCATAATCGGAGTCAAACGCGCGAAGAATCATCAAAAAGAGTTCACGAAGAGCTGGTGTAAAAGCCAGCTCTTTTTTGTATACAATCTGCAGATAATAATGAGCCGAAGGTTCCAGTGGAATATGGGCAAACTGATCTGTGTTATGAATCTGGCTTAAGGGGAAAAGTCCCATGGCAAACTGCTGATTCAGCAGAAAACGAAAATCCTGCATGGACGCAGCCTGGCAAAGGGTTTCCGGGTGAAGCCCGGCACGTCGGAGATAACGCTGTTCAGCCAGAACAAAGAAGCTTTCCGGAGGTGCCGAAATGAGTTTCTGCGTCTTCAAAGAGGCAAGGAGATCTGGATAATGGAAGGAATCCGGGCAATCTTTCATAAGTTTTGATGGAAATCCCAGGTGCAGTTCTTCCTGCCGGACCGGGATGGATTCCAGATTAGAATAACTGAATTTATCGGATAGAATGATTGCTAGATCTGCATGGTTATCAGAAACGCAGCTTCTTGCCTGTTTATTCTGGACGGAAATAGTCTCCAACGGAATATATGGATAAATTTCTTCAAAATTCGGACGGATTTTATATTTAAAAAAGTCCTGAAAGGTGTGATGGAACGCGATACGGATACTGGAATATGCGTCGGGACCGGATTTGAGCTGTTCCATTTGTTTTATGGCCTGTTCTTTGACCTGCAGAAAGGCCCGGGCACCGGCTATATAGATTTTTCCGGCATCTGTTAGGGTAAGCCCTCGCTTTCCGCGCTGAAACAAAGGCATGGAAAACACTGGAGGAGACCCATGCAGGGGCTTTGTTAGGCGGAGATCCGGCCACTTTAAAGGAACGGGCACCGATGGCCAGTGTAAATGGCCTGATCGGGCCGGATATGGCACCGATCCTGATTATGCATGGCGATGCTGACGCGCTGGTACCAAAGGAAATCAGCGAGGCATTTTACCAGCAGATCTGTGACCAGGGAATGGAAGAACGGGCAGACCTGTACATTTTAAAGCATGCAGGCCATGGCACTCCCGAATTCTTTCAGCCGGAAACAAAGAAAATTGTGGTCGAGTTTTTTGATAAGTATCTGAAAGTGTAAATAGAAAAAGGCAGTTGTACTGCAAAGAAAGAACCCGGCGGACCGTGATGGCCCGCCGGGTTTTGCTATGCAGGTTTATTTTATCTGTTTCCATTTCCCTGTCCGGTAATATCCGTAGGAGATCAGGAAGTTTGCGAGCCATCCCAGCGGCACGGCGTACCATATCATGGCAATGCCGTAGACAGGAGCTCCGAGCTTGGCAATGAGCACACGCAGCCCCAGATTTACCAGATTGGCGATGGTAAAAACTTTTACGGCTCCGGCACCGCGCAGAATGCCGTCGACCGCCATTTTAAAGCCGATCATGCAGAAAAAGAAGCCGATGAATCGCAGGTATCCTTCTCCGGTGGCAACAGTCTGGGCAGAGGGAGCACCGTCCAGGAATAGCGCGATCAAAGGACGGTGGAGCAGCTCCAGGAACAGACACAGGATGACGGCGGTGATGGCAACCATGATATTGGCAGTCCGATATCCCAAGGAGATCCGTTCGTGTTTTTCTGCGCCGATGTTCTGTGCTGTATAGGAGGAAAGGGCATTTCCGATGGCGGCCATGGGAACCACGCAGAGGGATTCGATCCGCATGCCGGCTGAAAACCCGGCCAGGATCTGTGTGCCAAAGCCGTTTACCACTGACTGGACCAGCATCATTCCGATGGAAACCGTGGACTGCTGGAGAATGGATGGCAGTGCGATGCGGGACATGGAGGAAAACTCTGCCTTACTGAACCAAGTTTCTGCTTTCCCATCTAACCGGCGGAGTGTGCGCAGGAAGATGAGGAAGGAACAGACTGCTGAAATGCCCTGGGCAATAAAGGTTGCGTAAGCAGCACCGGCAACGCCTAGATGCAGGGTGGCCACCATATATAGATCCAGGAAGATGTTCAGCACTGAGGAGAAAATCAGCAGATACAGCGGAATCCGCGATTCACCGAGAGCATTGAACATGGAGGAGAGGATGTTGTACATAAACAAAAAGGGCAGGCCGTAAAAGTAAATGTTTAAGTAGATTACAGCGATGTCCATGGCATCAGCCGGAGTGTTTAAGGTTTCCATGATCTGTCTGCTGAAGCACAGGCCAATGCCGCCAAGCAGCAGGCTGATGAGCAGGAAGGAAAGCATGGCGGTGCGGATGCTGTTTTTCATGCGGCTGTAGGCATGTCCGCCGAAGTGTTGGCTGATGATGACCGACGCGCCGATGCCGCCGCCGATGGCGACACAGATAAAAATGCTGGTCAGCGCATAGGACGCGCCGACCGCGGCCAGTGCAGTTTCTCCTACATAATGTCCCACAATAGCAGAGTCTACAATGGTGTATGCCTGCTGAAACAGATTTCCGATGATCATAGGAAGCGCAAAGGCAAACAGTGCCCGGGAGGGCTTCTCTGTGATCAGATAGTCTTTATTTTTGTTCATGATTTTCTGGAAGCTCCTCTCCGGCTGCAGGACGCAGCAAATTCACAGTCACAGTTTTCCTGGTCCCAGTGTGTTTTTTCGGTTTCTGACAGCGCCTGGCAAAGGGCATTGGCAGCCCGGAGCATCAGGCCTTTGTTCACCTGGTAATGCATCTGGTAATCAATTCGCAGGCCGGTGACCAGTCCGCATCTTTTTAATACTTGCAGGTGCTGGGATACCGCCGATTCACTGATGCCCAGTTTGGAGGAAAGCGCCTTGCCACAGTAATGATGATCCAGTAAAAGCATGAGAATCTGGTATCGTGTAGGCATGGTGATAATATGAAGCAATTCAAGATCAGTCATGTGCGTCTCCTCTATAATAAAGTATTTACTTAATAAAGTTATTACTTAATTATAAGGAGGAAAAGATAAAAGTCAAGTATCTGTAATTCATAGATGGAAAAGATTGACGATGGTTATCTATGGTTATACACTAGTTATAACTGCATATAATACATTTACCCAGGGAGCCGAAGGGGCGATATGTCAGCCGCCGGACGTTATACGGAAGGAGGCCGGTGCCAATGGTTACATATTCAGATTTGTTTCAGTTTGTAATTATGCTTTGTGCTGTAATCACACTCGTAGCTTATTTTACACACAAAAAATAGCGCCCTTGTCCTGGTAAGATAAAGCGCTATTTTTTGAATGCTTATTGCCGACGGCTAGGTGTACGCTAGCTTTCGGTTCTCTCGTTAAGTGTATTATAAGCTATTCAGTATGAGTTGTCAAATAAATTGCGAATGTGTTTTAGTAGCGGATGAAGAGGAGGAGTTCGTATGAGTAACCCACGGGACCGGATCGAAGATATTGACGCGCGTCTGAAAGAACTGCCAAAAGGCACACTGACCTACAAAACCATCAACGGAAAGAAGCAGCCTTATATCCAGAAAAGTGTAGACGGCAAGGTGACCAGCACCTATGTCAAGCTGGATGAGCGGGAGCAGGTCTTTCTGGAATTTGAGGAGCGGAGCCGTCTGCAGGAGGAGAAAAAGCACCTCTTGGCTTATATGCGGAAGCTTCAGGGAATTTTAAGCCGCAATCCCTATCTGGATGCCCGGGTGGGGATTGGTTTTCAGGATTTTGGGGATTACGCCTGCGGAAAACAGTTTTATGTGGATAAGACCCATTTCATTTCCGAGTGGCTCAGGAGCAATGTGGCGGTTACCCTGATCAATCGCCCCAGAAGATTCGGAAAAACCATGCTTCTCAGTACGGTGGAACATTTCTTTGATCCAAGATACGCGAATCAGCCGGAAGATTTTGAGCAGCTTCGTGTCTGGAAGGATGAAAAGAGCCAGAGGTTATTTGGGAAGATTCCGGTCAGTTCCGTGAGTTTTGGAAGCTGCAGGGGAATGAATTATAAGCAGGCCATGCAGGGGATGGTAGTGAATCTGGAGAATATGTATGAGGCACATCGGTATCTCGCAGAGAGTACAGAACTGAGCGCAGAGGACCGGGAAAGATACAATGATCTGCGCGATTCATTCCGGAAGGGGAACACAGAAAATGCCGGGATTGCAATTCAGGCACTTTGCGGGCTGCTGTACCGGCATCATCATACAAAGCCGATCATTCTTCTGGACGAATATGACACGCCGCTTTTGGAGGCATACACAGACGGTTACTGGGATGAGATGATTGCTACCTGCCGCCAGCTGTTCCATTGTACATTTAAAGAAAATTCCAGCTTTTTCCGGGCTATCATTACCGGCGTGACGAGAATTCCCAAAAACTCTCTGTTTTCCGATCTGAATAACCTGAAAGCCTGCACCGTTACCAGCAATGATTACAGTGACTGCTTTGGCTTTACCGAGCAGGAGGTTATGGATGCGCTGAAATGCCAGAACATCGACACCATGAAGGATGTGAAGGCCATGTATGACGGCTTTATCATTGGAAACCGGAAGGATATCTACAATCCCTGGTCTATCTGCAACTATATGCAGCAGCGGGAATTGCAGTCTTACTGGATCAATACCAGCAGCAACAAGCTGATCGGAGACATGATCCGTCGTCATCCGCTGCGAAGCAAGCATGAGATTGAGGAACTGATGCGGGGAGAGCCGGTTCATAAACGCATCAATGAGAATATCACGTTCCAGTATCTGGACGGAGATGAGAACAGCCTGTGGTCCCTGCTTTTGTCGGTGGGGTATATTAAGGCCGATCATGTGGTAAAGGACCAGGAAATCACGGAGTGTGACGTGTCGGTGACCAATAAGGAGGTCATGGGGATGTTCCGGACGGAGATCATGGGAATGTTTCATAATGGAATGTCCATCTGCAATGAGTTTGCGCAGGCACTTGTAGAGCATAAGATTGAGAAGCTGAATGACATTCTGCTGGATGTATGAAAAAGACCTGCTGGCTTCAGGAATACCAGCAGGCCGGATTTATAAAGTTGGGTTTGCGTTTTTCGGGAAAGATGTGCTGGTGAAAGAAAATGCCCAGGCACATTGAACATGCCTGGGTATCAGCCTGGGTGTAGCAGATTTACAGTTTTCCGTATGCAATGAGCGGATCTCCGCTTTTTACTCCAAGACTTAGAGTGTAGTAAAGCACCACTCCCTCAAACGGGGCAGTATAGCGGGCAATTTCATTTCCATAAGAATCCTTCAGGGTGCCAAGCAGGGCACCCTGTTTTAATTTCTGACCGGCTTCAGACACTGCGGGATACCAGAAGCCATCCGCGGGCGCTTCCTTGTAGATGGCTTTGCGGATTTCGGTCTGCGGAAAATAGGAAGATACCATGTCCACATGCAGGATCCCCAGATGCCGCATCAGCTCATACACATTTTCCCGGCATGCAGAAACCTCTTCTCCACTCCACAGGCCGCGTTCTCCGCGCTCTACTAAAAGGGCGGGGATGCCGCACTGGGCGGCCCAGCTGTAGAGTCCGTTTCTGGAGGTGGATGTAACCCGGTAAGGAACGGAGAGGCTTTCCGCGGCTGCCGAAGCTGCGGCGGACAGACTTTTCTCAACTGCAGTAGGAAAGAAAATCAGCGGAGTCAGTGCTTCGTTGACATCGCCGCCGTGCAGGTCCATCAGGAAATCCGCTTCGGGGTACAGGGTTTCTTCCAGCACTCTGGCAAGCTGGCTGGAAAAGGTGCCATCGGATTTGCCGGGAAACATCCGATTTAAGTTCTGCCCGTCGGCCGGGATGGTCTGCTTGCTGCCATGGTAGAAGCCTTCCGGGTTTACCAGGGGAAGAAGGATTACGCGGCCGGAGAGAGCGGCGGGATTCAGCTCTTTTTTTAACTGGTTCAGTGTTTCGATGCCGACATATTCACAGCCGTGAACACCGGCTGTCACCACCAGGGTTTTTCCGGGGCGGCAGCCGCAGATCACGGTCATTTCTACAGGATAGGGGCTGGTGACAGGCAGCAGGAGGGTCTGTTTTTCTCCGCTGCCGGCTTTTAAGTCAGACAGTCTCATAAATTTCAAAAATTCTCCTTTAGTCAAATTCGATAATGGAAGCCAGGAGCTTCTTTGCGTATTCGTCTTTGGTCTCCGCAATGTGGGACACCGGGATGTGTTCGGTAATGCGGCCGTGGTAGAGAAAGAGCACGTCATCGCAGATGTAGGTGACAGAAGTCAGGTCATGGGTGATGAAAATATAGGTCAGTCCCAGCTTTTCCTTCAGTTCACGCAGAAGGTCCATGATCTGGACCTGGGTGTGGGCATCCAGGGAGGAGATGGCTTCGTCAAAGAGGATGATCTCAGGCTGGCATGCCACGACCCGGGCAATGCAGACGCGCTGCAGCTGTCCGCCGGATAACTCGTGTGGATACCGGTCTGCGTAGGAAGCGTTTAAGCCGACCAGCTCTAAGAGGCGGCTGGTTTCTTCTGCCTGGTTTAACCGGATTTTCTGGTTACGCTCTCTTGCGGCCAGTCCTTCCGCAATGATCTCCTTTACCCGGAAACGTGGATTTGCGGAGGTGGTATAGTCCTGAAATACAACACTTAAGCGCTTCTGCAGGTTTTTGCGGCCGCTTCTGGATGCGTAGACGGAAGTACCGTGAATCTTCAGTTCGCCGCTGTCAGGTTTTAACAGGCCGCAGATCACGCGGCCCAGGGTGGATTTTCCGCTTCCGGATTCCCCCAGGATTCCAAGGCAGGTTCCCTGGGGCACCTTTAAGGAAACATCAAAGAGAACCTGATCTCTGGTGGTGCCGAACAGTTTTTCCTGGCGTTCGCTGCGGAAACTGACATTGATGTTACTTATTTCAAGCATTGGAACTCTCCTTTCCATGTAAGATCTGGCGGTAGCGGCGCATGACGGCAGAACGTTTTTCCACCAGCATGCGGGTGTACGGGTCATCGGCATGTTTGAGAATGTGGTCAAAGCTTCCGCTGTCCACTACATGCCCGCTATTCATGACCAGAATTCGGTCCGCGACTCTGGAGATGGCTCCCAGGTCATGGGTGATGAATAGCATGGCGGTATTTTTCTGCTTTTTGATACGGATAAATTCTTCGAGGATCTCATACTGGGTGATGGCATCAATGGCGGTGGTCGGCTCATCAGCGATCAGAAGCTCCGGCTGC
>OGCM01002788.1_pt1 | contig 15010 bp, 8 predicted proteins | sample 1570151 | NCBI WGS metagenome assembly OGCM01 (sample SAMEA4370582, study PRJEB24528) | human gut metagenome
CACGCTGTTCCAGAAGATGAAGCTCTGGGCGTTTGCCATGATCTCCACCTCGCCGGCGTCCAGGAAGAGGCCAATGAGCAGCTTATCCGCAAAGCGGAGGATGATAAAGGAAGCAATGCTGTACACACAGCCGATGCCCAGCGCCGTGTTGACGCCGCGGTTCACTCGCTTGAGGTCGTGGGCACCCAGGTTCTGGCTGGCATAGGTGGTCATGGCCGTGCCGATGCTCTCCAGCGGGACAGACAGGAACTGTGCGGCCTTGCCGCCGGCCGTCTGGGCGGCCACGATATCACTGCCCAGACCGTTGACGGCACCCTGCAGCACCACGCTGCCAATGGCCGTAATGCTGCACTGCAGGCCCATGGGGATGCCCATATTGCAGAGCTTGAGGCAGTGATCACGGCTGAGTTTTCCCTCTTCTTTGGACCAGCGCAGCTCATGGTAATGCCGGGCAATGTACCACAGGCTGCCAAAGCCTGCCACGGCCTGGCTGAACACCGTGGCAAACGAAGCGCCGAACACGCCCATTTTGAAGACGATGATGCAGAGCAGGTCGAGGCCGATGTTCAGAAAGCTTGCCATCAGCAGGAAATACAGCGGACGCTTGCTGTCGCCCAGAGCGCGCATGAGAGCGCTGGTAACATTATAAAGCAGGGTGAACGGGATGCCCCAGAAGATGGTGCGGACGTAGATGTCCGCCAGGTCGATGATATTGGCCGGGGTATTCGTCCAGACCAGGATGGGCCGGGTGAGTGCCACGGTCACGATGGTGAGCACCACCGCAAAGACGATGCTCAGCCAGACCGTGTTGGCCGTGTAACGGCGCATCTGGCTGTAATCTTTCGCGCCAAACGTCCAGGAGATGGGGATGGAGAAGCCGCAGGCAATGCCATTGACAAAGCCCAGCACCAGATAGTTCAGACCGCCCACACTGCCGACTGCCGCCAGCGCTTCCACGCCCACAAAGCGGCCCACAATGATGGTATCCGCCAGATTATAGAACTGCTGGAACAGGCTGCCCAGCATCAGCGGCACCGCAAAGGCAAGGATCAGCTTGAGCGGGCTGCCCTGCGTCATATCTTTTGTCATACCATAGCCCCTCCCATGGGCGGTTTTCTTTGCTAAATTTTTGCCGATAAAAACGCCCTGCCGCAGAAAAAGGGCAGGACGTCTTGGTTTCCATGAGTGGTATTATAATCAGGGGGCCATTTTTTTGCAAGAGGTTTTGCAAAGATTCCCCGGTACAACATTCACAGTCTGCCGCGCAAAAAACTGTTGATTCTGCTCAAGAGATTTTCCAGCATTCTGAAAATCCCGCTTTCAGGCATTTCCAGCCAGCAGATGCAGCTCCCGTTCCAGCTGCCAGCGCAGCCGGGAGGGCAGCACCTCCCCTGCCGCGTGCAGGGCGATGGTATCACCGGAAGCTGCTGTTTCCGGCTCTATGGGGAGGGTCACAACCGCCTCAGCACCGCCGCCGGAGCCGGCTTCCAGCGCAAAGCCCCAGCCCGCGCGGCGGCAGACCGCCCGGCAGATCTTCAGGCCAGCGCCCGCACCGCCCAGGAAACGGCGGCGGTTCTCCTGCCAGTTGGCCGGGCCTGGCAGGCCGCAGCCATGGTCCGTGACCGTCAGCTGCCAGGCGTCCTCTGCCCGGCACAGACGCAGAACGATCTTTCCGCCCGGGGCAGAAGCCCGCAGCGCATTGGAGAGCAGATGGAAGACCATCAGCTCGGCTTCTTCCGGACTGCCCAAAACCGGGCAGGTGTCCGGCTCGCAGGATACGGTCAGGTGCACTTTTGCCTGCCGGGCCATTTCCTCCCGCAGGGACGCTGCCTGCCGCAGAACACTGCACAAATCAAAACCGCGGCGGGACGGCACCGGGTCCTCTTCCAGCGCCATCAGGTCCATCATCTCGCTCAGGGTGCGCTCCAGCCGGGCGGTCTGCAGCTCCATATCGGCCAGCGCCTGCCGGGTGGGCGCATCGCCGCTCTCCAGCAGGTGCATCTGCAGATATTTCCGGTTCTGGTCCACGAGCCCAATCGCATGAAAGCAGACAGATTCAAACTCCCTGCGCGGGAACTCCATGCTCTCCGGCTGCTCTTGTGGTGTCTGGCGCATCCCATCGCCTCCTACCTTTGTGTCAGTATCCGTATTCCTGGCTGATTTGTGCCCGCAGGGTGTAGATCAGCTTGCCTGCGGTCACTTTCTGCCCTGCCAGATGCGTTTTCTCCTTGAATGCTTTCCACGCGGGCATCTGCCGCGTTTCCAGCGCGTCGATCAAACGGCGCAGGCCGCTGTCCACCGCCGCGACGGTCACATTGTGGTGCTCGGCCACCACCTGCAGGATCTCCTTGCGGATGGCCAGCTTGCCTTTGGACTGGCTGGCAGTGAGCACCGCCTCGGTGAGGTAATCACAGTTGCTGTCCGGCTGGATGATTCCCCACTCCTGATACATCCGGCCAAAGCGCTGCTCCAGGGTTCCAGACTCCTGCCCGGCCGCCGTCAGCAAACTTGCCAGCAGCTCTTTCAGGCTGCTCTGGCGGATGAGGTAGCAGGGGCCGTCCGGCGAGAGGCTGGACACAGCGGTTCTTTCCCGCCGGGCATTGTCCTGCAGCAGGAGCAGCGGCTTTTGCGGCAGGCGGCTCATCCGCTCCAGAAATTCCCGGCTGCCCATATCTTCCAGCGGGCCGCCCAGCACCACGACCTCCGTGTTCCGGCCCTGTTTCAGGCTCTGCAGCAGTTCTTCGCCGCTGCGGTACTCGCTGCACAGGATCTCCGCACTCTGCTCCACGATATACTGGTGCCACACCCGCAGCTGATGTACATCATAGCTGGCCAGTGCAACGCGCAGCCCGGTGTTCTTCCGCTCACTGCTCACCCGCCGCGCCTCCCTCCGGCCGCCAAAAATACCGCGTTTCCGCTGTTTTTGTTGATCTCATATTCCATTCCTCCCTGCTTGCGGTTTGCGTCGAAATGTGTCTCTACATTTTATAATTCTATAAAGCAGGGGGAGAAGATTCAATCCCAAAAAAGCGTCAAAAAGTGTCAAAACTCCGCATTTGTTGACGCATATCGACGCTTTGTGAATCGCAACAATGCAGTTTGGGGCGTGTCCGGTGTTTTCCGTCAGCGGGTATAATGCCCCGCCTCTACACCAAGAATAACATTACCCACCCGCAAAAGCAAGCGCTTCTTCGCAGTTTTCAAACTTTTGTTGTCAAATTTTAGCCGCGCAAAACTTTCCTGTGATAAATCCATGGTTTGTTCACATTCATTTGATAGAATAAGACGGTTATCTTGTTATTTTTCTGTCGGCGCGCGTCCGGCAGACCTCCGGGCAGCCCGGTTTGCAGGGCCGGAAACACGCATCCGGCTCCGGGCCGTTGCCCAGAAAGGCAGGTATATGCTTCAGCTTAAAGAAATCCGCAAGGAATACAAAACAGGCGATTTGGAACAGGTCGCCCTCAACGATGTCAGCCTGAACCTCCGTGACAATGAATTTGTCGCCATCCTGGGCCCCAGCGGCTCCGGCAAAACCACACTGCTCAACATCATTGGCGGCCTTGACCGCTATGATGGCGGTGACCTGATCATCAACGGCATCTCCACCAAGCAGTACACCGACCGCGACTGGGACTCCTACCGCAACCACACCATTGGTTTCGTGTTCCAGAGCTATAACCTGATCCCCCACCAGACGGTGCTCTCCAACGTGGAGCTGGCATTGACCATCTCTGGTGTGTCCGGGGCCGAGCGCCGCCGCCGGGCCGTGGAAGCCCTCAAACAGGTGGGTCTGGGCGACCAGCTGCACAAGCACCCCACCGAGATGTCCGGCGGCCAGATGCAGCGGGTAGCTATTGCCCGCGCGCTGGTCAACAACCCCGACATCCTGCTGGCGGACGAGCCCACCGGCGCGCTGGACAGCGAGACCAGCCTCCAGGTCATGGAGCTTTTAAAAGAAGTGGCCAAGGACCGGCTGGTGGTCATGGTCACCCACAACCCGGAACTGGCTGAGCAGTACGCCACCCGCATCGTCAAGCTGCGGGATGGTGTCATCATCTCGGACACCCAGCCCTACGCCCCACTGGCCCCGCCCGTCTACAAGAACATGGGCCGGGCCTCCATGTCGCTCTGGACCTCGCTGGCTCTCAGCTTCAACAACCTGCGCACCAAGAAAGCCCGCACCCTGCTCACTGCCTTTGCAGGGTCCATCGGCATCATTGGCATTGCGCTGATCATTTCCCTGTCCCAGGGTGTCAACGATTACATCGACGATATGGAGCGCTCCACCCTGAGCGAGTACCCGCTGCAAATTCTGAGCAGCGGCATGGACCTCACCTCCCTACTCTCGTCCAGCAACGCGTTCAGCACCCTGACGGGCACCCAGTACACCTCCATGACCGTAGCCGAAGAGGGCAAGATCCCGGTCAAGCAGCTTGTGACCAAGATGGTGTCCGGCATCAGTTCCAACGACCTGACCTCTCTCAAAAAATATCTCGAGAGCGACGAGTGCACCATCCGGGACGACGCCACTTCCATTGAGTATTCCTATAATGTTTCGCCTCAAATTTACCGGCAGGACGCGGACGGCAGCATCCGCAAAGTGAACCCGGATTCCACGCTCTCGGCACTGGGCATCAGCTCTTCGTCCTCCACCAACAGCCTCATGTCCAGCATGATGGACACCAGCGTCTTCTACCAGCTGCCCGAGAGCAGTGATCTCTACAGCTCCCAGTACGATGTCAAAGTAGGCCGCTGGCCCGAGACCGCCAACGAGTGCGTGGCGGTGCTGGGCAAGGACGGAAGTATCATTGACTATGTGCTTTACGCCATGGGCCTGCGGGACAGCGCCGAGCTGGACAAGATGATCCAGCAGTTTGCGCAGAACCAGAACGTCGATCTGCCGCAGGATTTCCGCACCTATTCCTACGAGGATTTCCTGGGCCTGAATTTCAAGGTGGTGCGCGGCGCGGACTGCTACGAGTACGATGAGACGTACAACATCTGGAAAGACAAATCCGAGGACAGCGATTATATGAGGCAACTGGTGGCAGACGGCGAAGACCTGACCATCGTGGGCATCGTTCAGCCCAAGGCGGATGCTTCCGCCGCCATGCTCTCCTCCGGCATCGCCTACCCTGCTGCCCTGACGCAGCATGTCATCGAGGAGGCCAAGACCAGCGCCATCGTTCAGCAGCAGATGGCCGACCCCACCACCAATGTGCTGACCGGGGAACCCTTTGGCGATTCCAAGGGTCTGGTCAATTCGCTGGACCTTTCCACGATCTTCTCTGTGGATACCGACGCCCTCAAACACGCGTTCTCCATTGATTCCAGCGCCCTGAACTTTGATCTGGACGGTGCTTTTGACCTGAGTGGCGGGGCGTTCGACCTCTCCTCTCTCATAGACGCATCCAATTTCAAGCTTGATCTGGACGCTCTGGCCGACAGCCTGGGCGGGTTGGAGAACCTGCCGGACATTGACCTGAGCGAGGCCTTTGCCGGGCTGGACCTCTCCATCTCCCCGGACGCCCTGCAGGCCTTTGTGCAGAAAGTGTTCAAGGGATACAAAAAATATATCATCGGCAACGGCATCCTCAACTTTAAAAAGTGGAGTTTTTCCGCCTACCTGAAGTCGGAGCAGTTCCAGCAGCTGCTGGCCGAATCCATGCCGGATCTGGTGGACACCGACGCCATTCAGGGCCAGCTGACCGAGGCCGTTTCCGGCGTGCTGCAGACTGTACTGGAAAGCTACTCCGACCAGATCACCGACGCGCTCCAGACGCAGATCTCTGCCGCACTGGGGTCCTCCATCCAGTCCGCCATGGGCCCGCTGATGCAGTCGTTCCAGCAGAACCTGCAAACGATGCTGGAAAAGAATCTGGCCCAGCTTGGCAGCCAGATGGAAAACGCCATCAAGATCGACACCAAGACGTTCCAGAGTGCCATCCAGCTCAACATGAGCACCGACGACCTCACGGAGCTGATGAAATCCACGCTGCGCTCTTCCAAATCCAGTTATGAGGGCAACCTCTCCGCCTTTGGCTATGCAGACCTTGCCTCCCCGAGCCAGATCAAAATTTACCCCCACGATTTCGACAGCAAGGCCGTGATCTTGGAAAAGCTGGACGCCTACAACGCCTCTATGGAAGCACAGGGTCTGGAAGACAAGACCATCCGCTACACCGACCTGGTGGGCACCCTGATGACCTCCGTGACTGAGATCATCAATATGATCAGCAGTATGCTGGTGGCATTCGTCTCCATCTCGCTGGTGGTCTCCTCCATCATGATCGGCGTCATCACCTATATCAGCGTGCTGGAACGCCGGAAAGAGATCGGCATTCTACGCGCCATTGGCGCTTCCAAGATGAACGTTTCCGAGGTGTTCAACGCCGAGACGTTCATCATCGGCCTCTGCTCGGGCGTCATGGGCATCGTGCTGAGCGAAATCCTGCTCATCCCGGGCAACATGCTCATCCGGCAGGTCTCGGGCAGCGACACCCTGACAGCCATCCTGCCGCTGGACGCCGCCGCGTTCCTCATTGTGCTGGCCACCCTCCTCACCATTCTGGCGGGCCTCATCCCGGCCATGGGTGCCGCCAAGAGCAACCCGGTCAAGGCCCTGCGGTCGGAATAAAACCGCTCTTCCCGATACGCGCAAAACCCCGGACAACAGGCAAACGCTTGCTGTCCGGGGTTTTCTTGTGTCGGAACTTTATCGCTCCACAGTTGTAGAAAGGGTGGTGCTCCAACGCTTGCCGGGTGCCAGGCAGACGGCTGCTGCCCGCTCGTTCCACTCCTGGGGATCGTTTTCTGCACTGGGCAGAGAGTGCCACGGTTCAATGCAGACAAAGCGGACGGGCTTTGCCAGGGCACTCCAGATCAGTTTGTACGGGAAGCCCTCCACATTGCAGACGATGTGCCGCCCGGTATCTTTTTCATAGATCCCCAGCGTTTTGGTGCGCAGACCTGCCATGCAGAAGCTGTCGTTGGAGAACAACTCATCTGTCAGCTGGATCTTTTCCGTGTTCTTCCACTGGTAATAGCACCGCCCGCTGAGCAGACCATGGGGCCGCGCATCGATGATAACGGGGCTCTCCGGCTGGTCGAACCGGAATTCATAGTCCTCTGTGGTATGGCAATCGTCAAATGGGATGTTGAATGCCGGGTGGAAGCCGATGCCAAAACGCAGTTCCTCCTGCCCAGGGTTTTCCACGGTCAGGGTATGGTGGATGGTCTTGCCCTCCAGCCGGAACATGCTGGTCAGAACAAAATCAAACGGGAACCACGTTTCTTTCAACTCCGGGCTGGACCGCAGTTCCATGACGATCTCGTGCTCATCCACCCGCACCAATGTGTGCTCCACATCCCGGGCAAAGCCCTGCTTGACCACATGATAGGTTTTGCCCTTGTGAGAGTAGGAGCTCTGGGGCAGTTCCCCCGTCCAGGGGAAGAGGATGGGCGCGTGACGGGGCCAGACCTCCGGGTCAGCCTGCCAGAGCACTTCCTCCCCGGCTGCGTTTTTCAGGCTGACAGCTTCTGCACCAAGGGTGTCCACCGTCAGGGTAAAGAATTCGTTCCGAAGCACTGCCTGCATGGGAAACGCCTCCTCTTTTACATAGTCTTCTCGTACAGCTTGATGATATCTTTCACAGTGCTCTGGCGGGGGTTGGCGGGAATGTTGCCGCTCTTCATGGCGTCCTCGGCCATGGCGGGGATCTTATCCGCCGTCACGCCCACTTCCGACAGGGTAGCCGGGATGCCCAGTTGTTCGTTCAGATGGCGCAGCTCCTCCACCAGCATATCCGGGGTAAAGTTTTCGATGGGGCCATTGCCCTCCCGGATGTAGTTGTAGATGACCTCATAGCGGCCATGGTCGGCCAGAGCGTTGTACTCCACCACATTGGGCAGCAGGATGGAGTTTGCCACACCGTGGGGCACGTTGAAGTAGGCGCTCACCGGGTGGCTCATGGCGTGGACATTGCCCAGACGGGCCCAGGCAAAGGAGATGCCCGCAAAGTTGGAGCCCAGCATCATGGCACAGGCTGCCTCTTCATCCTGGCGATTGGCCACAAAGCGGCGCAGGTTGCCGCCAATGAGCTCCATGGCCTTTTCCGCCATGGCATCGGAAAACGGGGTGGCGTTGCGGGAAACATAAGCCTCCATGGCGTGGATGAGGGCATCCACGCCGCAGGAAGCGGCAATGGAAGCCGGGGCCGTCATGATGAGCTCCGGGTCCAGCACGGCGTACTTGGGCAGGATCTCATAGCTGAAGACCGAGAGCTTGTAGTTGCGCTCCGTGTCCGTGATAACGGCAGAGGCGGTCACCTCACTGCCGGTACCTGCCGTGGTGGGAATGGCGATCATGGGCACGATGGGGCCGGGCACCTTGTGGTTGCCCTCGTAATCGGTGATCTTGCCGCCATAGTTGACCAGCACACCCACGGCTTTGCCCACATCCATGGAGCTGCCGCCGCCCAGGGCCACGATGCTGGTAGCACCACACTCCTTGTACAGGGCTGTTGCCTCATTGACCACAGCCACGGTGGGGTTGGGCACCACGTCCAGATAACTGGTGTACTTGAGTCCGGCCGCCTCAATGATATCCTGTACTTTTTTGACGACACCGATCTTTTCCAGCCCGCGGTCCGACACCAGCAGGATGTTGTCAGAGTGGTTCTCGGCCAGGATCTCCGGCAGCTTTTTCAGGCTGCCCATGCCAAACTGGATGTTCTGCGGAATTTTGAAGTTGAAGTCTTTCATGGCTGCTCTTCCTTTCTATCGTTACTCGTTAAAAATGGAGTTCGGTTCTCTGGATCAGGTCTTTCTGCAGGGGCTTGCCCAGCTCCACAAAGTAGGCGCTGTAACCGGCCACGCGGACCAGCATGTCCTTGTAATCCTCGGGCTTTTTCTGGGCGGCCCGCATGGTGGCGGCGCTCATGATGTTGAACTGGACGTGCATGGCGCCCTTGTGGATGTACTCCTCAATAAAGCTTGCCAGATTGTCCCGGCCCTCAATGCCCGCCACAGCTTCCTGCGGGAAGCGGAGATTCATCAGGGTGCCATTGGTGGCGAGACTGTGGTCCACTTTGGTCAGCGAGTTGACGATGGCCGTGGGGCCGTTGATATCGTGGGAGCCAAAATCCGTGTGGACCGGGCCCATATTATCGGAGATGGCCTCCCCTGCCTTGCGGCCGTCCACCGAGGCATTGGTGTTCAGGCCCATGGCAACGTTGGCGTTGACGGAGTAGACACCGGGGCTGAAGATGCCGCCGCGCGGCGTCTTGCGGCCTGCAATGTGCTTGCAGTACGTCTCAAACATGAACTTGAACAGCTCGTCGGCGTAATCGTCATCATTGCCGTAGTGGTGCACTTTGGAGCTGTTGACGAGGGCATACAGCTTCTCATAGCCTTTCCAGTTGTGCTTGACGGCTTCCAGCAGCTCGGCACCCGTGCAGCGTTTCTCGTCAAAGACCAGCTGCTTGATGGCGGCCAAGGAGTCCGCACAGGTGGCCATACCGCTGGCCTGGGGGCCGATGCCGTTGTACTTGGCACCGCCCTCGGTCAGGTCGTGGCCGGACTCCATGCAGTCCTCAAACAGAGCTGAGACATAGGGCAGCGGCTTGAGGGCACGGTGGGCGTTCTCGATGACGCAGAGGCTGGAGCACATCTGGTTGGTCCAGTACTCAAACTGGATGTCCACGCTCTGTTTGACTTCCTCAAAGCTGGCGTAGCGGTCCAGGCTGCCCGTGTCGGGGCCCAGATGCTTGCCCAGCGCGCCGCACTGGCTCCAGCGGGGGCAGTGGGGGCCGCAGTCGATGCAGCGGCCGCCGTTGAGCACCATCTCCATCATCTTGGCGGTGTTGACATAGGCGGCATCGTGCCAGCCATACTCCTTGCCGGGCAGGCTGATCTCCACGCAGCCCACCACGCAGTAATCCCGGGCTTCTTCCAGCGTCATCCCCTTGCGCATCATGCCTTTGATGGCCGGGCCATCGTTGAAGAGCTTGGGGTGGCCATAGCCCGCCCGGATGCACTCCACGGCTTTGATGCGCAGCTCTTCGGGGGTGCCCTCATGCATCCGGACGCAGACCCAGGGGTTCATCATCCGGGTGTGGGCGGAGGCTTCCAGCATCAGCATGGTCAGGTCGTTGGTAGCATCGGTGCCGTCCCGCTTCACACCGCCAATGGTCAGGCTCTCGCCGCCAAAGCCGCGGCCATTGCGCAGGGCCATGCTACCCCGGTCTTTGAGCTTGGTGGGGTTGTTGAGCTTGACGTACTCCACTTCCAGCAGCTCCAGCGCAAAGTCTTTGGAGATGCTCTTGTCGGCTTCGTAGTAGGGGTAAAGCCACTGGTCCATCCGGCCATAGGAGATGGAGTGGCCGTTGGACTCCACGCAGATGAGCATGGTGGCAAAGTTGAACAGCTGCAGCGCCTGCCAGAATGTCTTGGGCGTGCCGCCTGCCACGGCATGGCAGTTGACGGCGATCTGTTCCAGCTCTGCTTTCCGCTTGGCGTCCGGTTCCTTGGCGGCCATTTCCTCGGCCAGCACGGCATACCGCTCAATGTACTTCTTTACGGCGCTGTGCATGATGATGACCGCCTGATAGAATTCCCGCTTGGTGCAGAACTCGGGGTCGTGCATATCCAGCGCGGCCAGCTTCTGTTTGGCCTGCTCCAACAGTCCGTCAAAGCCCAGCCGCATCAGGCGGGCGTAATCCACGGCCAGGTGGCCGGTACCCGCATAGTGATAGAGGTTGGTCTGGTAGATCTTCTTGCCCGCCTCGGAGCCCTTGAGCTGGTCATCGTCCAGCCGGACGTTGATGTAATCGTCCAGCGTGCGGCCTTTCCACCAGCTGCACAGGTCTAAAATCTCCTGCTTTTCTTTCTCGTTGCGGATATAGAACTGGTCATGCTCCCGCTCCTCAAAGGGGTGGTTCTGCACCTCGTCCAGGATCCAGTTGACGGAAAATTCCGGGTAGATGGGCGCGGATTTGACGGGCGAAGCGATCTCGCCCACAATGAGGTCATCGTCGTAAATTTCAATGCCGCAGTGCAGCAGCACATTCTCAAAGGCATAGGCCACTTTGAGCTTTTCGGGCAGGTGCTCGTGCTGCTGATAGCTCTCGGTGACGAGGCGCAGGCGCTCTACATCCACATCATAACCACGGTCCAGAAACGTCTGGCGCAGCTTGTTGATGCGGGGGTAGGGCGACCAGTCCTCGTGGTGGACCTGATAGCCCAGGCAGTAAACTTTATCGTACGGCTCGGTGCCGCGTGCGGTGGTGGGGACAGGTGCGATGGCGGTTCCCCCTTGGTGTGATGATTTATTCCGGTTGACTCTCTTCTTTTTCTTTGGTGCCCACGAGGCAGTGGATGCCCCGGCTGTTGAAATACCTTGCAATTTCTTCTACCCGCCGTTGGAACGCCCGGCGCTGCAGGCGCACGGCTTCCATCTGGTACGGGATCCCCAGTGATTTGTATTTTTCCTCGCCCAGCCGCATAAAACTCAAAAGCTGCAGGGTTCGCACCTGCCCGCCCAGCTGTCTGAGGATAAAATCCGCGCTGGCCTCGATGTTCTGCCGCCCATCGTTGACCCCCGGGATGACCGGGATGCGGAGGATGAGCTCCCGCCCCTCCTGTGCCAGGCGGCGGAGGTTTTGCAGAATGAGCTCGTTGCCCACCCCGGTATACTGGCGGTGGAGGGCAGAATCCATCAGCTTGAGGTCCGAGATGATGAGGTCGGTATAGGGCAGAACCTTTTCCACCTCCGACCAGCTGGCACAGAACGTGGACTCGCAGCAGGTGTGGTAGCCCTCCGCCTTGCAGGCGCGGAAGAGGGCCTCCACAAAATCGCTCTGGACCAGCGGGTCCCCGCCCGAGACGGTCACGCCGCCGCCCGAGCGCTCGTAGTAGCCTTGATCCCGGCGGATGAGTTCCATGCACTCCTCCACCGTCATCTGCCTGCCCCACTGCTTGAGCGCGTCGGAGGGGCATTCCTCGTAGCAGGCCAGGCAGTCCGTGCATTTTGTCCGGTCAATGCCCGCCAGCTTGCCCGCCGTAAAGCGGAAGATGTCTCCCTCCGGGCAGCTGTCCTCACAACCGCCGCAGACTTTGCGGCCGATGCATTTGGTCCGGTAAACCCCAACCTGGGGCTGCGGGGCCCAGCTTTCGGGGTTGGAGCACCACTGGCACCGCAGCGGGCAGCCCTTTAAAAAGAACTCCGTCCGCATCCCGGGGCCGTCGTGAATGGTAAAACGCTGGACGTTGAACACGATGCCCGTTTCCGTCACATTGCCCGCCTCCTTTCCCAGTTTATTTCTCTGATCGTTTCTGGCTTGATTCTAACAGATGCCGCCTCTCAGAAACAGTGGACAACAGGCTGATTTTATATAGGGAACATTCCCTATTTTTACGGCACAAAAAATGCCGGGCAGATCAGCCGTTTCCGGCGCTCCACCCAGCATTTTACGGGAGATCTTCTTTTCTGTCTCGGGAGTCACTTTTTCGGATCGTTCTGCTCCATCCAGCGGTAGAGCTGGAACCGGGAGTTCACCCCGCACTTGAGGTAGATATTCTGCACATGTTTCTTCACGGTGTGGTAGCTCACCACCAGCTTATCCGCCACCGCCTGATAGGTCAGACCCTTGGCCAGCAGACGGGCCACCCGCAGCTCCGCTTTGGTCAGGGGCTGGCCGGTGCCCGCGGGCAGGGCCTCGCTGTTTTTGCCAGCTGCCGCAGGCTGCTCCGCCCGGGCAATGGTGATCCAGTGGTAGCGGTCCACAATGCCGTTGGAATAGCGCTGGTCGTAGGTGTAAATTTTGAAAATATAGTCCCGGATGACCCGGGTCTGCACCCGGTTTTCGGCGTGGCCCAGCTCACTGCCCAGCAAAAACGGGAGCCAGCTGCAGGGCCTGCTTCCATCCAACCCATCGGCAGCCCCGCCCAGGATATCATCCAGGCAGACCTTTGCCGCGTGGTTGCAGCTCATGATGTGCATAAAATCATCCGTAACGAGATAGGCTTTTTCCCCCGAGAGGATGATCTCGCTCTGGATGTTGGAGATGATCTTGGCCTGCTCGTATTTCTTGAAGTTTTTGTAATCGTTGGCGATGTAAACGTAAATCTGTTCCAGCTGGCTCAGCTCCTCGGGCGTGAAATCGCCCTCTTCCCGGCTCTTGAAAAACGCCACCTGAATATACGCGTTGATGCCAAAGGCCATGGTCACGCTGTAGTGGGCCCCGAAATTTTCTTCGAGAAAACGCACATAGCTGCTCTGCTCATAATCCTCCGGCGGGATGAGTTTGGTGGAGTGGTAGAGCCGGGGCGTGACGTTGTTGTAGGTCAGTTTATCCTGCACGGCCTCCCGGTACAGCGTCTGGCGCACCACGTCGGCCGGCTGGCAGCGGCGGTAAGGGTGCTCCTCGCAATCGGCCAGCACCCCGTTGCGGTGGGTCCAGGAGAGGAAATTGCCCTGCGGATCAAAGTAGGAGATGAGCACATTTTGCAGCCCGAAATTCCGGGCCAGCGAGTCCAGCAGGACCACGTTGAAAAACTCATCGGCTGAGATCTGGTGCTCCGACAGCTCCGAGAAAAACCGGAGGCGTCCGTCTTCTGCACGGTCCATGTCACTCGTCCTCTTCGTCTTTGGCCCAGTGGTAGGCGCAGCGGACGGCCTTGTTCCAGCCCTTGACCCGCTTTTTGCGCTCCTCCGGGGTGATGTTGGGCGTAAAGGTGCGATCCACCGACCAGTTCTGCAGCACATCGTCGGTGGATTTCCAGTACCCCACCGCCAGGCCTGCCAGATAGGCGGCACCCAATGCCGTAGTCTCCACGCAGGAGGGGCGCTGCACCGGCACATTGCTCACATCGGCCATGGTCTGCATCAGGTAGTTGTTGGCGGAAGCGCCGCCGTCCACCTTGAGGGCTTTCATCTGGATGCCGGAATCCGCCTCCATGGCGTGGAGGACATCGTTGACCTGATAGCACAGGCTGTCCAGCGTGGCCCGGATGATGTGATACTTGTTGCAGCCGCGGGTCAGGCCCACAATGGTGCCGCGGGCGTACTGGTCCCAGTGGGGCGCGCCCAGGCCCGTGAACGCCGGCACCACATAGCAGCCGTTGGTGTCCTTGACCTTGCCGGCCATATACTCGGAGTCCCGGGCTTCTTCCAGCAGCTTGAGCTCGTCCCGCAGCCATTGGATGGCGGCACCGGCCACGAAAATGGAGCCCTCCAGCGCGTAATATACTTTGCCGTCCAGGCCCCAGGCAATGGTGGTGACCAGGCCGTTTTGGGAGAACACCGGCTGCTCGCCCGTGTTCATCAGCATGAAGCCACCGGTACCGAACGTATTTTTTGCCTCGCCGGGGGTAAAGCAGGTCTGGCCGAAGAGCGCCGCCTGCTGGTCGCCTGCCGCGCCCGCGATTTTGATGCCGTCGCCAAAGTGCATGGGGTCGGCCCACTCATAAAAGCAGCTGGAGGGCATGGGGTCCGGCAGCATACATTTGGGGATATCAAGCTCTTCCAGAATCTCATCGTCCCACTGCAGGGTGTGGATGTTGAACATCATGGTGCGGCTGGCGTTGGAATAATCCGTGACATGGATCTTGCCACAGGTCAGCTTCCAGATGAGCCAGGTCTCCACGGTGCCAAACAGCAGCTGGCCCGCCTCGGCCTTTTCCCGCGCGCCGGGCACGTTGTCCAAAATCCATTTCAGCTTGGTGGCGGAGAAATAGGCGTCAATGACAAGGCCGGTCTTTTGGCGGAATTTCTCCATCAGGCCTTTGGCCTTGAGCTCGTCGCAGTAGGCGCTGGTGCGGCGGCACTGCCAGACGATGGCGTGGTAAATGGGCTCGCCGGTGTCACGGTCCCACACGATGGTGGTCTCGCGCTGGTTGGTGATGCCGATGGCCGCAATGTCCGCCGCGCTGGCTCCCACCTGGTTCATGGCCGAAAGCGCCACGCCCAGCTGGGTGGTCCAGATCTCGTTGGCATCATGCTCCACCCAGC
>OGCM01002808.1_pt1 | contig 14901 bp, 15 predicted proteins | sample 1570151 | NCBI WGS metagenome assembly OGCM01 (sample SAMEA4370582, study PRJEB24528) | human gut metagenome
CTTCCCTTCATGATATTGGTAAGATTCGTATTCCGGAAGAAATATTGAATAAACCGGGCAGACTTACCGATGAAGAATTTAAGATTATGAAAAAACATAGTGAGCTTGGCGCAGCTATAATTAAGGATAACGGTATGGATGGGGGAAGTGGTGTAGCAAAGTTCTTGAGCCTACGAACAGAAATTTGATAAGGCAATTAGGTGGGTAAGATTGCAAGGCAAATCGAAGCCCCAATGGTAAACGTAAACCGAAATTGTAAATCAAGAGGTTGTGGAACGAAAGATTAGTGTCTTACCTCGGAAGACCCTACTCACATATTGAAATATAAGTTGTAGAGCCGTATACGAGACCCGTATGTACGGTTCAATGGGAGGGGTGAAAATATTTATTTTCCCTCTACCCTATTAAAGCGGCAGCGTGATCCTGGGAATCAGTGGATTTCGTGGATCTTATCTGCTGCCACCGGGAAGATATCACTCGAAAGCGGCTCTGGCGTTGGAAGAAGTGCTTTTGAAGGTATTGGCGGAAGAATGATGAAAAAGGAAGATTTATTTCAGTATATTTACTAGGGAGCTTTTACACCATATATTTGCAAAAAAAGGTCCCTAAGTTTACCAGGCAGAAAGGATACCAAAGAATGATAATCGAAGAAAAACGTATTTTGAAAATGGCATATCTGTTACTGGAGGCTGATGGATTCCTAAAAGCGGGAGATTTCGCCAGGGAACTGAACTTGTCGGAACGAACGGTGAAAAATGATATGGAGCATTTGCGGGATTTTCTAAAAGACTGTGGATGCAGCCTGGATTCGGTTCGAGGCAAAGGATATCTGTTGAAAATTGACCGGCCGGATCAATTTGCCAAGACAAGAGAGTGGCTGAATATTCTTTTTAACAATGTGGAGACCAATAATCGGGAACATCTCTCTTATCAGCTGGCCAGAGCCATCATGTGTCGTCAGGCGGCGGATGAAGATGGATATTTTCTGTTAGAGGAATTGGCGGCACAGCTATACTGTTCTGCCAGTACAGTGAAAAAGAAAATGCCGTGGGTGCGGGAATTTTTTGCTTCGTTTCAGCTATCTCTTGTTACAAAGCCAGGTCACGGAATGAAATTATGCGGAAGCGAATTGGGCCAGAGACTCGGTATGTTGGAACTCTATGAAAATCATTTCCGGATCCGGGTAGTAGCGTTTGAGAATCAGGCCTATGAACGTGCTTTTATGGATCAAGGGGATAAAGATCGGATTCGTAAGATCGTGCTTGATACCATTCGGGCCTCGGAATGCGAATTGTTTGATAGTTATGTAAATCGATTGGTGGACTACATCCTCTTAGTAAGAAAACGGATCCAGTCTGGAAATGTGATCTCAAAAGAGGAAGAGAGTCAGACGGTGTATCATCTGGGGACGATCAAAGAACTTTATGCCACCGGGGAATGGGAATTAGCCAGACAGCTTTTGACGAATTTAAGAGAGATTCCCGGCTATGATCAGGATTCCTTTAGACGAGATGGGGAGATTGCGGCACTTTCGATTCTGTTTTTGATGTGGGGAGATTGGGAACAGATACCGGGGCTTGAGAAACGGTTTCCAGTTTTTTATGAAAAAGCAGAAAATTTGGCCAGGAAGACGGTTTGTTACTTGAAAATGAGATGGAATCTCCCGGAGCAAATTCCGAAAGAGGCACTGTCAGAGGCACTGATGTCTGATCTTTTACGAATCTTGTTTCAGAAACATTTTGGATACGAAGGCTGTCTGATGCTTGGAAATAGTATTTCCCAGAACGCGATCAAACGTTCCTCTATGGTACTTGCTTTGGCAGACAGTATTGGAGAATTTCTATATAAAGAGGAGAAAATAAAGATCAGTGAATACAATACCCAGCTTTTGGGAGTAAGTCTTTATAAAGTAATAGATATGATCGAATATCCATATGTACCACGGCGTCTTCTGATCTGTGCAAGAAATGGAAAAGCCAGTGCCCAGACCATTTCCAGAGATATGCTGCGGCGATTGGGCGATTGGTGGATTGATGATATAAGGGTGGAACCACTTTATGAAGCGAGAAAACTGCGGGTGGAAGATTATGACTGGATGATCGGAAGTTTTAAGAGCTATGCGTACCACTATTCCTGGCCCTATCTGCAGGTTCATGCAATGATAACGCCAGAGGATACGGAGGAGATCCGCAGACAGGTATTATTAAGTGGTTATGATCTGAAACAGGTGGAAAAACAGTTAAATTGGGAAGAATTGTCAGTTCATCGAGATTTTTCCATTCATAGCATCCAAAGCATTTTGCAGCTTCTTTCCTATCAGTGGGGAAAAGATATGGAGGCGAAAGAACTGCTGAATCAATATTTTTTAAATACCATCCACCTTCGGGTGCGAAAACAGCTTCTCTGTGCCATCGTACCGTCCTGTTACACGGGAAAACACATTTTTGATCTCTACTTTTTCAAAAAAACGATGGAATATGGAGATGAGAATGTTCAGGCGGTACTGTTTATTGCCATTGATTTCCAGACATCCGCTGCTTCTTTGCGTTTCTTGGAAAATGGAATTCGCTATCTGCAGTCCAATTTTGAGGAATTGGCGCCACATCTGACGGAAAAATCTGTGATGGAGATCATGACAGAGGGAATTCGGTGCAAGATATAAGGAGCGAGAAGAAATTGCCGTTATAAAATTGCACTAGCACAAGGGCAAAAAACAACATTTCCGTAGACATCATGCACAAATGAAAATGGAACATTTCTTAATAGGATTTATAATAGGGCTATAACAAAACTAAGGAGGGAGTTTTATGATACAAAGTGGTTTAATCTGTGCACTGGTGTGGATTCTGATGCAGGGTACTGACCGTCTACTGGCATGGCAGACCTTACAGAGACCGATCGTGACAGCGACCGTAACCGGTTTACTTCTGGGGGACATTAGAACCGGTATGATTATGGCTGCATCTCTTGAGGCAATTTTTATGGGTATTTCTGCAATCGGTGGTTCCATTCCATCCGACGCATGTGCCAGCAGTATTATCGCAGTAGCGTATACCATCCTGACTGGTGCTGACGTAGAGACAGGACTGGCACTGGCAATGCCGATCGGTACCTTAATGGGTTCTGTAAATGAGATGTGGAAACCAGTTCTGGCTTCTTTCGCTCCATACTGGGAGAAATTAGCAGCCAGCGGCAAAGAGAAATCATTCCGTGCTCAGGTGATGTTCTGTGGTTTCTTTGTTGACCGTTTACCACAGGCAATCATCCTATTTGCAGCTATCGCATTTGGCGTAAACAGCCTGGAACATGTCATGAACAATTTACCAGCATTCATTATGGCAGGTTTATCCGCATCCAGTTCCATGATGACCGGTATTGGATTTGCGATTCTGCTTTCTATGATCTGGAACAAAGAAATCGGATGCTTCTTCTTCCTGGGATATGTACTGTGCAAATACATGTCTCTTCCAACCGTCGCAATCGCAATCATTGCTGCTGTGATCTCCATCACTTACTTCTGCAATGAGAAGAAAATCAATGATGTTCTCAAAATCGCAGAAACGAGTGGTTCATCTTCATCTGCAGGAGAGGAGGATTTATTCTAATGGCAAAAGAAAATTACACACCGGAAGAGAAAAAGACATTAAAAAAGATGTTCTGGAACTCCAGATTGGTATTTTCCAGCTTTAACATGGTGAAAATGGAAGGTAATGCCTTTGCCCTGACCATGGAACCAGCTCTGGACGAATTATACAAAGACAAAAAAGAAAAAGCAGAGGCTATGCGTCGTCATGATGGTTTCTTTAACACCCACGCCGTACTGTTCTCCCTGATCGCAGGTATCACCTATGCGTTGGAGCGTCAGAAAAAAGAGACCGGTGCAGTGGATGATACCACCATTGAGAACATCAAAGTTGCTCTGATGGGGCCAACCGCAGGTATCGGAGATGCATTCTTCTTCAACTGTCTGCGAGTGATTGCAGCAGGTATTGCCATCGGTCTTTGCAGCCAGGCCAATATCCTTGGCGTACTCTTATTCATCCTGATCTATGGAGGTTCTCAGTTGGCAGGCAGCTGGTATCTGTTAAAGACCGGTTATAAATACGGTACTACCTTTATCGATACGATCTTCAGTTCCGGATTGATGCAGGCTCTGACCAAGGCGGCCAGCATCATGGGTATCACCATGGTAGGTGCAATGGTAGCTTCTTCTGTAAAGCTGGCATGGACGATCACCATTGGTGAGGCTTCCGTTGTGGTTCTGGATATCCTGGATTCCATCATCCCAGGTATCTTATCCATCGTATTGGTATTTGGTTTGATGAAACTGATTAAAAAAGGATACAAACCGATCACTCTGGTATTTGGTATCCTGGTAATTTCAATCGTTTTAGCATTCTTTGGAATCTTCTAAAACGAATATGGAGGCCGTACAATGAACAGAAAAACATGGAAGTCAGAACGGATTCTGACAGAAAATGGATTTGTAAACGGCTATATCACCATTTGTGATGGAACAATCGAGAAAATTTCCACAGAATGGGACGGGGAATATGAAGATGTCGGGCATACCGGTATTTTTCCTGGCATTATAGACGTACATAACCATGGCTTTGGTGGCTGGTCGATGACCGATCCCTGTACCGATGAGGACATCAGGGGATATGTCAAAGCTCTTGCTTCCATCGGTATTACCGGTATTTTGCCAACTGCCAAAGAAGATGCCTTTGAGGCGATCGCCCGCGTGATGGATCAGGAATATGAGGGAGCTGTGATCTACGGAATCCACAGTGAAGGGCCGTTCTGGGCCAGAGGTGGAGAAAAGACCGTAGGACAGACCTGGCCAGCACCAGATGTTGCGGAGACAGAGCGTCTGATCGAGAAAGCTCATGGAAAAATGAAAGTGATGGCCATAGCACCGGAACTTCCAGGAGCTTATGATGTGATCCGTTGTTTGCATAAACATCAGATCAAAGTGGCATGCTGTCATACCGCAGCTTATGCTAAAGATATCTACGAGGCCAAGAAAATGGCTGGATTTGACATTGCCACACATCTGGGCAATGGAATGAGGGGAATTCACCATAGAGATGTAGGTACTTTAGGTGCCTTACTCTTATTAGATAACATTTATTATGAAGTTATCACAGATTTGAACCATATCTGCCCGGACATGTTAAAGATCATGTTTAAGCTGCAGCCTTACAGCAAGTTCTGTCTGATTTCCGATTCCAACTTTATCGCAGGACTTCCGACTGGAACTTATATCCGTTATGGAAGGGAAAATTATGCAGATGAAAAGGGACTGATCTTAAATTCCGATGGCCGTATCTGTGGAAGTGGAAGCTGGGTACTGCGAAACATCAAGCAGCTGGTAACTAAAGTCGGGGTTCCAGTGGAACAGGCATTTTACATGGCTTCCATTAACCCGGCGAGATATCTGGGAACCGATGGAGAAACTGGTTCTTTACAGACCGGCAAAAGGGCTGATATGATCTTTGTGAATGATGACTTTGTATGTGAACGCACGTTTGTAGGCGGTAAGCTGGTTTATGACCGGAATATCGATACACCGGAAACCATCTTCAATGCAGAAGCACTGAAATTAAAAGTAAATTAGAACAGCAAGGAGGACACTCTTTTATGATCAAATTATTCCGTATTGATGAGCGTCTGATCCATGGTCAGATTGCGATCAAATGGTCCCGTCATACTGGCGTGGACAGCATCGTGGTAGCCAATAACAATGCAGCTGCCAATACGATGATCCAGAAATCCTTAAAAATGGCAGCACCTCCAGGAATCAAAACCGTCATTAAATCCATTGATGATGCGATCAAGACATTAAACGATCCAAGATGTGAGCCATTAAAAGTTCTGGTTCTGGTAAACAGCCCGGAAGATGCTCTTCGGATGGCAAAAGAAGTAAAAGGAATCCCATTTATCAATGTAGGAAATTATGGAAGAGTAGCTCCGAAAAAAGAGGGAAAAGAGCGGAAACGTTTTGATAATAACCTCTATTGTGATGATGTGGAGGAAGCAACATTCCGTGAACTGATGGCCACCGGACTGGATTGCATCTATCAGACAACTCCGGAAGAAATGGCAATTCCGTTAAAGAAACTGATCCAGTAGAAGCGGGAGGTTTTCACATATGAAGCTTATCATTCAATCCGATGACCTTGGAATTACAGAAGCAGTCAGCTGCGGGATTGCCCGGGCAGCCAGAGAAGGGGCGATTACTTGCACTGGATTATTTTCTAATATGCCAGCAGCTGCATTTTCCGTAGAATTAATGAAATCCTATCCGCAGATCTGTCTGGGAGAAGATATCAACCTGGTGGCAGGACGGCCATGTGCAGATCCAGAGAAGATTCCGTCACTGGTTCAGAAGGATGGCTCTTTTCTGACTTCCGGAATGCATCGGGCAATCGATCAGAAAGATGGAAATCAGGATCATGTCAGACTTGAGGATTGTCTTATCGAAACAGAAGCCCAGATCCTGAAATTTAGAGAATTGACCGGAAAACTTCCAGAGTATCTTCATGGCCATTCTTATAGCACTCCTGCAACCTGGAAAGCCATGGAAGAAATGGGAAAGAAATATGGAATTTCACTGGTACGTGAGATGCACGACAAATACGGAATCAAACGTCCATCCAAAACCTGGTATAAAAAACCATTTCCGTTAGAAGACCAGATGAAAGCAGATCTTACAGACTGTGTGACAACGGATTCGGGATTTTTAGAAAACCAGATCGGTTTTCTGGGTACCCATTGCGGCTATGTAGATCAGGAACTGTTTCCTGTGACCACCTATACCATGATCCGAACCATGGATCTGGCGGCTGTCACAGGAGAACGGTTTAAAAACTGGCTGAAAGAAAATAACGTGGAGCTGATCAGCTATCGCGATCTGAAAGGATGATAAAGTTATGACAAAGTTTTTTCTATCCTCCCATGGACATCTGGCAAGTGGCCTTGCCAGTTCGCTGGATATTTTATTAGGAGGCCATGACCGTGTGACGGTATTTGATGCCTATGTGGATGAGAAATCCTTAAACGATGCTCTGGATGCATTTTTCCAGACCGTAGGAGAAAAAGATCAGGTGATCCTGCTTTCTGATATGTATGGCGGTAGCGTCAACAGCACCATGTACACCTATTTGGATCGTCCAAACACCACTCTGGTAGCTGGTGTGAACTTAGCTCTGGTGATCGGACTGACCATCTTAGAAGGCGATATTATCCGCGAAACTCTGGAATCTGTCATTGAGCAGTCCAGAGAAGCAATCCGGATCGTGGATCTGGAAAAGAGCGGCGAGGAAGAAGAGGATGAATTGTTCTAGGAAATGAAAAACCGTAATTTGACATCGTAGAATCGAAAATTTTATGGTAAACTGATAGCTCCTGTCTGTTTTTTCACAAGCAGGAGCTATATTTTATGTCATAGGAAACTTCGTCCAATGACACAAAAATAACCGCCGCTGTCCTCCAAACGAGAGCGGTTATTTGAGAGGAAATACAGAAGATGAACGTCCTGCTATGTCACTTTTCAGGTAGAGACCGGTGATCAGATGGCTTGAGCTGGGGCCTTTAAAATGCTGTGGAAAAATTGGGCTAAATGAAATTGTGTACATTTATCACAATTTTTGTATTATTTAATGTGATCGCACATAAACTAAAATGAGTATATTCGCCTTGACAAACTTGTTTGAAAAGGCTAAGATATATTTGGTGATCGTACTATGGAAACATGAGAAGCCCATAGTCCAGAAGGCTCCTTCGGGAGTCTTTTGTTATTTATATGGGTAATTTACAAAGAAGATTTTTTAGAACCTTTCCTATAGTAAGAAACTTCATAGAGGTGGCCTATACAAGGTTGTCTTTGTGAAGTTTTTTGCTAGGACTTGCGCAGCCAGAGTATATTTGCTAGAATAGAGAACAAATGTTTGCAAAATAGAGAAACATCTTCCGGAAAATTCAGCTTTTGGAAACGGAAACTAAGAAGGGCTGGTTATATATGCAGAAGAAAATGATACTGAAAAGTGATATGCGGGTGTATTTTGATATGGATGGGACAATTGCAAAATGGCGAGATGTTCCAGTGGAGGAAAGCAGAAAACCTGGATATTATACAGACCTGGAACCGGAAACAGAATTATTGGATTTTTTAAGTGCTGCTCTGAAGGCAGACATAAACATGAATATATTATCCTCATACTATACAGATACCAGAGCGCTTCTGGAAAAGAAAAAGTGGCTGGATAAGTACCTGCCGGGAATCAGCTCTTCACACTGTCTCTTTGTTCCTTATGGAATAAATAAAGCGGAATTTGTTGAAACCATGCTGCACCGAAAACTGGGAAAGATGGACATCCTGGTCGATGACCATACACCAAACCTTACACGCTGGGAAACGGCCGGAGGTACAGGCGTGAAATGGCTGAACGGAATCAATGGAAAGAATGGCCGTTTTGAAGGCATCCGGGTAGGACGCGTGGAGGAACTGAAAGCAGCATTTGATGAGATTGCAGATAGAAAATAATACGATATTAGGAAGACTGCAGGAATTTTGTCCCGCAGTCTTTCTGTTAGATACATATGGTAACGCCCAGGAGTTATGGTAAGGTCGCCGCAGGGAACGGGCATCTGGATGAGCGCACAAGGATGATGCACCATTAGATAAAGACGGAAGCATAAAAGATACCATCTTCATAGCGAAATTCTGTTACTCCATAATGACGCTGCGCACCCGGACCGAGGCGGTTCCGGTGCCCAAGCCCTCATGCTTGCTTGAACGGAATTGGCTGTTTTCTTCGATAGGGGTGCAGCAGCAGGTATTGTCCACAGCTAGTGCAATATGCCCGCTTTCTTCCCGGGCGCGGATGCGGATAAAAGGAGCAATATCTTTGCATTCCCCGCAGACATCTAGCGCATTTTCCAGGAGATTTCCGAGAATGGAACATAACGCCGGTTCATTGATGGAAAGGCGTTTTGGAAGTTCGAGACGAACGGAAAAGTCAATTCCAGCTTTGCGTGCACCTTATCCGTAATAGCGGACAATGGTATTAACTGCATAATTTTCGCACCAGGTCCGGGCAGTGTCTGGGGGAAGAGTCATGCGGTACTATTCGATATACGATTTCAGATCCTCTGTTTTCCCGCTGCTCAGGTAATACTTGATCACATTTAAATGCTGGCGCAGGTGATGGCACGCCTGGCGAACAGTATCCATGTGTATAGGATCTACTGACATCTATGCTGATCAGTCCGTCCATTTTACCTAGCGTGGAATTAGCTGAATATGTGTTATATGAGCAAGAATGTTTTTTTTAATGGATGGGTAATATTAAACTCAACCCACCATTCAATATCGTCCGATACTGGTTCAAAGTGTAGGGCAGAGCAAGCAATATGGAGATTTTTTTGCTTGCTGTCATCCCACAGGATCGTGGTTGCCCCATACGCACCGCCGATCATGACAATATCATTTTGTGCTTCCGGTGAAAAGTGATTTGTTATAGGAGCGATTTCTAAAGGCTTATCGCCATCAGCACAATCCCGGATGAAAATATCATCGTCTGGCTTAGGCGAAAGCGTATAGCTCATAGCAGTAAAATGCGTCGGATAAAACCAACGGTCAGAGTCAATGCGCTTTTTATAAATTGTCTGCGGATCCAATTCCTGTACGGTCAATGTGTATTTTATTCCGCTGACTGGATGGGAGAAAGAAAACGAATCGCCGGGAGCGGGTGTCTTGAAATGTGGTCCTGGGACACGGTGCGACTGTTGCTCCATCGTAAGGGAGAGGGATTTTATTTCAGGACGGCGTTTGCTTGTCCATGGAAAAGCTGCCCTAAAAATCATCCACCCATAGGATATGTCCAAATTATAGTATTCCAACGCCCACTTTGCTTCCAATTCATTGATCATCCCATCTGGCAAACATGGATTAAAGACCACCGAGCAACCGTGGGAAGTCTGCATAATTTTCCCGTTCAATTCCAAACGAGGAATAAAGTCAAGGCAAAGCGGGTTGTCTAAATCTATTTGTATTTGCTGCTCCTGCGTGAAGTATATGCAGGAGTCATTTTCGGGGTGTAAATCCCACTTTTTCATAAACTTGCAAATGTCCTCTGCGGGGGTACACATACAGAAATCCAAGACAAGTCCCTTGCTGCAGGAATACACCGCAGGAATAGTCCAATGATGCCCAGCCCATTCAAATTGTTTATCTACTCGGATTTCTGCCCCAGCACGGTCTTTTCCTGAATGCCCCCAAAAGTTTCCATCAAAGTAGACTTTCCACTCCGGGATCGTCGGTTCTGCATCCGGGTTCATATCAGTATCATAATAATCCTCGGTATACTTGATTTTGCTATAATCAAAAGATGTTTGCAGCTCTTTGATATATGCCCATGGATGCTCCATAGGCTTCAATTTCATTTTCTCGGCAAGCTCCGAAAGTGTCCTTTGCTGTTCCTGCGTTGGAGGATTGTCCTGCAAAAAGGCTTCAAATTGCGCTTCGTCCCACATCCACGATTGCTCCAAAGTTGATGCATCGCCGCAAGCAAGGATCAAGCTTAAAAAGTCTGAAAAATTCCTCGCCAGTGGGTGAACAAAATTAGGTGAAGAGTTCATAGGGTTAATGGAAAATACCATGCTTCCAAAGCTCCGAATAAAGCAGAAATGGATACCGTCCACACCTGCCCAACCAAATATAGATGATCCTTTGGGCGTACAAAAGTATGGTGCATTATCTTCACGGAACTCTAGGCCCACGGAGGAGAGATCAATTTTACTCTGCAAAAACTTCTGAAATGTTCTGGCCATAATAATAATCTCCATAAATACTGCTAGTTTGTCTAATTATAGTGAATGGATGACAAAACTAAATCTGGGTGACCTGGCTGATCTGCCAACCAAACCTTGTGCTATTTACAGCCGTGCAGCGTAGGGTATAAGTACGAGATGCTTTTACAGTATATTGAAATACAAACTGGATGCTAGTAATGGAGTGCAAACAGGAGTCATCATAATCTTTAAATGAAGCATCTGTTAATTCAATTTCCTGGATTGAACGAATAGCGAAGAAACCATATAATCCTTTAATGATATAATCCTGTGATTCGTAGAAAAACTTTTCTGTCAAGGCAGCATCCGGCAGCAGATCAATATCCTGTTTTAATTGGGCGAAAAGCCACTGCCGCAGGCCGCGCTCAATGTGAGACCGAGTGAAATCTATATTAATGGCAGCCGACTTTACAGCAGTTGCAGTTAAGAGCTGCTCAAATGAATTTGATTTTTGTTTTCTCTTGAAAAAGGGCAGCCGGTTCACACTTCATTTCCTCCTAGCTATTATATCGCAAGGATAAGGCTACATAATCACATGGGGCAGCGTTTAGGCTCGGGGCAGCCTCTTTGTATTTGGTCATCCATCTGGAGTCTGTTGAAACATAGTCTGATACCAACTCCTCAGGGGCGTGGCTGCGCAGCATTAAAACAATGGCAAAATTACGGAGTTGCTGCAGAGTGAAAGGACGAACTCCGGCCCGCAGGCAGGCCTTTTTGATTTCCAACAACAGGTTGCGCTGAGTAAACGGGTACCGCTTGAGTCCGGTTAGAAAAAGATTACCTGTTTCATTGTCTGTTTGCTCGGAAAGCAGTAGCAGCAGTGAGAAGAGGTCAGATGGAACCTTGATAAAACGGTTTCTGATACCCAAAATCATAATTCCACACTGATCAGCCTGGCCACTGGTAACCAGCTGCTGGATCTTTAAGCCACAAATTTCTTCCGTTGTTATGCCCGTGCGAAGAACAAGTGAAATTATTGCAAACAAGGTTACATTCTGTTCATCCATAAGTGTAGATAATACGCGGTCGATATCCCGCATGGTTATCCCAACAACAAGTGGCTGTTCACATTCGAAAGAAAACTCTGGAAAGAGTCCGGAAAATCTTCCAGTATCTGAAATTTCTGCAGGCTCCTCACGTTGAAGATCTGGTACTACCATATCGACATCATCCGTGTCGTTGCAGGCTTCTGCATCTAAATACCGTGCAAATGCTCGCAATGCACGGATCCGTGTGCATAAGGAATGCTTGGAATATTTATCGCGCACAGAAGAAAAGTAATAATGCACATCCTCTGCAGATATCTGCTGGATGTCTTTTTTTAGTAGGTTGAAAAAATCAGCAAACATATAAGCATATTCATTCGCTGTTCTCGTATTTTTGAAATGTTTACGGTATTGAGAAAATGAATCCAGTGTAAAGTCGGAGCAATAGGGAGTAAGCCGTGATAAATCCACCGGATTCGGCTGGTCTAAAATATTCTGGAATAATTCTTCGGATATTTGCATGAAATCCTCCTCAAATCGGGTGATGATACAGTTCAATTATAGATTTATTATACTATGAGAATGAATTGAAATCAACGAAAATAGAACATATATTCGGACCAATGGGGGCAGATACACACTCAAATGAATTAAGAGTTTAATAATGTTTACGTTTACATTGTAAACGTAAACATTATATGAAAAATACTCTGCGGATGCACAAAAACGGCCATAAACTGAGAAACAGATTGGAAAAAAACATATAATCTGCCTATAATAGAATTATAAGTGAAAGTATACGCATGAATACAGGCAGTTCCATTCATATTCCTGATCATCATTGTTGGAAGAATATTTTCCTACAGATAATAGGCTATTACTTATGAGAATGATAAGGTGTGAGCTATGAAATGCGAAAATAGCTGCAGTTGGAAAGAATAGTGCTTGTAAAAACATAATAGGGGAGAAGAAGTGATGAAGGGGAAAAAGGTAAAGAAAGATACGCAGAGGATCAGTCTATATAGGGTCCGGCTGGAGAAAGATCGTGACTTAATGAAGCAGCGCAGGGCGACCGGCATTGCAGCTCCGGAAGAAATTGTGAAAGTAATAAAGCCGGTTTTTGATGGGGCAGACCGGGAACAATTTGTAGTTCCGTATCTTAATATGAAGCTGCATCCGATTGGTGTGGAAATTATAGCGATCGGGGGAAGCTATGCATGCAATGTAGAGATCAAGAACGTATTCAAAGGTGCGATTGTAGCCAATGCAGTAGCCATCGCGGTTGCGCATAATCATCCAAGCGGTGTACCTAAGCCGTCTGAGGGAGATTTTACATTAACACGTCAGATTGCATGGGCCGGGGAAATATTGGGGATTCGCTTAATAGATCATGTGATCATCGGTGAAGATACATTTTACAGCATGAAAAAGGAAAACCCAGGCGTATCGTTGACCGACATAGGATTAGATCAGGAAGAAATGGATGCGTAAAGCAAACTGCAGAAAACCGAAAAGTTGTGAATACCTGTAAATCCTGGATGAATCAGGATGATCGGAAATCTTTTTGACGGATTTTTGCTACGTTAGGAAGTGGATTTTTAAACTCTGATACCCAAAATCACGATGGGATAGTGGCATCCAACTATTCGCTAAACACTGGTTTAACGAATAGTTGGTGATGAAGAGGGGCCATTCCAGATTTAAAACGACTTCCTGTGTGGTACAATCAGCACGATATCTGGATCTTCCCCCTCTTTTTAATTTATCACCCATTCTACTATGCATTAAGACATTCGATTAAGTCTACTGGTTTTGCAGTGATACTTTCCGTCACTTCAAGATTATCACTAAGAATATTTATGTGCCAGGAAGAAGTAAGTTCATCATATTCAATATCAGTTACATATTCCGGACGTTCCGCAAGAGCCTGTCGGCGTTCCTCTGCTTTTTTCTTCAGCACACTAAGCATATCTTTTTCTGTTCCATGAAATGAATAGAATGAAACGATGCAGTCACAATCTGTAACGATAATAATATAGTTTATCAAATATTTCCTCCTGACATTTGAAATTTAGGATTTCCACCACTTTGGTAATTATAATTATATTCCCGCCAGGTGAATTTCTGCCTGCGTCATATTCTATCTGCGCGTTCCGTCATCATAAAATTTCTTCTTTAATGCGTGTTCCGTTGGTAAAATAGATAGAACCAAAACAATGCATTGAATGATTACCAGAATTAGGCTGACATTTCCAATCGCATCTTCGTCACTGTGATAGAATGGAACATGCACCAGTACGGAAGGAATAATCATCCATAATCCAATCTTCCACCATAGCTGGCCGCAATAATCATGTGCGAATTTCCATGTTTCTATATTTTTCATGGAACGCCGTGTCCGGTATCCGACCACACCATTAATGTGTTTCGGGCAATGCTTCCACATCATTCTTCCGGCAATCAGCATTGTAAAAGGAACTAATAAGTCACAAACCAAAATAAACCACCAGAACCACATAAAACCACCTCTGAAATTTGAATTGTCATTCGCTCTTTTTGAAGGAAATGGAATCAATTTGGAGATATTTTTTTTGATGACGTGAAATGGAAAGCTCAAGTATATACTTGTCAGTGCGGCCATCATCATTTGTGCACTGAAATACCATTTCACCCTTTCCGTCATTCAAGGCAATTATATGAAACTCTGAAATAGTTCCCGCAATGTTGTGATAATCGCTTACAAAGATTTCTGGTTTCAATGTGATTGACCATTCTTTACGATTATCATCATTATTCAGCTCCAACAGCAAAGAACCTCCATTGACAACTTCGCCCGACCAATTATTTCCATCGACAACAAATGATGTTTGCTGATTATCTGGTATGTTTAAGATAATTACTACTGCACCAACTACGATTATCAATATAAGAGCAAAAAAGATGCATTGTTTCTTTTTCATAGTGCCCCCTCTTTGTAAATCCTAGGTTCTTTCACACTATCAACTCCAGAATCACACGCGCTCAAATGACAGATATCTCGTTCCCTGAAACGTAAGTT
>OGCM01002812.1_pt1 | contig 14887 bp, 10 predicted proteins | sample 1570151 | NCBI WGS metagenome assembly OGCM01 (sample SAMEA4370582, study PRJEB24528) | human gut metagenome
ATTTATGCGAACAATACGTTCCCCATCAGTGAAGGGTGGAACGTTAATTATGTGGAGCTGATCTGGCACGGCAAGGTGCCGTACCGGGACTTCTACTATTATCTGCCCCCGCTGAATCTGCTGGTCGATGCAGTGTTGTGGAAGCTCTCGTTTGGGAGTCTCTTGCTGTATCGTCTCTGGTGGCTGTTGCAGCGTGCTGCTATTTTTACGCTGCTGTTCCGGCTGATCTCGCGCTATATCAATGTGGTCAGCACGTTTGTGGCGTGTCTGTTTTCGGTCATGCTCTGCGCAGCGTCCGTCTATGACCTGCTGGGCGATTATAACCAGACGGTCATACTGCTTTCCATTTTGCTTTTGTATTGTGTTATCGGCTTTCAGGGGGCAGACACAAGCAAGCAGCGGTACACCAAAATCTTTTGGGCCGGCTTTATGCTGGGGCTGGTTTTCCTGAATAAGCAGACGATTTTTCTGGCGTCGGGCATCGTGTATTTTGCAGCGCTGGTATTTTACTGCATTCGCAAAAAGGATACCCGCTTTGGCTGGTACTGCCTTTTTGTAGTCGCGGGTGCGATGATTCCGCTGGTTGTGACTGCGGTTTATCTGTTGGCCAACGGTGCATTTTTCCCATTTGTGGAACAGGTGTTTATGCATACAGGCGGTAAAGGCAGCATCTTTACGATTCTGTTCGGTGGCCTTTCCACTGCCCTGCTCAAGGTGCAGAACTGGCTGATTGCTGTGGCCGCGGTCCTGCTTGCAGTAAATACGGGCGTGTCAGCGTCCCGGGAAAAGGCGCTCCGCGCCCAGTCGCTGCTGTTCCCGCTGCTGTTGCTCCTGCTCTATGTCAATTTTGAGAAGGAGATTTCCTCCTTCCTGGAATTGCTGGGCAAGAGTCCGGAGATGCAGGCAATTCTGCTGATCGACGCGGCGCTGACGGCGTTGCTGTTGTATCTCTGCGTAAAGCGCAAGGTTCGCGGCAGGCGCGTGCTGCTCCCGGCGGGCGGCATCCTTCTGTTGCTGTTTACGTGGGCGGCGACCTTTGTTTACTGCGGAGGTGCAAACTCCGGCAACAGTGACTTCCTGTATGACCTCTACCGCGGCACAGACGTCTGGCAGGCGGTACAGGATAAGCTCTATTTTGTGGTCCTGCTGCTGACAATTGTGCAACTGGTCCGCTATGGTGCAAGGGTTGGCAGTCAGGGAGAGAACAGTCAGGCAGAGGGAATGTTCTGGCTGTTCTGTGCGGCGCTGGCTACGATGTACTCCGGTATTATGTCGTCCGGCACCAGCGGCATCCCGTACTTCTGCACGATGGTTGCAGTTCCGGCGGTACTGGCGACGGTGCTTTCCTTCTGCGGTATAGATACTTGGATTGAGCTGGCTGTCCGAGGCATTGCCATCGTTGGTTGTATTGTACTGTCGATCACCTGCATGGCGCAGAAGGTTATCTGCTCCTATGCGTGGTGGGGTACTGAAGAAAAATCCCGAAATTACAAGACGTACAGCACGGACATCCCGGCACTGAAGGGCTTCAAATTTTCCAAAGAGGACCAGGAGATGTTTGAAGGCATCACGCAGCTGATCGAGGAAAACACGACGGAGGATTCCGTCATCTTCGGCTATCCCTACGTCAAAATTTTCAATATTTTGACGGACAACTACAATATGAACACATTCGTCCCAGTTCTGTTCTACGACGTGGTGGATGATAAGTACGTGCAGGAGGAAAAGACGCTGCTGGAGGAAAACCTGCCGGATATTGTGGTCTGGAAGGACATCCCGGACTGCAAGGAGGTCCATGAGCGGGAGTTCCGCGACGGAAAGCCGTTGGAGCAGCGCAAGATCGAGGACATGTTTGCCGAACTGCTGCCGACGCAGTATGAGCAGCTTGGGGAGTTCGACGACGTGACCGTGTATAAGCTGCGGGACAAGGCCGGCCAGATTGAATTTGCATTGGACGGCGAGGGAACCTATGAGGACCCGTATCGCATTGAGAACGCCGCAGACCTGCTGCATTTTGCAGAGCTTGTCAGCGATGGCATGACCTTTAAGGGCCAGTACGTCGAGCAGACCGCCGATATTGATCTGGATAGGCAGAATATGCAGCCTATCGGTGATGTGGAGAACGAGCACTGTTTCTATGGCGTGTACAACGGTGCCGGGCATGTCATCCGCAACCTGAATCTGAAGCAGAGTAACGGCGAAAACGTGGGCCTGTTCAGCTGCCTGGGCGGTCAGGTGTACAACTTGGGCCTTGAGGGCGGCACTATCCGCGGCAAATATGCCGGTGCGATTGCGGGCGGCTCTGTGGGCAAGGAGGCAAGGATCGTGAACTGCTACACGGATGTAGCCGTTACGGCCACCCGCGCGGGCGGTATTGCAAACGACTTCGATGGCCGAATCTTCAACTGTGTCAGCGTGGGAACGCTGACGGGCCAGCAGAGCGCTGCGGCCATCAGCGGCAGCGAGGATACCCGGGAAGAAGAAATCTACCAGCTACAGGGCAGCGGAAAGAGCGCTTTTGAGACGCCGTCCCAGCAGGGGCAGGACATTGCCTACGGTGATGCGGAGGCCATCAACGGTGACTATCTGGTCAGACAGCTTTCCGACAATGCCAAAGAGGAAAACAAAGAAAATCGAGATGAAGATGAAGTGACCCAACTGCTCACATGGCAGAAGGGTAACGATGGGCATCCGGTTTTCAAGAAAACAAAGTAAGAAGGAGCAACCCAATGAAACAGCGTTTAGCGGATTATGTGGCGGACTTTCTGGCGGCGCGCGGTGTGACGGATGTTTTCTCTGTCGTGGGCGGCGGCGCTATGCACCTGAACGATGCGCTGGGCCATAACCCCCGGCTGCATGTGACCTACAACCACCATGAGCAGGCCTGCGCCATTGCGGCGGAAGCCTACGCCCGGCTGGAAAATAAGATCGCGGCGGTCTGCGTGACCACTGGCCCCGGCGGCACCAACGCGCTGACCGGCGTCGTGGGCGGCTGGCTGGACTCCATCCCCATGTTCATCGTCTCCGGCCAGGTGCGCTATGACACCACGGCCCGGTACGCCTTGCAGTACACCGGTACGCCGCTGCGCGCCATGGGCGACCAGGAGTACGACATCACCAAGTCCGTCCAGTACATGACGAAGTTCGCCGCCATGCTGGAGGACCCCAAGGACATTCGCTACCTGCTGGAAAAGGCGTGGCATCTGGCTACAACGGGCCGCCCCGGCCCGGTCTGGCTGGACATCCCGGTCAACTTCCAGGGCGGCTACATCGAGACTGACGAGCTGCGCGGCTACGACCCCGCCGAGGATGACGCCCAGTTGCCCCCGTCGGTGGACGACGCCACGATCCGGACGATTCTGGAAAAAATCAAGAACGCCAAACGACCCGTGTTCCACGCGGGCTATGGCATCCGCCTGTCCGGCGGGTATGCGGCGTTCCGCTCCGTGGCAGAAAAACTAAACATCCCCATCGTCACCTACTGGAACGCCGTGGACCTCATCGAGGATGACAATCCGCTGTACTGCGGGCGTGCCGGCAACATGGGTGACCGCCCGGGCAACTGGGCTATCCAAAACGCAGACCTGATTCTGGCCGTAGGCACGCGCATTTCTATCCGCCAGGTCGGCTACAACTGGAAGACCTGGGCCCGCGCGGCAGAGGTCATCATGGTGGACATTGACCAGGCCGAGCTGAAAAAGCCGACCCTGCACGTCGAAATGCCGGTCTGGGCCGACGCGAAGGACTTTTTGACCAAGCTGGATAAGGTCGCCGCGGCCCCCGTGAACGCGGGCGGCGAGTGGCTGGCCACCTGCCAGCGCTGGAAACGCGACTACCCCGCCGTGCTGCCCCGCCAGTGGGAGGAAAACGGCGAGACCGCCAACGTCTACGCCTTTGTGCGCTATTTAAGCAGCCGCCTGCCGGAGAACAGCCTGACCGCGGTCTCCAACGGTGCGTGCTGTGTCGTCGGTAACCAGGCGTATGTCATCCAGAAGGGCAGCCGGATGGCAAACAACAGCGCCATTGCCAGCATGGGCTACGGTCTGCCCGCAGCCATTGGCACCTGCATCGGCGGCGGACGCCGCCAGACGATCTGCCTCGAGGGCGACGGCTCCATCATGATGAACCTGCAGGAACTGCAGACCATCCTGACGAACAAGCTGCCTATCAAAATCTTCCTCATCAACAACAACGGTTACCACTCTATCCGCCTGACGCAGAACAACCTTTTCAAGGAGCACTGCAAGGTCGGCATCGGCCCCGAGAGCGGCGACCTGTCCTTCCCGGAGTTTGAAAAGATTGCAAAGGCGTTTGGCTACCCCTACTACAGCGCCCACAGCAACGCCGAGATGAAGCAGGCCGTGGACACGGTGCTGGCACTGGACGGCCCGGCTTTCTGCGAGATTTTCACCGACACGAAACAGGTCTGGGAGCCCAAGAGCAGCACCAAGCGCCTGCCCGACGGCACGCTGGTCAGCCCCCCGTTGGAGGACCTGGCCCCCTTCCTGCCGCGTGAGGAGCTGGAAAAGCAGATGTTCATCCCGCTGATGCCGGAAGTGTAAGGAAAGTGGGTAGAATGGAAAAATGAAAAAAATGCGGAATGGCAATATTGAATTGCTGCGGTTTCTTTTCTGTGCGGACATTGTGCTGTACCATGCGGGCTTTCTGCCGCGCGGCTATGTCGGCGTTGAGTTCTTCTTTATGGTGACGGGCTTCTTTCTGGCAGACAAAATCTTGACCCGGAATAGCAAAGACCAGAGAAAGCCCACGTGGGAGACTCTGGTCGGGGAGGCCACCGCCGACATCTGGAAGCGATACTGCGCAATCTTCCCGTATTTCTTCGCATCCACGGTGTTGGGCTTTGCGGTGCGCGCTTTTGCGCTGCACTGGGACTTGCCCACGTTTCTGACATATCTGCAGCTGATTCCGGCGGATATGCTGTACTTGCAGAACATCGGCTTTACGGTTACGTCGGCCATCGGCGTTCTGTGGTATCTGTCGGCCATGACGTTTGCGGTCTGGGTCCTGTACCCGCTGCTGCGCCGCCGCTATGAGCTGGTCGCGAGCGTTTCGCCTGCTGTTATACTTTTGATTCTGGGGCTGATTCAGCAGAATTGCGGCTCCTTGGATGCACCCTGCACCTTCCTGTATGGCTGGCTCAACACAGGCCTGCTGCGTGCCTTTGCGGGTATTCTGGGCGGCGTACTGGCCTACTATGTGACACAGAAGGTGCGTGGCATCAACATAACAAAAGGAATGGCGGCTGCCCTGACGGTTTTTGAGGTCGCCGTGTACATATGGGTGTTCTACCACACTTGGAGCCGGAACGACTTCCGCCCGTTGCTGGATGCGTTTGTCATTGTGGCATTAGGGGGGGCGTTCACGGTCACGGTAAGCGGCAAGTCGCTGCTGTATCAGAAATTCGACAATGGGTTTGTGCGCTTCCTGGGCAAGGCGTCTATGCCGATCTTCCTGAGCCATTTTTATATGGTGTTCTATCTGTCCAACGTGTTTGAAATGCTCCACATGGAGGACACGTTCGGACAGAAGCTCGCGTTCACCATCGGACTCAGTCTACTGGCGGCGGCGATTGTGTATGCTGCAGGCCAGCTGATGTGCAGACTGATAAAGGCGTGGGCGGTATCCTTTCAGAGCAAGCTGAAGGCAATTAACTAAGCAGGGGTTCAATATGGAACAAGGCAAGAGACAAATCCATACCGCCATCATCACCGGCCCTACGGGGGCAATCGGGATGGCGCTGTGTGCAAAGCTGCTGGCGGAGGGCGTGACGGTCTACGCGGTCACCCACCCGGGCAGCGCGCGGGCGGCGCTGCTGCCGCAGGACGCGCGGCTGCATGTGGTGCCCTGTGACGCGGCGGAGCTGGCCGCGCTGCCGGAGCTGATCCCGGAAAAGGCCGATGCGTTCTTCCACTTTGCGTGGGCGCATACGATCGGCCCGGGCCGCAACGACATGCCGGCGCAGATCGAGAACATCCGCTACACCATTGCGGTCTGCCGCGCCGCGGCGCAGCTGGGCTGCCAGGTCTTTATCGGGGCTGGCAGCCAGGCCGAGTATGGCCGCGTGGAGGGCGTGCTGACTGCGCAGACCCCCTGCTTCCCGGAGAACGGCTACGGCATGGCCAAGCTGTGCGCCGGCCAGATGAGCCGCGTCGAGTGCCAGACGCTGAGCGTGGCCCACATCTGGACGCGCATTTTGAGCGTCTACGGCCCGCACGACGGTCCGGCCACGATGATCAGCGGCACCATCCGTAAGCTGCTGCACGGCGAGAAGCCCGCTCTGACCGCGGGCATCCAGCAGTGGGACTACCTGTACGCCGCCGACGCGGCAGCTGCGTTCTACGCGCTGGCCGTCAGCGGGCAGGACGGCAGAGTCTACCCACTGGGCAGCGGCACGGCCCGCCCGCTGAAGGACTACATCGAGGCGCTGCGCGACGCCATCGACCCGGCGCTGCCGCTGGGCTTGGGGGAGGTCCCCTACGGCCCGCTGCAGGTCATGCACCTGCAGGCGGACACGTCGGCCTTACAGGAGGACACCGGCTGGCGGCCCGCGACCCCGTTTGAAGAAGGAATCCGCGAAACCATTGAGTGGGTAAGGAAAGAGACAAAATGAGTGAGAAAAAGACGATTTCGGTAATGATCCCCTGCTACAACGAGGAGCAGAACGCCCGCCCCATCTATGAGGCTGTGCGCGATGAGCTGGTCAAGAGCTGCCCGAACTACGACTATGAGATTTTGTTCATCGACAATAAGAGCGAGGACGGCACCCGTGCCATCATCCGGCAGATCTGCGCCGAGGACAAGCACGTCAAGGCCATCTTCAACGTCAAGAACTTCGGCCAGTTCAACAGCCCGTACTACGGCATGATCCACACCTCCGGCGATTGCACGATCACGATGTGCGCCGACTTCCAGGACCCTGTGGAGATGATCCCCAGGTTTGTGGCCGAGTGGGAAAAGGGCTACAAAATCGTCATTGGCCGCAAGACCCAGAGCAAGGAAAACCCGGTCATGTACTGGCTGCGCGGCTGCTACTACAAGCTCATCAAGAAGATGAGCAGCTGCGAGCAGATCGAGCAGTTCACCGGCTTTGGCCTGTACGACAAGAGCTTTATCCAGACGCTGCGCAACCTGAAGGACCCGACGCCCTTCATCCGTGGCATTGTGGCCGAGCTGGGCCCCGAGCGCAAGGAAATCGAGTACACCCAGCCCCAGCGCCGCGCGGGCAAGACCCACAACAACTGGTACAGCCTGTACGACGCCGCCATGCTGAGCTTTACCAGCTACACCAAGGCCGGTATGCGCATTGCAACGTTCGCGGGCTTCCTGGTGGCGGGGCTGAGCTTTCTGGTCGGCCTGTTCTATCTGATTGCCAAGCTGCTGTTCTGGCAGAGCTTCCGCGCCGGGTACGCGCCGACGATGATCGCCATCTTCTTTATGGGCGGTATTCAGCTGGCGTTCCTGGGCTTTTTGGGTGAGTACGTCATGGCTATGAACACCCGCATCATGAACCGCCCGCTCGTTGTGGAGGAAGAACGCCTCAACTTTGGGCCGGACGACCAGTGACCGGCATGAAGCAGGAGCTTGGGTATTTCCTGAAAAACGAGAAATTCCGCGCGGCGCTGGGGCTGACCCTGCTGCTCAGCTACGGCTATGCCATCGCCACGACACGGGTCAGCATTGACTCGCTGGAAGGGGACCGCTACATCGGCACGGGCGGCGTCATGCTGTCCACCGGACGGTTCGGCATGAACCTCTGGGCCGCGGTGCTGGGCTACGGCAGGGCCGAGCCGAACTATGCCTTTGGCATTGACCTGCTGGCGGCGCTGCTGCTGGCGCTGGCGGCGGTGAGCTTCTGCGCGCTGCTGCGCAAGGCCGCGCAGGACCGCATCAGCATGTTCGGTTATGGGCTGTTTGCCTGCCTGTTTGTCTCCTACCCGCTGATGAACGAAATTTGGGAGTACAGCGGCGCGAATGTCTGCGTCTGCGGCGGCTATTTGCTGGACGCCGCTGCGCTGAATCTGCTGTGGGACGCGCGCCAGCCCGGCGTGCCGTGGCGCGGCAGGGCTCTGCGCATGGGCGCGGCGGCGCTCTGCCTGATGGTGGTCTGCTCGTCCTATGAGTCACTGGCGGCGGTGTTTGTGCTGGCTGTCTTTGCGCTTTTAACGCTGGAGCAGCTGTTGGCCGCCGAGCGCCCGCGGCTTGCGGCGGTCCTGACCGAGGGACTGTGGTACGCGGCGGCGCTGGTCGGCGGGCTCTGCCTGCGCGTGCTGGTGACGTCGGGCATCCATCTTGTGCTGCCGCCGCAGGCTGCGGCCAACGGCGCCACCGAAATTTTGTGGGCATTCTACCCATTTATCTATCTTGCAAAGCTGCTTGTCAAGAGCATTCTGATTAACTACGCACTGCGCGGCTGTTTCTACCTGCCCATTGCTGAATTGGCGGTGGCGGTGCCGGTGTTTGTCGCTCTGGTCATCGTGCTGGCGGTGCGCAAAAAGCGGCCCCTGCTGCTGCTCACCGGCGCGGGGACGCTGCTCTCACTGGTGCTGCTGTCGTTTGTGCAGGGGAAGTGCTCGCCCTACCGCACCTGTCAGGTGTTTGCGCTGTTTGTGGCACTGGCGGTGCTGGCTGTGTATGAGCTGCTGCGCCGCGTTGCGGCCCGGCGGGCTGTGCTGCTGGGCAGCGTGCAGCTGCTGGCGGTGCTGCTCTGTCTGCACCAGGCCATGTACCTGAACCATCTGCTGGCCGTCGATTACCAGCGTTCCGAGCAGGAGGCCGCCGTGGTGCGCACTCTGGGCACCGAGCTTGTGCGCGACTACGGCACCGACAAGCCCGTAGTGCTGGTGGGCCGTTACACGCTGGGGGAGAATATCACCCGGTACACGACGGCTGACCCGATGCAGCACCCGCTGTACCGCTTCTTCCGTGAGCACACGAGCTGGGAGAGCGGCGACACCGTCAAGTACGTCGAGACCAACTGTAACTCGGTGCTGAACTGGTCGGTCACGGCCTTCTCCGAGGTGGACGACGTCTACGGCCAGGCAGCGGAGCACCTGTTCCGCTACTATGGCTTTGCTTTGGACATGACCCACAGCGCTGCCCTGCATGAGCAGGCGCAGACCTACGCCGACGCCCACGACCTGCCGGGATACCCCCGGGCGGGGGCGATTGTCGATTGCGGGGACTATGTGCTGGTAAATCTGCAATAAGAACACCGCGGAAAAGTTTGCGCTTCTCCGCGGTTTTTGCTTTCTTTCTGTATTTTGCCGATGTTTTCAGCCGGTCACGGTCTCAAAGGGCTTCGTCAGGTGCCCGTTCCTGTCGGCCTCGCAGGCGCGGCGGGCCTACTTCAAATACTCCACCAAAAACGCCACTGTCGTCTCCCGCAGCGCTTTGTCCAGCGCGGCGGCGGTGGCGGCGTCCTCAGATAGATAGTTGTGGTTCCCCTCGGCAAACGGCTCCAGCACGACCCTGCCGTCGGGCAGGCTCTCGACGGCGGCTATCGTCTCGGCCTGGGTCGTGTCGCTCAAAATGCCCTCATGGCCGGTGTAGGTCAAAAGTGTCGGCAGGGCGCTCTCCCGCAGGGCGGCGTTCGGGTCGGAATCGCGCATCTCGGTGAACAGCGTTCCGCTGACATCGACGCCCCAGGTGCTGATGCTGCCGCTCGCCTCGGCCTCAGCGGCCAGCGCTTCCACGGCGGAAAAGTCGTCGATGTTCAAAAACTCCATGCCGCGCAGGCCCGCGCCGTTGGCGGGGCTCCACAGCGCCAGCGCCGTGATGCCGCCCCTGCGCTGCGGGTAGAGGCTGGCCAGCCGTCCGCCCATGCTGTGGCCCACCAGCGCTGTGCGGCCCGTGCCGTAGGTCTGCTGCATGTAGGTGATGGCGCTCTCGACGTCGTCGGTCATGTTGGACAGCGTGTAGGCCGTGAACGGCTCGGTGCTGTTGCCGCAGCCGGGAAAATCCAGCCGCACCGTCGCGATGCCCTGGGCGGCCAGATCGGCGGCCAGCGGCGCAAAGTGGCCGTCGCCGCTGCGGCTGCCGGTAAAGCCGTGGCAGAGCACGACGAGCGGCAGCTCCTCCCCGCGGGCCAGCTTGCCGGGCAGCTGTACCGTGGCGTAAATGTCCCCGCGCGTGCCGGGTATGGTGACGTCCTGCGCTTTCGGTGCGGGAGTCAGCAGAAAAAGCGATGCCGCCACGCAGAGCGCCAGCGCGGCAATGCAGCCTGCAAGGGTATAAAAAGCGCGTTTATGCGTTTGTTTGTGCATAGAATTACCTCCGTAATGCCTCTATTAAAACCTATGCGGGGCAAAAAGTCAAGACGCACAGAATACACACAAAAAAACAGGTGACAAACCCGGGGCGGATGTGGTATACTAAAGATTACAAATTGGTTAAAAAGTCGGACCCGGGGCGCAGGCGCAGCCTTGCCCCGGCTTTTGTCCTGTTTTACCGGAGGTGCTTGACTACGAATTCTATAGCGAACCGTATGCCCCGCCTGCTGGCTATGCTGTTTGTGCTGCTGGGGCTGTTCTGCGCGGCGGCACTGCCAGCCCATGCGGAGGACTACGACACGGTGCTGGACCGCCTGTCCCGCCTGCAGGCGCTGGCGCGGGAGTACTCGGCCGGTCAGGCCGACACGCCCGACCCGATCGAGCTGACGCTGGCCTACACCCGCACGGGGGAGTACAACAGCACGATCTGGCAGCTGACCGCCGGTGTGCGCGACGCCGGGTTTGAGAGCTGCGTCAACAGCAGCGACCCCGAGCTGGCGTCGCTGCAGAATATGAACACCGTCGTCCTGCCCAACGGAGAGAGCATCGACTTTGGGCACCTGCTGGCGTCGATGAACCTTGTCTACAACGGCATACCCATCACGGGCAGCTGGGGCGGCGACTGTGAGGAGCTGGCCAGGCAGTATTACGACCAGGCCGACGATGCCGCGGGCTACGCCGAGGCGATGCGCGCTTCCTTTAATATAGACGATGACGGCACGCTGAGCCGCTTCAGCAACGGGGACCTGCGGGCGGACCTCGACTCCGTCGTCGTCGGCTCCAAGGTGACAAAGGACACCGACCTGGCCGAGGCGCTGCGCAGCTACTACGCAAATCTGACCGAGTATGACCGCGTCAAGGAGTTCATCTCGCTGAGCTTCGGCACGGTGGATACCTCGAGCACGGCCTTTGCGGATGCCGTGTACAGCGCTCTGCTGGAGGATTCCGGTATGCAGCTGCTGTTCTACATGAACGGTATGTGGACCGTCAAGGGCTGGCAGATCAAGGACGACTACGCCCCCGCCGTGCGCGGCGCAACAGACCTGTTTGCCGAGTACCTGGCCAACGCGGTCAATCACGAGAAGATCAAGAGCGAGACGAATGACCGTCTGGTTGCCATGGGCGGGCAGGCACTGGCCGACGCGCTGGAGGCGTTGGGCGACACCGACGCCGCCCAAGCCGCACTGACCGCCGCCGAGGAGATGGCCAATAACGCACAATCGACGGTTTCCTCCGGCTCGGATGTGGTCTCCGCCGCGCGGGAGAATTTGCAGACAAATTTTAACGTGAAGGTATTCCAGCTGATTTTGCTGATTGCGGCAGGACTGGCAGCGTTCATGCTGGTGTTCAGCATGGTGATGTTTGTGGTGCACCGAAAAGAAAATTGAGTTTGGACTGCGTGCCGCTCTCTTGTGGGAAAGAGAGCGGCACGCTTTTTCTGTTCACACCACGTTCACATTCCGTATATTCACCCCGAGTTATCCACGGCGTATAACGGTTATCCACCGTGGAAATGTTGAAAACTCCGTGGAAAGCGTGGAAAACTCTGCCGCCCGGACCCGTTCAAAAGCGGAAAACCGGGAAAATCTACGTAGAAAAAACGTTTATTTTCCACATTTTCCACAGCGGTGATGTTGAAAACTGTGGAAAGCCGGGGAAAACGCGAATTGCGCTTTTTGCAACACAAAATACACATTTTGTAAATAAGGGCTTGCACTCGCCGCGCGACAGCGCTATAATAAACCTAATCATCACCCGCACTGCTGTGCGGCGGTGCGCTTGAATATAAAAGGGAGAGTGTGAAATTATGTTGGACATTAAAATCACCAAAACGACCCATCCGAAGGAAAAGCCGCAGGACGAGTCGAAGCTCGGCTTCGGCAAGAAGTTCAGCGACCACATGTTCCTGATGGACTATACCGAGGGCGAGGGCTGGCATGATGCCCGCATCGTCCCCTATGGCCCGTGGGAGATGGACCCGGCTACCACCGTGTTCCACTACGCACAGGAAATTTTTGAGGGCATGAAGGCCTACCGCACCGCGGACGGCAAGATCCAGCTGTTCCGCCCCGACTGCAACGCGAACCGTTTCAACGATTCCGCGGACCGTCTCGGCATGCCCCCCATCCCGCCGGAGGACTTCGTGCAGGCTGTCAAGGCGCTGGTCGATGTGGACCGCGACTGGGTGCCCCACTCCGACGGTGCGTCCCTGTACATCCGCCCGTTCTGCATCGCTACCGATGTGGGCCTGGGCGTTCATGCCGCCAAGCATTACCGCTTTGCCATCATCTGCGCGCCCTCCGGTGCCTACTACGCCGAGGGCCTCGACCCCGTCCGCATCTATGTTGAGGATGAGTACATCCGCGCCGCCCCGGGCCTGACCGGCTTTACGAAGTGCGGCGGCAACTACGCCGCGTCCATCAAGGCCGGCGAGCTGGCCGAGGAGCGCGGCTTCTCTCAGGTGCTGTGGCTGGACGGCGTTGAGAAGAAGTACGTCGAGGAAGTCGGCTCCATGAACATCATGTTCAAGATCGACGGCGAGATTTACACCGCCCCCTGCGTGGGCACCGTTCTGCCCGGCGTCACCCGCCGCTCCATCATTGAGCTGCTGAAGGACTGGGGCTACAAGGTGCATGAGGAGCGTGTTGCCATTGCCGACATCATGAAGGCTGCCGACGAGGGCAAGCTGGAGGAAGTCTTTGGCACCGGCACGGCTGCCGTTGTCTCCCCTGTCAAGGAGCTGGATTGGGAGGGCAAGGTTGCCCACATCAGCGGCGGCCATATCGGCGAGCTGACCCAGAAGCTGTATGACACGCTGACCGGCATCCAGTGGGGCAAGCTGCCCGACACCAAGGGCTGGATCGTTCCTGTGGAATAAGCGGAGAAAACCCGCTTTTCCGGTCTGAAAACAGCATATTTCTTGCGCCCGGGGCTTTGAACGCTCCGGGCGCTATTTGTATGAATTATCCGTGAACGATTGTGCAAACTATACAAAACAAGGTAGGGTAAATGTAGCATGTTGTACAAGTACGCATCTTGCAAATTCGACAAAAATAGTGTACTATAAGTACATCGAAAGCGAGAGCTTCCGAGCGACAGCTAAAGAGGAAGAATACCAGAGCGCCCTGCCGAATCCGTAGGGAGGGTATCACTTGTAGAGGGGTGGTTCCGTTCGCATTCAGGCGCCGGCGAGACGTTCTGTTTTTCTCCTTCTTTTTAAGAAAAAACGAGACGGGGCAGTGGCCGTCTCGTTTTTTTGTTTTTGTGGGGCTGAACGGGAGAGGCAGCCACCCGCGCGCCCCTTTCGTGCGCGACCCGTTCACAGTAGTCCGTAGGGGCCGGGCATGCCCGGCCCGCAGCCTTGCCATTGTATCCCCTTTATCTTTTGCATTGTAGGGAGGGGTCTTGACCCCTCCGGGGGCGTCGGGGACGCCGCCCCCTACATCCTTGGCCGCGAACTTTCCGCCAACCGTAGGGGGATTCATCTCTCCCGTTTCCTCGCCCGCATTTCCTTAACTTTCTTCTTTACATTCCCCGCAAAATACGCTACAATATAAATGTATATTTATAAAAACAAAGAGAAGGAGAGATCGCTTTGTTTACTATCATCAAACGGCGGGAGCTGAACCCCACTGTAACCGAACTTTGCATCCATGCGCCGCTCATTGCCAAGAAGGCAAAGGCCGGCCAGTTTATCATTGTCCGCGCAAAGGAGGACTCCGAGCGCATCCCCCTGACCATCGCCGGGTTTGACCGCGAAGCCGGCACCGTTTCTATCATTTTCCAGGTTGTCGGCGCAGGTACCATGCAGCTCAACTCCCTCAAAGAGGGCGAAGCTGTGCACGATTTTGTCGGACCCTTGGGCAAGGCCACCGAGATCGAGGGTCTGAAGAACGTCTGCGTGGTCGGCGGCGGTGTCGGCTGCGCCATTGCGCTGCCCATTGCCCAGGCACTGCATGAGCAGGGCACTAAGGTCACGGGTATCGTCGGTTTCCGCAACAAGGATCTTGTCATTCTGGAGGACGAGTTCCGCGCCTGCTGTGATGAGTTTATCATTATGACCGACGACGGCTCCTACGGCGAGAAGGGCGTTGTCACCGCGCCGCTGGAGAAGAAGATCGTCGAGGGTGCGAACTTTGATGAGGTCATCACGATTGGACCGCTGATTATGATGAAATTCGTCGTCAAGACGACGAGGCCCCACAACGTCAAGACTGTTGTGTCGATGAACCCCATTATGGTGGACGGCACCGGTATGTGCGGCGGCTGCCGCCTGACCGTGGGCGGGCAGACCAAGTTTGCCTGCGTGGACGGCCCCGACTTTGACGGCTTTGAGGTTGATTTTGACGAGGCTATGCACCGCGGCACGATGTACAAGCCCTTTGAGACACACGCCCGCGAGGCCGAGTGCAATTTGCTGAAGCAGGAGGTGCAGTAATTATGCCGAACATGGACCCGAAAAAGTGCCCCATGCCCAGCCAGGAGCCGAACGTCCGCAACAAAAACTTTAAAGAGGTCGCCCTTGGCTACACCGAGGAGATGGCCGTGAACGAGGCCAAGCGCTGCCTGCAGTGCAAGAACCACCCCTGCCGCAGCGG
>OGCM01002815.1_pt1 | contig 14879 bp, 14 predicted proteins | sample 1570151 | NCBI WGS metagenome assembly OGCM01 (sample SAMEA4370582, study PRJEB24528) | human gut metagenome
ATGATAAAACAATCCACTAAAGGGGTTATATAGATATGAAGAACCACATCGTCTGTCTTTCGACAACGAACTACCATCCTCTGCCGACGCGCAAGCAGAACGTGATGAGCCGTCTGCGCAACAGCGAAATCCTGTATTTTGATCCTCCGGTGTCCATGATCGCACCGCTTAAGGACAAAAAAGCCTCCGCATATATCGAAAAATACAAGCAGCCCGGCGAAAAAGTCGAGGGACACGAAAATATCACTGTGTACGCACTGCCGCCGGTACTGCCGTTTTTCAACAAATTCCGCTGGATCAACAAAATCAACCAGAAGCGGCAGGCGGCGTTCATCCGCGAAAAGATGCGCGAGCACGGCTTCGGCGACGAGACCGTGCTGTGGTGCTACTCGCCGTCCTCGTGCGACATTGTGGAGCACCTGCCGCACGCCAAGCTGGTATACGACTGTGTAGACCGTCATTCCGCGTACAAGGGTCACATCAATCCCAAGGTTGTGGACAAGATGGAATGCGATCTGGCCAAGCCTGCCGATCAGGTATTCGCAACCGCGGTCGGTCTGGCAGAGACACTGGAAAAGGTCAACCCGACCACCCAGATGATCCCGAACGGCGCGGCTTACGAGATCTTCTCGCGCGTACAGACCGAGAAGGACACCCTTCCCTGCCCGGAGGACATGAAGGATCTGCCGCATCCGATCTACGGCTTTGTCGGTATGCTGCAGGAGTGCATCGACTATGCACTGATCGAAAAGCTGGCGAAGAGCCGTCCGAACGCGACGATTTTCCTGATCGGACGCACGCTGCCGGGTGTTGACCTGACAAATCTCAAGCAGTACCCGAACATCGTATTCCACGGTCTGGTGCCGCAGCCCGAGCTGCCCGCGTATCTGGCACAGATGGACGTCTGCCTGAACGTATTCCGTGCCGGTGCGCTCTCCAAGGACGTTTCGCCGCTCAAGTTCTACGAATATCTGGCAACCGGCAAGCCGATCGTTTCCACGCGCGAGCCGCTGCAGGTCGAGGATTTCAAGGATGTGGTCTATATTGCCCGCAATCCCGAGATGTTCCTGCCGCTGTGCGATGCCGCCGCCAAGGAAAACCGTCCGGCATGGACGGAAAAACGCCTTGCCTACGGCGCGCAGTGCTCGTGGACCGAGCGCGTGCACCAGATGGAAGAGGTGCTTTATAAAAAGGGCGTTCTGCACGAAAGTGCAGAGGAGTAAAATTTATCTTTGGGCATTTACACGAATCCCGAAAAAAGCGGGTAAAATACTTGCATTAACAAGTTAAATTAGCTAAAATAAATATGTATCGTCACCGTTGGTTTTAAGAAAGAGGTGTACACATGACCGGCAGCGTATTTTTGAACCAGACTGCAGCTGAACAGTTTTTCGTTCTCGGGCATTCGTGCATTCTCTCGGGCATCGGTGCACATAAATGAGCGAACATAGGGCACGGGTATACCCGTGCCCTCATTTGTTTTTGTAGGAGGAATAACAAATGAAAAAAGTTCTCGTTGTCATGGGATCCGACAGTGATCTCAAGGTAATGGAAAAGTGTGTTGACCGTCTGAAATCGTTCGATATTCCGACTGAGGTCCGCATCTGCTCCGCGCACCGCACCCCGGCAGTTGCCGAGCAGCTGGCGAAGAACGCGGCAGCCGAAGGCTTCGGCGTTATCATCGCGGCAGCAGGCAAGGCCGCACATCTCGGCGGTGTACTGGCGGCTTACACCACGCTTCCGGTAATCGGCGTGCCGATGGCCACCAGCGTGATGGGCGGCATGGACAGCCTGCTCTCCATCGTGCAGATGCCCAAGGGTATTCCGGTGGCAACCGTTGCGATCGACGGCGCAGACAACGCCGCTATCCTCGCAGCACAGATGATCGCCCTGTCGGATGACGCGCTGGCACAGAAGCTCGCGCAGTTCAAGGCCGATATGGCAGCGGAAGTTACCGCAAAGGACGAAAAGGTTCGCGCTCAGTTCGCGTAATCTATATAGGTATCTCTGATACCGCATCCCCGCAAGGTAAAGGCATTGGTGCCGCTCCCATTGGCAGCTAAAATGTACAACCTGCAAACACTTAGCAGCACTAAAACTCCCGCACCGCAGCGCGCATTAAATCCAACCGCAGGTTCGTAAAAACCGGGAGTATGTATCACGGTTTTTACACAAATGCGTGCAAAAGTTTCAACCACCGGGCGGAACTTTTGGTAGCTTAGGGCATATCCGAACACTGTTCGGTATGTCCCCTCGATTGAAAGCGTGCTTTCAATCGAAAAGTCGTTTCAAATTAACACTACTTATACAAATGGAGGAATTGGACATGGAAAAGAAAGAACAGCTGTACGAAGGCAAGGCTAAGAAGGTATTTGCTACTGACGACGCAAATCTCGTAATCGTTGACTACAAGGACGATGCAACCGCATTCAACGGTGAGAAGAAGGGCACCATCACCGGCAAGGGCGTTATCAACAACGTAATGAGCAATCACATGTTCCAGCTGCTCGAGCAGCAGGGCGTGCCGACCCACTTTGTTGAGCAGCTCTCCGAGCGCGAGACCCTGGTAAAGAAGGTCTCCATTGTTCCGCTGGAGGTCATCATCCGCAATATTTCCGCCGGTTCCTTTGCAAAGCGTTTCGGCGTGGAAGAGGGCATCGTATTCGACGAGCCGACCATCGAGTTCTCCTACAAAAACGATGAGCTTGGCGACCCGCTCATGAACGCTTACCACGCTATCGCACTGAAGGCTGCTACCCGCGAGGAGATCGAGACCATCAAGGCAATGGCCTTCAAGGTAAACGAGGTTATGAAGCAGTACTTCGATACCCTGAACGTCATCCTCGTTGACTTTAAGCTCGAGTTCGGCAAGACTGCGGACGGCAAGATCGTTCTCGCAGACGAAATCTCTCCGGATACCTGCCGCCTGTGGGACAAGACCACCAAGGAGAAGCTGGACAAGGACCGCTTCCGTCGTGACATGGGCGGTGTCGAGGAGGCATATCAGGAGATCATGAAGCGCGTTATGGGCAAGTAAGCCCATCCGCAAGGCAAGATTCGGACAAGAAAAGGCTGAAGAATGAAATATCGTATTTTAAGAAAAAGCAGCACTCCGTTTGACAAGGTGCATGAGGAGTGCGGTGTATTCGGTATCGCAGCGCCGGAAGGCAAGGAGATTTCCGCCGCGCACGACGCGTATACTGCACTGTTTGCTCTCCAGCACCGCGGTCAGGAGGCTGCCGGTATCGCCGTAAACAAAAACGGCGTGATCCACTGCCATAAGGACACCGGTCTGGTCAGCGCCGTGTTCAATCAGGAGATTCTGGACAACATGCCCGGCTCGATGGCTATCGGTCATGTGCGCTACTCCACCACCGGCGATACCCGCCGCGAGAACGCGCAGCCGATCTCCATCACCCATGTAAAGGGCAATCTTGCGGTTGCGCACAACGGCAACCTCGTAAACGCAGGCGAGCTGCGCCGCGAGATTGAGTTGGACGGCGGCATTTTCCGCTCCTCGAACGACACCGAGGTTCTGGTCTACACCATCGTTAAGGAACGCCTCAAGTGCGGCTCCATCGAAGAGGCCGTTATGAACACCATGCACCGCATCGAGGGTGCCTACTCTCTGGTTGTTATGTCTCCGCGCAAGCTGATTGCGGCACGCGACCCGCACGGCTTCCGTCCGCTGTGTATCGGCCTGATGGACAACGACTGCTACATTTTCGCTTCCGAGACCTGCGCTCTGGACGCGCTCGGCGCAAAGTTCATCCGCGATGTAGAACCCGGTGAGGTCTGCGTTGTCGAAAACGGTGAGCTGCGCTCCATGCACTGCGGCATCGAGTGCAAGTCCTCCGCGTGCGTATTCGAGTACATTTACTTTGCCCGTCCGGACTCCATCATCGACGGTGCATCGGTTGAGCTGGCCCGTCAGGAGGCCGGCAAGTACCTGTCCATCGAGCATCCGGTCGGCGCTGACGTGGTTATCGGCGTACCGGATTCCGGTATTCCGGCAGCCATCGGCTATGCAAAGTTCTCCGGCATTCCGTACGGCGTGGGTCTCATCAAGAACCGCTATATCGCCCGCACCTTTATCCAGCCGGGTCAGGACAAGCGCGAGCGCTCGGTGCGTCTCAAGCTGAACGCCCTGCGCACCGCCATTGAGGGCAAGCGCGTGATCATGGTCGATGACTCCATCGTCCGCGGTACGACCTGCGGCCGTCTGGTAAAGCTGCTGCGCGACGCAGGCGCGGCTGAGGTTCACATGAGAATTTCGGCACCTCCGTTCCGTCATCCCTGCTTCTTCGGCACGGATATTCCGGAGCGCAACCAGCTGCTCGCACACAACCGCACGGTTGAGGAAATGCGCGAGATCATCGGCGTGGATTCGCTCGGCTTCCTGTCGCTCGAAGCCTGCCGCAAGATTGCAGTCGGCTGCAAGCTGGGCTTCTGCGATGCATGCTTCTCCGGCGAGTACCCGATTCCGGTACCCGAGCAGGTGGATAAGAACATGTTCGAGACCGAGATTCCGCTCCCCTCTGACAAAGACTAACTTTTGAATTGAGAATGGAAAATGGAGAATGGAGAATTGCGGTACGGCGCACCGCGCCGCATAAAATAATCGCGCATTGCGCGAATCCGCAATTTTCCATTTTCAATTCTCAATTTTCCATTTTTCTCGTTCATACGATAAATGAAAGTGAGATGTAAAACATGAGTGTAAGCCGTTCTGAAAGCTACAAGGCTGCCGGCGTTGACGTTACCGCAGGCTACGAAGCGGTCAAGCTGATGAAGCCGATGGTAGAAAGCACCTTTACCAAGGGCGTTATGGGTACGCTCGGCGGCTTCGGCGGCCTGTTCCGTCCGGAGTTCAATGGCATGAAGGATCCGATCCTCGTTTCCGGTACGGATGGCGTCGGCACCAAGCTCAAGCTGGCGTTCCTGATGGACAAGCACGACACCGTTGGCATCGACTGCGTTGCCATGTGCGTAAACGATATCGCCTGCTGCGGTGCACAGCCGCTGTTCTTCCTCGACTATGTTGCAGTCGGCAAGAACCACCCGGAGAAGATCGCACAGATGGTTTCCGGTATCGCAGAGGGCTGCTGTCAGGCAGGCTGCGCGCTGATCGGCGGCGAGACCGCTGAAATGCCGGGCTTCTATCCGGAAAACGAGTACGATATGGCAGGCTTCTCTGTCGGCATGGTCGATAAGGAAAAGATGATCGACGGCACCGGCATCAAGGCCGGTGACGCGCTGATCGGTGTAGCGTCCTCCGGCGTACACTCCAACGGCTATTCTCTGGTTCGCAAGACGCTCGGCATCAACGAGAAGTCGGTTCGCCGCTACATCGACGAGTTCGGCAAGACCCTCGGCGAAGAGCTGCTGACCCCGACCAAGATCTACGTTAAGGCGATCCAGTCCCTGATGGGCAAGGTTGAGGTTAAGGGCATCAGCCACATCACCGGCGGCGGCTTCTATGAGAATGTACCGCGCATGCTGCCGGCAGGCATCGTTGCCAAGATCGAGAAGGCTGCTATGCCGGTTCCGCCGGTATTCGACCTGATCGCAAAGACCGGCAAGATTCCGGAGCGCGACATGTACAACACCTTCAACATGGGCGCCGGTCTGGTTCTGGCCGTTGCCGCTGAGGACGCTTCCCGCGCGGTTGCAGCAATTTCCGCTGCAGGCGAGCAGGCTTATGTTATCGGCGAGTGCGTAAATGGCGCTGAAAAGGGCGTAGAACTCGTTTAATTAAATTGAAAATGGAGAATTGAGAATTGGCGCTATCCTTGCGCGGGTTTCGTCCGCGCTGCGTGGTTCAGTGCAAAGCGATGTGTTGAATAATCGCGTTCTGCACGAATCCGCAATTCTCCATTTCATTTGTTTTTTGGAGAAAAATAAATGACAAAAATTGCAGTTTTGGTTTCGGGCGGCGGCACGAACCTGCAGGCGCTCATTGACGCACAGCAGGCGGGCAAGATCGAAAACGGACAGATTTCGCTCGTTATTTCGTCCAACCCGAAGGCGTATGCACTCGAGCGTGCCGCAAAAGCGGCTATTCCCTCCGAGGTGCTGCGCCGCAGGGACTTTTCCGACGCGGAAGAGTACGGCAAGGCGCTTACCGCTCTGCTGGAGAACGCAGACATCGGTCTGATCGTGCTCGCAGGCTTTATGACCGTCCTGCCGGACAGCTTCTGCCGCCATTTTGAAAACCGCATTATCAACGTACATCCCTCGCTCATCCCCTCCTTCTGCGGAGAGGGCTTCTACGGTCTGCGCGTGCATGAAGCCGCGCTGGCAAAAGGGGTAAAGGTTACCGGTGCGACCGTGCATTTTGTATCCGAAGTGGTAGACGGCGGCGCAATCATCGCGCAGAAGGCCGTTGAAGTGGAAGATGTCGACACACCGGAGACCTTGCAGAAACGCGTCATGCAGAACGCGGAGTGGATTCTTCTGCCGCAGGCAGTATCCGACTTCTGCGCAGGCAGACTGCGCGTGGACGGCGCTATCGTCCATAAAAACTGAACAGGAGTGACAGCATTATGAGCAAGAATGTTTTTGACATCAGCCAGGAGCTGATGAGCAACGCATATCCCGGCCGCGGCATCATTCTCGGCCGCACCCCGGATAATAAAAAGAATGTTATCGCCTACTTCATCATGGGCCGCTCGGAGAACAGCCGCAACCGTGTGTTCACCGAAACCGAGGACGGTATCCGCACCGAGGCATTTGACCCGTCCAAGATGGTCGATCCCTCGCTGATCATCTATCATCCGGTGCGCCTGTACAACGGCACCCTGGTCGTTACCAACGGCGACCAGACCGATACCATCGTGGACTATCTCAAGCAGGGCAAGAGCTACTTTGAGGCGCTCCGCACCCGCCAGTTTGAGCCGGACGCCCCCAACTACACCTCCCGCATTTCGGGCGTTGTCAATCCGGACGGCTCCTACAGCCTGTCCATCCTCAAGAACTTCACCTCGGACCGCACCGCCAACAAGCGTTTCTTCTATGAGTACGATAAGCCGGTTGCCGGTCTGGGCCATTTCATCCATACCTATCAGTGCGACGGCGATCCGCTGCCGCCGTTCCGCGGCGAGCCGAAGTGCATCCGCATCGAGCTGCCCATTCACGAGTTCACCAACCTGCTCTGGAACAGCCTGAACGAGCAGAACAAGGTTTCGCTGTTCGTGCGCTACGTCGATCTGGAGACCGGCGAGGTTGAGCAGGAAATCAGAAACAAGCATCAGGACTAACAGAAAGAGTGGAGATTGAGGAGTGGAGAGTGGAGAGAAACGTCAAGGTATCGCTTATCGCAAAAGTCTTACGTTTGCACGTATGATTGTACGCAGCTATCAGAATCTTGTAAATGCCAAACATGAATATGTATTGTCAAAGCAATTACTTAGAAGCGGTACCAGCATCGGTGCCAATTTAGCAGAAGCACGTTGCGGATATAGCCCAAAAGATTTTCTGTCCAAAGTTTATATCGCTCTAAAAGAATGTGCTGAAACAACATATTGGCTGGATTTATTGTATGATTGCGATTATATGGAAACAGGCGAATATCAGGCGTTGAAATCTGCTTGTGAAGAGCTTCGTCGTATGCTATCCGCAACCACAAAAACCATGCAAGATTCTCTTCACTCCTAACTCTCCACTCTTCACTCTATTGAGAAAGGACTTTCCATGAACGAATTATCCTTAAAGTACGGCTGCAACCCCAACCAGAAGCCGGCCCGCATTTTTATGACCGAGGGCGAGCTTCCGATTGAGGTACTCAACGGCAAGCCGGGTTATATCAACTTCTGTGACGCATTCAACTCTTGGCAGCTCGTCCGTGCGCTGAAAAAGGCGACCGGTCTGCCGGCAGCAGCGTCCTTCAAGCACGTTTCTCCGGCCGGTGCGGCGCTCGGCAAGCCGCTGACCGATATTGAGAAGCAGATGTACTTTGTTGACACCGACAAGGAGCTGTCTCCCATCGCATGTGCGTACATCCGCGCGCGCGGCGCGGACCGTCTGTGCTCCTACGGTGACTGGGCGGCGCTATCCGATACCTGCGACGCAGACACCGCTTCCTACCTCGCACACGAGGTTTCCGACGGCATCATCGCGCCGGACTTCACCGCTGAGGCCCTCGAAATCCTCAAGACCAAGCGCAAGGGCGGCTACAACGTTGTCAAGATCGACCCGAACTACGAGCCAAAGCAGATCGAGCAGCGCGACATTTTCGGCATCCGCTTCGAGCAGGGTTACAACAACTACGAGATCAACGAGAGCCTGCTCACCAACATCGTTACCGAGAACAAGAATCTGCCGGAGAGCGCAAAGCACGACATGATCCTTGCGCTCATCACGCTCAAGTACACGCAGTCCAACTCGGTCTGCTACGTCAAGGACGGCATGACCATCGGTGTCGGCGCAGGTCAGCAGAGCCGCATCCACTGCACCCGTCTGGCCGGCAACAAGGCCGACAACTGGTTCGTTCGTCAGCATCCGAAGGTTCTCGGTCTGCAGTTTGTTGACGGCATCCGCCGCCCGGATCGCGACAACGCGATCGACGTTTACACCTCGGACGAGTACGAGGACGTACTGGCTGAAGGCGTATGGCAGAAGACCTTCAAGGTAAAGCCGGAGGTGCTCACCGCTGAGGAAAAGAAGGCGTGGATTGCAAAGAATACCGGCGTAACCGTTGGTTCGGACGCATTCTTCCCGTTCGGCGACAATGTAGAGCGCGCACGCAAGTCCGGCGTTGAGTACATTGTACAGCCGGGCGGCTCCATCCGTGACGACAACGTAATCGAGACCGCGAACAAGTACGGCATCACGATGGCGTTCACCGGCATGCGTCTGTTCCATCACTAATGAAACTGCTGAAAGGCTATTATGCCTACTTAGCCGTATCCGGCGGACTGCTGCTCAGTCTGGCCGCGCAGCACAACTGGGCACTGCAGATACTGGCGTTCGCGCTGGTGTCTGCCGGTGCGCTGTCCGTGCAGAATGCGTCCCGCTGGTATATGCGCGCGAGCATTGCCGCGGACGTGACGATGGCGTTCAAGCTCATCCTCGGTCCGGCAGTCATCCCGCCCTGTCTGCTGCGGATTGTGCTGCAGTATGCGGCGCTCGTGCCGCTGCTGCTCACCGGCTGCATGCTGCTGATGGGCGTAAAAGACCAGATGCACAAGATCGAGCACAGCACGCTGCCCGAATGGATTTTGCTGGTGGTCTGGAGTGCGGGCTACATCCTCGTGCTCGTCAGCGCCCCCGGCTGGCTGAACGATTATCTGTTCAACACCGTCTGGACACTGGCGAACAGTCTCATCTCCATCGGCGGTGTGGCACTCATCGTTGAAATGTTCCGCGCACAGCGCATATACCTACAAACGGAGGAACAATAATGAAAGTTTTGGTTATCGGCGGCGGCGGCCGTGAGCACGCCATCGTCCATACATTGAAGAAGAGCCCCAAGGTTGACCACATCTGGTGTGCACCGGGCAACGGCGGCATTGCCGCTGAGGCGGAGTGCGTTGCCATCAAGGCGACCGACATCGACGGCATGGTGGCTTTCGCCAAGGAGCACAAGCCGGATCTCGTTATGGTAGCACCGGACGACCCGCTTGCACTCGGCATGGTAGACGCGCTCGAGGCCGCAGGCATCCGTGCCTTCGGTCCGCGCAAGAACGCCGCTATTATTGAGGGCAGCAAGTCCTTTGCCAAGGATCTGATGCAGAAATACAACATCCCGACCGCGGGCTACGCTGTTTTTGAGAACTCCGCAGACGCGATCGAGTACATCAAGAAAAACGGTGCGCCGATTGTTGTCAAGGCGGACGGTCTTGCACTCGGCAAGGGCGTTACCGTTGCTATGACCGAGGAAGAAGCCATCGAAGCAGTCAAGGACGCGATCGACGGCGGCGCATTCGGCGGCGCCGGTGCGCGTGTCGTTATCGAGGAGTTCCTGACCGGTCCGGAGGTTTCCGTGCTCGCCTTCGTAGACGGCAAGCACCTCAAGACCATGCCGTCCGCACAGGATCACAAGCGTGCCTACGACCATGACGAAGGCCCGAACACCGGCGGTATGGGTGCATTCTCGCCGTCCCGCTTCTACACAGACGACATTGCCGCCGAGTGCATGGAGACCATCTTCAAGCCGACCGTTGCGGCCATGGAGAAGGAAGGCCGTCCGTTCAAGGGCGTGCTGTACTTCGGCCTGATGCTGACCCCGAAGGGCCCGCGCGTTATCGAGTACAACGCCCGTTTCGGCGACCCGGAGACGCAGGCTGTCCTGTCCCGACTGGACACCGACCTATTCGACATCTTCAATGCCGTTATCGACGAAAAGCTCGAGGATATCGACATCAAGTGGGCGGACAATGCCGCTTGCTGCGTCTGCATGGCGTCCGGCGGCTATCCGAAGGCCTACGAAAAGGGCAAGGAGATCACCGGTCTGGACGATGTGACCGACTCGTTCGTATTCCACGCCGGCACCGCCGTCAAGGACGGCAAGCTGGTAACGAACGGCGGCCGCGTGCTCGGCGTAACAGCTACCGCACCGACCCTTGACGAAGCCATCCAGAAGGCTTATGCCGATGTGAAGAAAATTCACTTCGATAAGGCGCATTACCGCACCGATATCGGCGTAAAGTAATATTTTACGTTTATTGTAGGGCGGGCTGACCCCAGCCCGCCGTCGTTCGCGTCAGCAGTTGACGAAAACGGCGGTGCGGGGTCACCCCGCCCTACATTCTGCGTTAATGGAAGAAAGGAAAAAAGAATGAAAATCGAACAACAAAATCAGATTTTAGGCTGCATGAACGATGTTCTCAACCAGAACGGCTTCCGTGCGGAGATCATGCAGAAGGACGGCGCACCGACCATTCTGCGCTGCGAGGCGATGCGTCAGGGCAAGGTTGCCAAGGACGTTGTGATTGAAGCCTGCTTCATCCCGATGCAGCTGCCCGCAGAGGACATGGGTCTGCTGCAGTTCTTCGTTACGCTGTTTCAGAGTGCCCCGGAAAACAACAAGGTGCAGCTTCGTCATGCGTGCGATTACTGCAACAACTTCTGTGCGCTCGGTTCGTTCGGCTTCTTTGAGGAGGCCGGTCAGATTTACCTCAAGCACAACACACTGGTGGACGGCTCTCTCGAACTCGAGAAAATCATTCCGTTTGTAGCGGATAACATTTCCGTTCTGATTGCGGCAGTCTCCCGCTTCATCGACGGTCTGGCGCAGATTGCCTATGCAGGCATGACGCTCGACGCTGTTATCGAGCAGGACTTGTTCCCGAAGCTCGGCTAATTACAAACAAGAAAACACCGCAGAGCCTTGCTCTGCGGCGAGGCTGTCGCGGAACTACAGTTCCGCCAACAAGCAGGAACGGACCGTAGGCCGTTCCAAAGTCGTCCGAAAGTTCCTATATAGAAACTTTCTCCCTCCAGAAGTCAAAAAAGCGTGATACATGCTCCCGCTTTTTTGGCATTTGCAATGCAAATGCTATTTAACACGCGCTATCGCGCTAATTGGTTGAAATCACAAAATTATAAATTTATCGTCGAAAAACACCGCAGAGCAAAGCTCTGCGGTGTTTTCTTTTGCCGAGAAAGCGGTTAAGAATCTCTTCACTCTTCTTCCGAATCGGTGCCGATATCCAGAACCTTCTGCGTTTCGCTTTCGCTGAGCTCGGTAACGCCCTTCAGCTTGCGGCGGATAGCGCGCGTGCGCGTACCGACCAGCTTATCCAGCTCGCGGCTCGCCTGATCGAGTCGGTTCTGCGTCTGCGTCAGGCAGGCTTCAAACTTGTCAAACTCGGTCTTGACCGCACCCAGAACGCTCCAGACCTCACCCGAGCGCTTCTGAATCGCAATCGTGCGGAACGACATCTGCAGGCTGTTCAGCAGCGCCGCCATCGTGCTCGGACCGGCCAGATTGACATGGTAGTCCCGCTGCAGAATCTCCACCATGCCGCGGCTGACAGCTTCGGCGTACAGTCCCTCGAAGGGCAGGAACATGATGCCGAACTCGGTTGTATGCGGCGGTGCAAGATACTTGTCGTGAATGTCCTTCGCCTCGGATTTCAGAGTGGCGATCAGCTGCTTGACGCATGCGTCAATCTGCTCGCGCGAGCCTTCCTCGTACGCATCACGGAGCGCCCCGTAGGTGTCTCCCGGGAACTTGGAGTCGATCGGCAGCCAGACAAAGCTGCCGTCCTCAACGGGCAGCTTGACCGCATATTCGACCACATTGCGGCTGTTCGGCACGGTCGCCACGTTGGTTTCGTACTGCTCGGGCGCGAGAATATCCTCGAGGATCGCACCCAACTGAATCTCGCCCACGATGCCGCGGGTCTTGACATTGGTGAGCACCTTCTTCAAATCACCGACACCCTGTGCCAGCGTCTGCATCTCACCGAGGCCCTTGTAAACCTGCTCCAAACGCTCGTTGACCAGCTTGAATGACTCATTCATGCGCTCAGACAGTGTTTTCTGCAGCTTTTCGTCTACAATTTGACGCATATCGTCCAGCTTTTTGTTGTTGTCCTCCTGCATGGCACGCAGGTTTTTATCCACTGTAACGCGGATGTTCTCCAAATCCTGCTTGGTCTCACCCGTGAAGGTGTGCAGATTTTTATCTACCGTTTCGCGGATAGTTTCCAAATCCTGTTTGGTTTCGCCGGTGAACGTGTGCAGATTCTTGTCCATCGTGCTGCGGATGGTTTCCAGATTCTGTTTTGTCTCACCCGTGAAGGTGTGCAGGTTTTTGTCCACGGTTTCGCGGATATTGGTCAGATTCTGCGTTGTTTCCGCCGTAAAGCCCTGCAGACGCGTCTCAAACCGACCGAGCTGATCGGTCAGACCGCTCATTTTGTCGCCAAGGCTCTTGTCCATCGCGGAAAGCTGATTGCTCTGCGCTTCCCGGCCTTCGCGCAGGTTTTGCGTCACGAGCGTGCCGAGCGCAGTAATGGATGCGGTTGGGTCAATCTGCTGCGGAAGCTCCGGCTTTTCCGGCTTGCGGGTCAGCAGAACGATGACCAGTCCCAGCAGGATTACCACCAGAACCAGGGTTATAATGGGTATGTATTGCATAATTTCTCCTTTTACAGCACTTTCAGTTCTTTTGCGATGCGCTGCATCTCCTGATCGGTCTCCGCAATAACATCCGCACACTTCTTCAAATCATCGGATACGTGCTCCGGAATCTCCACATCGGATTTATAGCGCAGCTGGTGCTCCAGGCTGGCCCAGAAATCCATCGCCATCGTGCGAATCTGCAGCTCTATGCGTACCGGCTGCGTGCGTTCCGCGAGGAAAATCGGCACCTCGAGGATCAAATGCAGGCTGCGGTAGCCGTTCGGCTTGGGATTGGCAATGTAGTCTTTCTTCTCAATCAGCGTCAAGTCATCCTGCCGCATGAGCATGTCCGCTACTGTGTAAATATCCTCGATAAACGGACAGATTACACGGATACCACCAATATCGTTCAGATTGTCTATCATAGACTGCAGCGAGATTGGAAATCCGCGCCGCTTGAGCTTGCCGATAATGCTGCGCGGACTTTTGATGCGGCTCTTGATGGCATCGATCGGGCTTGGCTTGCCCGAAATACGCGACTCATCGCTCAGAATATCCAGCTTGGTCTTGATCTCGCGGATGCCGGATTCGTACAGCATCATCATCTGCTGCATTTGCATCGCGGATTCGATCAGCAGTTCCTCGTCGTGCTGCGACAGCCGGTCAATCGCGAAAAAGTCAGCCAGTTCCATAGTCTTTACCCTCCTTGCGTTTCTCTTTTCTTTGTTTATAGCAGTTCAGATAAATAATGCAGCAAAAACAGTGTGTACAGCGCGTAAAGAGCAATGACATTTTACGCAGGCATGCTGTCGCATGTCAAGTGAAATTGACGATGGTATTTGCGTGCTGTATGCGCGCACTTGTTGCAGTATTTGTCTGAACTGCTATAGTATACCACATTCGGCGATTGGGTACAATCCGCAGACGTCCCCCCTTTTGTGGGCTATCCGGCATCTGCCGATGAAGTGTCCGCTGTGCGGCAAATTTTCGGCGGCGCGTATATTTTCCGCAGCAGCCGACCATACTGTCAGCAACGGAGGTAAAGGGACATGAAGCAATATCAATCCAAACACACCGCGGCGCTCTCTACCCGCGGATTCTACACCATTCTTTCGCTGTGTGCGCTCATCATCGCCGCATCCGCATGGGTGATCTGGGGCAATGCACACCGGCAGAACGCGGTCGAGCCGGACACCGGAATGCCTATCATCGCACCGGTCGACTCGACCGCCGAAGCACCGACCGAACCGGCCACCGTTCCGCAGCAGGAGCAGGAACCCGAGTCAGTGATCGAGGAACAGCCGGTCGCGGCGGCAGAGCCGGAACCGGCGGTGACGGTCAGCGCACCCGTGTATGTGCGGCCGGTGTCCGGAGCCGTGCTGACGCCGTTTTCGGGTGACACGCTGCTGTTCCAGCCGACCATGGGTGACTGGCGTGTTCATGCCGGCACAGACTTCTCTGCCGAAGCCGGCGAAACCGTGCTCGCACTGACCGACGGCACTGTACAGCAGATTGCCGAGGACGGTCTGTACGGCACCTGCGTGACACTAACGCACAATAACGGCCTGACCTCGTCGTACTGCGGCATGAACGATGTACGCGTGCAGGAGGGGCAGGTTGTCTCCGCCGGTGAGGCGCTCGGCGTGTGCGCGGACAGCATTCCCGCAGAATCCGCATTCGGCACCCATGTGCATGTGCAGGTGACGCAAAATGACGCGCCGATTGATGTACTCACGCTGCTCGATGAGGATGAGCCGGAGTAAATTGACACAGACTGTGCGTCCTCTGCTCCTTCACAAATATTTAAG